>Ga0326597_10006509_pt1 | contig 15989 bp, 14 predicted proteins | sample RVTome_12_FD_203789 | JGI IMG/M metagenome (GOLD analysis project Ga0326597, IMG submission 203789) | Soil microbial communities from uranium-contaminated site in the Upper Colorado River Basin, Wyoming, United States - RVT100D185 | ecosystem: Environmental > Terrestrial > Soil > Contaminated >...
ATCGTCGAGTTGGTGGCCCGAGTGAGGGCCCCGCGCGGGCCGAGCGGCTCGAGCTCCTTCGACGAGGCGAGATACCTCGGGCGACGCGGGATCCACGTCGTCCTCCGTGGCGACCGCTACAGGATCGTCGGCCGGCGCGGGGGCGTCCCGGGCATCGCCGATCGCATCCGCTCGGCGCTGGCGGGGTCGATCGCTCCGGGCCTCGCCGGCGAGCGCCGCGCGCTGGTGACCGGGATCGTCCTCGGCGAGGACGAGGGCCTCGACGCCGGGCTCCGCCAGCGCTTCCGCGCCTCGGGCCTGTACCACCTGCTCGCCGTCTCGGGGCAGAACGTCGCCTACGTCGTCGCGGGCGTCCTCCTCGCCGGCTGGCTGCTGGGCCTGCCGCGCTGGTTCGGGCAGGGAGCGGCCGTCTGCGCGATCGCGGGCTACGTGCTCGCGGTCGGCTGGCAGCCGTCCGTGGTTCGAGCCGGCATCGCGGGCGGGCTGACGTCGCTCGCGTGGCTCGCGTCACGGGCCAGCGACCGCTGGTACTTCCTGCTCGTCGGAGCGGCCGTGCTGCTCGCCTGGAGCCCGTACAACCTGCTCGATCCCGGCTTCCAGCTCTCCTTCGTGGCGGTCGCCGCGATCTTCGTTGTCGTGCCCCGGCTCGAGCGGCGGCTCGAGGGCTATCCCGTGCCGCAGCGGCTCGCCACCGTGCTTGCCCTGTCCGCGGGGTGCGGTCTCGCAACCGCCCCGATCCTGTGGCTGCAGTTCGGCTCCGTGCCGATCCTCTCCGTCGCGGCGAACGCGCTCGCCGCGCCGGTGGTCGCGCCGATCCTCGGCTTCGGCCTCGCGGCTGCGGTCGTGGGCGTCCTGCTCCCGGGAGCGGCGCTCGCGCTCGGCTGGGCGAACGGCTGGCTCGTCGCCTACCTTGCGGCCTGCGCGCGCCTCGTGGGCGGGCTGCCGTTCGCGCAGGTGAGATCCGGCCCGCTCCTGCTCGCTCTCGCCGGCCTGGCCGGGACGGCGGTGCTCGCGCGGCGGGCGCCGCAGGCGTGGCGGCGTCCCGCGCTCGCCCTCGCGCTCGCGGGCCTCGCCCTCCTCGCCGGTTGGAAGCTCTGGCCACGCCCCTCGCTCCCGCCGCCGGCCGGCCTTCGCGTGTCGTTCCTCGACGTCGGCCAGGGTGACGCCGCGCTCCTCCAGGTGCCCGGGGGAGCCGTCCTCGTCGACGAGGGCCCCCCGGAGGCGAAGGTCGCCGAGCGGCTCAGGGCGCTCGGCGTGAGGCGGCTCTCGGCGCTCGTCCTCACCCACCCCCAGCGGGACCACATCGGCGGCGCGGCCTCCGTCGTCCGCAGGGTCCCGGTCGGCACGATCCTCGATCCCCGCCAGCCGAACGAGAGCCCCTACGAGACCGAGGCGATGGCGGAGGCCGGGGCCCGTCACGTCGGAGTGGTGGCGGCGAGGGCGGGCGAGTCGTTCCGCCTCGGCGGCCTGCGGCTCCTCGTGCTCTGGCCCGACGGGCCCGGTTCGGCAGGCGAGGACCCGAACCAGCACGCGATCGTGCTCCTCGCCTCGTACGGAGACGTCGACGTCCTCTTCACGGCCGACGCCGAGTCGGACGTGACGTCGCGTCTTGCGCTCCCGCCGGTGGAGATCCTGAAGGTGGCGCACCACGGCTCGGCCGACCCGGGCCTCGTCGACCTGCTCGAGCGGCTGCGCCCGCGCGTCGCGGTCATCTCGGTCGGAGCGCGAAACGACTACGGCCATCCGACGCCGTCGACCCTCGCCGCGCTTGCAGGCTCGCCCGGGCTTCGCACCTACCGCACCGACCGGGACGGGACGGTCGTCGTCGAGAGTGACGGGCGCACGCTGACGGTGCAAACCGAGGGCTGACGTATGCTGGCTCCAGGTGTCCGCAGAGCCGCTCCAGTCCGCCTACCTGATCGCCGGCAGCGATCTGCCGAAGGTCGCGCTCGCCCTCCGCCGGCTGCGCGCGCGCTTTGCCGAGGGGTCGATCGAGCATCTCTTCGCCGAGTCCGTCACCGGAGAGGACGTGGTCGCGGCGACGAACGCGCTCGGCCTCTTCGGAGGCGGGGAGCGGCTCGTCGTCGTCGAGGGGATCGAGCGCTGGAAGAAGGCGGACGCCGAGGCGGTCGTTCGCTACCTGGCGAGTCCCACGCCGGGCTCGGTGCTCGCGCTCGTGGGCGACGCGTCGAAGCTCGCCGGTCTCGAGGCGGCGTGCGGGGCCGCGGGGAGAGTCCTCCGCTTCGACGTGACCCAGCGCAAGTCCGGGAAGCGCGAAGTCGACGACTTCCCTGCCTGGGTGCGGATGCAGTTCGGGCGCGCGGGCATCCGCGTCGACCACGACACGGCCAGCAGGCTCGTCGAGCTCGTCGGCGACGACTCCCGCGCGCTCCAGGGCGAGGTCGAGAAGATCGCCACCTGGGCCGCGGGGGAGAGCGTCGGCCGGCGGGAGGTGGAGGCCCTCGCGGCGCCCGTGCAGGAGGCGTCGGACTTCGCGCTCGGCGACGCGTGGGGCGTGCGCGACGTGGCGGGCGCCCTTGCGGCCTGCGAGGTCAAGCTGCTGCAGGGCGAAGAGCCCTTCCGTCTCGCCTGGCGCTTCGCCGACCACGTCGGCCGTGTCCGTGCGGTGCAGGCTCTCCTCGAGGAGGGATCGAGCCCCCGGGAGATCGCAGGGCGGCTCGGGCTGAAGGACTTCCCGGCGCGCAAGGCAGCCGGGCACGCGGGGAACTACTCGCGCGAGGAGCTCGGCGACGCGGTCGTCCGGCTGGCGGAGCTCGACGTCGCCCTCAAGGGCGGGAGCCGGCTCGACCCCGTGCTCGAGCTCGAGCGGGCGCTCGTCGACCTCACGCGGCCCGCCTGACGCCCGAGCCTGCGCGGCCGAGCACCCAGTTCTCGGCGGTCGCCCGCTCGAGCGCTAGCCTCCCGGAATGCCGACCGCTGCGCTCCTCCTCGCGCTGGCAGCGGCCGGGCTGCACGCCCTCTGGAACGTCCTCGTTGCCGGCGCGAAGGACTCGGAGGCGGCGACCGCGATCATGCTCGTCGTCGCGGTCGTCGTCTTCGCCCCCGCGGCGGCGCTGACCTGGGACGTCCAGTGGCGGGCGGCGCCGTACATCGCTGCCTCCGGCGTCTTCGAGCTTGCCTACTTCGCCCTTCTCGCCGCCGCCTACCGGAGCTCCGAGCTCAGCCTCGTCTACCCGCTCGCGCGGGGACTCGCTCCCGTGATCGTCCTGGCGGTGACGGTCACGATCCTGACGGCGCGCACCTCGGCCGCGCAGGTCGTCGGCGTCCTGCTCGTCGGCGCAGGCGTCGTCCTCGTCCGCGGCCTCCGACGGGCCGCCGACCCGCGCGGCGCCGCGCTCGGCGTCGCCATCGCCGCGTGCATCGCCGGCTACACGATCCTCGACAAGGAGGGTCTCCGCTACGCGAGCCCGATCGCATACCTCGAGGCCGTCTCGCTCGTCCCGACTGCGGCGTACCTCGCTGGCGTGGCGGCGGCGAAGGGTCGCTCGGCCCTCCGGGCCGAGCTTCGCGCCCGGGCGCTCGCAGCCGGGCTCGGGGTGTTCGGCGCCTACGCGCTCGTGCTCGCGGCGCTCGAGCGCGGGCCGGCTGCCGGCGTCGCGGCCGTTCGCGAGACGAGCGTCATCATCGCCACCGCGCTGGCCGTGGTCGTCCTGCGCGAGAAGGTCGGGCCGCGGCGGCTCGCCGGAGCGGCGATCGTCGCCGGGGGCGTCGCCCTGATCGGGTTGTCGTAGCGGGGCGGCCTAGCCCTTGCGGGAAGCGACGAGGCGGGCGGCCTGCGCCTTCTTGCGGGCGGCCTTGTTGGGGTGGATGGCTCGCTTCGCACTCGCCTTGTCGAGCGTCCGCACGAGGAGGCGGTGCTCCTCTGCGATGCGCGCCTCGTCCCCGTCCTCGATCGCCGTAGCGAGACGCTTGTAGAGCGTCTTCGCCGTCGAGCGCCAGCGCAGGTTCTCGAGCCGCTGCCGCGCGGCGGTGCGGACGCGTCGTTCCTGCTGCTTGATGTTCGGCATAGGCGTAGAAGCGCCCCGGATTTCCGAGGCCTCGGGATGCTAGCAAGAACGCCGCGACCGGGGCGGGCGACGCTCCTCCCCGCTCAGGCTCCTATACTCGGCGGCCGTGGCGGGGGCCGAGGTCGTCGGAGAGCCGGTCGAGCCGGCTCATCGCCGTCGCCTCGCCCGGTCGACGGCGATCTTCGCGCTCGCCACCGGCGGCTCGCGCATCCTCGGTCTCGTCCGGGAGATCGTCGCCCGGCGCTACTTCGGCGTCGAGGGCTCGATCAACGCCTTCACGGTCGCCTTCCAGGTGCCGAACCTCGTCCGCGCGCTCGTCGCGGACGCCGCGCTCTCGTCCGCCTTCGTACCCGTGTTCAGCGAGCTCCTGGAGAAGGGGCAGCGGGCGAAGGCGTGGCGTGTCGCCTCGAGCGTGTTCTTCCTGCTCCTGCTCGCTCTCACGGCCCTGACCGCGCTCTTCATCCTGCTCGCGCCGTGGGTCATGCGGCCGTTCGGGTACGAGGACACGCTGCACGATCTCGTCGTCGGCCTCTCGCGCGTGCTCTTCCCGATCGTCGCGGTCCTCGGCGCCTCGGGGGTGATCGTCGGGATCCTCAACAGCTACGAGCGGTTCACGATCCCCGCGCTCACCCCGATCTTCTGGAACCTCGCGATCATCGTGGCGCTCGTCGTCGGCGTTCCCCGGGCGGAAACCGAGTCGGCGAAGCTCTACGTCTACGCCGGCGGGATCCTCGCCGGCACGGTGATCCAGGTGCTGCTGCCGATCCCCTGGCTGATGCGGCTGGACGGCAGCATGCGCGTGGCCCTCGACTGGCGGGACGCGGCCGTCAGGCGGGTCTTCACGCTGATGCTGCCGGTCGCGCTCGGGCTCGGCCTCATCAACTTCAACCTCGTCGTCGACACGTTCTTCGCCGCACGCTTCCTCGACCCCGAGCTCGCCCCGAGCGCGATCGACGCTGCCTTCCGCATCTACATGCTCCCGCAGGGCATCTTCTCGGTCGCGATCGCCACGGTGCTCTTCCCGTCGCTCTCGCGGCTCGCCGCCCGTGACGACGCCGAAGGGTTCCGTCGAACAGTCTCGCTCGGGCTGCGCCAGATCGGCTTCATGCTCCTGCCCGCGAGCGCGATCGGGATCGTCCTCGCCGGGCCGATCGTCCGCGTCCTCTACGAGCGCGGCGCGTTCACGGCCGACCAGACCGCGATCGTGGCGGACGCGCTCGCCGCCTTCATGATCGGCCTCGCCTTCAACGGGATGATGCTGATGCTGAACCGGGGGTTCTTCAGCCTCCAGTCCCCGTGGGTGCCCACCTGGGTCGCCCTCGGCAACCTCGTGCTGAACGGCGCGCTCGACGCCGCCTTCTACCGCCTGGGAATCTGGGGGATCCCGCTGGCCACGGCCGTGGTCAACGTCGCCGGCTCGGTGGCGCTCTTCGTCATCCTGCGCCGCCGGCTCGGCCGCCTCGAGGGGGGTGCGATCGTAGCCTCCTTCCTGCGGATCGTGCCGGCGGCCGCTGCGGCCGCCGGCGTCGCCTACGGCGTCTGGCTCGGCCTCGACGATGCGCTCGGGCGGACCATCGGGATGCAGACGGTCTCCGTCGGCCTCGGGGTCGTCGGCGGCGCGACCGCGTACCTCGTTCTCGCCCGTTTGCTGGGGATTCGCGAGCTCGGGGCGTTGCTATCGTTGGTTGGCCGTTCCGGCAAGCGATCGGGCGGCCCCTCTGCATGAGCCTCGATCGCATCCGCAACTTCTCCATCATCGCGCACATCGACCACGGCAAGTCGACGCTTGCCGACCGCATCCTGGAGCTGACCGAGACGCTTTCCGGGCGCGAGATGCGCGAGCAGGTGCTCGACACGATGGAGCTCGAGCGCGAGCGCGGCATCACCATCAAGGCGCAGGCCGTCCGCGTCTCCTGGCGCGGCCGCCAGCTCAACCTCATCGACACGCCCGGCCACGTCGACTTCACCTACGAGGTCTCGCGCGCGCTCCAGGCGTGCGAGGGGGCGCTGCTCCTCGTCGACGCGGCGCAGGGAATCCAGGCGCAGACCCTCGCGAACGCCTACCTGGCGATCGAGAACGACCTCGAGATCGTCCCGGTCGTGAACAAGATCGACCTCCCGCAGGCCGACCCCGACGCCGCCGCGGCCGAACTCGCCGACCTCGTCGGCTGCGACCCGAACGACGTGCTCCGCATCTCGGCGAAGACCGGGGAGGGCGTGGCGGCCGTGCTCGACGCCGTCGTCGAGCGGATCCCGCCGCCCGAGGGCGACCCCGCCGCGCCCGGGCGGGCGCTCATCTTCGACTCCGCCTACGACCAGTACCGCGGCGTCGTCGCCTTCGTCCGCGTCGTTCACGGCTCCTTCCGCTCGCGCGAGCGCCTGCGGACGATGGCCACCGAGACGGCCTTCGAGGTCGAGGAGCTCGGCTTCTTCGCCCCGCAGCGCGTGCCGGCCCCGGCGCTCGCCGCCGGCGAGGTCGGCTACGTCATCACCGGGCTCAAGGACGTGAGCTGCCTGCGGGTCGGCGACACGATCACGAGCGAGGCCCGGCCGGCTTCGGAGCCACTGCCCGGGTACAAGGACGTGAAGCCGATGGTCTTCGCCGGGCTCTTCCCCAGCGACTCCGACGCCTACCCGGAGCTTCGCGACGCCCTCGCCAAGCTGAAGCTGAACGACGCCTCGCTCTCGTACGAGCCCGAGACCTCCCAGGCGCTCGGCTTCGGCTTCCGCTGCGGCTTCCTCGGCCTGCTCCACCTCGACATCGTGCGCGAGCGCCTCGAGCGTGAGTTCGACCTCGACCTGATCGTGACGGCGCCGACCGTCGCCTACCGCGTCACGACCAAGGGCGGGGAGGAGCTCGAGGTCCACAACCCGTCCGAGATGCCGGACGACCTGCTCGAGGTGCAGGAGCCGTACATCCGCGCCTCGATCATCCTGCCCAAGGAGTACGTCGGCACCGTCATGGAGCTGAACCAGGAGCGGCGCGGCGACTTCCACCACATGGAGTACCTGAGCGAGGACCGGGTGCTCGTCGTCTACGACCTCCCGCTCGCGGAGGTCGTCTACGACTACTACGACCAGCTGAAGAGCCGCACCCGCGGCTACGCGAGCTTCGACTACGACGTGACCGCCTTCCGCTCCGGCGAGCTCGTGCGGCTCGACGTCCTCCTGGCCGGCGATCCCGTCGACGCGCTCAGCCTCATCATCCACCGCGACAGGGCATACGCGCGGGGCAAGGCGCTCGTCGAGCGGCTGCGCGCCGAGATCCCGCGCCAGTTCTTCGACGTGCCTGTCCAGGCGGCGATCGGCTCGCGGGTGATCGCTCGGGAGACGATCAAGGCGAAGCGGAAGGACGTGCTGGCGAAGTGCTACGGCGGCGACATCAGCCGCAAGCGCAAGCTGCTCGAGAAGCAGAAGGAGGGGAAGAAGAGGATGCGCCAGCTCGGCGCCGTCGAGGTGCCGCAGGAGGCCTTCCTCGCCGTGCTCAACCTCGACGGCGAGAAGCGTTGATGGGCGGGATTCGCCACCTCTACCTGCACCTCCCGTTCTGCGCGCACCGCTGCGGCTACTGCGACTTCGTCACCGTGGTCGGGCGGCGAGAGCTGCACGGCCGCTACCTCGACGCGCTGCTCGCGGAGCTCGAGCTCGAGCGAGAGCTCCTCGCGCCCGAGCTCGACACGGTCTACCTCGGCGGCGGCACGCCGACCTTCACCGAGGCGAGCGAGCTCGAGCGGCTGCTCGCGGCGCTGCCAGGAGCGGGGGAGGTGACCGTCGAGGCCAACCCGGAGACGGTGACGGCCCAGCTCGCACGGCTCCTGCGCTCCGGCGGCGTGACCAGGGTCTCGCTCGGAGCGCAGAGCTTCCAGCCGGGACTCCTCGCCGTGCTCGAGCGGCAGGCCGGGCCGGCTGCCGTCCGGCGCGCCTTCTACCATCTGCGTGATGCCAGTATTGACAACATCTCGCTCGACCTCGTCTACGGGATCCCGGGCCAGAGCCCCTCCGACCTCGCCTGCGACCTCGAGGAGGCGATCGCGCTCGCGCCGGAGCACCTCTCGTGCTACGAGCTCGAGGCGAAGCCGGGTACCCGCTTCACGCGCGCGCACGGGCAGGAGCTCGCGCGCCAGGCCGAGGCGATGGAGGGGTACTTCGAGCTCGTCGTCGAGACGCTCGTCGGCGCCGGCTACCGCTGGTACGAGACGGCCAACTTCTGCCGCGAGGGCCGCCGGGCCCGCCACAACCTCGCGTACTGGCTCGGGCGTGACTACCTGGGGGTCGGGATCGGCGCCGTCTCGACGGCCGGAGGCCTGCGCTGGCGGAACCGTCCCGGGCTGGGCGCGTACGTCGCTGCGCTCGCGGCCGGACGGAGGCCCCCGCGCGAGCTCGAGGAGCTCGGCGCGGACGTGCGCCGCCGCGAGCGGCTGATGCTCGGGCTGCGGCTCGACGAGCCGCTCAGGCTGGACGAGGTGGTGGGGGCCTTCGATCCCGGCGCGGTCGGCCGGCTCGAGCGTCTCGGGCTGCTCGAGCGCCGCGGCAACGGCGTCGTGCTCACGCGACACGGGCGGCTCCTCGGTGGCGGCGCGACAGTCGAGCTCCTTGCGGAAATGCCTGCAAATAGCCCGGTCGCCGTCTCGTGACGGACGGCCCGATCGGCTAGTATCGAACTGTGAGTCAGGACTGGTCTCAGCTCACCGAGCGGCAGCGTGTCATCCTCGAGTACCTCGTCGAGGACTACGTCGTCGCCGGCCAGCCGGTGGGGTCGAAGACGCTCACGACCCGCCGTAGCATGGAGGTGTCGTCGTCCACGGTCCGGTACGAGCTGGCCGAGCTCGAGGAGCTGGGCTTCCTCACGCACCCGCACACGTCGGCCGGGCGCGTGCCGACCGATCTCGGCTACCGCGTCTACGTCGACCGTCTGCTCGAGAGCCTCGAGCCGCGCCCGTCGGAGCTCCCGCTCGACCTCTCCGCGGTCCAGAACGAGATCGACGCGGCGCTCCAGACCACGACGGAGGCGCTCGCGCAGATCACGCACCTGCTCGCGCTGGTCACCGCCCCGCCGCTCGAGAGCACGGTCGTCCGCCACGTCGAGGTGCTGCTGCTCCAGCCGCAGGTGGTGGTCGTCGTCGTGATCACGTCTACGGGCGGGGTGAGCAAGCGGCTGTTCGTGTTCGGCGAGCCGGTCGATCCGGGGCTCACCGAGTGGGCGGCGGAGTACCTGAACGAGCAGGTCGCCGGGCTCAAGCTCGGCGCCCGCCTGCTCCGTAACCGGTTCGAGGACCCCAGCCTCTCGTCCCGGGAGCGGGAGTTCCTCGCCACGATCGAGCCTGCCTTCACCGAGCTCGTCGAGAAGGGCGACCAGCAGGTGTACGTCGGCGGGGCGGCGGGCCTGATGGACGAGTTGCGCTCGGAGGACGTCGGCGCGTTCCGAAGCCTGCTCGAGGTGCTCGAGCGGCGCGCGGCCCTGCTCGACCATCTGCGGGCGACGCTCGACTCCAAGCGGCCGTTCGTCCGTGTCGGGTCGGAGCTCGAGGATCCGGCCTTCGCGAAGATCTCGCTCGTCGGCGCCGCCTACGGCCTCTCGCACCGGAACCTCGGGACGGTGAGCCTGGTCGGGCCGACGCGCATGGACTACGTCAAGGCGATCGACGTCGTCCGCGCGGCCGCGCACCAGCTCTCACGCTTCGTCGAGGAGATCTACGAGGAGTAGGCGTGCCCGCCGGGCCGGGGCACTAACCTAGATGACTGGGATGGCGTCGGCCAAGCGGGACTACTACGAGGTGCTCGGCGTTCCGAGGAACGCCGACGAGCCGACGCTCAAGAAGGCCTTCCGCTCGCTGGCGCGGGAGCTCCACCCGGACGTCTCGGACGATCCCAACGCCGAGGAGCGCTTCCGGGAGGTGGCCGAGGCGTACGAGGTGCTCTCGAAGCCGGAGTCGCGCGAGCTGTACGACCGCTACGGGCACGAGGGCCTCCGCACGGGCGGCTTCCGGCCGACCGACTTCGGCGGCCTGTCGGATCTCCTGTCCGCGTTCTTCGGGGACGATCTCCTTGCCGGGATGGCCGGCACGAGGCGGGCCCGCCGCGGCGGCGACGTCGTCGCCGAGGTGGAGATCGAGCTCGTCGAGGCCTCCCGCGGCGCGACGCGGGACGTGCCCCTCGCCGTCGCGGCCGCGTGCGAGACGTGCCGGGGGAGCGGCGCCGCGCCGGGCTCGCAGCCGGAGACGTGCCCCCAGTGCGGCGGCGCCGGCCGGCTGCAGCAGGTCTCGAGCACCGTCTTCGGGCAGTTCGTGAGAGCCCAGGTCTGCCCGCGCTGCCACGGCGGCGGAAAGATCGTCACCGAGCTCTGCGAGAGCTGCGGCGGCGCAGGGCAGGTCGCCGAGCGGCGCTCGCTCGAGGTGAAGATTCCGGCGGGCATCCACGACGGCCAGCGGATCCGAATTTCCGGCGAGGGTCACGCGGGCCCCGCCGGCACGCGCGCCGGGGACGCCTACGTCGTCGTCCGCGTCCGTCCCGACCCGCGCTTCGTCCGCGACGGAAACGACGTCATCTCGACCGTCGACCTCACGATGACGCAGGCCGCTCTGGGTGCGCTGCTGGCCGCCCCGACGCTCGACGGCGACGTCGAGCTCGAGTTCAAGCCCGGCACGCAGCCCGGGGAGATCCGCGTCCTGCGGGGCAAGGGGATGCCGGTCCTCCAGGGCTTCGGCCGGGGCGACCAGCGTGTCCTCGTCAACGTCGTCATGCCGCGCCGGCTGACGGACGCGCAGCGCAAGGCGCTCGAGGAGTTCGAGCGGACGGCCGACGCGGAGACCTACGGCGGCGGGGACGGCTTCTTCGGCAAGCTCCGGGCCGCCTTCCGCTGAGCGACGCGGACCGCTCACCGGCCGCTTCGTCGGGTCTCCGCCGCGTCTCGGTGCGAGTGTCCCTCGAGGGCGCGGAAGAGGCGCGCGCCCGCCTGCTCGAGCTCTGCCCGGAGGGGTTCGAGGAGCTCGAGGAGGGCGGCGGGCTCGAGCTCGCCGCGTACGTCGATCCCGCCGTCGAGGAGCGCCTGCGCGTCGCGTTCGGGCGGGTCGCCGCGAGCGACGTCGCGCCGGGCTGGGAGGGCGCCTGGCGCGCGTTCCACCGCCCGGTTCGGGTGGGGCCGCTCTGGGTCGGACCGCCGTGGGAGGAGCCCGATGCGGGCGCGATCGCCGTGGTCATCGATCCCGGGCAGGCGTTCGGGACGGGCGCCCACGCGACGACGAGGCTCTGCCTCGAGCTCCTGCTCGAGCAGGAGCGGACGAGCGTCGCCGATCTCGGCTGCGGTTCGGGTGTGCTCGGGATTGCGGCGGCCAAGCTCGGGTTCGCGCCGGTGATCGCGCTCGACGACGACGATGCGGCCGTCGCGGCGGCCTGCGCGAACGCCAAGGCGAACGGCGTCGAGCTGGGCGTGCGGCGAGGGGACGTGCTCGCCGGGCCGCTGCCGGCGGCGGAGCTGGCGCTCGTGAACCTGGAACGCGGCCTCGTCGAGAGGGTTCTTGTCCGGTCGCCTGCCCGGCGGGCCATCGCCTCGGGCTACCTGGCCGGCGAGCGCGTCAGCCCGGACGGGTGGGTGCGCCGCGCCGGGCGCGAGCGAGACGGCTGGGTCGCCGAGCTCTTCGAGCGGGTCGCCCGGCCTTCCTGAAAGGTGGCGGTGACCCCGTCGCGCAGCCGGCTCGGCACGATCGAGCCTGCAGGCGGCGCCGAAGGGTGCGGAGGTAGAGGCGCGATTCGTCGTCGAGGTCACCCGCGAGGAACCCATCGATCAGCTCGTCGACGCTCGCCGCCACCGGAGAGGGGGCGTACTTCGCCGGGCCTCCGGCGGTGGCTCGGGGTTAGCATGCGACCGTGGCGAGGTTCACCGTCGGCTTCCTCGGCTGCAAGGTCTCTCATGCCGATGCCCAGGAGATCCGCGAGCGCCTCGCCTCGGCCGGCCACGCCGAAGCGGGCAGCGGGGCAGACGTCGCCGTCCTCAGCACCTGCTGCGTCACCCGCGAGGCGGTCAAGAAGTCCCGTAAGGCCGCTCGGCAGGCCGCTCGGAGCGCGCGGCGCGTCTACGTGACCGGGTGCGCTGCGAACCTCGACGGGGCCTTCGCGGGCCTGCCCGAAAACGTCACCGTCGTGCGCCTCCCGAGCGAGCGGACGGCCGACTTCGTCGCCGGCGACGTCGGCGCGATCGGCTGCGTGCAGGCGGACCACGGGCTCGGCCGCGTGCGCGCGTTCGTCAAGATCCAGGACGGCTGCAGCTTCTCCTGCGCCTTCTGCGTCATCCCGCACGTTCGCGGCCCCTCCCGCAGCAGGCCGGCCGAGGCCGTTCTGGCCGAGGTGCGCCGCCGCGTCGCGCAGGGCCATCGCGAGGTCGTGCTCACCGGCATCAACCTCGGCTGCTACCGGGACCGGGCCGCACGGCTCGCCCTGCCCGGCCTGGTCCGCGAAGCCGGAGCCACCGCGGGACTCGCACGGCTCCGGCTCTCGTCCGTCGAGGTCAACCACGTGACGGACGAGCTCCTCGCCGCGCTCCGCGAGACGGAGACGGTGTCGCCGCACTTGCACGTCCCGCTCCAGTCCGGTGACGACGCCATCCTGCGCGCGATGGGGCGCCGCTACACGGCGGGCGCCTTCCTACGCCGGCTCGAGCGCGCCGAGGGCCTCAACCTGACGACGGACGTGATCGCCGGCTTCCCCGGCGAGGACGAGCGCGCCTTCGCGCGGACGCTCGAGACGATCGAGCGCGCCGGGATCACGAGGGTGCACGTCTTCCCCTACTCGCCGCGCCCGGGCACGCGGACTCGAGCGGAGGACACGGTGCCGCGGGAGGTCAAGCGCGAGCGGAGCGCCCGTCTGCGCGCCGCCTCGCGCGAGGCGTGCCTGAGAGCCTGGCGGGCGAAGGTCGGCCGGGAGGACGTCGTCCTGGTCGACCGCCCGGGCCGGGGCTACGGCGACGACTACTCGCCCTGGCTCCTCGAGGGCCCCGTCGGCGAGCTCGTGCGCGTCCGCGGGCGAGCGGTGACGGAGGAGGGGATCCTCGCTGCCTGAGGACGGCTGCCTGTTCTGCCGGATCGTCCGGGGCGACCTCCCCGCGACGGTCGTCCATCGCGCGGACGGCCTGCTCGCGATCGAGGACATCGCTCCCAAGGCGCCGGTGCACGTCCTCGTGCTGCCCGAGCGGCACGTCGCCACCTTCCGCGAGGTGTGCGCCTTCGAGGCGGACGAGTCGAAGCGGATGCTCGAGTTCGTCGCCGAGGCGGCGCGGCTGGCCGGCCTCGAGGACTACCGGGTGATCGTCAACGTCGGCCCCGAGGCGGGGCAGACCGTCTACCACCTCCACTGGCACGTGCTCGGGGGGCGTAGGCTTCCATTTCCATGATCCAGCGGATCGAGGTCGAGCTGAAGGAGGCGATGCGCGCCCGCGACGAGGTGCGCCTCGCCACGCTGCGGCTCACGCTGTCCGCGCTCCGCGCCGCCGAGAAGGAGCTCCAGCGCCCGCTGAAGGACGACGAGGAGCTGCAGGTCCTCCAGCGCGAGCGCAAGCGGCGCGTGGAGTCCGTGAAGGCATTTCGCGACGCCGGCCGGGAGGAGCAGGCGGAGAGGGAGGAGGCGGAGCTCGGGGTGCTGGAAGCGCTGCTGCCGGCACCGCTCTCCGAGGAGGAGCTCGAGCGGATCGTCGACGACGCGATCGCCGAGACGGGCGCCACCTCGCTCCGTGACCTCGGCCGCGTCATGGCCGACGTCATGCCGCAGGTCGCGGGGCGCGCCGACGGCTCCGTGGTGAGCCAGCTCGTGCGCGAGAAGCTCGCCTAGACTCTTCTCGTTGCGGGAAGTCCTTTCGGTTCCGAACGAGGTCGCGGCGGAGCTCGCTGCCGTCGACGACGGCATCCTCGACGCGCTGCGCGACAGGTTCGGCTGCTCCATCCTCCTCCGCGGCAACCGGCTGACCCTCGAGGGCGGCGAGGAGGCCGTGGAGGGCGCGCGCACCGTCCTCGGCGAGCTCGTCGAGCTGGTCGAGGCCGGGCACGCCATCGGGCCGGGGACGGTCGACGCGGTGGTCGGGGCGCTCGAGGCCTCGGCGGACGTGCGCGACGTCTTCGAGGACGTCGTCTGGCGGCACCGCGGCAAGAAGATCACGCCGAAGACGGTCAACCAGAAGCGCTACGTGGACGCGATCCGCCGCTGCACGATCACCTTCGGGATCGGGCCCGCGGGCACGGGGAAGACCTACCTGGCGATGGCGCTCGCCGTCGCGGCGCTGGCCGAGCGGGAGGTCGGCCGCATCATCCTCACGAGGCCCGCAGTCGAGGCGGGCGAGCGGCTCGGCTTCCTCCCCGGCGACATCCTCGCCAAGGTCGACCCCTACCTGCGCCCGCTCTTCGACGCGCTCTACGACATGCTCGACGCCGACCGCCTCGCCTCCTACATGGAGAAGGGCATGGTCGAGGTCGCGCCGCTCGCCTTCATGCGCGGCCGCACGCTCAACGACTCGTTCATCATCCTGGACGAGGCCCAGAACACGAGCCCGGAGCAGATGCAGATGTTCCTGACCCGCTTCGGCTTCGGCTCCAGAGTCGTCGTCACCGGCGACGTGACCCAGATCGACCTCCCGCGCGACCAGGCGTCGGGGCTCATCCACGTGCGAGAGATCCTCGCCGAGATCGAGGGCATCGCCTTCATCGAGTTCGGCAACCAGGACGTGGTGAGGCACAAGCTGGTCCAGCGCATCGTCGAGGCCTACAAGCGCCACGCGGAGGAGACGGGGACCGAGCGGCGGCGCTGACCGAGGTGCACCAGTGATCGAGATCGAGCTCTCGAACCGAAGCGGTGCTCCGCTCGACGAGGAGGCCGTCGAGGCGCTCTGCCGCCTCGTCCTCGGCGCCGAGGGCGTCGACTCGGGCGACCTCGGCGTTGCGCTGGTCGGCCCGGACGAGATCGCGGCGCTCAAGCGGGAGCACCTGGGGATCGACGAGGCGACGGACGTGCTCTCCTTCCCGATCGACGCGAAGGAGCCCCTGCCACCCGGCGTCCCGCGCCAGCTCGGCGACGTCGTTCTCTGCCCCGCGGTCGTGGGCGACGCCTGGCAGGCGCCACTCGTGCACGGCCTGCTCCACCTCCTCGGCTACGACCACGGCCAGGAGATGGAGCGCCGCGAGGCGAATCTTCTGGCATGAGCGCGACGAAGCCCAGAGAGCGCGTGCCCTCGCCGCCCCGCCCGCCCGAGCGGCCGGGCGGCGTCGGGCCCCGGCCGGGGAGCACCTCGATCCTCCAGAGCTTCAACTACGCCGTCGAGGGCGTCATCTGGGTGCTGCGGACCCAGCGCAACATGCGGCTCCACTTCGGGATCGCCACGGTCGTCCTCGTCCTCGCCATCGTGTACGACGTCACGCGGCTCGAGCTGATCACGCTCATGCTCGCGATCGCCTTCGTGCTGATCGCGGAGATGGTCAACACTGCGATCGAGGCGGCGACCGACATCGCGACGTCCTCCTTCGACCCGCTCGCGAAGCTGGCGAAGGACATCGCGGCCGGCGCCGTGCTGATCGCGTCGGTGAACGCGGTCGTCATCGGCTACCTCGTGCTCGCCGACCGCCTCGGCGAGCCGACGCATCGCGCCCTCGTCCGGATTCGCGACGCGCCCATCCACCTGACGCTGATCGCGCTCGTGCTCGTCATCCTGGGCGTGATCGCGGTCAAGGCGCTCACGAGGCGGGGCACGCCGCTGCGCGGCGGTCTCCCCTCGGGCCACGCCGCGCTTGCGTTCGCCGGCTGGATGGCGATCACGTTCGTGACCGAGGACTTCCGCCACCGCGTCCTCGTCTCGACCGTCGCGTTCATCATGGCCTGTCTCGTCGCGCAGACGCGGGTCGAGTCCGGCATCCACTCGGTGCTCGAGGTCACCCTCGGCGCGGCGTTCGGCACCGTCACGACCCTCGTCCTCTTCCAGGTGCTCGGCTA
>Ga0326597_10006510_pt1 | contig 15988 bp, 13 predicted proteins | sample RVTome_12_FD_203789 | JGI IMG/M metagenome (GOLD analysis project Ga0326597, IMG submission 203789) | Soil microbial communities from uranium-contaminated site in the Upper Colorado River Basin, Wyoming, United States - RVT100D185 | ecosystem: Environmental > Terrestrial > Soil > Contaminated >...
GCCTGCCCCGCGCGCAGCCGCGCGACTTTCTTCAAAGAAGCTTTCCACTCTCTGTCGAGATCGGTCTTGTGCGCGTAGTAATAAGAAAGCGCCGCGTGGATTTGCGGTAGATCGAGATGCGGCAAAGCCACCATGATTTCTTCCGGAGTCATTCCCATGACTTCATAACGAACCGCCACATCGAGCACCTTGATACCGGTCCCAGCGATCACGGGCGCCCCGCCGCGCACTCCCGGACGTGTTTCAACGTAGGCCTCTGATTTCGCTTTCATTTTAGGTTTTGCCATAAGAGCTCCTTAGCAACCTCGCGCTTTCACTCATCGGAAACCAAGTGTGTCCTGAAACTCCCGTATCGATCAGCCGCAGTTCACCGGTCATAAATGTCCTCTCGCTTCTTATAGAGCAACTTACCCACGCGCGGCGCCTTCTTGAATAGCGCGATGTGCCTCCGCGCGATCTCCTGGTCCCGCGCCTCGTCGACCGGCTTGATTTCCACCAATGCCCGGCATTCGTCCGGCAAATCCGGCTTCTCCTCCAGCAAGGTCGTATTGCCCTTCACGATTCCTCTATAGACGTTCATCGAGTTACTCTCCTCTAATCTATTTGCTTGCAAAATATTATAAGCGAATCACAGCCACGCGCTCCGCAGCTCGCAACTCTCCGGCTCCCGGCAATTGGCATGACACACAATCCTCCGAAACGCGCTGCCGAACCCGCCCCGGATAGCATTGCCCTTGTTGAACGCGCGCATCTGCAACGATTCGCAACCGAAAAGACTCCCGACCTCTTTTTCCCTCCCTAACCCCTACGATACTCGCTAAACCCAGGACCGGTATTTACTAACCCCATGGGCACTATTGTCTCGACAAACTTTCGGTGGCGGTCTCGTTTAGGTGATCGATCGGTGAACGAACTGAGCGTTGCGAGATCGGCCTCCGGCCCGAAGTCATCGAGCGAAACAACATGCGCTCGCGGCGGCGGAGACCATGGGCTGTCGTTCTGGACAGGCTGTGTAAACTGGTGGTTAAGTTCCGTCGCGCGTGACAGTCCGTGGAACTGGACGAAGGAGCCACGCTTGCCGATGTAGCCCACGTGTGGGGCGAGACGGACCAAGCGATCCGCAAGCGTGTCATCGCCACGGACAAGGTCGAAGGCCCACAACCAGCGGCCATGATGATGAACGACCTCGCGATACGCGATCGTGGAACCATACGGCCGCGTAGGGTCGCCCTTTCGCGATTCTTGACGCACCTTCACAAAGGTATGGGTGACCGCAGCAGCGTCGGAGGACGCGACGCGAACGTCGGTCGCCACCAGCGACCGCAGAAAACTATCACACTCCGCATCAGACACGCCCGCCCTGAAGGCCGCGTCAACCAAGGCCATCTTAATACTGTAGGGAGTAGGCACGATCAGCGTTGTTCCGACGGAACTCGTTGCCGAACTGATCTTAAGTGAGAAGAGGGCAGTTGATTGGTATTCGGCAACCAGCCACCGTCCGGGGCCGGCGACTCCGGACACGGGAGTTGCTTGGTTCAGCGCCGCCAGCCGTGCCACTACCTCTTCTCCAACTGCGGTTCCTTGGTCTGATTTTTTTGCCGCCGCCATGGTTCACTCTCCGGAAAGATTAAGATCAGCGGCGATTCCCGCAAGCACGCTCACACCATCCGCGAGAGTTCCAAACTGCTGAACCGTAACTCCGCCCGAACTAATACCGTTGAGCACAGTTGCCGTTTGTGTGATCTGGTCTCGGTAGTTGTCATTCAGGGGGCTAACGGTTGGTGCGGGCAATGAAGTCGACGAGACCGCGACCACTCCTTCGCAATTTACAATGTGCGGGTTCTGAGTATTGCGCTGAGCGCCAGCCGGCTTGAGCAGTGTGGACGCTAGAGCGTGGATTACCGCTTTCGCACGTGCGATCCGATTCGCTTTATCAACGACGCACCGCCTCGTAATGTCATTGACTCCGATCCGGTAAAGATCGAGGTTGCAGATCAGCGCATAGATGCCTGACGACGCCGGGCGATGGAAAATGGCCTGCTTGCCGGTAACGGTCTCTCCGCCAGCTGCCGCCTCCCGTCCCTCCGGAGCATACTTCACATGAAAGTACTGTTCAGTAGTCGTGAGCGGCTGGCCGTTGGCGTCCTCGGGCAAACCTACCACCCAACCGAACTCGACGACGGACTTACGCCCGACTGAGCGGCCTCGCGTGACGAGAGTGCCGGCGAGGTCGGTTAGGCTGCAGTCGGTGAGAATCTTGGTCATGATCTCAGACTCCGTCGCCCTTCTTTTCTCCGACTTACCACCGGTCATGAACTCCTGCTCTTTCTCGCAGAAGTCGACGAACGTTTGATTCAGAGCATTGATACGGTCCGCATCGTGAACCTTCGCGCCGGGCGACAGCGGCTGGTTGGATTCCTCAAGCAGCGGGATGAGATGCTCGACCAGAATGTGCTTGAACATATCTCCGCTTACCGCATTCACAGACTGCCGCTGACCGCGCTGGTCAATGATATATACCATCCTCGTTTGCTGCTGATTCCCTTCAGTCCCCTCGTTGTTCAGGTTGTGAAGATCGAGCGTCACGCGCGCGCAAAGAGATAGAGAGTTGACGAGTGTCATGTAACGTTTCTCCTTTTCTGCTTGGGTGTTCATGCTGGTGTGTTTGCAGACTTTGGCTGGTCATTTCCTTCAGGTTGGGCAACATCCTCGTCACGTGGTTCGCGGCAAGAGCCATATGCGCAGAGCAGCGCTCCAACGAGCGACGCACCGTACCGTTCGACGAGACTTGCGAACGCGGAGAACTCGTCAGTGGTCACATTTCGCGGGGCGAACTTTCCCATCTCGCGTCTGCGCGCGTTCTCGGCGTTGTACTTCGAAATAAAGTCCGCTACGGCCTCCATGAGGGGCCCTGGCCCGGGCAAGCTGCGTTTCCGCCGCAGCTCGTGGAGAAGATCGTAACGGATCTCACGGTAGTCTGGCTTTTTCATCGCCTTCTGCGCCTGAGCGCTCACCGTTGCCTTGCGCACCGCGGTCGCCACCTCCTGGAACCCATTGTCGCTCAAAATCTCTGTCAGGTTTGGGGCTGTACTCATCACAATCCTCCCGAAATAATCTGTGCGAAACGCGCGTACCCTACGACCTTGCTCCCGCGCTCGAATCAGGAAGGGGGCATAGCGCTCCATAAACTCGACCAGTGCCCAAAAAGCGCGATCACCGCGCTTCTCCAGAAAACGGCGGTAGCCAACGAGCAGTCCGATCTCGTCCGAGTGGTCGTCCTGCAACCCCCGGAGCACCCGCTTATGCTCATCGAGAATCCCAAGCCAAACGTTTGCATCCTCCCGACTTTCGATGGGAAACCAGCCGGGCATAGCTATCGTTGACATCGCGCTTACCGCCTTAGCGTTTCCGAGGGACTGATAGTGCGTGACCATCACTCCGGAGATCGCTTCTGCAGGACTTCTTCCGTGAAGGCTGAGCCCGGGGAATATCTCCGCATCAGGATCGTGGTACTCCTCCGAATGACGGACTAAAAGCTCCGCTAGGGTCAGAACCGCTAAGGCATCCATCTTCGGGGGGCCACCGTACACTCCAGCGTTGCGAAGCTCACGTGCTACCGATCCGAGCGCGTTCACCGATACATCGTGCGGAATCGGACACAGTATCCGCACGTGTTCCGCCTTCGGCCCTTGAAAGAACGGACAAGCGACGCGAAAGTAACCGCGATACTTGCACCATTCTACGAAAGCGTCGGCCCACTGCTCCTTGGTCTTGTCGTTACGGCTAGTGCTGTCCGGCTTGAGCCGGCTATAACCCTTCGCGGCGGTCGGCGTGAAAATCTGCACAGTGCTCACTGGCCACGCCAACTCCGATGGCCTTCGATGAGTGAGGGCTTCAAGTCCCGCTACTATCTCGTCGCGAAATTTCTCTGGCTCGCGGTTTACGATTGTGTCGTGCATCTTGTTTGAGGTCTCATCGCCTTGCAGGGTATTCAAGACTTGCAGCAAGCGCCAGTCCTCCCGAAGCTGCTCTTGTTGGATGAGTTGCTGCGTCTCTGAGTCGACGACCCTTTGCTTCCCTCTACTCTGTGTGGCGCGGACCTGCCTGTTCCGATCTGCCTTGGCCTTTTCCGCCTTGTAGTCAACAACGTCTCTCACATTCGGCGGAACTCTGACTTTCTCATTGGTTTTGAGGAACGGGTAACCCGGCGCTTGCGGAATGAGATCGGCGGTAGCCCCGTCACTAGGATTGAAGCGCTGGATTTCGAACTCGACGTCACGCTCAAGCATACGAACGGCTCCCGAGTTTGGCAACGACGAGAGCAAGTCAGCCAAACCAACTGCCGCGAAGACATCAGCATGTGTCCCGGTGCATTTGGGAATACGCATCACGGCCGGCAGTTCACTCATTACACCCTCTCTCGGCTGTTGCGCGCTGATCGGACAGACGAAGCGTGCGCGTGAAGTAGGCCACCAATGGCCACCACACCGCGAGGCTATCGGCATCCATCGTCGCCTTGAGAAACTTCTCGACGCTGTACGTTCGCAAGCTGGTCAAGCTTTCGTTTCCCATAGCCCCCCCGATCGTTTGCGTCACTGCACTTTTCCAAGACGCCCACAGTATCGGGGGGTTCAATTCGAAGTCCGCCGGCCACCATCCACCGTGGTGCGCAAGAACGGCGGCGATACAGGCCGATGCCACGTAAGCGCGCTGCGCGTCAGGTACAGTTCGCAAGAGTTGCGGCAGAAACGCTCTTCCATAGTAGGCGCTCGCCGGTGCATGCGCGGGCCTACGCAACCCGAGGCTTCGTTCTCGTTGCCTGTCCTCTTCGCTTTCCGGATCGAAATCGGTGTGGGCAAGCGGGACCACATGCTGGTAATCGCCATGCTGGGCTCGCTGAGCCGCCGCGGCCCAGCGCTGCCACGGCTCCTGCAACTTACCGAGGTCATGTAGCAGTCCGCAAGCTCGCACTGCCTCCAATATCGCAGCGGGGCTCAACCCGTATCGCGCTTGAAATCCGACGGAAAGCAAACCGGTGTTCCACCCGTCCTTCGCCAACCGCCTTTCCGCTTCCTCCGCCACGCGCCGAGCATGATCTGTCCACGGCTCGGCACGATAGGGCGCGTAACCTGGGCGGGGTGGCTCCGTTCGATCGGGGCTCTCCTGGCTGCCAGCAACACCGAGACGTAGCCCCACCTTATCGTCGTACGCGGCGACGGCTGGCCGCAAGCAGATTACGTACGTTCGGTTTACCTCCGCCGGCCCGATTAAAGGCGTCCACGGTTCATCGTCGGTCCCATCCCAGTACCAGCCCGGACTGTTCTGACCGTTTTTGAAAAGACGGTAGAGCGATCGTCGCGAAAGATTCAGTCCTTCACGCCCGCCGGGGCTCGACGGGCGCCGCTCCGCATCGTTGATGATCACGCGAATAGAATCGGTGTCTTCGCCGCGGATCAGGTCGGCTACTCGTTTCGGTGCGCGAAGGATTGCGTTCTGCTCGATGCGTCGCAGGCACTCTGTAACTCGCGAGCGCCAACCCTCGCGCAGTGCCTGTTCGTCATCATCACCGTGGACCTCTTGAACCCAAGCTACTGCATGCCTTGGATCAAACGTGACGCCCGCAACCCGACCTAGCAGATCGCGTGTGCGAGTCAGGGTGATGTCCTCTTTGTACGCGTCTCCATACGGCAGCCATGCACGCTCCACGGTTGGCAACGGATATACGTGAATGGTCCCGGTCTCTCCTTCGAACCGGGCGCACCGTCCAGACCGCTGGACCAATGCGTTCATCGGACAGAGTTCCGTGTGAAGCTGTTCGCACGAGATGTCCAGCCCAGCTTCGACCACCTGCGTGGCCACGAGTATCGCTTGGCGACTACTGTTGCGACCGAAGAGACTGCGGAGTCGTTCCTCCTTTCCGCGCCGGTCTTCCTTGAAGAATCTCGAATGCAGCAGCATCACTTCAATCGACGGGTTCCGAGCCTGCAATGATTGGTGCAACGCCGTGAACATTTCTTGCGAACGAGCAACGGTGTTGAGCAGTACGATTGAGCGCCGTTGGTGGCAGCGTAGGACGGCCTCGGCAGACAGATGTTCCTTCTCGCTAACGAGTGAACGAGTGACCTGCGTTACGCTCGGCAGCGAGTCCAGAAGTCCCTTCCACTCCACGTCGCTTTCGGGAACTGGTACCGCGCCCGTGGCCTCACCAACTAGTTCCACGAGAGGGCGGGTAGCGGTGGCGGTCATCCAGACTGACTGGCACAGCCCGTTGAACAGATGCAGTCCGGCAGCGGCAGTGAGAAACGCCCGGTGCGGCTCCATTAGGTGAAACTCGTCGAAGACAACGAGTGCGCCGGCAACGGCGGCGGCGTTGATGTTGTGTAGTCGTGCGGAAAGGCCGTACGGCTGATCAAGGAGACCGCTCAAGAGCTGATCATAAGTCGTTACGATGATCCGACCACGATCAAAGAAGCAGTCATCCGGCTGCTCGCCAGTCTGAAGCGTCACGTAAGGCGAAACCTCCTCACGCCCCCGGGCATTCAGCTGCGCCTCGATAGGCAGGCCGAGTTGCTGTGCCATCTCTCGCGCTTCTCGATAGATTCCCTGGGCGAGCGTTCGCAAAGGAAGCGCATAGATCAGCCGTGCGGGGCGCCGCTGCCAATCGGGGCAGAAGAACGGCACCAGCACCGACCAAGTCTTACCCGCGCCCGTAGGCGCGCGCAGTACGACGCTCCTACCTTGCATAAGTTGCTGGGCGACTTTGACCTGATATTCGTGAGCGTCTCGCCCCGTAGCGTCTCGGAAAAACTTTCGGTATGCAGACTCGTCGAACATGATGTTACTCGCCCCCGACAGGTTGCTCTTCAACCCTAGCCGAATCGAATAGTTTTACATCACAGTTTTTACTCAAGCTCATTTCAGTATGCGCAATTCTGTAGGAAGCTGGGGCATGGCTCGGGCATTTCTTTCGGCCTGCGGGATACTCGCTAACGCCTCGCGGCCTAGTGAAATTCCTGTTCGGCCTTTTGCTTCAAACTCGGTCTTACCGATTGGCCTATTGCCGTGCGCCAGAATAGACATGTTACGCGCGCCGAGAAAGTCCTGAAGCTTACCTTTATTCGCCTGGAACCATCTTCCCAGCGTCTCGTCGTTCATCTGCGAGAGTAAAGTCCATGCGGCAAACAAAGGAATACGGACCTTACCATCTTCGGACCGGTAGCGTTCCAAAGAGCTTCGCAGATCTTCCGGTGTTTTCTCCAGATCAGCATCCGACGTGTCCAATGCATACTTCGTCTTGAGTCGCGTCTGCGCGATCAGCTCGACGGCTCGGTAGCTTCGAGCTGCCGCGTCGTCATAGCGGCCTTGCACTGCCCTGCGTTCGGCATTGAGGAGCAGGTCCTCAACGTGTACGTAAGGATCTCTCGATTGCTCTCGGCAAAGGTCATCGAGCACGATGGATTCCTGAACCAGATATTTCCTGTAAGGTTCGAGAAGGGTCTTTGCCTCGGTGTGGTTAAATCGATCCCAAGCGTCCAGCCCCCGGCATACGGAGATGCCTGCTGTGATCTCTTGTAAGAAGGCCTCGCTAATCGGCATGCTGCCCATAGTCTTTAGCAAGTCTGCAGCCCCCGCATAGTCGTAACGAGAGAGCCGAAACTTGACCTCTTCCAGTTTTCTGTGGCCTCGGAGGTCCCATACCATTACTGGTCGGGCGAATTCGGTTCGGTTCCGCACTTTGTCTAGGTTGGACCGTGTCCCAGTAACCAGGTTAATCTCGCAGCTGCCATCATCCACCGCAGCGAGAGCTAGTCCTGCGGTCATGGACTTCGTGCCGCCTGTGTAATCGGCCACGATTTTGGCGTCCGCATTCTCCCTACGAAGCCGTTCCAGAACGTTGTGTGCTACGGAATAACAATCTTGAAGACTGTCGAAGTTCTGGATCTTGAGAACTTGGTACCTGTCAGACAGTAATCCCGTCTGGACTGCGATATTTGGGAGGTCGGGTTTCTCCAGCTTTGGGTCGCTCTTAATCACCTTGCCTTCACCGACTACCTGGGCATAGGACCCTTTCCCGGTTGGTGCATCATCGGAGCAAAGGAACACGACGCGATCTGGCTTCAAACTCTGGATCGCTGTCACCAAAGGTTGGTGAGATCCACCAACCGTCAGAACCAAGATCGTCATACCCTTACTCCACGAAGTAGCCGTACCCCGCACTGGTCTTCGCCCCAGCGCCCAACTCGGTCAGCCCTTTGGTGAGCCAGTCTTTTGCGAGGTCACGTAAGCGACGAGTGTCATTATTGAGGGTGCCGCGCCAGCCAACAGCGAAACGAAATTCGGCATTCGGGGCGACAGTAAGAAAATAGACTGGCACTGGACTCTGCCAATCTGTGGGTGGCTCTTGACCTTGATAGTATTTGGGATAGTGCGGATTCATGATGTCCAATTCTAGCTTGGGTAATCGGGCAGGAACGGCATCAAAAAACACAGCGCTACCACTCCGCGCCACTTTTTCGTCCTCCCCCTTTTGTGGTGCACGACCAAAAATGCCACAGAAATCCGGGTCAGATTCGCGGCGTTCTTCTATTAACCAGGCATACGCCCGCGCGATGCCTTTGACGCTACTTCCCGGTAGTATCGGGAAACCGTAACGATGGAACGTGAAGCCGACTTCTAACGGCCCCTTGCGCCCGAGCCCGGCAATGAAACGCCAGTCAGTTCTGAGTGAAAAAGGATCGGCAGTCGCGTTTCGGACGGTCACTTCCCAGCGACCGTTCCAGGCGGCCAGCAGCGTAGAGTCAACTTTCTCAGCGGCCCGAAGCACAGTTTCTAAGCCGTCCTTTTTCAGGGTCGATCGTTCCTTCCAATCAGGCGCAAAGCGGTTAAAGATCAGCCCAGGGTTCTGGGGAGATTTCGCCCAATGTTTTTGCCAGGCCTCAGCGCTCTTTCCGGGAATGGGATATTCCATTACTCACCTCCCAGCTCAGCCTCGGCAAAGCGCTTGACCCAAGAAAGAAATGCAATCGCCTCGGTGGTAGCTCGGCGGTATTGATCGGTGGACGCATCCTTGGCTACCCACTCAAGCACTTCCTTAGAGTTGCTGAGCTTTAGTTGGTTTCTGGTCCATTCAGAAACATGCACGAGTAGTTGGTAGTGAGCATTAGCACCGTTGGCTTTTGGCTTTCCCCTGTCGTAACCTTTGGCCCTCCAGAAGGCTAGTGTCTGACCTAGGCCATTGGATTGAATGTCAGCAGGAGCACTCTTCGCGAGCGAGCCGTACTCTTTTGCGTAGTCTTTCCCGTTGTCGCGGACTTGAGTGACGAACGTCCAAGCTCGTGCTGCCCGTTCCTGTTCCAGTGAACGTTGTTGGCTCATTTGCCACCTCCAATACATAACGCCACCATGCCCTGGCCGGTTGTTTCATCTCCACCAAGCTGCGTGCGTGCCAGGTTCAGGCCAGTAATTCTCTGAAGAATACCTTCAGCATCCAGCTCCGCGTCCTTCGTGCGGGACTTCGTCGCCATCAGGGGCGCGTAGAGCAACGTATCGACTGGTAAACTTTCTGTCGTCCAGAGCGCTGTCCCCGCAGCAGTTTTTGTCTCCGGGTTCAGTTTGATATGCGTCTGCACTTCCGTGCTGTACAAGACAAAATCTCGGAAGGCATCTTCCGGCAAGACACAGAGTTTTTGCGGTAAAACTGTGCGCCAGTATTTGTATTCGTCTGTTTGAGGAAGCGCTTTTGTGGCTAGCCACGTGCCAATGCTCTCAACCACCTTGTCTTGTTTCGGCGTGAAACTGAACTCTTCCAACACGACGCTCTCTCCAGCTTGCAGCGTGTTCCCGTTCACGCAGGCATCTTCCTTGCCCGGAGCAGGCAACGTACCCCAATCGACGGAAAAACCGACCATCGCTGCTTCACGTTGAAAGCGAGAGAGGGCATCCACGCTCGTCACCCAGGCAAAGACACCAGCGAGCGAGCGCACGGGAAACAGCAGAATGCGGGCGTCACCAGCCGAAAGAGCACCAGCGTGCTCGGAAGCGGTATCTCCCGCCCTTGGACCAAACATGGCTTTCACCTCATCAGCAGTGACACCCTGCCCTATCTTGGCGCTTGCTTCCGCTCGCAAACGACCTTTGATACTACTAGCCTGCACGATCGGGTAACCGGTTGTCCGTTCGCGCTGGATGGGCTGGTCTACTGCTCCCAGCCCGCGACCCGTGCCAGCGTGCAACGGAGTCTCTACATAGATAAATAGCATCCGCATTGCTTCAAACATGATTACCACTCCCTAATAAGGATTTGGCCGAAACCAATTTCAGGTCCAAAGTCGGTGATGGCCTGCTGAGTTAGGCCAGGCTTAAGTCTGGCTTCCCCTTTTGACTCGAAGAAATAGACAGATCCCGCTGGCACATAACGGCGAGCGGGTTTATGGTCATTCTTGGCCCAGTCGAACCCACCGAGACTTTGGAAACGATTTAATGCCGCAGCCTGTAACTTGACTTCTCCCTCGAAGAATTTCCCCCAGTCCTGCGGCTGCCAGCCTGCTGTAAAATATGTCGGTGTGGCAAAGTAGACCAGGAAACCTTTGGGCAAAGGGCTTGGCGGAGTTGGCCAGGCTGAGGCGCTCACCTGCGCAAAGCACGCCCCACGTCCTTCCCCACCAATCCGCATCACCCCGGCAGACGGCCAGCCATCATAGCCTTCGACTTCAACGAGCAGGCCTATATCTTTGCACGGACGGATAAACTCCACTTCGTACAGCGCACCCTCTTCAGCCGTGCGACGTACGTCATTACGGGCAATCCCTACGCGTGACTCACGCTCGAAAAGGTCACTACTAGAGACAGCCTTGACCGGCTGCCCAGCTGATGACTTGGCCAAAAACAAGTGCAGTTGATCTTCAAGCAGCCACTGACCAAAATCGTCTTTACGTGGTTCGCTCGTGGACCATAACAGTTGTGGTGTTCGCCCGTTGGTCTTCACTGTCTCAGGCGGCTCTATTGGTACCAGGGCGCTGTAACCGTCGTTGTTCGGCACGGCATGTGCCGGAACAGGGAGATAGCGGACAACTTGTCCCTGTTCTTTTTTTGCGAGAAAAGCACCGCGCAGACGCAGAGAGGTATAATTCTCTGCTGTGCCGACCGTCGCAGCGATTTGTTGCGGGTCGCGCAGGTCCACATTTTTTACTACCAGATGGTGCGAGCGGATCACCCCTTGCACCACACTAGGATAGGGGGGAAAGATACTCTCGGCCCGGTGGTCGCTGCGCGCATTGAATGGTCGGCCATCGCGGAAAAGCCATACATCCAGAGCTTCTAGAAAGAAGTGCATCATTCGCTCCCTCCCTGAGCGACAAAGCGGGCAAATACGAGCCATTGTCCTAGTTCTTCAAATTTGCCCGGCAAGTTCGCTGCCCAAGCCCGCAGCCGATCCGCCCATTCGTCAGGTTGGGGTGCTTGCGGATGTTTGCCGCTGCGGTGTCGCATCAGCAAGCGTTTTAGTTCAGCCCGGCACTTGTCATCCGCATCTGGCAACGCATAGGCTACACGCAGAACATCGTAGGCACATTTGGAGGAGAGCGGTTCGCCCTGAGCATCACCCTGGAAAAGGCGCAGCACGTCAGCAAATGTCTCACCGACCGCTTCCCAGGGGCTGCGCATTTCTACCGTCTCGCCACTGCGCTTGAGCACGCGGGCGCAGACGGCATTTTTTCCTTTTACCTGTTTGGCCTGCTTTTCCGCCCTACGGGCAGCCTGGAGCGCGGCATCCAAAGGATAGAGATGATGGGCAATCGCGACGCCGGCAGACGCGGTTCCATGCGTTATCTCTGCAAACGTCCTCGCAAGAGACTGCGTTAAGGTAAAGGCCGTGCTCAACGGGGCCAGCGCCAGCACGTCATCGCCACCATTATAGATCAGGTTCCCATCATGACTGTCGATGATCGGTCTGACCTGACGAGCAAACTTACTCAGCGTGCGGCTCAGCTCTTGGTGGTCCTTTTCCTCCGTACATTTGCTGACCCGCTCGCCCATGCTGTCGCCGTCCAGCGCGATAATGGCGTAGTAAGGCGACGGTCGTGGCTTGACGGTGTCATATAGCGTGCCTAACGCCTTTCGCGCTTCTTCGAGCCACTCATCGTTTACCGCAGATGGGCCATAACTGTTCTCCAGTCGCCGCGCAGTTAATGTATCCATGAACAGCAGATCACCGTCATAAGGCCAGTCAGGATCTTCCTGCACACGGTGGAGATGCGGGTTTCGCGTAATGATCTCCCGATAATTGGTCAACTGCCCCTGTGCTCTGCGCAGAAAATCGGCGCTCGCCACTGTGCTGATAGATGGGAACCGGCTTTTCTCGGTAATCTCACAGAAGCGCTTCACTGCGCCGATGGTGTCCAGCCGCTCGCGTCCCCCTGGTCGTAGCCTGGACGCCCCGAGTTGCTTATCGATCTCCGCCCAATAGTCCATGGCGCTAACTCTGGCCGTGTGCAGCGCCTCACGAGAACCGCTAAGCGTATCTTTAACGCCTTCTTCTTCGCTAGCTTCGAAGCCCCTGGTATGTTTAGCAGCGTCCAATGCACGGCTTGCTTCTTCATAGGCTGCCTTATACGAACCCTCGTCCTTTGCCGCCGCCCAGTAGATTTCCCACAGGCGAGCGGTCTGCCGCGCCCAGATGTCATGCCAAAGCGCATCCGGCAAAGGATTTTTTCTCATCAAGTCATTCTTGGCGGTGTCGGCAACGCGCATCCACTCGCTTAGCAAAGCCTTCTTCGCTTTCTCGGCAATGGTTTCTGCCTCTTCCCAGGCGACACGGGCGACAAGTTTATTGGGCACGTCATCGGCGAGGTCAGCCCCGAGCGTTGCCGGATAGATCAGGGTCCCTTGCTGCTGCATCACGGCTGCCGCTGCTTTCGCCAGGCAGACGAGGATGTGGCTGCCCACGTACAGGTCGCTCGCCCGCCGCGCCTCGGTGATGAAGGACTGAATGGGGCTGAACGTGAAAATGAGCACGGCGTTGCTCATGCGTTCCATCCTTTCAGACTGACCTCCTCACCGGCGAATTTATTATTCAAAAAATCTCGCACGGTATTGTAATTCGCTCCATTGAAATTGGACGCCAGCACGGTAAGTAACAAACCGTACTGATTACCAAGTTGGATTGGTCGCACCCATAGCGGCGATGCCTGGCGCGGGTTAATACCACCCAAGGCCCGGCTCTTGGGAACTTCTTGCATGAATCGGGTGACTGCTGCCATCGCTGAAGCAGCTTTCAGTTCGCAGATGCGGGTGAGCCCTTGGCGTGTTGCGCACGGATAGCGTGCTGGGCCTTTAGGCAGGTCTACAACCGCAACGTTTTGTGCGCTCGCAAGCTCACGTGCGGAAGCCACTGCTTTTTCTGTCACCTCTTTCACGTGCTGTCTCCAACTTTCCAGTGTATTGGGGGCGAGAGGGACAAGTGCTGGATTAGACGACTGAACGACGCGCAACGTGCCGTAACCACGTCGTGACCGTAGGCCAACACCGCCGAATGTTAGTGCCAGGTTCAAGGCCGCACACGCGGCGTGCCAAACTGTCTCATCCGCGCTGCGTAACTGATGCATCACCAACTCCGCGCGTTGACCGGCCTTGAAGCCTTTACGCCGACCGGCTTGCTTACCGTCTTTGTGAGGAAGAATCTTTTCGTCGCTACTCTGCAAGGTTCCGCGTAACCGTATTTGAACGGGGGAACCGTACTCTGTGCTGCCGAACACTATGCTCTCCACTTTGTGCAAGCCGGTGAGGTTATTGTCACCGATGACTCCACCCAATATTGCCCGGAGCCAATAGCGCAGCGCGCCGCGAAATGCCGGTGCTCGCAACTCTGGCGTTCCGCGTGGGTCCGGGCCTCCCAGGAATAACGGCGTCACCGTTTCCAGCGTGACTGTTACCGTCTTAGGCTTTTCCATGACAAACCCTTTCTTCGCTTAGGACTGTAACCACATTTTCTACACGTGTCATGGGAAGTTTCTCCCTATTTTCTAGGAGTTTTTTCCTATGTTCCCGGCTCACCGTCTCTCCCCAGCAAAGTAAGGCGCAAACTCTGCAAGCAACAGGGATCGACCCACAGCAATGTCATTGCGGAAACCTCGCCATTCGTGGAGTTTTTCGTAAATGTGAGTGAACTGGTTAGCGACGGTTTTTTCGCTCTTATGAAGTTGTCGGGCGATGGCCGCGTTCTCCAGACCCCGGCACGCCAAACGCACCAAGTCACGTTCTGCGGGCCTGAGCCGATGCTCTACGAACTCCCGCTTGCGCAGGCGATCTTCTTCGTGTTGCATAAGCCGTTGAGCTTGTATAGCCTCCCACGGATCATCGCGCAGCGCTAGCTCCGTTAACACCGGCGACACCGCGCTCCAGCGCAAGACCGGCACTGGTACTAACCAAACTCGATCCTCAGGCCGAGCACGCATGACCCGCTCATCTCCTGGCTGCCACCCTTCTGAAAGCAAGTGCCACACTCGATCATCCTCATCGAAGAGAAGCTGGGCGACGACCATTCCATAGACCGCCATTGGTTTTCGTCCGCCTGCGATGCTCATATGCACAAGCCTCCCGGCTCGCTTCTCGGCGAGGACGGTCCGGTAGAGCGTCCGCAACAGTGCCGCCACTTCAGCCTCGGTACCGATATCGGCTATCGGCCACCCTTTGTCTTCCACCGCCACGGCTCTGTAACGGGGGCTTCCCGTCCGCCTAAATTCCTCAGTGAGACTCTTCAATGAAGGCTGCACCAATTCTCCCATGGTGTGCACAACTATCACCTCCGCCATCGGATGTCCCTTCGCCCGCAGCAGGTCCAGTACCAGAGTGACAACCTGAGGCTCCGAACCTAGCGTCGCGATGAGTACCTGTTCGCTCACGGTTTAGAATATGTACAGCCAAGACTTTGGTTTCTCTGCGACACCGCTCGCCTCTGCCTCAGAAACAAGCCCACCCTATATCACAGACCTTTGTCGAATCGTGACGCATGTTCCTGGGTTTTTTCGACCGGTAGCCTATGGTTTCGCGTAAGACCTCAGCGACCTTTCCAGGTCGTTTTTGACTTCTTTCACCAGGGAAGCTGGTTCGAGGACCTTGGCGAGCGAGCCGAAGCCCATGATCCAGGTCTTTATCTCTTTGGTTCCGGCTACTTCGAAGCCAAGTTCGAAAGAGCCGTCTTTGAGCTTGTTGTTTTTCTGGCTGGGATGCCAGCGCCGCTCCAGGAGATAGCGGGTCATAGATTTGTTGAATCGCACCTTGACCCGGACCAAGTCCTCGCGGAACATGCCGAAGCTGTGGCGCAGATAACTTTCCAGAGAGAATCCAATGGGTGCTGGAAAAGATTCGTCGGTCATCTTGATTTTCTGCATGCGGTCCACCATGAAGGTCCTGACGTCTTTCCGTAGGTGACAGTGACCGATCAGATAGAGCGTTCCATTACGGAGATGGACAGCGTAGGGGTTGACCTTGCGCTCGGCCGGAGATTGATCCCGCGGGTGATAGAGAAGTTGCAGAACCCTCCGGCCTTCGATGGCTTCCTGGATTACCTTGATGAACTCTCGATAGACGCCATAGTCTTTCTGAGCGGGAATCCCCGAAAGAAAGCTGCCGCGTAAACCACCCATTTCTTTGAAAAGAGGCTTGGGAAGATTCGCCCAGACTTTCTCGAAAAGCGATTGCAAGGAATCGTAAAGAACGGTCCCGTCCAGGGGCCGGATGGAGTCCTGGGCAAAATAGAGGGAGAGAAGCTCTGAAAGAGTGAACGGTATGGAAAGGCGGTTGCGAAAGTCGGGATCGATCTTCCAGTAGCTCTCCTTGCCGCTCTTGTCCGTATAAAGCGGCACTTCAAGCTGCTGCAAAACGTCGAGGTCCCGGTAAACAGCCCTCGGCGGTGCCCCGAGTTGTTCGGCCATATCCAGTACACGAAGGCCGTTGGCATTTCGTTCAATGATCGATAGAAGTCTTATCGCTC
>Ga0326597_10006511_pt1 | contig 15986 bp, 17 predicted proteins | sample RVTome_12_FD_203789 | JGI IMG/M metagenome (GOLD analysis project Ga0326597, IMG submission 203789) | Soil microbial communities from uranium-contaminated site in the Upper Colorado River Basin, Wyoming, United States - RVT100D185 | ecosystem: Environmental > Terrestrial > Soil > Contaminated >...
GACACTAGGAATCAATAGGTTGCTAGTGTCCTTTCGATTCCGAAATTCGCAAAATGCCGATATCGAGATATCGCGAATTTCGGAATCGGGACACTAGGCGCCGAACGCCACCGCGTCGAGAATGGCCGCGTAGTGGCATCCCGCCGCGCCCAGCACGCAGAGGTGCCAGATCGCGTTCTGATAAGGCAGCCGCGACACATGAAAACCGACGCCGATACAATAGATCACGCCGCCGGCGGCGAGCAGCACGAGCACCGGAATGGTGACGGCTTCGATCAATGGAAAGAGCACCACGACGATGCACCAGCCGAGCATGAGATAAAGCACGAGCGTCGTCCGCTCGAGGCGGCGCGGGAACGCAAAGCTGAGCACGATGCCCGTGATCGCGACGCACCAGACGAAGACGAAGAGGCCAATCCCCCAGCCCCCTCCGATCTTGGCCAAGGTGAAGACGCTGTAGGTGCCCGCGATCATCAGGAAGATCGCCGCGCGGTCGAAACGGCGCAGCAATTCCTTGCGGCCCGGATGATGGGTCATGTTGTAGAGCGTGGAGAAACCCAACATGGCGACGACGCCGAGGGCATAGAGCCCTAAGCTGACATTGACGGCCATATCTTTGGCGTCGGTTCCCAGCAGAAGAAGGATCGGCAACCCGATCGCCGCCAGGATCAGACCCGCGATGTGCAGGCCATTGTCCAACAGGCGCTCGCCGCGCGTGTATCGCGGGAACAGGTCACCAAGGATCGACGGCGGATTCATCGCGGCCCGTGGGAATTCGCGTTCGGCAGCTTACCATAGTCGGCGGCGATGCGCAGCGCGGCGTAGAACCCGCGACAGGGTCGATTTGCGGCGTCCGCAATTCGCGTGGCGCGTCCGATTGGATCCCCGCTACTCCGCAATCCAGTTAGGCGCTGGGCATGCTGCGCTTGCGGCAATGATGGCACAAACGATTGTGCCAGCCCTCGCTTTCGAAGACCGCGCCGCAGCTCATGCACGCCCGCGCGCCCGGGGCATCGCCGGTCGGGCGAGGGCGCGAAATGTCGGGCGCCTCGTCGCGTTCACGCGACGGGCGGCGGAAAGCAACGTTCGTCTTTGGCATCGTCATGCCGGCACCTGTTCGGTATGGCGTGGAAATGCTGGCCGCCTGCGGCGGCGATTGCCCCCGCGCTTGGATTGGCCGGGCTGTTGCCCGCGCGAGGTCTCGATGCGCACGGGTCGTGGCGCGGAATGAGTGGCTTCGCCGGCACCGATCTGGCGGGACGGGATGCGGACGCGCAGGAGCGTCTCGATGTCGCGCAGCAGCGAACGCTCGTCGGGCGTGCAGAACGCGATCGCCGTGCCCGCCGCACCGGCGCGCGCCGTGCGCCCGATGCGATGGACATAGGTCTCCGGAACGTGCGGCAGGTCGAAATTGACGACGAGGTTGATGCCCTCGACGTCGATGCCGCGCGCCGCAATGTCGGTCGCAACGAGGATGGGAATGCGCCCGGTGCGAAAGCCTGCGAGCGCGCGCTCGCGCTGGCCCTGGCTCTTGTTGCCGTGGATGGCGGCGGCCCCGATGCCCGCGCCTTCCAGCCCGCGCACGACGCGATCCGCGCCGCGTTTGGTGCGCGTGAAGATCAGCGCGCGCCCGTCGGTGGTGCGCAGCGTGTCGGCGAGCAGGCCCGGCTTGCGGGCGGGATCGACGAACATCACGTGCTGGTCGATCCGCTCGGCGGGCGTCGCCGACGGCGTGACGGCGACCCGCTCCGGATTGCGCAGGATTTCGCCCGCAAGCGTGGCGATTTCGGGCGGCATCGTCGCCGAGAAGAAGAGATTCTGCCGCACCTTGGGAAGCGCGCGGATCAGCTTGCGGATCGCGGGAATGAACCCGAGATCGAGCATGTGGTCGGCCTCGTCGAGCACGAGAATGCCGGCCTGATCGAGACGCGCATTGCCTTGCGCCAGATGGTCGAGGAGGCGGCCCGGCGTGGCGACGAGAATGTCGACGCCTCGCGAAAGTGCCGCTTTCTGCGGATGTGCCGAAACGCCGCCCACGATCAGCGCGGTGCGCAGCCCGAGATTCTTGCCATAGGCGCGGAAGCTCTCGGCGATCTGGGCGGCGAGCTCGCGCGTCGGGCTCAGCACCAGCGCGCGGCAGCCGCCATGCGCGGGCTTGGCCGTGGCGCTCGCCAGGCGTTGCAGCATGGGCAGCGCGAAGGCGGCCGTCTTGCCGGTGCCGGTGGCGGCGATCCCCAGCAAGTCGCGTCCCGCCAGAATATGGGGGATCGCGCGGACCTGAATTGGCGTCGGGTCCTTGTAACCTTTGGCATTGAGCGCATTGAGAATGGGCGCGCCGAGGCCCAATTGGGAAAACTCAGTCAAGTTCGATGTGTCCTATCGTCCGCGCGAATGCCTGCCGCCTTGCGGCAGGCTCTGTTGCGAGCGGACTTGTGGAACCGTCCCGCGTGTTCCGGACGATCGTTGTTTATAAGCGGCGGCGCCGAGGCAGGACGATCGGCCGCGATTTCGATGTTTTGAATGCGGGAGTCGTTCACGCGGCCTGTGCACCGGAGGCGGCATGCGCCGCAGCCCCATATATGATGCAGCGCAACAAAATGTCAAGGGATATCGCGGATTTGGCGGTATCCCTTGGTTTATTTGCGCGGTTTGGCGACGTCCGTCTCGCGAAAAATGTCACCCGAGCTTGATATAGGTCGTCTTGAGCTGCGTGTACTTGTCGAAGGCGTGCAGCGACTTGTCGCGCCCGAAGCCCGATTGCTTGTAGCCGCCGAAGGGCACCTCGATGCCCCCGCCGTCGGTGTTGTTGATGTTCACGGTGCCCGCGCGCAACCGCCGCGCCACCGAATGCGCCTTGGTCAGATTGTTGGTCCACAGACACGCCTGAAGCCCGTAGATCGTGTCGTTGGCGATCTTCACGGCCTCGTCGGTGTCCTTGAACGTGATCGTCGAAAGCACGGGGCCGAAGATTTCCTCCTGCGCGATCGTCATGTCGTTGGCGACCTTGTCGAAGATCGTCGGCTCGATGTAATAGCCGCCGGAGTTCTGGCGCACCTGGTTGCCGCCGAGCGTAAGCGCCGCGCCGCCCTTCTTGCCTTTCTCGATATAGCCCATCACGCGATCGAGCTGGCCCTTGTCGACCATCGAGCCCATCATGGTCTTGGGATCGAGCGGATCGCCGGGCGTGAAGCCGGCCGCCATCTGCTTGACCTTCTCGACGAAGGCATCGTGGATTGTCTCCTCGACCAGAAGCCGTGAGGACGCCACGCAGACCTGCCCCGAATTGAAGAAGATGCCGGACGCCGCACCGACGGCGGCGGCATCGAGATTCGCGCTATCGGCGAAGACGATATTGGGCGTCTTGCCGCCGCATTCGAGGCTGACGTACTTCATGTTGGATTCGCCGGAATATCTCAGGAAGAACTTGCCGACCTCCGTCGATCCGGTGAACGCGATGGCGTCCACGTCCATGTGGCGCCCCAGCGCCTGGCCGGCCGTCTCGCCGAAGCCCGGCACGACGTTGAACACGCCTTCGGGGATACCGGCTTCGGCGGCCAGTTCCGCCGCGCGCAGGGCCGAAAGAGGCGATTGCTCGGCCGGTTTCAGGATCACCGAATTGCCGGCGGCGAGCGCGGGCGCGAATTTCCATGCCGCCATCAGCAGCGGGAAGTTCCACGGCACGACCGCGGCCACGACACCCAGCGGCTCGCGCGTGATCATCGCAAGACTGTCCTTCGGCGTCGGTGCGATCTCGTCGTAGATCTTGTCGACAGCTTCGGCGTACCAGCGCACCGTCTCGACGACGGCGTTGACGTCGACGTTCTTGGCAAACGTGATCGGCTTGCCCATGTCGAGCGTTTCCAGAAGCGCCAGCTCGTCGGCGTGCTTGGCGATCAGATCGGCGAATTTCTGCAGCGTGCGTTTGCGCGCCTTGGGCGCGGCATCGGACCATTTGCCGGCATTGAAGGCCGCGCGCGCGGCCTTCACCGCGCGGTCCACATCTTCCTTGTCGCAGGCGGCCACCTTGGCCAGCACCTTGCCGTCCACCGGCGATGTGCATTCGAACGTCTTGCCGTCGGCGGCGTCCATGAACTTGCCGCCGATGAACGCCTTGTCGCGGAACGCGAGCTTGCCCGCTTCCGCACGCCAGTCGATTGCCACCGCCATGAGAGTCTCCTTGTCGCTCGGTTCGGAAACGAAAGCGCGCGCCGGCCGGGGCTCCCGGGGCGCGCGCGAAATTCGCCGGTACGGGCGCCCGCCCGCGCGCCTATTTGATCTTGCCTTCCTTGAACTCGACATGCTTGCGCAGCACGGGGTCGTATTTCTTGACCGTGAACTTATCGGTCATCGTCCGGGTGTTCTTCTTGGTGACGTAGAAATATCCCGTGTTGCCCGAGCTGTTGAGCCGGATCTTGACGGTCGTGGGCTTCGCCATGGGCGGCTTCCTTGAATTCCGCGGGTCCCGAAGGAGGCCGGTAACCTAGCCAGGGCGGCGCTTCTGTCAAGGCGGCGAAAAATGGGGCGATTTCCGCCGCCTTTCGCTAAGACGGCCTTAAGCTTTATCCGCCAGAAAGGTAGCCGAGACAGCGGGGCCCCGCCTTCCAGGCGGGCCGGCCCTGTCAGGGGAAAGGGCGCGGTCATGCGCGCGCATTTCGGCGGCTATTTCTTCGGACAGGTGGCGACCTATGTCTACCTGATCCAGTCCATGCAGGGCGCCGAGCAATTCAGTCCGGCGGCGTGGCCGCAATTCTCGCTCTTCAACCTGGTGGTCGCCAATTTCTGGCCGATCTACTGGATCGCGTTCGCGCTCGACCGGGTCAAGCTCGAAGAGCTCTATTGGCGCGCCTTCGACACGGCCGAAGCACGCGTGGGCGAACTCTTCACCCTGATTCAGCTTTTCTTGAACTGAACGCTCAGAGCGCCGCGATCACGAAAGTCGTGAAAAGTGCCGAGATCGCGAACACCGTGATCATCATCACGGCGGTCGCCAGATTGCCCCATGTATTGATGGGGTGGCGCTGGCGCTCCTCGTGCAACCGATCGCGACCGCGCTTTTCCGGCCCGATGATGAGCGTGATGAAGAACGAGCGCGGCAGGAAGGGAATGGTGATCCGCAGGTTCACCGGATAGGCGCCGGGTGCCGGACTGTTGCGGTCGAACGTCACTGCGGCCATTGCTGCCTCCCGTTCCGGCTTGCTTCTCCGGACGCGTGCGCAGGCTAAGAGCCAAAGGTTAACGCTTCGTAGATTGCATTACGCCAAGGCCTGCACAAGCGCGGCGGGCATTGGTTTACGCGGCAGCGGCTGGCCGCGGCGATAGCTCCACAGCACGGGCGCCTCGATCCGCCCGGCGGCGAGTGCGCCGCGAACCACCGTCAGCATGAACTCGGTCACGTCGAAAATGGGCAGCCGCAACGCTTCGTCGAGGGGGTAGTACCCGATTTCGGTCAGTTCCCCGTTCGAGCGGATGGCACCCGTGGCCGCGCCTTCGGGCGCCATGAAGAAGCGGGCATGAAAGCGGATCGGCGCATCGGGGGGCGTGATCGCGCGGCCGAGGAAGGAAAGGGCCGCGTGATCGGGCGCGGCGCCCCCGACCGCAAGCCCGGTTTCTTCCGCCGTTTCGCGAATCGCGGCGTTGGCGAAGGCGGAGGCCCGCCGGCCCCTTGCCGCGCCATGGGCCGACAGAGTCTCGGCGGTCGCGCGCGAAAGCGGGCGCGAAGGCGCGCACGCGAAGTCCGAACGCGCCAGACGCCCGCCCGGAAAGACGTACACGCCGGGTGCGAAGGCCGCCTTCTCGGGGCGCCGCCCCAGCAGGATCGATCCGCGGCCTTCGCGTCGATAGAGGATCAGACTCGCCGCATCGCGCGGCCGGACGCCGTGCCGTTTTTCTTTCGAAGGAATAGCCATCGCGGAAGATTAGCGCGATCGCTTGGGCCCGCGCGAGTGCGGCTTGGCGCCGTCGCGGCGCTGGCGCTTTCCGCCGGGCGGGGGCGGGCGGTGCGGCTTGGCGTTCGATGTCCGCTCGGGCGCCTCGGCGATCTCGAAGCGCAGGCCGCCGGTGAGCGGTGCCGCTTCGACCAGCTTCACGACCAGGCGATCGCCGAGCTTGTAGACGGTACCGGAGCGCTCGCCGACCAAGGCGTGGCGCTTGGGATCGTGGCGGAAATATTCGAAACCGAGCGTGCGTGTGGGGATCAGTCCATCCGCTCCCGTTTCGGCCAGCCGCACGAAAAGGCCGAACCGCGTGACACCGGTCACGCGGCCCTCGAACGTGGCGCCCACGCGGTCTTCCATGAAGGCCGCGACATAGCGATCGACGGAATCGCGTTCGGCCGCCATGGCGCGGCGCTCGCACATCGAGATGTGTTCCGCGGTGTCGCCGAGACCGCCGATTTCGGGATCGGTCAGGCCGTTCTCGCCCAGCTTGAATGCGCGGATGAGCGCGCGATGCACGATGAGATCGGCGTAACGCCGGATGGGCGAAGTGAAATGGGCATAGCGCGAGAGGTTCAATCCGAAATGGCCGAGATTGTCGGGCGCGTAGACGGCCTGGGCCTGCGTGCGCAGCACGACGTCGTTCATCACGTCCTGATGCGGCGTACCCTTGGCGCGTTCGAGGATGCGGTTGAACATGGCGGGCTTGGTCACCTGCCCCTTGGCGAAGGGAATGCCGATCGAGCGCAGGTAATCGGAGAACGCGAGCAGCTTTTCCGCCGACGGTTCCTCGTGCACGCGAAAGATCAGCGGCGTGCGCGCCCTTTCGAGCGACTCCGCCGCGGCCACGTTCGCCTGGATCATGAACTCCTCGACGAGGCGCATGGATTCGAGGCGCTCGCGAAAGGCGATGGAGGCGATCTTGCCGTCCGCGCCGATGACGATACGCCGTTCGGGCAAATCGAGATCGAGAGGGCTGCGCGCGTCGCGCGCGGCAGCGAGCACGCGATAGGCGTTCCACAGCGGCGTCAGCGCATCGTCCATCAGCGGCTTGGTCGCGCCGTCGGGGCGGCCGTCGAAGGCGGCTTGCGCCTGGGCATAGCTCAGCCGCGCGGCCGAACGCATCATGGCGCGCATGAACCGGTGCGCGCGCTTGATCCCGCGCGCGTCGAAGGCCATGCGCACCGCGAGGCAGGGACGATCCTTGGCCTCCCTGAGCGAGCAAAGGTCGGCCGAGAGCGCTTCGGGCAGCATCGGCACGACGCGATCGGGAAAATAAACGGAATTGCCGCGCTTTCGCGCCTCGCGGTCGAGCGCGGAGTCCGGCGTCACGTAATGCGCCACATCGGCGATGGCGACGATCACGACATGGCCGCCCTTGTTGGCGGGGTCGTCGTCGGGGCCCGCCCAGACCGCGTCGTCGTGATCGCGCGCATCTTCCGGATCGATGGTGAGCAGGGGAGTTTTGGTGAGGTCCGTGCGCCCGCGCGCGGCGGCGGGGTTCGCGCTTTCGGCCTCCGCGATCGCCTCGCGCGGGAATTCGGTCGGGATGCCGTGGGCATGGATGGCGATGAGGCTCACTGCCTTTGGCTCGTTCATCGAGCCCAGCCGCTCGATCACGCGCGCGCGCGGCGCGTGCGGGCGGCCCGGCAGCGGTTCGGCCAGAACGAGTTCGCCGGGTTCCGCGCCGCCCATATCGCGCGCGTCCACCGTGAAGCTGAACCGCGTCTTGCGGTCGATCGGTTCGATGCGCGCGCCGCCCCCTTTTTCGCGCAGGAGGACGCCGAGCGCGCGATGGACGCTCGCGCCCAGCCGCTTGATGACGCGGCCTTCGAAGCCGTCCTTGGTTTCGGTAAGGCGTGCGAGCACGCGCTCGCCGCGCCCCAGGGCCGCGCCGGCGTCCTCGCGGCCGGGAACGATCAGGATGGAGGGGGGCTCGCCCGGCCCGTCCCAATGGGACGGGCGGCCGAGGAGCTCGCCGTCCGGATCCTGGCCGACGATCTCCACCACGGTAACAGGCGGCAGCGCGGAGGGCGGCGCGAAAGCGCGCTTCCCGCGCCGTTCGAGTAGGCCTTCCTCTTCGAGGTCCTTCAGGATGCGCTTGAGCGCGATGCGGTCCGAACCGCGCACGCCGAGCGCGCGCGCGAGGTCGCGCTTGGCCGCGCCGGGATGGGCGGCGAGGTGGGCGAGCACCGCGTCTTTGGTGACGGCGGCAGCGGGCGGTGGCGCTTTCTTTCGGGGCAAAGTCGCAATGCGTTGACGATTCCCCGCAACCTTACCTCCCCATCGGCCATTGCGTCGAACGCGGCAGGCCCGCTTGCGAAAGGAGTCCGCTCTATCCGCCGTCGCCGGGTTTAGCGGGTTTGGCGGGCTTGTTCGGCTTGCCGGGCTTGGTCGCATCGTCCGCGTCGGCGGAGCCACATGCGCCCATATCGAGGAACCGGTTCCCGGTCGCGTCGTAGCAATAGGGGCCGGCGCGGTTGTTGCCCTCGTTCGCCTCGTTGACGGCGTTCGTCGAGTCGAGCTGCACTTCGATCCGGACGCGCTCGTAGCTTTGGTTCCAATTGCCCGGTGCGTCGGGCCCCGTGCCCCGCAAAGAGGCGTCGACCTGGTGGACGCGATTGCCGCCGCGCGGAATGGTATCGATGTCATCCTGCGCTTCGTGCGTCGCACCCTGGGACGAGTTTTCGTATTCGTCGGGTCCTTCGTTCATCTGCACGGCGATCGTGACGGGGCAGGCATCGCCCGGTGTGTGATCGCGCGTGCCCGTGTTCGCCACGTTCATCACGACGCGCAGGCGGCGCGAGCGTGGTTGCCCGTTCTCCTGGCGCAGCGTGATGCGGATGCGTCCGTCCGGGCTGACATTCGTGGCACCGACGGGAACCATCATCGGCCCGTAACCGAAATCGGGCTGCTGGGGCAGGTTGCGCAACGCCGCGCACGGTCCGGCATCGACGGCCGTCGGCGTTTGCGGTTGGGGCGGTTCGTCGGCCGGTTCGTCGGGTTCGGCCGGTACGAGTTCGACCGGAGGGTCGGGGAAGCATGTCGTGACGACGGTTCCGAGATTGGCCGAGTGCGTCGGCGCCGGATTGGATAGCCCCGTCATGCCGCTGGGGCCGGCGGCCGCGACGACGGTGCCTTGCGCCGTCCAGCCCGTGGTGAACGGGCAACCGCGGACCTCGATTTGGAATTCGCGATCGTGCTGGCAGACCGGATCGGGGAACGCCGCCGACGCGATGGTGAAATTGCCCTGCGTGTCGCTTGCCGACGCGGTCCAATTCGCCGTGTTCCAAGGGCAGGGCGTCGTCGTGAAACCGATCTGCGGACAAAGCGCCGGGTTAGACCATCGTGCTTTCACCCGCACGCCGGTGGTGACGTCGAAGAAGGAGGGCTGCTGGTTGGGGCCTTGCGTGATCTGCTCGCGCAGGCGGCCGGAAACCTCCCAGCGGCAGTTGGCGCTTGCCGAATCCACGAGCGCGAGGAAGGCGAGCACGGCCGCGAACAGGACACCCGGCCGGAACATGCGTTGCACGGTCATCGCTGGGCCTATCTCGCGCCTTCGCCGAACTCCGGCCGGGTCAGGCCGTATTCGGTTTCGAGTTCGCTGATTTGCGCGCACGCGCTCTCCGGTTCGTCCTTGATGGCGAGGTTCGCCTGCTGGAGACGCGCCATGCCCATCTGGAATTCGGCGTCGTCTAGCTTGCCGCCGCGCTTCTGCGAAGCGAGTTCCATCGAATAGGTGGCGATGAGGCCGAACGCCTTCGGCGGCTTGCCCTCCCGGCACCAAGCAACCGGCACGGGGTCGGGTTGGGTGGCGCCCAAGGTTGGGGTGTCTTGGGCTTGGCCGGATTCGCCGCAGGCCTGAAGGGCAAGGAGAATGACGAGAGCCGCTCCTCCACGGGCAGCCTTCCCTATCCGGTTTTGCATCTCGGCATTCCTTCCGTCGAAAACGTTCAGCCTCATCCGGAAGCATCTTGCATTTCACTGAGAAATATGTCAATGAAAAAAAGTTCATTCAAATGTGAATCGATGCGTATCCGAGTTCACGCTTTAAGAACAAGGACATGAGTCGCGCCAAGCGGCCGCGGAAGAAGGCGCAGGAGACCGCGCGCGACCGCTCGCGGGCGGAGACACGGCGGCGTCTTGTCCATGCCGCGGCGATCGAGTTTTCGCATCACGGCGTGCAGGGCGCGCGGATCGCCGCCATCGCCACGCGCGCGCGCGTGGCGATGGGCACGTTCTATGTCCACTTCCCCGACAAGCAGGCCTTATTCGAAGAGGTGATCCATGCCGGCGGCACGGTGGTGCTGGGCGGCCTGCGCACGGTGCGCGCGATGCCAGGCACGCCCGACGAGCGCGACCGGCGCGCCATGGAAGGCGTCGTGGCCTTCGCGGAGCGGCAGAGCGAGCTTTTCCGCCTCTTCTTGGGGCGCGGCGATCCCGAGGACCCGCTCCAGCGCGAAGTGACCGACGCCATCGTCGCGCTTCGCGTCGAGGAGCTGGAGGAGGGGCAGAAGAGCGGCATCTTCCGCGCCGATCTCGATCCGCGCTACGTCGCGCGCTGCGAGGTGGGCGCGGTGTTCCATCTGCTCGATTGGTGGGTCGCCGACAAATCCCGCGCTCCGCGCGAGGCGATCATCGAAACGCTCGTCCGCTTCCGCCGCTACGGCGTGTCGGGGGCGGCCGGTGTGTCGAAGGAATAAGTCCGATCGTCACCGCGCACTCGGCCCACGTTTTCCTCCCCCGTTCACGGGGGAGGTGCCGAGTGCGCAGTTCGCGCGCGAGGCGGAGGGGGTGGGCTCGGTGCACGCCTCCCTTCAGCCACAGACGCTGCGACTCTCCCCCAAACGACGACGCGATCTTTCCTCTCCCCTTGTGTCCGCCTACGCCAAGTCTGCGGCGGACTTGAGCACCTACCCGCCGAAGCATCTGCGAAGGCGGGTTGTGGGAGAGGAAGAAAATCGATGGCGTTGGCGGAGCCCCCCGGTCCGCGCAAAGCGCGGCCGGAGGATAAACTCCGCGACGCTCAACCCATTGATTTTTCGGGTGAGGGGCAGGATACCGCAATTCTTGCCCTCTCAACTCCAACGTCCGCATATGCCTCCAGCGGCCATTGGAGATACATGCGTGACCATTCTCTGCTGTCTGAACATCTTGCTGTATTCTGCACGCGTCACAGAAGGGCGGTGTTGTCGGAGGGCGTTTAGCCGCTTGAATTACGTCCAACCGGGCCCTGATTCGCAGTACACGTTTTAACTTTTGCGCCCCTCTATTCGCGTCTATCACTAATGCCGGCGACCCGGGACTTCATATTTATCTTGTTAGTTCAGATACTTACAACACACATAAATTCGCAATTGACTTACCCAATTACCCCTATGAATAACAGGCCCTTGAATTCTGCAAATTCCGCTCCAAATCTGCTGAAAGTTATTCATGGGAGGGTTGGGTGAACACGACAGACTCATTGCTGAAGGGCATCCTTGCCACCGTTGGCCGCACGGCATTTCCGCCCGAGGCGCTCTACAAAATTGTTGCGCCGACCGTCGGCAGCGCTAAACAGGTGCTGGCCTATAACCTTTGCGACGGAGAGACGCCGCAGGCGGATATCGGCAAGAAAGCCAAGCTCGATAGTGGCAACCTCAGCCGCACCATCGCCAAGTGGGTAGAGGCTGGCGTTGTCATCCGCATCGGCGCGGAAGGCCACCCCCTGCATCTCTATCCGCTACCATCTAAACCAAAGAAGGAAGCCGCCTGACCATGGCAGACGACGTATCTGCAAAACTCGACATTCTCATCAAGCTGCAAGCCGCCGCACTCACTGCGCAGATGGCCTCGACCAAGGACAAAATCCTGTTCCTGGCGCAGGCTGGGCTTCGCCCGACGCTCATCGCCGAAATCCTCGGCACGACTGCCAACCACGTCAACGTCGCCCTGTCCAAGGGGCGCAAACCATCGAAGGGGAAGTAACGCCATGGCCGCCAAAACGGAAAGCTCACTCGCCTCAGATCTGCACGATGTGAAGATGTTGCTTGTACTTCAGGCTCTGGCATCGGGATGCCAGCAGAAGCACATCGCCGCCGCGCTCGGCGTCAGTGATGCAACTGTCAGCGGCATGTTCCCGAAGGGCTTCGCCAAGGAAATCGCCAAAGTCGCCGAGCGCCGCTTTGGTTCGGAGAAGGGCGCGTAACGATGACCGAAGAGCAGGCCGCCGCCATCCTGAAAGAGCTCGAAATGCTGCGGAAGCTGAAACTGCTCGAGTTGCTCGACAACGGATACTCGCAAAGCCAGCTCGCAAAGGTGCTGGGCGTGAGCCAGCCCACCATCAGCCGCATGGTGCCAAATGCGACGAAGAAGGCGCGCCATGACGGCTAAAACGGCGGTCATCAACCGGACAGGAGACCACGAGGAAAACCGCCAGCGTTGGGCGAAGAGCCTAGGCACCTCGAAACTCAGGCGCGCGCTCTTCAACGAGATTTATGGGCGCATTTCACGCCCGCGCTCGAAAAATCAGCTCGCTGCCGACGCTGACGTCAAAAACGACCAGCAAGTGCAAAACGAACTTGAGTATCTCTATCGCAAGGACCTCATCGCCCGGATGGATAATGGCGGCGACGTCAAAGACGGAAGCCGATATCTTTATTTCAAGGACGACAGCGTGCGCGCGCACAAAGACGAGATTGTCCGCGCCGCCGACAATAAGAAGGTGCGAGACAGCATCCCTACCAAACGCGCGCCCAAGCTAAACGACAAGACAGTCTACCGCACGATCATCACGCGCGCCGCGCTCAAGAAGCGCATGCACATCGACGTGCTTTATCTCATGGCGAACCCCATCAAGCGCCGCAGCCTGCGCGTTGATGACGAGATTAAAGCCGTCAATGCCGAAATCCAGCGCTCGAAATTCCGGGATAATATTACACTGCACCAGTCCCCCGCCGCCGGCTTCGACGACATTCTGCATGGCTTAAATGACCACAACCCGCGCATCGTTCACTTTTCCGGGCATGGCAACACTGGTGGCGTTGCAATGGATGGCGGCGGCATAAAGCGCGTCAAAACGAAATTCGTGACTTTCGACTTGCTCGGCAAGGCGTTCTCTGCGACGGACAAGCCGCCCGAGGTCGTTGTGCTCAATGCGTGTCGGAGCGCGGGGGCCCGTCGAGCGCTCCTTGGCACTGCCAAGGCCGTCATTGTCATGCAGGATTCGGTAAGCGACATTGCGGCGATAGCCTTCGCGACGAAGTTCTACGGAGCTATTGCCAGTGGGCAGTCGTTACAGGCGGCGTTCGACCAAGGCCTTGTCGCGGTGGAGGCCGTCTCACTTGACGAAGCTTCCACGCCCACGCTCATCACTGCTAACGGTGTAAACGCAAAGAGGCTTTTCCTCGCTTGATTAGACGCTCCGTAACTTCGACCAGTTGGTCGTGTGGCGGGCGACATGAAATCACGCCGCGGCAACCTTTAATGGTTATCCAAATCCGACGCCAACCAGTTGGCTACATGGGAAAACTTCCACGTTCTGGAATAGCGAGTTCAAGCGAACTCCATGCTCGGCGAGCGAGATTTCGCTCTTCATCTCCGATCGCGCTCGCGTAGATCGCCGTGGTCTCGATACGTGCATGACCGCGGCAGCTATGCGTCCGACGACGGTTTGGCGTCTTCGGTTTTGACTGTGGCCTTTTTTGATGACGCCTTCTTCATCGCCGTCTTCTTTTTGGGTGTGGTCGTCGTGGCCTTCTTTTGTGGCGCCTTTGCCCTGGGGACCTTCTTTGTCACTGGGCCTTTCGCAGCGCGGGCGTCGATCAGCGCGACGGCGTCGTCCAACGTCGTCGCGAGCGGATCGGAATCGCGCGGCAGCGTCGCGTTGACCTTGCCGTCGGTGACATAGGGCCCATAACGGCCCTTCATCAGCTTGATCGGCGCGCCCGAGCCCGGATGCGCACCCAATTCTTTCAGCGGCTCGCCGCCGCGCCGGAACGTGCGCCCCTTGGCTTTGCGCTCGGCCAAAACACTCACCGCGCGGTTGAGCCCGACGGCGAAAACCTCTTCGGGCGAATCGAGCGAGGCGTATGCGCCGTCATGGGCGACGTAAGGTCCGTAGCGCCCGAAATTCGCGGTAATAGGTTTGCCCGTTTCGGGATGGGCGCCCACTTCGCGCGGCAGGGCCAGGAACTTGAGCGCGGTTTCGAGATCCATGGTGTCCGCGGAATAGCCCTTGGGGATGCCGGCGCGCTTGGGCTTTTCGTCCTTTTCCTTGGCCTCGCCCTGCTGGATGTAGGGGCCGAAGCGTCCGACCTTCACTGCGATGGGCTCGCCCGTTTCGGGATGCTCGCCCAGCACGCGCGGCTCGGCCGCCTGGCCATTGCCGCGCCCGAGCTGGCGCGTGTATTTGCACTCGGGATAGTTCGAGCAGCCGACGAACGCGCCAAACCGCCCGAGCTTGAGATTGAGCCGCCCGTCGCCACAGCCGGGGCAGCGGCGCGGATCGCCGCCGTCCGCGTTCGGCGGGAAGATGTGCGGAGCGAGCGCTTCGTCGAGCGCGTCGATGACGCTGGCGAATTTGAGATCCTTCGTTTCGTCGATGGATGCCGAGAACTTGTCCCAGAAATCGCGCAGCAATTGCTTCCAGGGCAGCTCGCCGGCCGAAACGCGGTCGAGCTTCTCCTCCAGATCGGCCGTGAAGTCGTATTCGACATAGCGGCGGAAGAAGCTCGAAAGGAAGGCGGTGACGATGCGGCCCTTGTCCTCGGGGATGAAGCGGTTGCGGTCCATGCGCACATAGGCGCGATCGCGCAGCGTGGACAGGATGGAGGCATAGGTCGAGGGCCGGCCGATGCCGAGTTCTTCGAGCTTCTTGACGAGGCTCGCCTCGGAATAGCGCGGCGGCGGTTCGGTGAAGTGCTGCTCGGGGCGGATTTCGCCGAGCGATACGCGCTCGCCCTTTTCGACGCGGGGGAGCTTCGCGCCGTCCTCGCCGTCGCCGTCGTCGTCCTTGCTTTCCTGATAGAGCGTGAGAAAGCCGTCGAACAACGTCACCGTGCCCGTCGCGCGCAGGCGCGTCGCGCCGCCCGGCACCGCAACGTCGACGGTCGTGCGCTCCAACTCGGCCGATTCCATCTGGCTCGCGATGGCGCGTTTCCAGACGAGCTCGTAGACGCGTGCCTGGTCTGATTCGAGATGGCGCGCGACCGATTCCGGCGTGCGGAAGAAGCTGGTGGGGCGAATCGCCTCGTGCGCTTCCTGGGCGTTCTTGGCCTTGCTCGTGTAGCGCCGGGGCGCGCCCGGCAAATAACGGTCGCCGAATTTCTCGCCGATCGCGCGGCGCGCTTCCCCGATTGCCTCGGGCGCCATGTCGATGCCGTCGGTGCGCATATAGGTGATGAGGCCGACGACTTCGCCGCCCAGATTGACGCCCTCATAAAGCGATTGCGCGACCTTCATGGTCTGCTTGGCCGAAAAACCCAGCTTGCGCGCGGCCTCCTGTTGCAGTGTCGAGGTAATGAAGGGCGGCGCGGGGTGGCGCTTGACGGGCTTGCGCTCGACCTCCTCGACCGCGAATTGGCCGGCGCGGATGGCCTCGACCGCGCGCTTGGCGGCCGCCTCGTTGCCGAGCGAAAGCTTGTCGAGCTTCTTGCCGTCGAGATGGATGAGGCGGGTCAGCAGCGTTCCCTCGCGCGCGGCGAAATCGGCCTCGACCGTCCAATATTCCTGGGCCTTGAAGGCCTCGATTTCCATCTCGCGTTCGCAGACGAGGCGCAGCGCCACCGACTGCACCCGGCCTGCAGAACGCGCACCCGGCAGCTTGCGCCACAGCACCGGCGAAAGCGTGAAACCGACGAGATAGTCGAGCGCACGCCGCGCGAGATAAGCGTCCACCAGCTCTTCGTTGATGGCGCGCGGATGGTTCATCGCGTCCGTCACGGCCGCCTTGGTGATCGCGTTGAAGACGACGCGCTGAACCTCGGCCTTGCCCACGGCCTTCTTCTGCTTGAGCACTTCGAGAAGGTGCCATGAGATGGCCTCGCCCTCGCGGTCCGGGTCGGTGGCCAG
>Ga0326597_10006512_pt1 | contig 15985 bp, 11 predicted proteins | sample RVTome_12_FD_203789 | JGI IMG/M metagenome (GOLD analysis project Ga0326597, IMG submission 203789) | Soil microbial communities from uranium-contaminated site in the Upper Colorado River Basin, Wyoming, United States - RVT100D185 | ecosystem: Environmental > Terrestrial > Soil > Contaminated >...
ATCTCCGGGCCGCGCGGGGTATCTCCCAGCATCTCGGAGACGGTGACGAGGCGGTAGCCGCGGGCGGCGAGGGCGTCCAGGATCTCGGCCAGGCGGGCGTGGGCGGGATCGCGGCGGCGCTGCGTGCCCAGGTGCATCAGGACGATGCCGCCGTTGAGGCCGTGGCCGCCGGCCGCGCCGAAGCGCAGGATGCGGTCGCGGATCTCCCGGGACGAGCGATAGATCCTGGACGCGGGGTCGGCCACCCAGTCGCGCGTGTCCAGGTCCTGGCGGCTCCCGGGATCGCGCGTCCAGCCCACGTGCCGGTAGCCGGCCTCGGCCGCCCAGGCGCGGATCTCGGCGTTGTGCTCCCCATAGGGGGCGCGCCAGAGCGGCGCCAGGGACCGGCCGGTCACCTCGCGGAAGCTCTCCTCGGCGGCGCCCAGTTCGGCCTGCACGAACTCCCGGGTCACGTGGGGCAGCGTGGCCTGGCGGCGGTCCCGCGCGAAGCTCGTCAGGCGCGGGTGCGTCTTCATGTGGTTCGCCACCTCGTGGCCGTCGGCCACGATGCGCCGCACCAGGTCCGGGTGCTTCCGGATGTACCCGGCGCTGAGGAACATGGTGGCGCGCAGGCCCCGGGCCCGCAGCGCCTCCAGGATCGCCTCGGCGCCGTTGCGCTCGCTGTCGGCATCGAAGGTGAGGGCCACCTGCCGCGCCTCCAGGCTGCCGCGCGAGAGGTCCTCGGTGAAGGCCGGCGGGGGGGCCGTTCTGGATGTCCGCTCCCTCAAGGCCGCCGTTCTCCCCTGGGGCGGTCGACCCGAGGGGAGGGCGGGCGCAGCTTTGGCCGGCTCCGCGGGGGGCGGCGACGGGATCGCGCCCGCGGCGGGCGTCGCCGGCGATCCCGCCTCCGGCGCCCGGGCCCGTGGAGTCGCCGGCGTCATCCCGCCAGGCTGCCGCAGGACAAAGGCCACAGCCACCGCCGAGGCGGCCACCATGGCGGCGGCCACCGGGACGGCCACGGGCACCCGCGCCCAGCGGAAGGCCGGCGGCCACATCGCCAGGAGGCGCAGCGCGGAACGCCGTTGTGCGGGCCGCCCGGCCTCCAGGACGGCCAGGTACGCGTCCAGGCAGTGCTGGGCCCGCCGGGCGGCCAGGCGGACCGGTACCAGGCGCAGGCGGCTGAGGGGCGTGTGAACGCTCCGCCGGGACGCCTGCACCGCCAGCGCGAAGGCCGCGGCGGACGCCTGCTCCATGAGGGCCATCAAGGCGCAAGGGTTGCCGCAATAGGCGTGGGGGCCCGCCCGGCGCACGCACGCCGGGCACGCGGGGTTGCGGCACCGGGCGCAGAGCCGCTCGGCCTGGCGCTGTGGGTGCGTCGCGCAGAACATGCTTAGACGCCCTCCGCCACCTCGTCCATGTCGATGCGGTTGAAGACCAGGCCGGTGAGGAGCTTCGGGTAGAAGTAGGTGGACTTGGGGGGAAGACGCTGGCCCGTGGAGGCCACGGCCTCCACCTGCTCCACGCGGGTGGGGTTCACGAAGACGGCCAGGCGCTCCGCCCCGGCGGCCACCCGGGCCACCGCATCGCGCGGGTCCTGCGTGTAGGAGACCTGGGCGGTCTCGCCCTCCGCCGGGATGCGCAGGGCCTCGCGGAAGAGGGCGGCGTGGAGCAGGCCCACGTCCAGCCGGGCCGTCTGCGCGTCGGTGTGGGCCGCGGCCGCCTCCCGCGCGGCGTCCGTGGCCGACAGCAGGTACAGCTCCTTGCCGCCGGCGTACAGGCAGAAGGCCTGCGCCCCGCGTCCCCGCCAGCCCATCTCCTGCAGGCAGGCGCGGATGGCGTCCTCCTCGTTCCCCGCCGGCAGGTCGCGGGTCTCCACCATGAACAGGCGCCCCACCTCCTGCAGGAGCCGGTCCGCGCTCTCGTGGGGGATCGCCCGCACCAGCCGGTGGGTGGGCAGGATCACCAGGCCGGGGTCCCGCGCGCTCACCAGCATCATGGTGGTGTAGTTGTACAGCTTGCGGCGCCGCAGCTCGGCCGGGTCCGCGTCCAGCGCCAGGCACTCCTCGCGGAAGGCCAGCGCCGTCTCGTACCGGTGATGCCCGTCGGCGATGACCACGGGCCGCCCGCGCAGCGCGCCGGCGATGCGGTCGATGCCCTCCCGGGCCGTCAGGAGCCAGAGGCGGTGGTGGAACCCCTCGTCGTCCACCGCCTCCACGGCCGGCGGGCCGGCCATGGCCTCGTCCTGCTCGGCGGCCACGGCGTCGGCCGGGCCGCCGTAGATGCCGAAGATGTGGCTCAGGTGCGCGGGGCAGGCCCGCATGAGGTTCAGTCGGTCCCGCCGGTGGTGGAGCAAGGTGCGTTCGTGGGGGAAGATGCTGCCCTGGCCGTAGGGCGCCAGCCGCACCAGGGCGATGACGCCGCGCCGCGAGAGGCGGTGCTGGCCCAGGGTGAAGTCCTGCTCGTAGACGTAAAGCGCCGGCGCCGCATCGCGCATCAGGATCCCCTCGCGCTGCCACTGGGCGAAGGTGCGCCCGGCCTGCACGTACCAGGTCTCCTCGGTCCCCTCGGTGGGCCCCTTCCCCAGGTCCAGGCGGATGGCGCTGTACGGGTGGCGCTCGTGGAAGGCGTCGCGGGCCTCGGGCGAGATGACATCGTAGGGCGGCGTAACCACCCGCGAGAGGTCCCCCACCTTGGCCGGGTTGTAGCGGATGCCGCGGAACGGCGCGATGTCGGGCATGAGGAGAGCGTATACGCCCCCGGCGGTGCCTTGTCAAGAAAGGCCGCGGCGTCGACCGCCGCTCCCCCGGGGGCGGTGGCCCGGTGCCCCGCCTATCGAAGATATGGGGCGCGCCCCGAGGCCTATCGCGTCTCCTCGCCTTGACAGAGCCGCACGCGCTACGGCATCATGGGCTCGCTCTCGCGACACGTTCACGGGCAACGGCCGCGAGGCGTCCCGGCACTTTCACCTCCGCCCTTTCCCTTCCGACGAGTGGGCGCGAGACCTCGGAGGAGCGATACCGATGGGATATGGCTATCAGGGCCGGATCCTGGTGGTGGACCTGACGAAGGGGGCTACCCATGTCCGGACGATCCGTGACGACGTCTACCGGCGCTACTGGGGCGGCAGCGGGCTGGGCGTGGCCCTGCTGCGCGAGATGGGCGATCCCGCGGTGGACGCCTACGATCCCCGCAACCCCCTGATCTTCGCGCCCGGCCTGCTCACCGGCACCACCCTGCCGGGCGTCACGCGCATGTCCGTCTGCGCCAAGGCCCCGCTCACCGGCGTCTTCGGCGAGGCCACCGTGGGCGGCACGTGGGGGGCGGAGCTGAAGTTCTGCGGCTTCGACGCCATCGTCTTCACCGGCGCCGCCGCCTCGCCCGTCTACCTCTGGCTCCAGAACGACGTGGCGGAGATCCGCCCAGCGGAACACCTCTGGGGGAAAGACACCTACGAGGTGAACGATCTCGTGCAAGCCGAGACCGAGCCGCGGGCACGCGTGGCCGCCATCGGGGTGGCTGGGGAGCACCGCGTGAAGTTCGCGGCGGTGATGTTCGAGGGGGTGCTGGGGCGCGCGGCGGGGCGTACCGGCCTGGGGGCCGTGATGGGGGCCAAGCGCCTGAAGGCCGTGGCGGTGCGCGGCTCGCGCGGCATCCCGGTGAAGGACCCCAAGCGGCTGCTGGAGTGGAACGCCCGCATCACCATCGACCTGGGGTCCAAGTTCGGCCTCTTCGCCAAGTACGGCACCACGGGGGGCATCGAGCTGCACGAAGAGCGCGGGGCCCTCGGGGTGAAGAACTGGGCGGCGGCCGACTTCAAGAATGGCGCCCGGCGCATCGGCGGCAAGGCCATCGAGCAGCGGTTCTCCGCCAAGCAGTCGTCGTGCAACGCGTGCCCCACCCACTGCTGGGTGATCCTCAAGGACCCGAAGCATCCGGAGGCCCCCGCGGGGCGCGGCCCCGAGTACGAGAACCTGGGGTCCCTGGGCTCCATGGTGCTGGTGGACGACGTGGAGGCCGTGGTCAGGGCCAACGAGCTGGCCAACCGGCACGGGATGGACACCATCTCGCTGGGCAACACCATCGCCTTCGCCATCGAGGCCTTCGAGCAGGGGCTCCTCACCGAGCACGACACCGGCGGCATCCGCCTGGCCTGGGGCGACGGCGCCCTGCTGGCGCGGCTCATCGAGCTGACCGCGCGGCGCGAGGGCCCGCTGGGCGACCTGCTGGCCGAGGGCTCGCGCGCCGCCGCCCGGCGCATCGGCCGGGGGGCCGATCAGCTCACCGTGGAAGTGAAGGGCCTGGAGTTTCCCATGCACGACCCCCGCGCCTTCTGGTCCAGCGGGCTCAACTACGCCGCCGGGGCGCGCGGCGCCTGCCATCTGGAGGCCATGGCGTTCGCCGTGGAGAGCGGGGTCTCCATCCCCGAGTTCGGCTACAACAGCAAGCTGAGCCCCTTTTCGGCCGATGGGAAGGCCGAGCTGGTCCAGCGCATGCACGACCTGCTGGGGCTCTACAACGCCCTGGGGCTCTGCAAGTTCTGGGTCCGCCACAGCTTCGGCCCGGTGTGGCTGGCCCAGGCCGTCGGGCTCGTCACCGGCTGGGACCTCACCGCCGACGAGTCCATGCAGACGGGCGACCGGATCTTCACGGCCAAGCGCCTCTTCAACGTGGCCACCGGCGTGACCCGGAAGGACGACTCCATCCCGCCCCGCATCGTCGGCCTGGACCGGAACGAGAAGGTCCGCCGCGTCCCCATCGAGGCGTTCGAGCGGATGCTGAACGAGTACTACCAGCTCCGCGACTGGGACCCTGAGGGGCGCCCCAGCGCCACGGTGCAGGAACGGCTGGGCATCCACGCCCCGGAAGCGCTGTTCACCGCCTAGACCGACTGTCATGCCTCACGTCCAGGTCCAGATCCCCCGGAGCCTCCTCGTCTACCATCCCCACCTCCACGCCGAGGAGACGGTGGAAATGCGCGAGGGCGAGACCGTCCTGGACCTGGTGCGGCGCCTCGGCCTCAACGAGCTGGAGTTCGGCATCGTGATCGTGAAGGGGGAGCGCGAGCTGATGAGCTACCAGCCGAGGGATGGCGAGGAGATCGAGTTGCTGCCCATCATCCACGGAGGCGCACCGGTCCCCGGCCACCCGGCCGGGGAGGTTCCCGGTTCGCCGTTCCCGGTTCTCGGTTCGGCCTGACACGGAATCGGGGCCGGGAGTCCCCAACGGCGAACCGCGAACTGTGAACCGCGAACCTCGTGAGGGAGGCATGATCAAGGAGAATCGGGTGAAGCGGACGTTGCGGGCGGGCGGCGTGGTTCTCGGGACCATGGTGAGCCACGTGCGAACGCCGTCCATCGCCGTGATGCTCAAGGCCGCCGGGTTCGATTTCCTGTTCCTGGACAGCGAGCACGGCGCCTTCAACATGGAGACGATCCAGGACATCTCGCTAGTGGCCCGCGAGGCCGGCATCGTGCCCATCCTGCGGGTCCCCGGCCTGCACGACGACCACCTGTTCCGCCCCCTGGACGCCGGGGTCATGGGCCTCCTCTGCCCCCATGTGGAGACCGGGGAGCAGGCCCGCCACATCGTGCGGGCCACCAAGTACTCCCCGCTGGGCGAGCGCGGCATGTCCCTGCGCAACGTGCACACGAGCTTCCTGCGGGGGAAGGGCGACGAGATCACGCGGCGCCTGAACGAGGAGACCCTCCTAGCCGTACAGGTGGAGACGGCCAAGGGGGTGGAACACATCGACGAGATCGTGGCGGTGCAGGGGATCGACGCGGTCTACGTGGGCCCCAACGATCTGTCGCAGACGGTGGGGGTGCCCGGCCAGATCCACCACCCCGAGGTGACGACGCGCATCGAGCGGGTGATCGCGGCCTGCAACCGGGCCGGCGTGGCCCCCGGCCTCCACACCTACGACGTGGAGTCCGCCCAGGGCTGGCTCAACAGAGGTATCCGCCTGCTGGGCTTCTCCGGCGACGCCAATTTCCTGGTGGACGCCGCCTCGAAGGCCGTCACCGACCTCCGCGCCTTCCTCGCGGGACGCTGACGCGTCCCCATGAGGGCGTTCGAACGATCGGACGTTCGAACGTTCGCAAGTTCCCCGGCGTCTCCGGCCCTCAGCCCCGTTCGCGTCTCGGGTTCGCGAACGCCCCAACGGTCGAAGACTCGAACGTTCGAACGCTTCTGGCGCGCGGCACGCGCCTCCCGGCGCTACGGGGCGTAGGCCTCCGGCCGGCGCTCGCGCAGGAAGGGCCACTGGCGGCGGACCCAGCGGACGCGCTCCAGGTCCACGTCGGCGATCACCACGCTCTCCGCGTCGTCGGCCGGCTCCACCGCGGGGTCGCCGTTGGGATCCACGCAGAAGCTTTTCCCGTAGAACCGGAGGTCCCCCTCCTTCCCGACCCGATTCACCCGGAAGGCGTAGTAGCCGTTGCACACGGCGCCGCCCACGATGGCCCGCTCCCACTTGAGGTGCGAGGCGAGCACCGTGTTGGCCGTGGGGCACAGGACCAGTTCGGCGCCGCCCAGCCCCAGAGACCGCATGGCCTCCGGGAAGAAGTTGTCCCAGCAGAGCAGGACGCCCAGCTGGACCGCCCGCGTCTTGAAGACCGCGAAGCCGCGGTCGCCGGGGGCGAAGTAGTCGCGCTCCATGTGGTCCCGTGCGTCGGGCACGTGGACGAGGCGCTGCGCCCCCAGCAGGGCGCCGTCCGCGTCCAGCACGGCGGCGCTGTTGAACAGGCCCCCGTGGTGATCGCGCTCGAAGACGGGGGCCACGATCACCACCCCGCGCCGCCGGGCCACGTCCTGCAGCCGCTCCGCGGCGGGGCCGGGGATGGTCTGGGCCAGGGCCGAGCGGGGGTCCCTGGCCTCGCGCAGGAACCAGGGCCAGGCGAACCCCTCCGGAAACGCCACCACGGCCGCGCCCCGGTCCGCCGCCACCTCGGCCAGGGCCGCGGCGCGGGCCACGGTGGCCTCCACGTCGCCCTGGAAGCCCATCTGGACCCCCGCCACCTTCAGCGCGGTCGCCTTCCGCTCCGCCCCCGCCACCTGCAGGAACCGATCCTGGAACACCCCGTCCGCCGTGGGCTCCATGTCACCCTCCGCTACGCTTGCCGATTCCGGATTGCGGATTGCGGAATGCGGATTTCAGAAGGGATCTCGGCATCCGCGATCGACATCCCGCAATCCGCCATGAGAGTCAGGGCCGGCCGGCCGCGTCGACCGACACCGCGAGCCGTCGCGCCAGCGTCGTGGCCGTCGGGTCCCGCGGGAAGCCGGCGGCGGCCAGGCGCAGGTGCTCCCGGGCCGCCCGGGGCGGCCCCTCGGTGAGGAGCGTGCCGATCCCCAGGTAGAGCTGCCGCCGCCCCTCGGGTAGGGGCGCCGCTCCCGCGTCCGCGCGCACCACCCGCAGCGTCTCCGCCGCCAGGGCGGCCCGCCCCCCCAGGGCGCGCGGGAAGAGGCGCACGCCCCGCTCCAGGGCCCACTGGGCCCGCGCGCCGTCGCCCCGGGCCACCGCGTCACGGGCGATATACGCGTACTCCGTCGAGTGGATGAGCCGCTCGCGGTGGGGTTTCACGGCCGCCATCAGGGCCAGGCAGGCCAGCGCCGGCGCGGCCGCGGCGCGCCATCCGCCGGCCCGGGCCCTGTCCCAGAGCCCGGCCAGGGCGAAGGCCGCGAAGGGCATCAGGGCGGGCACGATGGGGATGCGGTACCGGGCCGTGATCAGGAAGAGGCTGGTGGCCAGATAGTATGCGAGCATGGCGGCATGCAGGGGGAGCAGCTCGCGCCAGCGCCGGCGCGACCACCAGAGCCCCAGCCACGCCAGGGGCGTGACCACCCAGAAGGCGAGCACGGGGAGCTGCAGCACGGGCGAGAACTCGCGGATGAAGTAGTAGTTCATGTTCTGCGGCACCTCGTAGCCCCACCAGAAGAGGGCCGCCTTCTTCGCCTGGTGCGCCCAGAAGGCCAGGGAGGCCACCGGCATCACGGGCTGCTGGGGATACCGGAAGTTGAGCACGTACGAGTCATAGCTGTTGGCCAGCCGCCACACCATCCCCGTCTGGCCCGTGACCGGCACCCAGGGGCCGCCCAGCACCGCCGTCCGCACCATCCACCCGCCCACCACGACGGCGGCGCCCAGGCCCACCATGGCCGCGGCCCCCACGCGCTGGCGCGCGGGCCGTCCCGGCCAGAGCAGACACCCGGCGGTCACGGCGCCCGCCACCAGCATGAAGGTGGGCCGGCCGAGCGCGGCGAGGCCGAGGGCGAGGCCCACTGCGAACCAGCGCCAGGGGGCGGGACGCGCCATCGCCCAGGCGATCCCGGCGAAGACCAGGGCGGCCGCCGCCAGCTCCAGCGTGGTGGCGTGCAGCTTCGTCGTGTAGAAGACGAAGGGACCGTACAGGGCGGCCACGCCGGCCGCCAGGTAGGCGATGCGCCGTTCCCCGAACAGGTGCCAGGCGCCCCAGCCGATAACGAGGCACGTGGCCGCGCCCGCCACGGCCTGCGCGGCCGCCGCCAGGGCCAGGTCCGTCCCCACCGCGCGAAACCACGCGGCCAGCGCCAGCGGGAACAGCGGGGCGCTCGTCGTATAGGTGCTGCGCTGGTCCCAGAAGCCGCCCTCGGCGGCCAGGCCGGCGGCGAACCGGATGAACCCGGACATGTCCGATCCGCCCTGCGTGTTGGCGTCCCAGAAGACCGGCCGGTTCACCAGGACGAGGACGTGGGCCATGCGGACGGCCAGGGCCAGGCCGAAGAGGCCGATCCAGGGCCAGCGGATGGCCCCCCGCGGCGGATGTAGGGGGACGGGGGCGCGTGGGAGCGGGGGCGACGGCGCGTGGGGCACGGCCTCAGGGCTGGCGGCGCGGCGGCGGGACCGGCCGCGTCCGGAGGCGCACGGTGTGCAGGGCGGCCTCCAGCGCCGCCATGGCCCCGGACAGGCGGGACCGGCGCGAGTGCCGACCGTAGAAGATGATGGGGGACTCTCCCACGCGGAAGCCCATGCGGTGGGCCCGGTAGGCCATCTCGATGAGGAAGGCGTAGCCCGAGGCGGTGATCCCCTCGATGCCGATGGCCTCCAGCACCTCGCGCCGGTAGGCGCGGAAGCCCGACGTGGCGTCCATGAACCGCAGGCCGGTGACGAACCGCACGTAGGTGTTGGCCGCGTAGCTGGCCGCCACCCGGGAGAGGCTCCAGTTCACCACGCTCACGCCGTCCACGTACCGCGACCCCAGCACCATGTGGAACTGCTCCGCGGCCTGGACCATCTCGGCGATGCTCTGGGGATCGTGAGACCCGTCGGCGTCCATGGTGACCACGCAGTCGCACTCCCCCTTCAGGGCGAAGCGGAACCCCTCCAGCACCGCCCCCGCGTAGCTGCGCCGGCCCGTGCGGTGGATCACGTGCAGCCGCCGGTCGCGGCCGGCCATGGCGTCGGCGAAGGCCCCCGTGCCGTCGGGGGAGGCGTCGTCCACCACGATGAGCTCGTGGGCCACCTCCAGGCCCAGGATGGCCTGGGCCACCGACGCCAGGCTCTGGCGTTCGTTGTACGTGGGCAGGATGACCGCCGTCTTCATGAGGACTCTAGTCGCGGGTCTCGGGTCGCGAGTCCCGAATCACCGCGGCGGACTCCTGGAGCGTAGATGCAGGCCACTGGACTCGCGATCCGTGACGGGGTTATTCGAACATCCAGAGGCCGCGTCGGTCGCGGCGCGCTTCGGCCTCGGCCTGTTCCAATGCGGCCCGGAAGGCCTCCGGCACGTCGCGCGCCGCCCGATCCACCCGGGCCAGGCCCCCGCGCACCATGTGCACGTTCACGTTCTCGCCGCCCACCTCCACCACGGCCAGCGGGCGCTTGGCCACGTTGCGCCCGTGAAATTCCACCCGGACCTGTTTCTTGAGGACCAGGTCCTCGAGCGCCCGCTTCGCCTCTCCCGAGAAGGGTTGCCCCACCGCCTTGCGGCCACCCGGCGCCTCCGGCCGCAGATCCCGAAGGCTGGGCGCCTCGATGCCCAGGAGGTAGACGTGGTTCTGCACCTGGTCGGCCATCTCGACGAGCATCGAGTTCCCGTCGTGCACCCGCAGCACGGTGGCCGCGGCGCTCTGCCCTCCCCATGCGGCTGGCACCGGCACGCCGAGGGCGAGGGCCCCCGCCGCCAGAAAGCATCGGGCCGGCGCTCCGCCCCGGAAGCGTCGGCCCGGCACTGCACCTGGATGGGCTCGGCCGTCGTTCACCTAGCTCCCCGGCATCCACCGCCCCTCATGCCGCCGTCCCCATCCCCCTCACCGCCCGCAGTCCAGAATGCCCTTCACCATGGTCTTCCGTGCCCGTGCCCGTGCCCGCCTACCCCGCCCCACAGCACTTCTTGTATTTCTTCCCACTCCCGCACGGGCATGGATCGTTGCGGCCCACCTTGCGGGCCACCACCACGGGGGCGGGGCGGACGGCCAGCGGCGACGGCGGCCGGCCGCCGGCCGAGCCGGGGGCTGGAGGCCGGGGGCCGGGGCCCGGACGGGAGCCCAGAGGGCCCATGGACCGGGCCGCCGGCGTCGGGGACCCGGCGGCCATCGGCTCCGCGGCCGCCTCCGGAGCCATCAGGACCTGGATGTCGAACCGGAACAGTCGCTCGATGCTCTGATCCTTGATGCGCTCCACCATGGCCTCGAACATGTCGAAGCCTTCGCGCTTGTACTCGATGAGGGGGTCCTTCTGGCCGTAGCCGCGCAGGCCGATCCCCTCCTTCATGTGGTCCATGGCCAGCAGGTGATCCTTCCACTGGGTGTCCACCACCCCCAGCAGGATCTCCCGCTCGATGAGGCGCATGATGGAATCGCCCAGTTGCGCCTCCTTCTGGGCGTAGGCGGCCTGCACCGTCTCCCAGAGCTGCTCCCGCAGGCCGCCCTGGGTCAGCTCGCCCAGGTTCTCGGCCGGGGGGGGCACGTCGATGCCGAACTGGCGCTTCATGCCCTCGGCCAGCCCACCCAGGTCCCACTCCTCGGGGTGCGTCTCGGCGTTGCTGTACAGATCCATGAGGCCGTCCAGCACGTCCGACGCCACGTCCAGCACGTGTTCCCGCAGGTCCGTCCCCTCCAGGATCTTGCGGCGCTCGGCGTAGATCACCTTGCGCTGGGTGTTCATCACATCGTCGTATTCCAGGAGGTGCTTGCGGATCTCGAAGTTGTGGGCCTCCACCCGGCGCTGGGCGGTGGCGATGGCCTTGGTGACCATCGAGTGCTCGATGGCCTCGCCCTCCTGCATCCCCAGCTTCTCCATGATGCGCGCCATCCGGTCCTGGACGAACAGGCGCATCAGGTCGTCCTCGAGGCTCAGGTAGAAGCGCGACGAGCCGGGGTCGCCCTGGCGGCCGGCGCGCCCGCGGAGCTGGTTGTCGATCCGGCGGGCCTCGTGCCGCTCGGTGGCCAGAATGTGCAGGCCCCCCAGGGTCTTCACCTGCTCGTGCTCCGCCTGGATCTGCCGGCGCACCTTGAGCATGGCCAGGGCGTAGGCCTCCAGATCCGGCACCTCCAGCAGCCCGTAGCGCTGCTGCTGCTCCAGTTCGGCCAGGACGGCGGGATACTCGGGGTCGTGCCGCAGGCCCTTGTCCAGATCGCCGCGGCGCACCAGATCCGAGGCCAGGACCTTGGGGTTACCCCCCAGCAGGATGTCGGTGCCGCGGCCGGCCATGTTGGTGGAGATGGTGATGGTCTGCACGCGGCCGGCCTGGGCCACTATCTCGGCCTCCCGTTCGTGCTGCTTGGCGTTCAGCACGTTGTGGGGGATGCCCTTGCGGTGGAGCAGGCGGCTCAGCTTCTCAGACTTCTCGATGGAGGTGGTGCCCACCAGCACCGGCCGCCCCTGCCCGTACAGCTCGGCGATCTCCTCCACTACCGCCTCGTACTTCTCCTTCTCGGTCTTGAACACCACGTCCGGGTGGTTGACGCGGATGAGGGAGCGGTTGGGGGGGATCACCATCACGTCCAGCTTGTAGATCTTGGCGAACTCCTCCGCCTCGGTGTCGGCCGTGCCGGTCATCCCGGCCAGCTTCTGGTACATGCGGAAGTAGTTCTGGAAGGTGATGGTGGCCAGGGTCTGGTTCTCCTGCTCGATCCGGACCCCCTCCTTGGCCTCCACGGCCTGGTGCAGGCCGTCGCTCCAGCGGCGTCCGGGCATCAGGCGGCCGGTGAACTCGTCCACGATCACCACCTGCTTCACGTGGCGCCCGTGCTCGTCCTGCCCCTCCTGCACCACGTAGTCCCGGTCGCGCTGGAAGAGGGTGTGGGCCTTGAGGGCCTGCTGGACGTGGTGGACCAGGTCCATGTGGGCGGGGTCGTAGAGGTTCTTCACCCCCAGGAAGCCCTCCACCTTGCGCACGCCCTGGTCGGTGAGGGCCACCGTCTTGGCCTTCTCGTCCACGATGTAGTCGCCCTCGGCCGTGGCCTCCACCTCGTACATCTTGCCGCCGGCGATGGTGGCGGCCAGCTTCAGGCGGGGGATGATGGCATTGATCTGCGCGTACAGGTCGGTGGACTCCTCGGACGGGCCCGAGATGATCAGGGGCGTGCGCGCCTCGTCGATGAGGATGTTGTCCACCTCGTCCACGATGGCGTAGTGGAGCTCGCGCTGCACCATGTGGGCCAGGTCGGTCACCATGTTGTCGCGCAGGTAGTCGAAGCCGAACTCGTTGTTGGTGCCGTAGGTCACGTCGGCCCGATAGGCCTCCTGGCGGGTGATGGGGCGGAGGTTCCGGTAGCGCGGGTCCGAGGCCTGGAAGGAGGGATCGAACATGAAGGAGAGGCGCTGGCCCACGCGGCGGGGCTGGGACGGATCGTCCCCCTGAATGACGGCCACGGACAACCCCAGGGTGTGGTAGAGGGGGCCCATCCACTGGGTGTCGCGCTTGGCCAGGTAGTCGTTCACCGTGACCACGTGCACGCCCTTCCCCTCCAGGGCGTTCAGGTACACGGGCAGGGTGGCCACCAGCGTCTTGCCCTCGCCGGTGGCCATCTCGGCAATGATCCCCCGGTGGAGCACCATGCCCCCCAGAAGCTGCACGTCGAAGTGGCGCATGGTGAGGACGCGGCGCCCCACCTCGCGGCAGACGGCGAAGGCCTCCTCCAGGACATCCTCCACGGTGGCGCCTTCGGCCAGGCGGGCGCGGAGTGCGTCCGTCCTGGCCCGCAGCTCGGCGTCCGAGAGGGCCTGGAGCTGCCCCTCCATGGCGTTGATGGCCTGGACCCGCGGCTGGAGGCGCTTCAGCTCGCGCTCGTTCTTGGTGCCCAGGATCTTCTTGAGGATCGTCTGGATCATGCGTCATCCCGCGCCGCGCCGTGGCGGCCCCGAATTTTTCGGATGATAACAGACGCCCGCGGAAGGTTCAATGGCGCCCGCGCCGCGCGGCCGCCAATGAACCGGGGCCGGGGGCTGGGGATCGGGGCTTCTCAGGTCCGGAGATCGGAAGGCGGCAGGATGACCTCGGGCCGGGCCAGCGCGATGTTCTCGCCCTCAAGGCTTGCCGGCCGCTATTCCGCACACCGCAGTCCGCACCCCGCATTCGGGGGCCCCGGCCCCCGGTCCCCGACCCCCGCCTTCAGCAGCACCCGGGCGGCGTCCTCGCCGGTGACCTCCACGGGCTGGAAGGGGGCGTGGGGGTAGAGGCCCAGGGCGAGGGGGATCACCTCGTACCCCGCCACGGCGCCGCCCGCGCCGCCCCCGCCGGCAGCGGGTTGGGGCCTGCGGAGGCGGACCCTCAGGAGGACGGCATCCGTGTCGTCGGGCCGCCACTTGCCGCCGAAGACGAAGTTTCCCAGGGAATAGGCGATGAGGCCGCGGCCGTAGGCCTCGATGCCCTGCACCACGTGCGGGTGGTGGCCGACGACCACGTCGGCCCCCGCGTCCATGGCGGCGCGGCCGATGCGCCGCTGGTACGGCTCGGGCTCGTACCGTTTCTCGCGCCCCCAGTGGAACGAGACCGCCAGCGCGTCCACCTGCGGGCGCAGGCGGCGGACGTCCTCGCGGACCATGGCCTCCAGGGCCTCCTCGGACCGGGGATGCCCCGCCACGCCCGGCCGGCCGCCCGTGGCGAAGATCTCCGGGGGCTCCAGCGAGTTCCCCAAGAAGAGATACCCCAGGAGTCCGATGCGCAGGCCCCGCCGCTCCACCACGGCCCCCTGGCGGGCGGCCCGGAGCCGCATGCCCGCCCCGAACCCCACGATCCCCGCGCGGTCCAGCACCGCCAGCGTGTCCTGCATGCCCACCACGCCGTAGTCCATCACGTGGTTGTTGGCCAGGGAGACGGCGCCGATGCCGGCCCGCGCCAGCGCGGCCGCCATGGAGGGGTGGGCGCGGAAGTTGAAGTTCTTGGGGACGCGTTTCCCGCGGGTGGTGAACGGGCCTTCGAGATTCACCAGGACCAGGTCCGCCGCGCGGAGGTGGTGGGCGATGCGGGCGAAGGGATAGGCGTGGGGGTCGAGCGTGACGTCCTCGGCCGACAGGGCCTTCAGGTGCTCCTCCAGGCGCGCCCCCAGCGTCACGTCCCCGCCGGCGAGGAAGACGACCTCGACCGGATCGTGCCGGGGCGCAGCGGAGCCGGGGCCCGCCCGCCGGGAGTGTAGCGGGTCGCCGGGCGCTCCATCGGCGGGAAACGCTTGGGGGGGCGCGCAGAGGGCGACCAACAGGCCGGCAAGAAGCAGGAGGGAGCGGAACCGGATCGGACTATCGCCGGCGGGATCGGCCAGGGGGGGCCTGCGCGGCGCCTCCACCCTTCTGGATCGCCTGGTCCAGGTTCTTCAGGCGGGCCGAATCCTCGGGCAGGCGTTCGGGCCCGCGGATGGCCGCGGCCAGCTCGGGGCTGTCGGGCTTGACCTCCACGATGTACTTGGTCGGGTTCAGCCACACGCCCTTGTGCCGCACCGAGTAGTGGACGTGGGGGCCGGTGCTCATCCCGGTGTTGCCCACCTGCGCGATGATCTGGCCCCGCCTCACCTTGACCCCGGTGGCCACCAGGTTCTTGCTGTTGTGCCCGTAGAAGGTGAAGAAGCCGTGCCCGTGGTCGATATAGACCACGTTTCCGTACCCGCCGGCCAGGGGGCCCGCGTAGGCCACCACCCCGCTGGCCGTGGCCACGATGGGCGTCCCGTGGGGGGCGGAGATGTCCAGGCCGTCGTGCAGTTCGCGGGCGCCCGTGAAGGGCGATTGGCGGTACCCGAAGCCGGAGGTGACGAGCCCCTGCACGGGCCAGACGGTGGGCGTGGCGGCCAGGGCCGACCGCCGCTCCTCCAGATGGCCGTTCAGCTCTTTGAGGCTGTCGATCCGCTGGGTGATCTCGCGGGCGAGCTGGTCCAGCTCCTGGCTCATCCGCTCCATGACCGAGAGCTTGTCGTGGCGGATGGCCTCGTCAAGGGCCTTGGCCACGTTGGTCTGGATGCCGCCGACGCCCGTGGTCTGCCCGCCGGCCCCGTCCCCGGCCGGAGCGGTCAGCCCGGCCACCAGGCGCAGGCGCCCATCCAGGTCGCGCAGTTGGGCCAGCTCCTTCTCGAGCTGGAAGAGCCGATCCACCACGCCGTCGTGCGCCTTGACATCCCGCTGGAGCCGGGCCAGCTCCAGCAGGCGGACATTCAGATTCACGTACTGGTGAATGAAGAAGGCGAAGGCCAGCACGGCCACGCCCACGATGCACGAGACCACCGTGATGGCCGTCCTGCTGATGTGAAACTTGCGGGCCCGCGCCGTGGCGTCGGGCAACACGAGCACCGTGTAGAATCGCTTCGCCAACACCCCCTCCGTGGCCGTCCCTCCCGCCCGCGAACGGCCGGGAAAACGGCCCGCTACATCAGCAGCGCGGCTGGTCCAATCCGAAGCGGCGGGAACGTATCACGGGCCAAAGACCGGTGTCAAGTTCAGAACTCCCGACATCGCGTAATCACGCCTGCAACACCGGGGGGTCGGAAACCAGACGTCGGGCGGCACCTCGTGTGCCGCCGGCCCGGCGGAGGCGGCGGGAGA
>Ga0326597_10006513_pt1 | contig 15984 bp, 10 predicted proteins | sample RVTome_12_FD_203789 | JGI IMG/M metagenome (GOLD analysis project Ga0326597, IMG submission 203789) | Soil microbial communities from uranium-contaminated site in the Upper Colorado River Basin, Wyoming, United States - RVT100D185 | ecosystem: Environmental > Terrestrial > Soil > Contaminated >...
CTTCGCAAGAACAGCCAGTGCAATCGCAGCGAGCGCGGCGCGGCGACGCAGGCGGTGCTGATGAGCATCCATCGCACCCTGAAACGGCGCGGCCTGGACCCCCGCCAAACCATCGCCGACGCCCTCACCGCCTACGCCGCCACCGGAACCCTCCCACCCCTCCCGTCAGCCGTTGCAGACGGCTGAAGAGTTACAATATCTCCATACCGCAGCACTCGATAGCACGAGTAGATTGGAAGCGCAAGCGCGCCAATGCCTGCGCCTAGGAGCGCGACATATCCATTGTGGCCAGACACAAACATCACTGCGATGAGCACTCCAAGCAATGCGCCACACGGGATGCCGACCAACAGTACCCAGAGGGCATACATCAACCGTCGCGATCTGCTAGGACGTTGGACCATTCGATCTTCTGGTTCGTAGTTCAAGTTCATTCCCCCATCATTGCCGCGCAAGAAACTCGGACGGGACGCCCCGGCCCACAAGATGGCGGACTCCTAAGCCTGCGCTTGATTGCATTGAGACTAGTTCGCTCGGTGTTTCGCCGCCCAATCGAGCACTCGTCGCGAAAACCTCATGGCCACCTCTGATGGCTGTACGGGTACTTTGCACTCATCATACGCGCTTTGCCAAAGGTCTTGAGCAACTGACTGCGCTTCCCTTCCTGCGAGGGCAACCCGGCTTGGATCGTCCAAAGGCTTCCCGAGTTCACTCGCGCGAAGGCTCATCGCGAATGCGATTGTCTGGCGACCCCAACTTTGGATATGTCGCATCGCTTCGCTCTCGCTTGACATTTCAATCTCCTTTATCCAAATCACTTTGCGGCTTTGTGCCGGGGGGATGGACCCGGCCTCGCCGATGATCTCGACCGCCTTGACCAGGCCGAGGGTCGCGATGTCGTCGAGCCGCAACGATTCGCGCGACCGCTGCCCGACGAACGAGCGGATCTGCGCCGCCGCGTCGAGGATGTGGCGCAGGCGGATGAAGTCCGCCTCCGACCACGGCCAGCGCGGTCGCGCCTCACGCGGCATACTGCACCTGCGCCTCGCGCAGCACGCGGTCGCGGAAATAGCGCGACAACTCGGCGGGAGTGCGGAGATCGACCTTGCGGCCGATGAGGGCCGTCAGTTCCGCCTCCATGCCGGCGAGATCGAAGTAGGTGGTCTGCGAGCCGGGTTGAAACTCCACGAGCATGTCCACGTCGCTCTCCGGGCCGAATCGCGCCGTCAGGATCGAGCCGAAGAGCGAGAGGCGCTGCACACCGTACTTGCGACAGATCGCGGCGAGCGGTTCCGCCGGGATGTGGATGGTGGGAACGATCATGCCGCCCAATCGTAGGAACCGTCAGAGACGGGAACCCATCGCGGAAGGGGAGCGAGTCGATCACCGTTCGGTCGCTGATCGCCAACGACGTCGGACTTCACAGACCCCGCGCCACCTCCTCGGCCACTTCGAGCGTCGAATCCGCGGCGGCGCCGGCTGCTACTTTGCCGACATCGCAGGTGGCGACTTCGCCTTGGCGGATCACTTTGGCGACGGCGCTTTCGAGGCGGCCGATCAGATCAGCCCCGACCGCGATCAGCCCGCATCTTCTTCCGCCCCGGAGGTCATTTCGGGTTCGCTTGGCTCCGGCTCCGGCTCGCTGCGAAGATCGACGAATCCGAAACGCACCTTCATCGCCTCGAAGGTGAACGGCTTCATTTCGGTGTCCGCGAAATGGCGGTACATGGCGACCCGCGAAAGTGGAATGGCGGACTGCTGAGAGATCGCGTTGATTCGCAGCCCCGAGTCGATGACGGTCAGCCAGCGCTCGCGCGTGACGGGCGTCTGGCTTTCGAGGCGGACCAGGGCGATGCCCAGGCGCTCCGGCGCCGCGACGGCCATGAGCCGCTCCTCCAGCGGCAGGTCGCTGAACTTCGTGAGCGGCTCGAACGTCGCCGCCCGCCCGAGGATCGCTTCGACCAGCGTCGGACTGGTGATGCCTGCGACGGCGTTGGGCTTGTACTCGCCGGGCTTGCTGATCATCGTGCCGTAGCGCGTCACGCCCCCGCGCCGCACGAACGTGTCGGTGCTCTTGGCCAGGTCGTCAAGGCCCTCATCCAAGGCGCGCTGCCTCCATGCGCGCAGGTCCGCCTCGAGGCCGGCGAACGCTTGCAGCCGTTTGACGTCCTTGACCACCGCTTCGCGCACTTCGCTCAATTCCACGGCCGGTCGAGCCGCATCCACCTCGAGCACGCGGTACAGATAGGCGTCGCCGGGATAGGACGATGATCCGACGCGGCCGCGATTGAACTCGGTCCGCCGCAGCAGGTCGGGGTCGGCGAGTCCGGCCTGGAGTCCCGGCGGCCCCTCTTGCCCCAGTTCGCGGTGTGCCGCGACAAGTTGCCGCAGGCTCATGTTTCCAGCGCCCTCGAGGCGCGACGCGCTGCCGATGCCCTCCAGCAAGCCAAGTCCCGACAGCGCCGTCCACTCCTGCGTGTCGGCCCGGTACTCGACGGTGGCGTTGAACCGGGCCTGAATCTCTTCCCGAAGCGTCTCGAAGGACACGCGCCGCTGCGCCCAGTCCTCCGGCAGAGCGCGATACTGTCCATCGCGCGGCAGCGGCTGCACCTGCTTGATCAATTCAGACTTGATGTAGCGGCTGATCTCGGTAATGATCTCTTCGGCCTTGGCGCGGCGATAGGCGGCGATGGCGTCGTTGGCCACTTCGTCGAAGGGCGCGGGGTTGGATGGATCCTGCGCGACCTTCGGGGCATTGCGCTGATACCACTTGCGCGCCTCGAGGCCCGAGCCTTCCACCTGGTCGTACACGCTCTGGAACTTGATCGTCAGGTACTCGACCTTGACCCGGTCTTCGAGGCGATAGCCGAACCCCTGTTCGCCCGTGCCCGGCTCCTCGTCGCGGTACTTCTCATAGTGCTCCTGGAGAATCGCTTCGTCCGGCTCAGGAAGATCGGCGATGTGCTTCTCGGCGTCGATGAAGATGAAGGCGAAGTCAACGCGCTCCTCGAACGCCTTGAGCACGTGCCTGGCTCGCGCTTCGGAGGCGAGCGCCGAGCCGGCGTAGCCGTCGATGAGGCGGCTGATGCCCGCCAGCGTGGCGAACGCGCGCTTGCCCTCATCGACCGTGAGGTTCAGCCGCCCCGCCTCGCGCCCCAGCGCCTGAATCAGAAAGTCGTAGGCGTCCTCGACGGCGAGGCGCTGGTTCGCGGCGACGATGGTCGCCTGCTGGCGCAACTGCTCCTCCGCGTCGCTGACGCCTCCGATCAGCCCGGCGAGATGGGCCTGCTTCTTGAGGAGCAGCCAGTGTTCGATGCCGCGAAGGCCCTTGGATCCCTTCTCCTCGGGGTCGAGCGCGGGGAAGTTGAGCAGCAGCCCCAAGTCGCGCGTGTTGAACATCGTTTCGAGAATCGCCATCTCGTTGCCCGCCTGCTGCCATTCCCGGTAGCGCACCTTCGACGTCCGCCCGTCGATGGTGAGTTGAATCACCGTGCGATTCAGGGACGGGGAGGCCCACTTCTGAATCGCCTGAGGAAGAAGGAACGCGATCATCAGCAGCGAACCGCCGACCGCGAGAATCCAGGCCTGGTACTTCCGCAGGAACTTCAGCATGACCGGTCAACCTTCCTCAAGCGCGAGGCCTTCGAATCGAGGCCAGATCGTAGGTTCGGCGCGGCGTGGTCGGCGCGGTCGATCCGAGGCTCATCGCCCCTGAACGGAAACGGTCGGCCGAGGTGTCCCGACCGACCGTCGTGTGATGGTTCGCACTGACCGAGGCGCCTGACCGCCCCATTGACTGGCGGCCCGCGCCGCGGGTGATTACTTGTACAACTCGACGATCAGGTTCGTGTCCACGGGGAAGGGCACCTGGTCGGGCGTGGGCATCGCCACCACCTTTGATGAGAGTTCCGCCGGATTCAGGTCGATCCAGCCCGGCACCACGTGCCCCGCCATCGACTCCATGTTCTCCCGCACCAGTTTGTGGATGCGCTCCTTGACCGTGACGACGTCGCCGATGCTCACCTGGAAACTCGGACGATCGACCTTGCGGCCGTTGACCAGGACGTGACCATGCACGACGATCTGGCGCGCCGCCCAGATCGTGCGCGCCAATCCGGCGCGTCGGACCACGTTGTCCAGACGGCGCTCAAGCGCCTGGAGAAGAATCTCCCCCGTGTTGCCCTTCTGTCGCGTGCATTCGGCGAGGACGCGGCGGAATTGTTTCTCCAGCACGCTGTAGTGGTAGCGGAGTTTCTGCTTCTCCGCGAGGCGCACGCCGTAGTCGCGCAGCCGCCGCCCGCGGAAGCCGTGCATCCCCGGCGGATTCAACTGCCGCTTGGCGGTGTGCTTGGGGATGTCCGCGATGGGCATGCCCACTTTGCGGGAGAGTTTCACCTTCGGGCCGATGTATCGAGCCATGTACGCAAGTTCCTTGAGGCTGTGAGGAGCCGCCGACAACGCTGCCGCATACGCCGACGGGCATGGACACCACCCGGTCCAGACGGCCGACCCACCTTGAATCGAACGCAATCAAAGGACGGCCCCGGTGAAACGTCAAGTTGTCGCAGGGGATTGAGATTCCGACAGGATCTGACTCACCGACTCCCTTTCCGTCCGGCCAAAACCGCCCGTTTCGCGGAATCGCCGGATTCTCTCTTGACAGCCTGCTCCAGATGCGTTAGTCTCGCCTTCAACCCCAAGGAGGGAATGCCCATGACCGCTCGACTCATCCAATACCTCGTTCTGGTCGCCATTGTCAACGTCTCCGGCCGGACCGCTCTCGCACAGGACTTCACGGTCGCCGCCGGCGGCGAGTGCCCCGGGCGCGTGACGATCCGGTGGGAGGGAGCCTATCCGAACCATCACCTGGCCGTCTGCGTCGGATTGGACCTCGGCAGCACCACCCTCCCCGCCGGCCCGTGCTGCGGCACCGTGATGGGCATACGCGGAAGTCTCCAACTCGTTCACCTGATTCGATCGGGACCGCTCGGTCAGGGAAGGGCGTCCGGCCAAGCCGATCCGACGCTGTGCGGCCGGTATCTCCAGTTGATCGCCTACACCGGCGCTTACGATTGCCCGGTCAGCAATGTGGTTCAGTTGCCCTAGGGCCATTGCAGTTCATGTAGAGCGTGGCTGCGGTGGTCTGGAGGTCGGCGCTGCGACCGGAAGGCCACGCGATGCCGCGATCGGCGCCCAACCTGATTCGATGGTCGATCGCGCGCTCGCGTGGCCTGCGCTCGCAAAGCCTCGCTTGGACCACGGCACCCGCTCCGCATGAAGTGGGAACGCTCCAGCGATCTCGCGGATGCACCGGCGTACGGAGCGCCGTCAGGACGGTAGTCGCGCCGCCACCTGCTTGCTATTGAGGCCCGCGATCCGGAGCGTCTTCTCCGGCGAGCCTTGGCCCGCGATGATGGCGATCTGCCGCGCATGGACGCCAAGCGTCTCGGCGAGAAGGTGGCGCACCGCTTCATTGGCTTGGCCCCCTTCCGGGGCCGCGCACACACGCACTTTCAGCCGATCGCCGAGCCAGCCCGCGATGGAGTCGCGACTGGAACCAGGAACGACTTTCAGGCGGATTCGCACGCCATCCGGATGGGATTCAATCTTCATGACTTGCTTGATGGGGCGGAGCAAGTGTCGCGCCAGATTTGGCGAGGGTCCAGCCTGATTCGGCCAAAGATCGGGCTGCGGCTTCCAGGTTTTTCGCTTCAAGTATCGTTGCTACAAAGACTTACGATTTTTTTAGAAAAAGTTCACTTTCCACTTGACAGCCGTTTGTTTTGTGATCCGCGCCGGGCTATCCTTCTAGGCTGTGCGCGAGCCGAGGTGAGTTTCAATCTTCAGAGTCCAAAATGTCTCAGGCCGACCGTTCCCGGTTCGGCCCAGTTTCATTGACATTGAGCAGGGGTAGCCCATGCCCGCGATGAATGTGCGCAATTACTCCAAGCGGGGCGATGCCATTCCGGTGCCCAATCTGGTCGCCGTGCAGGAATCCGCCTACGACCGCTTCCTTCAACTTGACAGAGACGCCGACCAGCGCCTCGCAGGGATGGGACTCGAAGCGATGCTCCGAGAGGTCTTTCCCATCGAGTCGTACGACGGAACGATGCGGCTCGAATACCTCTACTACACGCTTGACAATCCGCGCTATACGCCCGACGAGTGCCGCGAACTCCGCCTGACCTACGCACGCCCCTTCCGCGTCGCCGTGCGCCTCGTGCGCGAGAATCACCCGGACATCTCGCAGGAAGAGATCTACCTGGGCGAGTTGCCCATCATGATGGGAGGCGGCGAGTTCATCGTCAACGGCGCCGAGCGCGTCATCGTCAGCCAGTTGCACCGCTCGCCCGGGGTGGACTTCGGCGTCGTCTCCGCCGAGGCCGACCGGCCTCTCCACAGCGCCCGCATCATTCCCGAGCGCGGTTCGTGGATCGAACTCGAAGTGACCAAGAAGGACGTTCTGGCGATGCGCATCGACCAGAGCACCAAGATCGCCGCGACGACCTTCCTCCGCTCGCTCGATCCCGAGTTCGCCACCACCGACAAACTGATCGACCTCTTCTACGACGTGGATGAAGTCTCCGTCGCCACTCTCCGCGAAGAGCATTACGCCGCGGAGACGATCATCGACACCGCCAACGGCGAAGAACTCGTCGGCGTCGGCCGCCAGGTGGGCGACGCGCTCCCCGCCATCCAGGCGTCGAGCCTCAAGAAGATCCGCGTCATCACCGGCAGCGTCGATCCCCTCATCCTCAACACCCTCGCCGAGGAACGCCTGGACATCTTCAGCGAACTGACGAGCAACGAATACGAACAGGCGCTGCTCAAGATCTACACCCGTCTGCGCCCCGGCAACCCGCCGCAGGTCAACAAGGCCAGGACGCTCTTCGAGGAGAAGTTCTTCGACGAGAATCGCTACCGCCTCGGCCGCGTCGGCCGGTTCCGCATCAATCGCAAGTTCGATCTTGACGTATCGGAAGACATCGTCCGGCTGCGCGGCGAGGATTTCCGCCTCGTCATCCAGTACATCCTCGATCTCCGCAGTGCCCGCAACAACGCCTACGTCGATGACATCGACCACCTCGGCAACCGCCGCCTGCGCACCCTTGACGAACTGGCCGTGGAGGAGATTCGCAAAGGCTTCCTCAAACTCCGCCGCACCGTGCAGGAGCGCATGAGCGTCAAGGATCCCGATGAACTTGCCAAGATCGCCGACCTCGTCAACACCAAGAGCATCAGCAGCAGCATCGAGTTTTTCTTCGGCCGCAGCGAACTCTCCCAGGTCGTGGACCAGACCAATCCGCTGAGCATGTTGGCGCACGAGCGGCGTCTTTCGGCGCTCGGCCCGGGGGGCCTGAACCGCAAGCGCGCGGGCTTCGAGGTCCGCGACGTGCATATCAGCCACTACGGCCGCATCTGCCCCATCGAAACGCCCGAAGGCACCAACATCGGCCTCATCGCTTCCCTGGGAATCTACGCGCTCATCGACGAATACGGATTCGTGCTCACGCCCTACCGAAGCGTGGGCAAGGGCAAAGTCACCGGCGAGATCAAGTACCTCCGCGCCGATGAAGAGATGCGCGCCATTCTCGCGCCCGCCGACGTCCTCGAACTCGACGGCCGCGTCAAGAAGGGCCTCGTCCTGGCCCGCGTCAACGGCGACTTGTCGCAGGTCGACTCCTCAGACCTCAATTACATCGACATCACCCCCAAGCAGATCGTCGGCGTTTCCGCCGCGCTCATCCCCTTCCTCGAGCACGACGACGCCAACCGCGCACTCATGGGCTCGAACATGCAGCGTCAGGCCGTGCCTCTCGTCAAAGTCGATCCACCCGTCATCGCCACGGGGATGGAGAAGGAAGTCGGCCTGTACAGCGGCATGGTCGTCCGCGCCCGCAACGCCGGCGTCGTCACCTCCATCGATTCCCAGATGATCGTCATCGACAACACCGACGAGTACGTCCTGCGCAAGTTCGTCGGCCTCAACGAGCGCACCTGCCAGAACCAGAAACCGGTCGTGATGCTCGACCAGAAGGTCAAGAAGGGTCAGATCATCGCCGACGGCGCTTCGACCCGCATGGGCGAACTGGCGCTGGGCAAGAACGCCCTCGTCGGCTTCATGACCTTCGACGGGTACAACTTCGAGGACGCCATCGTCATCAACGAGCGCCTCCTCAAGGACGACGTCTTCACGTCGATTCACATCGACGCCTTCGACGTGGAGATCCGCGAGACGAAACTCGGCCGCGAGGAGTTCACCCGCGACATCCCCAACGTCAGCGAGAAGATGCTGCGCAACCTCGATGACAACGGGGTCATCCGCATCGGCGCCCGCGTCCGGCCCGGCGACATCCTCGTCGGCAAGGTCTCCCCCAAGAGCAAGAGCGAACTGAGCCCGGAGGAGAAACTTCTGCACGCGATCTTCGGCCGCGCCGGCGAGGACGTGAAGAACGACTCGCTCGAGGTGCCCGCGGGGACGGAGGGCATCGTCATCGGCGCCCGCCGATTCAGCCGACGCATGCACATGACCGACGAGCAGAAGAAGCAGTTGCAGCGCGACATGAACGCCTACAGCGAGGCGATGGACGAGAAGGCCATCGACCTCTTCCGGCAGATGATCGCGCAGATGAACGAGATCGTCGGCTCGCCCATCGTTGACCCCAACACGCGGCAGACCGTCGGCGCCTCGAACATCGCCGCCGTCATCGTCGAGCAGATCCGCGACTTCGACATCAAGTGGATCAAGGGCAACAAAGAGATTCGCGAAGAGTGCGCGATCATCCACAACCAGTTCCGCCAGCGCATCAACGCCATCGAGCAGGAGAAACAGCGCAAACTCGCGCACATGAAGCGCGGCGATGAACTTCCCTCGGGCGTCCTCGAAATGGTCAAGGTCTACCTCGCCACCAAGCGCCAACTCTCGGTGGGCGACAAAATGGCCGGCCGCCACGGCAACAAGGGTGTCATCGCCCGCATCGTCCCCGAAGAGGAGATGCCCTTCCTCGAAGATGGCACTCCGGTGGACATCCTTCTCAATCCGCTCGGCGTCCCCAGCCGCATGAACGTCGGACAGATTCTCGAGACCCATCTCGGCTGGGCGGCGAAGGTGCTCGGCTTCCAGGCGATCACCCCCGTCTTCGACGGCGCGACCGAAGACGAGGTTCACAAGGCCATCGACGAAGCCAATACACACGTCAAGGCACGCCTCAAGGAGTACGAGGAGACGCACGCGGCGCCGGGAGAGCGCGAACTGCTCGCCCTCATGCCGCGCGGCGGCAAGGCGCAGTTGTTCGACGGCCGCACCGGCGAGGCCTTCCGTCAGAAAACGACCGTCGGCTTCATGTACCTGCTCAAACTCCACCACCTCGTCGATGACAAGATTCACGCCCGCGCCACCGGGCCTTACAGCCTCATCACCCAGCAACCGCTGGGCGGCAAGGCGCGCACCGGCGGACAACGCTTCGGCGAGATGGAAGTCTGGGGACTCGAAGCCTACGGCGCCGCTTACGTCCTTCAGGAACTCCTCACCGTCAAGAGCGACGACGTCGAGGGACGCACCAAAATCTACGAGTCCATGGTCAAGGGCACCAACACGCTCGAAGCCGGCATGCCCGTCGCCTTCGACGTCCTGTGCAACGAGATTCGCGGCCTGGGCATGAACGTCACACTCGAAAAGAAGCCGATCGAGAGCACCGCGCTGCTGTAAGGCGCACCAGTCGAGGCCGCGTTCGCTCGGCCAAACGTGGGAATGGGTGGAACGACGAATCGTGAAAGGAAGTGCGGCGGTCAACGGTGGCGGATCATCCGTTTGTCAACGCAGTGCGATACGCCTTCGAGTACCTGGGGCTGGGCGGCGTCATCGCCCCGTTTCCCATCCGAAGGCTCGCTCGACCGTGGACGCTTGATGAACTCCCGTCAAAGGGTGATCGGATCGTCAGACCGCCGGACTTTGTCGGAGTCGGAACGCAAAAGAGCGGCACATCGTGGTGGGCGGCGTTGATCGAGTCCCACCCGAGCGTCGCGCCAAATCTCTTCAACCGAAAGGAGATGCACTACCTCACGCACTTCTTCGAACGGCCGATGACGGCCCGCGACATCGAGACCTATCACGCCGCCTTCGCTCGACCCCAGGGTCGGCTCTGCGGCGAGTGGACGCCGAACTACCTCGCCAGTCCCTACACGATTCGCAGGCTTGAGCAAGCCGCCCCGAACGCCAGAGTCCTCGTCATGTTCCGCGATCCCGTCTCCCGTTACGAGTCCGGATTCAATCACGAGCGCAAGCAGCGATTCGGCGGCATGATCGCTCCGGGCGCTCGAAGCAGGATCATCAGGGGCTACGCCCTGCGGAAGGAATCGATCTGGAACGGCATGTACGCGGCCCAGTGCGACACGCTCCTGCGGATCATCTCCCGCGATCGGATCCTCGCTCTCCAGTACGAGCAGTGCAAGGCGAAACCGAGGGAGATGATCGCCCGGACCTACCGCTTCCTCGGCCTCGACGATTCGTTCGTCCCCGAAGGAATCGACAAGCCGGTCAACGTGCAGAGGCAGGTGACGGACTCGATCAGCGATGAGACGCGTGAACTGCTGCGAGAGATCTTTGTGGATGATGTGCGACGCCTTGAGCGACTGTTTCCCGAGGCGATCGACCTGAGCCTCTGGCCGGGATTTGACAACCGCCCGGCCGCATGAACGCGACGCCGGCAACGAATGACACGACCCCGCGGCCCGATGAGCCGCGTCAATGACAACGACCTTCGACAGGAACAACCATGTCCGAGACTTTCTACGACCGGGTGAACGATTACGCCAGCGTCAAGGTCATGCTCGCCAGCCCGACCGACATTCGCTCCTGGTCGTTCGGCGAAGTGAAGAAGCCCGAGACGATCAACTACCGCACCTACCGCCCCGAAAAGGACGGCCTCTTCTGCGAGCGCATCTTCGGGCCCGAGCGCGACTACGAGTGCGCCTGCGGCAAGTACAAGGGCACGAAGTACAAGGGCATCATCTGCGACCGCTGCGGCGTCAAGGTCACGCACAGCCGCGTCCGCCGCAAGCGCATGGGGCACATCAACCTCGCCTCGCCCATCGTCCACATCTGGTTTTTCAAGGCCCTCCCCAGCCGACTCGGCAACCTCCTGGGCATGAAGACCAGCGATCTCGAAAAGATCATCTACTTCCAGGACTACGTCGTCCTCGACCCCGGCGACACTCCGCTCACATACCGGCAGATGCTCACCGAGGATGAGTTCCGCACCTGCACCGAGCAGTATGGCTCCGCCTTCAAGGCCAAGATGGGCGCCGAAGCCGTCCGCGAACTCATCGAGCGCCTCAACCTCCATACCGAGGCTGCGGTGATCCGCGACAACCTCTCCAAGACCCGCAGCAAGCAGAAGATCAAGGACTTCTCCAAGCGACTCAAACTCATCGAGCAGATTCGCCACAGCGAAAACGACGCGACCTGGATGGTCATGGACGTCATCCCCGTTATTCCGCCCGAACTGCGCCCCCTCGTCCTGCTCGAATCCGGCAACTTCGCCACCAGCGATCTCAACGATCTCTACCGGCGCATCATCAACCGCAACAACCGCCTCAAGAAACTCATGGACCTCAACGCGCCCGAGGTCATTATCCGCAACGAGAAACGCATGCTTCAGCAGGCGGTCGATGCGCTCTTTGACAACGGCCGCTGCCGCCGGCCCGTGCTCGGCTCGAGCGGGCGCCCGCTCAAGAGCCTCACCGACATGATCAAGGGCAAGCAGGGCCGCTTCCGCGAGAATCTCCTCGGCAAGCGCGTGGACTACTCGGCGCGCTCGGTCATCGTCGTCGGCCCGGAACTCAAACTGCACCAGTGCGGCCTGCCCAAGAAAATCGCCCTCGAACTCTTCCAGCCCTTCATCATCCGCAAACTCAAAGAGCACGGATTCGCCGACACCATCAAGAGCGCCAAGCGCATGCTCGAGCGCCGCGATCCCGAAGTGTGGGACATTCTCGAAGAGGTCATCTACCAGCATCCCGTGCTGCTCAACCGCGCGCCGACGCTGCACCGCATGGGCATCCAGGCCTTTGAGCCTGTCCTCGTCGAAGGCAACGCCATCCGCATCCACCCGCTCGTCTGCCACGGTTTCAACGCCGACTTCGACGGCGACCAGATGGCCGTTCACCTTCCGCTCTCCATCGAGGCGCAGGCCGAGGCGCACGTCCTCATGCTCGCGACCAACAACATCTTCTCGCCCGCGAGCGGCCGTCTCGTCATGCCCCCCAGCCAGGACATCGTCCTGGGGGTCTACTACATCACCGCCATCCAGCCGACCGACAAGCCCGACGGCGAACTGCGCGTCTTCAAGGATCCCATGGACGCCATGCTCGCCTGCGACCACGGGCAGATCCAGTTGCACGAGCCGATTTTCGTCCGTCTCCCCGGCGCTGTCGAAGTCGTTCATTCGCAGAGCGGTCCGGCCGAACGGGTCAAGCCCGGCACACGCGTCCGCACGACCGTCGGCCGCTGCATCTTCAACGACATTCTCCCCGGCGGCGTGCCCTTCTACAACTGCACGCTGGCCAAGAAGGGCGGATCGCGCGTCATCGACGACACCTTTGCCCGCCTCGGCCGTCCCGCCACTCTCGACCTCCTCGACGGCCTCAAGGAACTCGGCTTCAAGCAGTCAACGCTCGCCGGCCTCTCCTTCGGCATCACCGACCTGCGCATCCCCAAGGCCAAGTACGAAGAGATCGACAAGACCCAGAAGAAGGTCGATCAGGTCGAACGCGCCTACGAAGCCGGCGCCATCACCGAGCGCGAACGCTACAACCAGTTGCTCGACCTCTGGGCCCACTGCCGCGAGGAAGTCACCAAGCACCTCGTCGAAACGCTCAAGAACGATCGCCGCGACGAGAACGGCAACCCCGTCCCGCTCGACTCCAAGGAAGGCAAACTCTACCTCAACCCCGTCTACCTGATGAGCGACTCGGGCGCCCGAGGCAACATCAGCCAGATGCAGCAGTTGGCGGGCATGCGCGGCCTGATGAGCAAGCCCAGCGGCGAGATCATCGAGACCCCCATCAAGGCCAACTTCCGCGAAGGCCTCAGCGTCCTCGAGTACTTCTCCTCAACCCACGGCGCCCGCAAGGGACTCGCCGACACCGCGCTCAAGACCGCCGACTCGGGCTACCTCACCCGCAAACTCTGCGACGTGGCCCAGTCCGTCATCGTCACTGAACTCGACTGCGGCACCAAGAAGGGCATCGCCAAGCGCGCCGTCTACAAGGGTGAAGAGGTCGATGTGCCGCTGCGCGAGGTCATCCTCGGCCGCACCAGTTGCCAGACCATCATCAACCCCATGACCGACGCGATCATCGTCGAAGCCGGCCAGATCATCGACGCCCACCGCGCCGCCAACATCGAAGCGCTCGGCATCGACACCGTCGAAGTCCGCAGCCCGCTCACCTGCGACACCGCCATTGGCGTGTGCAGCAAGTGCTACGGCATGGACCTCTCCACCGGCGATCGCGTCGAAGCCGGACTCGCCGTCGGCATCATCGCCGCTCAGTCCATCGGCGAACCCGGCACGCAACTCACCATGCGGACCTTCCACACCGGCGGCGTCGCCCAGCGCACGCTCGTTGAAACCTCGCACAAGGCCTCCGCCGCCGGCTCCGTCGAACTCGTCGATTGCAACGAGGTCGAGGTCGCCGACGACAAGGGCGAACTCATCCTCACCGCACTCAAACGCAACGGTGAACTCATCATCCGCGACCCGCGCGGCCGCGAAATCGATCGCTACAAGATCGACTACGGCTCGTGGATCCGCGTCCGCAACGGCGACAAGGTCCGCAAGGGCCAGGTGCTCGTCGAATGGGATCCCCACCGCGCGCCCATCCTCGCCGAGAAGTCCGGCTTCGTCAAGTTCAAGGACATCGAGATCGGCGAAACCGTCCGCGAAGAGGCGACCGGCGGCGGCAAGCCCGCCCTCGTCGTCGTCGAGCACAAGGGCGAAAAGCACCCGCAGATTCTCGTCGCCGACGCCTCCGGCAACATCCTCGACTTCCACTACCTCCCCGCCAAGGCCCGCATCGAAGTCAAAGAGAGTCAGGAAATCAAGGTCGGCCAGATGCTCGCCCGCCAGCCCAAGGCCGTCGCCGGCTCGGCTGACATCGTCGGCGGTCTCCCGCGCGTCACCGAAATCTTCGAGGCCCGCAAGCCCAAAGACCCCGCCATCATCGCCGAGATCTCCGGCACCGTCGAACTCTACTCCGACAAGCGCAAGGGCAAGATGACCATCCGCATCGTCGCCGAGGCGGGCATCGAAAAGGACCACCACGTCCCCCAGGACAAACTTCTCCTCGTCCACGCCGGCGACTTCGTCAACGCCGGCGATCCGCTCACGCAGGGCCCCCTCGTCCCCCACGACATCCTCCGCATCAAGGGCGACGACTCACTCTTCAACTACATGCTCGAAGAAGTCCAGAACGTCTACCGCGCCCAGGGCGTGCCCATCAACGACAAGCACGTCGAGATCATTCTCCGGCAGATGCTCGGCAAGGTCCGCGTCGAAAACTCCGGCGACACCGACCTCCTTCCCAACGAGGTCGTTGACAAGTTCATCTTCCGCCACAAGAACGACCACATCGCGAACTACGGCCGCATCACCGAACCCGGCGACACCGCGCTGCCCTCCGGAACGCTCGTCTCGCGCGAAGACATCCGCGAAGCCAACGCGCAGGCCGAAGCCGCTGGAAAACAAGGGGCAAAAGCCAAACGCGCCAAGCCCGCCTCCGCCAAGACGCTGCTGCTGGGCATCACCAAGGCCTCGCTCCAGAGCGAGTCCTGGCTCAGCGGCGCATCCTTCCAGGAGACGACCAAGGTGCTCACCGAAGCCGCACTGCGCGGCGCCATGGACCCGCTCACCGGCCTCAAGGAAAACGTTCTCCTCGGCCACCTCATCCCCGCAGGCACTGGCTTCAAGGCACACCAGGCCATCCGCGTCAGCGTCACACCCATAAACGATGAAGAGGACGAAGAGGAGGAGACCTACTACGAAGAGCCCGCCGCCGCGGCGCCCGCGGGCAACGGCTCCACCGTCGAAGTCGTCGAGAGCCTGCGAGGCGAAGAGGTTCCCTCCAACTGACCTCCAACTGACCGCGCCATTCAACCGCATCACACCCCACCCGGCTGCGCCTCCAACGCGCAGCCGGTTGTCGTTCCCACCCCGACTCGCCCGCGCCGCCGCCGCCCGCGCGCGGGCCAAGGCAAACCGCGTGCCACGCGCCTCCGCGCCCTCCCCTCGGCCGAGGCGCCCGCACAGCGGCGCTCGCGCGAGCGCACAGGTGCGCGAAAGCGAGCGCCGGCGTTCGCACAAGGGCGCACCGAGGGGTGCTTTTCGCCCGTTTCGGCCACGGGCGAGAAAAACAGCAGCGCCGACTCGATGGTTTTGAGGAGTTTTGGACGACTTTCGCGCCAGACTTGATCGGTTTTGGTCACTTCGCATCACCCGCCAAGGCCCGCGCGCACAGAACGCGCCCCACCCGGTGCGCCGCGGTGCGCGGGGCAGATCGGCCGCAAAAAGGCGCGAGCCAGAGCAGGCATCGAGGCATCGAGGCATCAAGGTTCACCGCTGAGGGCGCGGAGAGCGCGGAGGAAGAGAGTCACTCACCACGAAGTCACGAAGGGACGAAGAAGGCATCGAGGGATCGAGGCATCAAGTCTTTCACCACGAAGTCGCGAAGGCGCGAAGGCACGAGCAAGGGATCGAGGGATCAATGGATCGACGGAGTAAAGCCCCGGCACTCCCGTGCCGGGGAGGATGGTCTCCTCGAAGGCTCGAAGCGGAATGGGTGTACCACAGAGATCGCGGAGAGCGCGGAGGAGAAGAGAGAGGCACTTGGCACTGGGTGAAGAACCAAGGCCAACGCCCAAGGCTCGAAGGCTCGAAGAGGAATGGGTGTACCGCAGAGATCGCGGAGAGCGCGGAGGAGAAGAGA
>Ga0326597_10006514_pt1 | contig 15978 bp, 11 predicted proteins | sample RVTome_12_FD_203789 | JGI IMG/M metagenome (GOLD analysis project Ga0326597, IMG submission 203789) | Soil microbial communities from uranium-contaminated site in the Upper Colorado River Basin, Wyoming, United States - RVT100D185 | ecosystem: Environmental > Terrestrial > Soil > Contaminated >...
ATATATCGCGATAAAGAGAAAGGGGTAGGCGAGAATCTCCGCATTCATAACTGAGCAACTATAGCATACTAGCGAATTTTCGCGTTAAAATTCTCTGCCGTAGCCGCCTCAAGCTTGCCGTGGAGCTCACCGACCTCCTCGTTCGTGAGTGTGCGTTCGACGCTTCGGTAGGTGATGCGGTACGCGTAGCTTACGTTAAGAGCGCCAAGCTTTTCTTCGTTCTCGTAGGTGTCAATAAGCCCCACGTGCTCCACGAGGTCGCCGGCGACCTCGCGCACCAGGTCAAAATAAATATTCGGCACGAATCCCTTCGCAACGATAAACGAGATGTCGCGTACTACGGGAGGGTATTTACTCACCTCCTTAAATTTCGCCCCGAGCACGAGCTGCTTCTTCACCCGCTCGTCCTCTGACCAGAGAAGGCGGATATCCGGCAGCTCCATCGAGATGATCGCGAGCCGCTCGAGCCCGAAGCCGAAGGCCCAGCCGTTCCATATTTTTGAGTCAACGCCGAGATTATCAAGTACGCTGCCCTTGACCACGCCGGCACCCAAGACCTCCACCCACGTGTCGTTGCCGTCCTTGTCTATCTCCATCTCAAGGGAGGGATCAGTGTACGGGAAGGTGTCTGGATTAAAGCGGTAGTTCACCTCCGGACCGAAGGACGCCTTGGCAATATCAGCGAGCACTTTCTTAAGATCTTCGATAGTGATAACCTTTTCTTCTTTGCGGGCAAGGTACCAACCGTCGATCTGGTGAAAGACGTTCATATGCTTACGGTCGATCTCGTCCTTGCGGTACACCTTGCCGTAGCTTAACGCTCCGACGGCTTTGCCCTCGGCAATGCGCCTTTTGACGCTTTCCTCTTTGAGCCAGTAGTACCACATCACCGTCGTGTGGGTGCGGAGCACGTGGGCATCATCGATGAAATAAGAGTCCGAGCGGGAGCGGGCCGGGTGCTCGGCGGGGAAGTCGAAGAGGTCAAACACGATATCGGTGCCCATAATTTCCGGCACGTTGATCACATCGTAGTTCTTAAAGTCAGGGATGGCGCGGATCCGCTCGACCAGTTCGTGCAAAGGGCTCCCCGGCGTGCGGGAGAGATCCCTCATCGAGAGGTAGCGACGGATGCGCGCCGCTTCAAAATCCGTTCGCGCCTCCACCTCTGTGCGTAGCCGCTTTTCTTCCGCTCTGGATATCGTAATTTCCATATAGCTGGTAGATACTTGATACAATAGTAAATATGGAGAAACATGTCTACCTCGTCCGCCACGGCCAAAGCGACAGCAATGTTGACGGCGTATACCGCGGCCGAGACGCAGTACTGACGGATACGGGGAGGGAACAGGCACGAATCGTTGCCGAGCGCATAGAGCGTATCGGAGTAAAGGCGCTAATCACGAGCAAGTTCCCGCGCGCCGTGACCCACGGCGGCTTCTTCAAAATGCTTGTCGGGAGCATGATCTTCCGAGAAGAATTCAGTAAAGAACGTGCTATACTGTAAGTACGAAAAATCGTTATAGACAATGGCTAAAACGGCTCGAAATGAGACAAAAAAGGAGATGAGCAAGCGCGGCCCCGGGGGGGCCGCGGGCCATGCATACGATGCCTCTTCCATTACCGTCCTTGAGGGGCTTGAGCCGGTACGGAAGCGCCCGGGCATGTACATCGGGACGACCGGTCCGGACGGCCTCCACCACCTTATTTGGGAGATATTCGATAACGCTCGTGACGAGGCGATGGGCGGCTATGCCGACGACATTGAGGTCGCCTTGTTGCCCGATGGCTATGTCCGCGTCGTCGATAATGGCCGCGGGGTGCCCATCGGCATCCACCCCAAGACCAAGGTCTCCGCGCTCGAGACCATCATGACCACCCTTCATGCCGGAGGCAAGTTCGGCGGCGAGGATTCCGGCTACAAGGTCTCGGGCGGCCTCCACGGGGTGGGCGCCTCGGTGGTGAACGCGCTTTCGATCCACACGGTAGCGACCGTCCACCAAGACGGTGGTGTTCACCGCCAAGAATACAAGATCGGCAAGCCCGTCGCGCACGTGAAGAAAATCGGCTCCACCGCGCACCACGGCACTATCGTGAAGTTCAAGCCCGACGCCGCTATCTTTACCGGCGGCATCGAGTGGAACTGGGAGAAGATCGTGGCTCACCTGCGCCAACAGGCATACCTGGTCAAGGGCGTGCGCATTACCGCCATCGATGCGCGCGGGCTCGGGAAGGTTGACGATGATGACCACTTCTATCTTCGCGAACTGGAGCTCGAGGCGCCCTCGGTGTCGTTTTACTTCGAGGGGGGCCTTAAGTCGCTCGTCGCCTTCTACAATCGTCACCAGGAAGCGATCCACGAGAACATTTTTTATGTCGAGAAAGAACAAGACAACACACAGGTCGAAATTGCGCTCCAATATGTCGACGACATCACGTCGCGTATCACCGCCTTTGCGAATAACACCTACAACGCCGAGGGCGGCACGCACGTAACCGGCTTTAAGACCGCACTCACGCGCTCCCTCAATACCTATGGCAGAAACGCCAATATTTTGAAAGAAAAAGACGAGAATTTTACCGGTGATGACGTACTTGAAGGCATCACCGCCGTCATTTCAGTCAAGCTCGCCGAGATTCAGTTCGAGGGGCAGACCAAGGCCAAACTGGGCTCCGTAGAGGCCCAGGGAGCGGTTTCCACCGTCTTTGGCGAGGCGATGAGCGCCTTCCTAGAGGAGAATCCGGACGATGCCCGCGCAATTATCAACAAAGTCCTTTTGGCACTCAAGGCGCGCAAGGCAGCAAAAGCAGCTAAAGACTCGGTGCTCCGGAAGGGTGCCTTGGAGGGTATGACGCTCCCCGGCAAGCTTGCCGACTGTCAGGTCAAAAATGCTGAAGAAGCCGAGCTCTTCATCGTCGAGGGCGACTCTGCCGGCGGATCAAGCAAGCAAGGCAGAGACCGACGTACCCAGGCCATCCTCCCCTTGCGCGGCAAGATCTTAAACGTCGAGCGGGCGCGCATCGACCGCATGCTTGCCTCGGTCGAGATCCGCGCGCTCGTGATCGCGATGGGTACAGCGATTGGCGACGTCTTCGATATTTCAAAACTACGCTATCACAAGATCATCATCGCGACCGACGCTGACGTCGACGGCGCGCACATCCGCACGCTTCTCTTGACGCTGTTGTACCGGCATTTCAAACCCATCATCGAGGGCGGCTTCGTCTACATCGCCCAGCCGCCCCTCTACAAGATTACGAAAGGGAAGGCGGTTGCCTATGCATATTCAGACCGGGAAAAGGAAGAAGTTCTAAAAGAGCTGGGGGTTAAAGCGGGTGAAGTGGCGGAAATCAGTGAGAGTGATACGACGGATGGGCCCTCCTCCGCTGAAGCTATGGAGGATGCGGTTGTTAAGACAACCGCAAAACCGGCAAAGGTGAATATTCAGCGCTATAAAGGTCTTGGCGAGATGAACCCAAGCGAGCTCTGGGAGACGACCATGGATCCTACACGCCGCGTCTTAAAGCGGGTGCACATCGAGGACGCAGAAGCGGCCGACCGCATCTTCGATATTCTTATGGGCACCGACGTCGCGTCGCGCAAATCTTTTATTCAGTCGAACGCGAAGCTCGCGAACCTCGACGTTTAGTCGCCGAGAACGGTTATCTTGAGCGAGATCGTATTGTTGTTCTCGTTGGACTCGGTAACCCGCGTGTCGGAGTCGACGGTAAGGGTAATAGGCTGGTCAGTGCCTTCGCGCGCACGGTCAAAGCCGAGTGTGTAGTCAATACTGTCACCCGGTGCAAGTGACTGCTGGAGCGGTGAATCGTAGTCAAACGTACCGCGCGTCGGGATAGACGCCTCGAAACGCCATGTGCCGCTTACATTAGTGCCAATGTTCTTGACGATGAACCTCACCGCAGGCCGTTTGTCGTCGGGGACCGTAGCGCTCGCGATAAATGAATCGGCTGAAGAAGTATCCAAGTACCCGATAGCGCTCACGGTTACCATAAGATCGGGAAGGCCGTAGAAGCTAACCGGGCTGGCTGCAGCAGCACCCCCGATAGGATAGGTGCCTGCCGTCTTCACTCCCGGAGCGGGAGTCGTCGCGACCGGCTTGGTGCCTGAGGTGGTGGGAGCCGTAGTCGTCCCGTTGCCAAAGGAGATGGTGCTCGTGGCCGACGGGGTAGGGACTACCGAGAGCCCGTTATCCGGAGACGGGTTGAACGCGGAGCCCAAGTATACGGCCGCAAGCCCGATGCGGTTCACGACCGTCGGGACAAAGCGGGTAGCGTAGACGGCAAGCGCAATGCCTGCCGCCACAAGCGCGATAAAGCCTACAATCGCAAGGCCGTTCACTACAGCCTGGCGCGCCGGGGTCAGTTGGAAATTTGGATTCATAGGACGTGGAATATGTACCATAGGGTAGTTTTTCTGTCAAGTCTGTAGAACTTGACATTACCGAGACTATAGTGTACTTCTAATTAAGACCATATGAAGGAGATTGTCGATACGACGGTCCGGCTTGTGAGAGTCGGCAAGAGGGCGTACGCGCGGAAGTGGACCTTCTTTGGGCTTTTTGTCGTTGCGTTGCTCGGCAGTGTCGCAATTCTCGCCGAACTCGACCTTTTGCCGGAAGCTCCGGCTGAACAGGAGCTCGTGAGCGCGCCACGCGCCGCGACGGCGCCGGAAGTCCCCATTGCAGTTGCCGAACTGCCGGTACAGATAGAAACAGCGAAGATCAAGCTTGCGGCGCCTATCCTCAACCCGACGACAACCGATATTGGCGCGCTCGACCGAGAACTTCTTAAGGGCGCAGTACGCTATCCGACGTCGGCAAAGCTCGGCGAGACGGGCAACGTGGTGCTCTTTGGCCACTCAAGCTACCTGCCGGTGGTGCGGAATGAGGCATACAAAACCTTCAATGACATCCAAAAGCTTACCGAAGGCGACGTCATCACCGTGTATTCATCTGACACGGCGTATACCTACCGCGTGCGGAGCGTCTCTAAGGAGAATGCGGACGAAAATACGCCTATCCCGCTCTCAGTTGACGGGAGGGTGCTGACCCTTGTAACCTGCGATTCGTTTGGCAAGAAGTCAGACCGCTTTATTGTGATCGCCGACTTTGTTGAAAGCCATCCCACCGGTACGTAAGTACCAGTAGGATGGCTCTCCGCAAGGCCCGCCACACTGCTTTTTCAGAAGCTAGTGTGTCGGGCAAGGGAGCCGGGGTCCACGTGGACCCTGTAACTGATCATTCAACGCCGCGCGAGCGGCAAGGAGGTCCAGATGCAACGCATTATGGCAGTACTGGCGCTCGCTCTCGCGACGCTAGCTGGGTCGGCATTCGCAGTTGAGCCGAGCACGCTATCCTCGCTTCAACCCTTTCAGAAATTTAAGAAGGGGGAAGGCGAGGGTATAGCGGTCGAGTACGCCCAGCGCGACAAGCGACAATTCGTTAAGTGGTTGCAGAGCGGGAAGAAGCGAGTGGCGTGCGACGTCCTCGTTCGGCAGATGGCAGAAGCCCACAACCTCGAATTTGAGGGGTGTGTAGGGGCCATTATGGCCATTGAGCGAGACGAAAATTTCGCCGTCGTTGCTTGTACGGACGTGATGTTCAGCCGGGACAACTGGCTCGTGGTCACGAATCCGAAAGGCACTTCATTCGGCGTATGGCACCGCAAGTGCTTGCCGAACGAACGAGTCCTTGTCTACAAGGGTCGCCCGATTATTTCGAGCACCTGCGGCAACGTCGCCATTCCTGTCTCGGCACCGTCGACAGTTGTAGCGGCACCGAAACCGCAGCCGGCAATAGCGGTAACGCGCGAGTGCTCGAAAGGGTTCGCTCTTGTCGGCAACGCGTGGAGCTACCAAACTCTCCCGGAAAGCTTTCGGGAAATGACAAGAGAGCTGGTAGCCGTAGCGGAGAGTCGCGACACCTACGGGGGCCAAAACCTCGATGGATATAAGGGCGACGCGTTCTCACGGACGCTCGGTGGCCCACTTCGCAAGGAAGTCGGCATCCGCGCACCGTTATTGGGGGCTGAAATACCTGTTCGGTTCGTGGACAAGGACACACGGACTGGCTGGCTCCTCGTTGAGCCCGTTGGCACCATGCGGGTAGTGAACGGCGTTGGGGTCTTCAAGTTTTCTGAAGACCCTCGCGGCCGCATCATCGAGACGGCGTGGCCGACGCACTTCTTGTCGCCAGTAATCTCCGGTGGCGAGCGTCTTCTCCGGCTCTTTCCTGAGGAGTGGGGGAAGCATTGCACAATGAACATTCACGGCCTTGTGCCGTGAATGTTCAAGGCTCTTGGGAACGTGCCTAACGTTCCCTCCCTTTTCCGGCACGTCTCTCCTGAGGCGTTTCGGAAATAGGATACACAATGCCTTTTCGATACACACTTACGATTATAGCGATTCTTATGATGCTCGCGTTCTCGCGCGGTTTTGTGCTGTCCCAGATAGGCGATCTGGCCACCTTCAGCCCACTCCACGCGCTTGCCGATGATGGCGGCGGCGATGGAGGAGGTGACGGAGGCGGCGACGGCGGTGACGGCGGTGACGGAGGCGGAGACGGCGGAGACGGAGGCGATGGTGGTGACGGCGGCGGCGACGGCGGCGACGGTGGGGATGGCGGCGGCGACGGAGGCGATGTTGGAGGTGACACGGGAGGTGATGGCGGAGCGGCTGAACCTGCACCTACGTGCACTTTCACCGCCGACCCGACCTCTCTCCCGTACACTGGCGGCGACGTCGCGTATTCGTGGACAACCACGAACGCAACCTCTGCTTCGATAGATAACGGCGTCGGCACCGTTGCGCTCTCTGCGTCCGGATCAATATTTATTTCCCAAAGTGCCACTTTCACGTTGACGGCGGTGGGCGATGGAGGCCAAGTGACCTGTTCGGTCACGATTACCGTTGCCCCTCCGCCGCCGATCTGCACCCTTTCCCTTGATCCAAATTCTCTGCCCTCAGGCGGCGGGGATGTCGCGTACTCGTGGACAACCACGAACGCAACCTCTGCCTCGATAGATAACGGCGTCGGCGAAGTTGCACTCAGCGCTTCAGGAACAATATTTATTTCTTCGAGTATTACGTACACTCTGACCGCTACCGGCCCGGGAGGGCAAGTCACCTGTTCAGATTCCGTTACTGTCGCACAGGCACCACCGCCCCCAGCGGCGCCTACCTGCACGCTTACCGCCTCTCCCACTTCTATTCAAAGCGGCTCGTCCTCCACACTTAGATGGACAACCACGAACGCGACCTCATTTTCAATAAATCAAGGGATCGGGTCGGTGACACCTGTTGCCGCCGGCTCGCATACCGTCTCGCCGACTTCAACCAGAACCTACACCGGTACCGCGACCGGCATCGGCGGCACGGTCAACTGTACGGCGACCGTCACGGTGACAGCGACGCCCCCCCCGCCCTCTGCTCCCGTCTGTACCCTTACCGCCTCTGCCACGACTATCCAGAGCGGTTCTTCCACGTTCCTTATCTGGACAACCGAAAACGCAACCTCTTTCTCCATCAACCAGGGCATCGGCGCAGTCACGCCAGTCTTTGCCGGCTCGCGCTCGGTCTCTCCTTCAAATACCACGACATATACCGGTACCGCGACCGGTTCGGGAGGCTCAGTGAACTGCACGGTAACCGTTACGGTTACTTCAGCGCCCCCGCCCCCTCCACCCGCCGCTCCAACGTGTGCACTCTCGGCTAATCCGACCAGCGTCAGTTCAGGCGGTACCTCCATCCTCTCCTGGACGACCTCAAATGCGAACACATTTTCAATCAACCAAGGCGTCGGCTCCGTCACGCCGGTTGGTGCTGGCTCAACAACGACACCCGCGATCACCGCGAGCACTACCTTTACGGGCACGGCAACCGGTGCCGGAGGTACGGTAACGTGTTCTGCGCCGGTGACCGTCACGGCCGCACCTTCCGCTCCGGCGTGCACCCTCTCCGCGAGTCCGACAAGTGTCGATTCGGGTGGTACCGCCACCCTTACCTGGACGACGGCAAATGCAACCGCACTTTCGATCGACAATGGTATTGGGGAGGCTACGCCAGTTGCGGGCGGTTCAACCACCACACCGGCGATCACTGCGGGCACGACGTTTACCGGAACCGTCACTGGTCCCGGCGGTTCGGCGACGTGTCCCGCGACCGTTTCTCTGAACACCGGCGGTGGTGGTGGAGGCGGTGGAGGAGGCGGTGGCGGCCGCTCTTCGCCACGCGTCACGCTCGGCGTACTCCCGCATGTGGGCGAAGCGCCGCTTGCCTACCTTTATCTTTCGCAAATTCCCTATACGGGCCTTGAGCTCGGCACTTTCGGCACGATTATCTATTGGCTCGCCTTGATCCTCTGGTCGCTCGCGCTCGCCTATCTCGTTCTCTTTGGCGCCGTACCGATTGTAGGCCGTTCAGCGCGCGGCTTCGGCCTGCGAGTTCAGGAGGCGCTGAATGCAGTTGAGCCCGTGCAGGTTCCCGAGCCCCTCATTCCAGCCGCATCTCCCGTCGCGAAAGCGATGTTTGTAGCGCCGGTACAGAAGGCCCCCGCGGTTTTCGAAGACACTCCCGAACCATCACGCGCCTATTCCCCCTACGAAGGGTTCAAGTCCTTTGCGCGTAACGGCGCACTCTCGATAGACGATATCGTCAAGGGGCTCGCGCACAGTCGCGCCATGCATTCGGCCGAGCCAAACCGTGAAGAAGTACAAACTGAACCGACCTATGAGCATACCGAGCCTATTGATGAAATCGCTGGACCCACTCCTTCGCAGCCAGTACAAGATTCTGTACGGCCGACCAGGAGCAAGGGCCTCCACGGATTTATCTCCGTCCTCGTACAAGGCAATCGTGAAGAGGTTTTCGCCACCCTGCGTGATCAGGTGAAGAACGGTACGTCGCCCGAAGTAATGCTCACCGCGAGCGTGTGCCTCCTCGACGATGCTTACCGCGCTCGCATCGACGGAACACCGTGTGACCCGGACGTCGCACTTATTACGTCACGTCTTGATACCACGACACTCGAGAAACTCGTCACCGCACTTGCGACCGCCGTCGATTCAAGCTACTCCTCAGGCGTAACGGGCGCTAAGCTGGCGCTCACTCGCGCCCTCGCTGTCCTCGGCGCGTAATTTCTTCTCGCGCACTTTTTGTAAAGTTTTCAATCGTCATAGAGCCGATTTTCTTTTCGCGACCTTCGACTGAAACCGTCTTCGCCTCAACTTCTTTATCGCCGAGGACGAGCAGGTACGGGATCTTCTCCGTCTTTGCGTTTCTAATCTTCTTGCCGAGTGACTCATTTGAAGTGTCTACCTCCGCGCGGATTCCCGCAGCTTTAAGCGCCGCAGTAACTTCCTCGGCATAGTTCGCGTGTTTCTCCGACACGCTCAACACCCTGGCCTGCACTGGCGAGAGCCAGAGAGGGAGAACTCCGGCTGTGTGCTCAAGCAGAATGGCGGTGAAACGTTCGATAGAACCCATGATTGCCGAATGGATCATCACAATACGCTCATGATCTCCTTTCTCGTTCACACAAAACAGATCAAAACGTTCAGGAAGGTTCAAATCAAGTTGAATAGTCGCTACCTGGTGTTCGCGCCCGATTGAATCGGTGGCGATAAAGTCGAGCTTAGGTCCATAGAGAGCCGCTTCGCCAGTGGCTTCGTAAGAATTTGCTCCGCGCTCTTTAGCGATTTCCCGCAGAGAATCTTCCGCGTGTTTCCAAATCTCGGGAGTTCCTAGGTATTTCTCGATGGCCTTCGGATCATGAAATGAAAGCCGCACCTTCAAATCCGAAAACCCAAACTGTTTATAAAACGTGTCAATAATGTCCCAAATCTTGAGAAACTCGTCTTTTATCTGTGTCGTGCGACAGAAAACATGACTGTCATCTTGAGTGATAGAAAGTACCCGCGTGAGACCGTTCAACTCTCCTGACTGCTCGTCGCGATATACCATGGTGGTCTCTGCGTAGCGTTGCGGCATTTCGCGGTATGAGTGCGGCCGACGAGCAAAAAGCTGCGTATGATGAGGGCAGTTCATTGGTTTCAGAGCATATTCGCGATCATCGCGTGAAGTGAGTTTAAATAAATCTGTAGCAAATTTCTGCCAATGACCAGACTTTTCGTATAGTTCGCGCTTTGTGATGTGGGGGATGGTGACGCGCTCATACCCATACCGAGAGCGGAGTTCCCACACAAACGTATCAAGTTCTTGCCGAACGATTGTGCCTTTGGGCGTCCAGAGGGGGAGTCCGGAGCCTACCAGGTCGGAGAAGGCAAAAAGGTCAAGCTCCCTGCCGAGCTTCTTATGGTCCCGCTCCTCCGTACTCATAATGAGGAGAATACCATACCTTTAAAGGGGCTTGAGCTCTTCGACGGCGAGTGAGACCTCGCCGCCGTGGCCAGGTCCGTTCCTAACGGTGACCTTCGCCTTGGCGAGAAGGCAGGCGCCCGAAGCGAGAATCCTCGCATGTTCTTTATAGAGCCGAGGGAAGACGACGGCCTCAATGGAGTCGGTCGTGTCCTCGACCGTGAGGAAGGCCATCTTCTCGCCGCTTTTGGTGAGAATGGGGCGCACGACGGTGATGAGGACGGGCAGGATGACCGGCATGCCCTGCTGACGCTCCTCTTTAATCTTGGCGATCGAGACCGTCGCCTTTTTCGTCATCGCCGTGTGCGCGTCAAGCGGATGACCCGAAACATAGATACCGAGCAGTTCTTTCTCCCATGAGAGTTTATCGATAAGGGAGATCGGTTTTCCGGGAGAGAGCAACAATTCCGGCGGCGCTAGGCTCGCGCCGCCGGAGAAGAGTGAATCCTGCGGGGCCTCCGCGGTCGCCTCGCGGTGGAAGTCGAGGAGACTCTCGATGTTTTCAAGCAGGGTACCTCTCTCACCGAGCGAGTCGAGCGCGCCGCACATGATCAGAGACTCGAGCGACTTGCGATTTAAGTTTTTTGACCCTACTCGCGAAAGGAAGTCAGAGAGCGACACGAAGTGGCCGTGCGCCTGCCGCTCCGCGATGATCGCCTGCGAGATGCCGTCGCCGAAGTTCTTGATAGAAGAGAGACCGAAGCGGATGATCGCTTTCTTTTCTCCAACAACCGTGAAGTCGGTACCGCTTTCGTTCACGTCCGGCGGCAAAACGGGGATTCCCATACGCTTCGCCTCCGCGACGAACACCGCAATCTGGTCGGTGTCGCCAGCGTCAGCGGTCAAGACGGCGGCCAGATACTCCACCGGATAATTCGCCTTCATGTAGGCGGTCTGGTAGGCGACCTTGCCGTAGCTCGCCGCATGCGCCTTGCCGAATCCGTACGCGGCAAAGGGCTCTATAAGCTCCCAGAGTTTCTCAGAAAGTTCCTTTGAGAGCTTTCCGTATTCCATAAAGCCCCTCGTCAACTTCTCTTTTTCTGCCTTCATAACGGCCGGAATCTTTTTACCCATCGCCTTACGAAGAGCATCCGATTCTAGCCACGAATAGCCACCGAGCTTGATAGCGGTGAGAAGCACATCGTCTTGATACACGAGGATGCCGTAGGAGAAATCGAGATATTCCTTCATGCGTGGATCGAGATAGTGAATGAGCTTCGGGTTATGTTTGCGCTCGATGTACTGAGGAATAGTCTCCATCGGTCCCGGGCGATAGAGCGCGACCATGGCATTGATGTCGTGGATAGTTGTTGGTCGAAGCTCTTTAAGCCACCGGGTCATGCCTGAGCCATTCAACTGGAAGGTACCTTCCGTCTCGCCGCGCGCGAGCATTTCGAACGTTTTAGAATCGTCAATAGGAATGTTCTCAATGTCTACGACCGTACCGTGCGTCTGCCGGACCCGCCTTACCGCGTCGGCGAGGATGGCGAGGTTCTTAATGCCGAGGAAGTCGAACTTAAGGAGCCCCACGCCTCCGTACTCATCAGTGATCGAGTACATATCGTATTGCGTGATGAGCTTTCCGGTGCCCTTCGGGTCGGGCTGGATCGGAGTCCACTCTATAAGTGGCGTGGGCGCGACGACAACGCCAGCGGCGTGGACGCCGACATGCCGCACGCAGCCCTCGATGCGCTTCGCGAGGTCCAGGATCTCGCGCGAGTCATCGTCTTCGTCGTAGAGCGTTTTTAAATCAGGCTCGAGCTCCATGGCCCGAGCGATTGTCATCGGGAAGCCCTGGGAGCCTATCGGGATAAGCTTCGCGATCCGGTCGCCGGTGTTGTAGGAGTGGCCCAAGGCGCGCGCGACGTCGCGCACTGCCGCCCGCGCAAGCATGGTGCCGAAGGTGCCGATCTGAGCGACATGGTCTTCACCGTACTTCTTCTTGGTGTAGTTGATCATATCGTCGCGCCTGTCGTCGGCGATGTCCATGTCGATGTCGGGGGCCTTGGGCCGCTCCGGATTCAAGAAGCGCTCGAACGGCAGTTTGTAGAAGAGCGGGTCGACGTTCGTGATACCCACGAGGTAGGCGACGAGAGAACCCGCGGCGGAGCCGCGGGTCGTGGTCAAGATCCCTTCGCGGCGAGCGAAGGCGAGGAGGTCGGCAACGATGAGGTAGTAGACGGCGAAGCCCTTGCCGATGATGATGTCGAGTTCGTAGTCAATCCGGCCAATGACCTCTTTGGTCTCCTGCAGTCCGCGCAGGGCGAGTCCGCCATACGCTTTCGCGCGCAGTTCTTCGTTGTGGTCCTTGAAGCCCGGGGAAATTGGCACGGCGGGGAAGGTCCATTTCCCCAGATCGAAGGAGACGGTACAGCGGTCGGCAATTTTTCTCGTAGTATCAACCGCTTCCGGCGTTTCTTTAAAGAGTTCGAGGGCGCGCTTCTCGCTTATGAATGAGAAGTCCTCGTCCTCGTTTCTGCCCTGTTCGCCCTGCTGGATTCGGCGCATAACCTCGGTGGCCTCTCGATCCGAGGGCTCGAGATAGTAGACGTCGTGCTGAGCGACAAGAGGAGTGTCACTTTGGCGGGCAAGAGCGATTATCTGCTTCTGCAATTCCTCATGACCGACGACCTTCGGGTGGTGGGTGATCTCTAAGAAGAGATTCTCGCGTCCCATAATCTCGATAAACTCGGCGAGCGCCGCGGCCGCGCCGTTGCGGTCGCCGGCGCGAAGCAGCTGGGCAATGTCGCCGGCAAACGAAGGCAGGATGGCGATAATGCCCCCCGCGTGCTCACGCAGGAGCTCGCGGTCGATCCGCGGCCGCTCGAAGAACCCTTCTGTCCACGACTTGGTGATAAGCGCAAGGAGATTTGTGTAGCCTTCGTTATTCTCGGCGAGAAGCACGATGCGCGAGCGCTTGCCGTCAAGCGTGTGGTCACGCCCGTGCCTGGAGCGGGGGGCGAGATAGGCGTCGACGCCGAGGATGGGCTTCAGGCCCGCAGCCGTCGCGGCTTTATAGAATTCGATCGCGCCGTGCATATTGCCGCTGTCTGTGAGCGCGAGCGCGTCCATCCCCGCCTTCTTCGCCTTCTCGACGAGTTCATCAACCTTGGGTAGCGCCTGCAAAAAGCTGTAGTGGCTGTGCGTATGCAAATGAATAAACCGGCCCGCCATACTTCCAGTATACTGGGCTCATGCGATTCATGCTCGGGGTGGATGAGGCGGGGAGGGGCCCCTTGGCCGGGCCGGTTGTGATCGGGGTGGTGGCGGTGCCCGAGCGCTTTATCATCACCCGCGAGTTCCCCGGACTCGCGGACTCGAAGCAAATGACGCCCATGGCGCGCGCGAAGATGTTCGCGCTTATGCGAGAGAGAATGAAAAACGGCGATATCCGCTTTTGCGTGCGCTCGACGAGCGCGGAGCGTATCGACCGGTGGGGACTCTCTCGCGCGGTCGCTCGCGCGACCGCGCGGGCCGTGAATGCGATCGCAGAATGGGGAAGTCAGACTTCCCCGCGCATTTTGAAGTCTGACTTCCACATTCTGCTCGACGGTCTCTTGAAGGCGCCGGCCGAGTACGATCAGCAGACCATCATCGGCGGAGACGAAAATGTTCCCATCATCGCACTCGCCTCCATTGCGGCGAAGGTGGTGCGTGACCGGCTCATGACGCGGCTTGCTCGGCAGTTCCCGCACTACGGATTCGAGATCCACAAGGGCTACGGCACGAAGGCGCACTACGAAATGCTCAAAAAATACGGTCAGTGCGCTATCCACCGCAGGTCGTTCATTCACTTGAAATAAGGTCGGAATTTGGTTATAATGACAACTCGTGCCTGACCGAGGGGAAGGGCACAGAAACTGGAGTTCATTTCGTATTGGAGAGGGGAAATGCAGCAGCAAAACGTGAGTGAAGAAGATCTCGAACGGACAGGTTTCGATGGGTGCATCATCGGTCGCGGCGTCTGCGGCGGGGTCCAAGGACTTTGCCATCTTGGCAAAAGCAGCGAAATCGCGACACTGTTATGTGCGTGTCACCCGAATCGATCACTTACACCCACAGATGCTGGACGATGCAAGGAGTGGATGAATATCATTTCACTCGTTCCGCCAAAAAAGAATCCAAGCACCATACCTCGAACGGCCACAGCTCCATAAGGACTTTGGCTGCTCATAACGGAAACGCCGAGCCCACGAGGTTCGGCGTTTTGATTTTATATTGAGACCGTGATAAGGTAGCACCTATGTCAATTCGCATGCGCCATACCAGAGGGCACACGGGCAATCGTCGGTCGCATCACGCGCTTAAAGAGACGAACATCCTTAAAAACGAGGACGGTACTCTACGCCTGCCGCACCGGATAGACGAGGCGACCGGCGTGTACCGCGGCAAGCAGATTTTCTCTCCTAAGGTCAAGGCAGAGCGTGCCTCAAAGGTAAAAGGTCCCGACACCGAGCCGGTAGCGCCGCAGGTGCATGATCACACGCACGAGCACGCAAATGCAGAGACGAAAACGCAGAAAGGATTTCTCGGCAAATTTATGAAGGGCGGGCGGCCCAAGGCACGTAGCGGCTTCGGGGGCGGGGCTTAACTTTTGTGCACATGCTATGCGCGGCCGCATCTTGCGGCCGCGCGATTTGCTATACTAAGTGCACAAGATCTTTCAATGGCGAACCGTCATTTAGCGCGTTCCATCGTTTTGCAAACTCTTTTTGAGTGGGACACTACGCATGCCTCCGAGGCCGAAGCGCGCACCGTGCTTGCGCGCAACACTACCGAGTTCGGCGGCGACAGCGTCGATCAGCCATTTATGGACTCTCTCCTTGCAGGCGTCCTCGCCAAGCAGAAAGATATAGATCTCGTTATCGAGAAGGCCGCCCCCGAGTGGCCGCTTGAGCGCATCGCGCCAGTCGATCGCAATATCCTGCGTCTCGGGCTCTATGAGCTCCTCTTCGCCGACCGCTCCCAGGTGCCCGCGAAGGTCGCCATCAATGAGGCCATCGAGCTCGCCAAGACCTTCGGCGGCGAGTCCTCTGGCCGCTTTGTAAACGGTGTCTTGGGCGCCGTCTACAAGGAGCTCGGCGAGCCGGGCAAGGATGAGCAGGGCAAGAAGCAAGCGAGCAAGGTGCGCTACGAGGACATACCGCTGCAGCGCTTGGGCGGCGCAGTTGTCTACGCCAAGCACAACGGGCAGTACTACCTCGCGCTGGTGCACGACGTCTTCGGCCACTGGACCTTGTCCAAGGGGAAGATTGGCGACAACCCCGAGATCGCGAACGAGACGGTAGAGCAGGGTACGGTTCGCGAGATTAAGGAGGAGATAGGCATCGATATTACTATTGAAGAAAAAGTCGGCGAGAATGAATACGTCGCTACGCATCCGGAGAAGGGGAAGTACAGGAAGCACGTCACTTACTTCCTCGCGAAGGCACAGTTTGAGCCGCTCCAGCTGCAGGAGGGGAAGGGAGGGCTCGACGATGCCAAGTGGTTCCGCTTACAGGACATCATTGACCTCAATTTCTACGATGATATGCTCCCCATCGTTACCGCGGCCGTCCAGAAGCTCCTCGATAAGGCAGGCAGCAAAC
>Ga0326597_10006515_pt1 | contig 15975 bp, 16 predicted proteins | sample RVTome_12_FD_203789 | JGI IMG/M metagenome (GOLD analysis project Ga0326597, IMG submission 203789) | Soil microbial communities from uranium-contaminated site in the Upper Colorado River Basin, Wyoming, United States - RVT100D185 | ecosystem: Environmental > Terrestrial > Soil > Contaminated >...
AGATGGCGCAAGTGAACCTGCACCCACAGCGCTTTCATGGCGAGTGGAACTACGTCATTCGCCCGCGCGCTCGACCCGTCACGACTTGATCACTTTGTTGTACTCCGGCGCCTAAGTCTCTCGGACTTGCGGCGTCACGGAGCCGAGCTCGGATTAAGGGCATCTACGTTCGACGAGTGCCTCAACGACGGCCAGATGTCCGCAAAGGTTAAGCAGGACCTGGTGGAAGCTGGCCGCTTCGGATTAACCGGGACCCCGGGCTTTTTGATAGGCGAGTTCGTGGCTGATGATACCGTTCGTGTTAGACGAAAGATTTCTGGCGCGCATCCGTTTGAAGTCTTTACGAATGCCTTGCAGGACCTGCTGACAGAGTTGTACCCTTGACGCGCGGCCCGCATCGAATGGCGTGTTCGCAATCCGATTCGTGGCGGGAAACAGGTTTCACAGCCCACTTGCAGTGAACGTTCATGATGATTGAGCTCATCATAGGCGTGCTCGCCATGGCGGGGCAGTTGGGGCCGTCGCCGTCAGGGGACGTCAACGCCGGTATTGCTGCCTATGAACGCGGCGACCACGATGACGCGTTTCGCCTCCTAAAGCCCTTCGTCTATGACCCGGCCGTTTTGCAGGACACCAGGGGAGATCCCTGGGCGCTCGTCTATCTGGGTCACATGTACGAGAGAGGTCAGGGAGTAGAAAGGGACCGTGCTCTAGGCTGTGCGATGTTGCTCATCGCGCGAGTGGAATTTGACATCAAACTCGAGTGGGACCATGCGGCGGCGCTCGACGTGGATGTGGCGAGCTGCCAAGTAGATGCCGCCCGTCTGCAGATCTATGAGCTGATGGCGGGCAACTTTTTCGACGGTGTCGTCCGGACGGTGATCGATCTCGGAAGCGGCGCCTTCGTGATCGTCGATCGAGCCAGCGTTCAGGTCGACACCGTTGGGGGGCGCGGGGAGACGTTCGTGCCCGTCTTGGCGGGTGAAGTGGCGTTACCCGTCCGCCACACGGCGATCAGCCTGGTCGATGCGGGCGCGGTGCGCGTCAGACACTTCCTCGAATTCTTCGTGTGGACGACAAGCATCTGCGAGGGTCGTGTCCGTCGAAGCCTGGAATGGCGTCCGCTCGAGATCGTCGGCACCGATTTCCGACATGGCACCTTTGTAACCATCCTTGACGTTTGGGATATGCCGTATCCGAGTCCCGAGGCAGGACTCGCTTATCGAGACCGCGTCGGGCTCAGGGCGACCGCTGACGGGAGTGTGGCTTGGGCTATCCGTGGTACGGACCTGAGTGGGGTGTTTCGGGACCGTTGAGACAGGATCGGCTGAAGGTGTAACCGCGCCGGCCGCTCGGGCATCGTCGGAGGCAAGTATGGCTAACAAAATTCACCAGATTTCCGCCGGTAGACATCCCGTGTATGAGGTCATCGAGCATGACGATGGCTATATGACGATTCGGCACGTTGAGGATCACTCAAAGGCCGTGAAGCTGCCGACCTCAACTCGGACAGCTCTCATGAACATTCTTCGAGACCTGGTCGAGAGTTAGCAACCCGGCATTAGCCCACTACCACGGCAGAAGCCCGTCAACCTGAGAACTCCGACCAGATGGCCGCCTGGTTGCGTTCATGGAAGTCACACCCACTAGTACGGACACGTGGTTGTTTTCGATGGACGACAAGATCGCGCGCCCTTTTCTGAAGGGAGTTGCGCCGTCCTTCTCCCCTGACGGGAAGTGGGTTGCCTATGCGTCCAACCAGTCGGGCCAATCCGAGATCTACGTGCAGCCGGTGTCAGGAGCGAGCGGAACGTGGCAGATTTCCACGACGGGTGGAGTGGAGCCGCTGTGGGCGCGAACCGGCACAGAGCTCTTCTATCGTGATGCCGACAAGGTGCAGGCTGTTGACGTCCAGACAGAGCCGAGCTTTGTACACGGGAATCCGCGGACGTTGTTCGAAGGGAGCTACAATCTTGACGGATTCTTCAGTCGGCAGTACGACGTGACGAGTGATAGCCGACGTTTCCTGATGGTGACCAGGACGCCCGCGACGAGGCCACTCAATATCGTGCTCAACTGGAGCGAAGAGCTGAAGAGGCTGGTGCCGGTGCCGTAGCCGTGCGATTGCAGCCCGGCACTCGCCTCGGCCGGTATGAGATCACTGCCCAGATTGGCCACGGCGGCGTGGGCGAGAAACTATAGCGCCTGACGGATGCGAGTCATGGTTGTTACGCTTCTTGTGATCTCACACAACAAAGGAGCGTAACGATGATGACCATGGCCCGCACGAGTGAGTGTACTGCTTCCACGTCGACATGGTTTTCTGAGAGGTCGTCCTTCGATTCACCCACGCCCTGACGTGGCTGGCTACCCGGGGGAGGCCCACGGCTCTGCCACGTCCCTTCCGAACTCGATTCAGTAGTGCTCGATTCAGCGCCCACACGGCTGAGCCCGATCAGTGTGATGGGAAACGCTTCAAACCGCAGGTGTGGATGGCCGCGTGAGGGGACGAAGCATTCATTAGGTGCTCGAGCAGATCGTTCGCGAGGCGATTACGTTCTTTAGCAGCGCCCCCAGAGGACTGCGTCGCCTCCAGGCGGTCGACGCCGCTCGCAAGCGCATCGCCAGGGGCGGGCGAGCCAGTCGTCCTGATCCACGAATTTGGCAATTCGCTTGAGGTATGGGATCAGGTGGTCGACGTGCCGCGCATCTCGCGCCGCAGCCACGCCCGGGCCAGCTTCCAGTCGCGCATCACCGTCTCGGGCGACACCTTTAGCGCCATCGCCGTCTCCTCGACGCTCAGCCCGCCGAAGAAGCGCAGCTCGACGACGCGACTCTTGCGCTCGTCCATGCTGGCCAGCGCGTTCAGCGCATCGTCGATCGCGACTAGGTCGTGCCCGCGTTCGTCCCGAACCGGCAGATCCTCGGCAAACGTCACGCGAACCGCGCCGCCCCCCCCGCTTCTGGTAGCCCTTCGCGCGCGCGTGATCCACCAAGACGCGCCGCATCAGCCGGGCCGACAACGCCAGAAAGTGGGCGCGGTCCTGCCACTTCACTCGTCGGACATCCACCAGCCGCAGACACGCCTCGTTGACCAGCGCCGTCGCCGGCAGGCTGTGGCCCGCGCGCTCACCCGCCAGGCAGCGCCGGGCGACCCGGCGCAACTCGCCGTGGACCAATGGAATCAGCTGTTCGAGCGCCTGCTCGTCGCCATCTCCCCAGGCCAGCAGCAGTCGCGTGACACCAGACAGAGCCTCCTTGATGGGACCATTTTACGCCTGTTTCGGACCGGTGCCAGTTTTCCGCGCGGTTTCCCGCCTCCCCAACCGAGGAGGGAAGCCCGATGGAGAACAGAACGCGAAAAGGCGCCGCTGCAGTCACCCTCGCCGTCACCTTTCTTTGTGTCGCGCGCCCCGCCGTCGCGGACGAACCCTCCGCCGGTGGGGCCGCGTTCGACACGACCATCTCGCGGGTGCGCTCGGACAGTCCGACCCTCGCGGCTGCCATCGGCGAGGCCGCCCGCCATTCCGCCACGTTCCGGGACATCGTCGCAGCCATCGAGACGAGCGACGGCTTGGTCTATGTCCAAGAAGGCAGGTGCGTTCACGGCGTGCGGTCGTGCTTGCTCTTCAGCGTGACCGTCGCCGGCCCCTACCGGCTGTTGCGCGTGCGCGTTGATCCACGGCTAGCGAGCGAGGAAGTGATGGGACTCCTCGGGCACGAACTACGGCACGCCGTCGAAGTGCTGAGCGATCCGCAGGTCAGGAGCGATAAAGCGATCCACTTCCTCTACTTGAAGCAAGGCTTGAAGCTCGGCTCGACGGCGACCGGAGTGTTCGAAACCGAGGCCGCCATCGAGGCCGGCCGCGCCGTCCGTGCCGAAGTACGCGCCAGCTACTAACCGCATGGTTGAGCCGGACCGCAGGCGGCAGGTCCTGCCATCATCGCCCACGGCGTTGCCAACACCTTCGGACTTGCTTCGATCTATTCCGGCATCAGCTGAAACGCCGATGCGTTGACCGTTTGACCGTTGCGGGAATCGTACCCTGCGCGATTCGCTGCGACCGAACTCGCCTCCCCCACACACGTCTTTCTTGTCCACACCAGCCTTTGTTCCGCGGCAGGCAAGCCGGTTGAATCCAGCCGAGGCGTTTGTGGCCAAGTTAGAGAGGGCGCCGCAGGGCACGCCTCTTGAAGTGTCCTCATCCATGGATAGGGAACACATGGACCGTGAGTTGACTTCCGATTCAGTACTGTCGGCGCTGCGGAAACAGCTGCTCCAAGTGGAGCACGACCTGGAAATCAAGCCGCCGCCGGTGATCTGGGCCACGCCGGATGGACGCGAGAAGCTCCTGTCGCGATGAACGAGAAACCGCTGAAACACTGGCTTCGCGGGTCGCTCACGAGACGGCAGGCAGACGACGAACCGACAGTCCGAGAAGGCCGACAGATGCCGGAGACTCGCAACGGTGTGCCGGATACCGAACCTTCTCCGGAGTCGAGCGGTCGTCAGGGGTGCCTGGGACGGACCAGCCACAGAAACCCCAGCAGCCCGAGCGAGTGATGATGTGTGGCTAAGGGTGGCTAAGGGGATTCGTCCGAGCTATATGCGATGAACTCCCCGTTCGGTGAGATCGCCGGGTGCCCCTCGAACACGCTCTCGTCTGCAAAGAGCGGTTCGATGTCGTCGGCTCCCGCGCTCAGCGTATAGATATCACCAAGTGTTAGCCCACCCGACACGTACACCACGAGTGTTTCTCCGTCTGACGCCCATGCATGGGGTAACGGGTCGCGACCGTCTCCAATTGTGGCCGGAGCGTACCGAGTGACCGAGCCGGATCCGTCAGCAGCCCCCACGAACGCCCCGCCACCTTCACGTGTCGATCCGAAAACGATCCGCGACCCGTCGGGTGTCCAGACTGGACTCGCGTCATGCGCCTCGTCCGTCGTGATGCCAGTCGATGTCCCTCGCGCCAAGTCATAGACGTAGATGTCCATGTTCTCCGCGGACTCGACTTCCACCGCAATCTGTGTGCCGTCCGGTGAGAGCCGCGGTAGATCGTAGGGGGCGGAGCCAGCGTTGATCGGCTCTTCGCGGCCCTCGCGATCGACCCACACGAGCGATCGATTGAGGCGGCCCACCACCTCGCCCGTGGTGTATGCAAGCGTTCCGTTGTCGGCCACGTCGAAATTGGCGGCACCCGTGTTCTTCTGGGACACCCCCTCGACCATCGGCACGGGATCGCCCGTAGCCTGGAGTCGGTCAATGTCGAAAGGCACGACCCAAATCGTTTCTTCATACACGTACGCCACGTGTCCTGTCGCCAGGTATCGAGGCTGGGTCCCATTGAGGACGACCACGTGCTGTTCTTTTGTTCCAAAATCGACCGGGATCGGTCCCTCGGCGATCCGATCCGCCAGCGTCGGCCCCTCGACCAGCTCCATGACGAGCGCCGTCGTCCCGTCATCTTCCACTGGCGCTGGGGCCCCACCCCCAGCGCGAACTGACGCTGACACCGCGCCTCGGATTCCCACATCCTCGGCTCGGTGTGGCCGCAGGCGCCCCTGCTCCAGTCCATAGATTTGCGCGATGTTGGGATGGTTCAGCGCGGCGAGAACCTGCGCCTCGCGCTGGAAGCGAGCGCACGCGCGTGGAGTGGTGTCCTAGACGTTTCCAGCCCTCGCGGGCGCCAGTCGGTTTCACGTGGATCCGGCCAACGCGACAGTGTCTGGACCTCGAAGCCTGTGGTGATGGCAACACGTGACGTGTGAGCGACCTGATCCTCGGCACAGTGACACACGAGCGTGACGTTGTCACTCTTGGCGGGGCCAACGTTGTTCATAACGGTGCCGGGGTTGCGTCCTGGCGGTGAGGTCATGACCCGCGCTTGCAGGGTGGCCGCGCCGGTCGATAGGTCCCAGCCCGCTCGCGATCGCGCGAAAGACAACGCGGCGGCTACCTCCGCGGACGGCCAATCCTGGCCGGGCCGCGCCATGGCATTGACCGACGGAGCCGCGGCGTTGTGTTTCCGGGCTGGCGACCGTGACCGGTGCCGCCATCCTGCAAGCGCGGGGACCCCTGCGCCGTCGCGACGCTCGCGGTCGCGACGAACGTCGCCTCGAAAGGATTATTGACTGCGAAGGGCGCCGTCCATGATCCGCCTGATGCGCTGTTGGGCACGTCGTCTGGCGGCGGCAGGCATCGACGGGCCGCCGTGCGCTCGGCACGCCGCAATCTCGCGGCGCAGCTCGCTCTGAAACTTCGCGCAGCCGGCGCAGTCGGTCAGATGGCGTTCGATCGAGCGGCAACGGGACGGTGAAAGCTCTCCCTTGACATAGTCCACGAGGAGCTCGGCGCATGCCCGACAGGTGTGGGCCCGGCTCCGCGTCATGCCGACAGCTCCTTGCGCATCTGCAGGTGGGCCCGTCGCAAACGCGTCTTGACGTTGGCCTCCGAAATTCCCAGCACACCCGCAGTCTCACGGGTCGAGAGCCCTTCCATCTCTCGCAGAAAGACAACCACACGATAGACCGGGGGCAACCCCTTGAAGGCTTTGCCGATCCGCCGGCGGAGCTGAGAATCTTCGAGAGTCTGAGCCGGATCGCGGCCAGGATCGCTGGGGGCGTCGACCGACGAGGGCAGCAGCTCCTCCAGTGAGAGGAGATGTCCTGGCTCGCTAACCCCACGACGTCGCCGCATCAGGCAGGCGTTCTTGATGGTGCGGTAGAGCCACGTACGGAACGCGCCTGGTCGGCGGATGCTCGCCACGTGCTGGTAAGTCTTGAGCAGGGCGTCCTGCATGACGTCCTCGGCGTCGTGGGAGTGGCCGCACGCGGCCAGGCTGAAACGGTAGGCGACCTCCTGAGCCTTCATCAGAAGACGTTCCGTGGCCGACCGGTCCCCAGACGAGGCGGCTCGCACCAGCGCGGCGTAGTCGGGCGGCGCGACACTGCTCCCGTTACGGGAAGTGGTTCTGCCCATGTGAGTTGCCGTCCATTCTACCGGGCTGTCACCAAATCCGCATGTCTGCATCTCTAAGGTGTGACTGGATTCATTCTGGTGGCGCTGCTGGCGGCGGCACAGTCCGAGCCGCTCAGCCTCGACCGGGCCATCGCGATGGCGCTCGAGGCCAACCCGGACCTCCGGGCGGCCGCGCTAGCTGAAGCCGAAGCGCGGGCTCGCCAAGACGCCGCAAAAACCGGCTGGTATCCGCGAGTGTCGGTCCAGGAGGGCTGGCAGCGAGGGAACCAGCCGGTGTTCGTGTTCGGCTCTCTCCTCAACCAGCGACGGTTCTCTGAGGAAAACTTCGCGATCGACGTCTTGAATCGGCCGGATCCGCTGAACAACTTCAGGGCCGCGGTGAGCGTCAGTCAGCCCATCTACGAGGGAGGCAGGAACAGGGCGTCGAGCCGCCAGGCTGGCGCTGCCAGTGCGCTGGCCGAGTCGGCACGGGCCGAGGCCCAGCGCGACATTGCCGTCGCCGTCGCGCAGTCCTATGTGTCGGTTCTGGTGTCCGAGGCAGCCGCCCGTGCGGCCCAGTCGGCTGTGGACAGCGCGATTGCCGACGAGAATCTTGCGACCGACCGCCGCGATGCCGGCATGGCCACCGAGGCCGACGTGCTCTCGTTCTCTGTGCATCGCTCGGAGATGCAGGCCCGACAGATTGCCGCCACGGGCGACGCACGGATTGCCAGGGCAACCCTCAACCGCCTCATTGGCGCGCCGCTCGACAGCGACTGGCTGCTCGAGTCCGCGCTGCAGCCGGCACCCCTCGCCCTCGATGTCTCGGCGCTTGAAACCGAGGCCCTGGCCTCTCGTCCAGACATCAGGTCTGCGGGGTTGATGATCGACCTGGCGCAGGCGAGTCGGGACGCGGCTCGCGCCGCGCTCTTGCCCGAAGTCGGGCTCGAGGGTGGCTATGAGTGGAACGGGGCCCAGTGGGCCGCGCGTGCTCCCTCCTGGATCGTTGGTGTTCAGGCGCGCTTCTCTCTATCGCTCGGCGGGTCCGAGCGCGCGGAGACGAGGGCAGCAGCCCTGGGCGTCGATCGCGCGCGGGCCGCTCGTGAAAGCGTGCAGGCCGCGGCGCGGCTCGAGGTGCGAGCGGCGGTGGCCCGACTCGAATCAGCGCAGGCCCGCGTGGACGTGGCGCGCTCGTCGGTCGCGCAGGCGCGGGAGAGCGAGCGGATCGTTCGCGACAGGTACGAGGCGGGGCTGGCGGGGGTAACCGATCTGCTGCGCGTCTCGAACGCGCGTGTCGACGCCACGGCCCGACTCGCGGCGGCTGATGGAGACGTGACCGTTGCCAGGGTCCTGCTCGACAGGGCGGTTGGCCGGTTGCCAGAGGTATCGCCATGACACGCGGGTTCTCTGCTTCTACGTTCGCCATTCTGATTGGCTTGACCGCCGCCGCCTGTGAAGGCACGCCCGCGACTGAAGAACACCAGACCGCGCCGCGGCAGCTCGCCGTCCGGCGGGTCGAGGAACGCCCGGTGCCCATCGTTGTCGAAGCGGGCGGCGTGATCGAGGCAGGGACCTCTGCTGTCGTCTCCAGTCGAATCGTCGCGACGGTCGAGACCGTCCACGTGCGTCCTGGCGATACGGTCCGAACCGGCCAGCGACTCGTGACCCTCGGTGGTCAAGACCTCGAGGCAGAACGAGCGGGTGCCAGCAGTTCGATGGACTCGATGGAGCAGACACGCGGGGTGATCGAGGCCGAACGCGACAGTGCACGGGCGGCACACGCGCTCGCCCGTGCGACCTACGATCGAATTTCCAGTCTACACGCCCGAGGATCGGCGACGTCTCATGAGCTCGACGAGGTGACTGCCGGGCTGGCCTCTGGCGAGGCACGGATCCGGGCGGCCGACGCGAGGCTGATGGAGCTTGACGCGTCACTCGAGCGTGCTCGCGCTTCGCTCGACGCGGCGACGACGCGCGTGTCGTTTTCCGTGCTCACCGCGCCCTTCGACGGAATCGTCACCGAAAAGCTGACGGAGAGCGGGAACCTTGCGGTTCCGGGGGTGCCCTTGCTTCGCCTCGATTCTGGCCAGGCGTTCAAGCTGCTTATCCGAGTGGACGAGTCACGCGTCGGCTTCTTCCACGTGGGCAGCCAGGTCGACGTGATGGTGCCTCGTCACGCCGGGTCGATCCGAGCGCCGGACGTTCTTCGGGTCGCTGGACTGGTTTCGGAAGTCTCTCGAGCCGTCGACGACTCTCCGCATGCCTTTCTCGTGAAGGTCGACCTGCCTGAGCATCCGGATCTGAAGCCTGGGCTTTTTGCTCGCGCGCGTGCTGCGGTCGACGAACGTATAGCCCTTGTCGTTCCCTCGGAGGCCGTGCGGCACGTTGGCCAGCTGCCGACCCTCTTCGTGGTGTCGGAGTCGGGTGTGGCGCGCATGCGGGTCGTGAGTGCGGGTGTCGAACTGGTCGATGGACTCGAGGTGCTCGCCGGACTGGCGCCGGGAGAGGTGATCGTCGTCGAGCCACCGGCGGACCTGCACGATGGGGACCAGATTCTGGCTGCCGAGATGCCATCCGGCGTCGTAGGGGGAGCCTGACATGCCAAGGCCCCTGGGGCTCGCCGGTCGAGTCGCCGCCGCTGCCACCGACTCGCCGCTCACGCCCCTGCTGATAATCATGGCCCTGCTGGCCGGTTTGTTCGCGGTGGTGGCGCTGCCCAGAGAGGAAGAACCACAGATCATCGTGCCGATGATCGACGTCTTCGTCGAGATGCCAGGCGCCTCCCCGACGGAGGTCGAACAGCGGCTGACCCGTCCGGTCGAAAAGCTGCTCTGGGAGATCCCTGGCGTCGAATACCTGTATTCCACCTCGAGCGCCGGCCGGTCGATCATCATTGCCCGCTTCTTTGTTGGTGAGGACGAGGAAGCGGCACTGGTGCGGCTGAATCAAAAACTCGCCGCGAACCCGCATCGCCTGCCTCCTGGCGCCTCACCGCCCACGGTGGTGGCGCGTTCGATCGACGACGTGCCTGTGATGGCCGTCACGTTGTGGGCTCCAGGATGGGACGATTTCCGCCTTCGTCAGCTCGCCGGTCAGCTGCACGACTCCATCAAAGAAGTACAGGACGTGTCCGAGGTCACGATCATCGGTGGACGACCTCGTCAGCTCTCGGTCTTGCTCGATCCGGCCAAGATGGCATCCCATCAGGTGGACCCTCTGGTTGTCCGTGACGCCATTACCGGGTCGAACATCCGGCAGCGGGCTGGAGAATTGGTGCACGGCCAGTCGACTTCGATTGTCGACGTGGGCGACTGGACCGCGGACGCCTCAGCCGTCGGTGCCACGCTGATTGGCGGCGGTCATTCGCGACTCCTGGTCCGAGACGTCGCGGACGTGTTGGATGGCCCGGCCGATCCGACAAGTTACGTCACGCATTACCCGGGCGATGGCCGCGCGTATCCCGCTGTCACGCTGTCGATTGCGAAGCGGAAGAACACCAACGCCATCGACCTGACGCGGCGGATCGAAGAGAAGATCGACTCTCTCCACGGGGTCGTCGTGCCCACAGACGTCCACGTGAGCGTGACCCGCAATTACGGTGAGACCTCCGCAGAGAAATCGAATGAGCTCCTGTGGCACATGTTGCTCGCCGTGATGTCGGTGTCGGCGCTGATCTGGATCGCGCTGGGCCGGCGAGAGGCCCTGGTGGTGCTCGTCGCGATTCCGGTCACGCTGGCGCTCACCCTGTTTGTCTTCTATCTCTACGGCTACACGCTGAACCGCATCACGCTCTTCGCGCTGATATTCTCGATTGGTATCCTCGTCGACGACGCGATCGTTGTCGTCGAAAACGTGGTGCGCCACTCTCGCCTGCCGGGTGCTCGCGTCGGATCCTTTGCGGCGATGGTCGCTGCCGCCGTAGATGAAGTCGGCAATCCGACGATCCTCGCCACCCTCACCGTCGTGGCCGCCATTCTCCCCATGGCGTTTGTTGGCGGGCTCATGGGACCCTACATGCGGCCGATTCCGGTCGGGGCGTCGGCGGCGATGATGTTCTCCCTCATCGTTGCCTTTGCGGTGACCCCGTGGGCGTCGGTGCGTCTCCTGAAATCTGAACATGCCAGCGGACACGGGGAAGAAGATCGACTGACTATCGTCTACCGGCGGGTCATGGGAAGGCTGCTACAGACAACCCGGGCGCGGGTGACCTTCCTCGTGGTTGTGGCGCTGCTCCTGACCTTGGCTGTTGCGCTCGTCCCCACCGGACTCGTAACCGTGAAGATGCTGCCGTTCGACAACAAGAGCGAGTTCGAGGTTCTGGTCAACATGCCGGAAGGGACGCCGCTCGAGGAGACGGCACGAGTTGTCGGACAGCTGGCTGACCTGGTGCTCCGGGATGATGACGTGACCGACGTCCAGACGTACGTCGGAACGTCAGCGCCCTACAACTTCAACGGTCTCGTGCGACATTATTTTCTCCGCCGAGGGTCGCATCAGGCGGAATTACAGGTGAACCTGGCCCCGAAGGCGGAGCGCGACGCGCAGAGCCACGCGATCGCCGGGCGCACGCGCGTGGCGCTGGCTCCGCTGGCCGACGAGCTGGGGGCGAGGATCCAGGTGACAGAGGTGCCCCCAGGGCCGCCGGTGCTTCAGACGCTCGTGGCCGAGGTGTACGGTCCCGATTCCGATCGGCGAATCGAGATTGCTGAAGAGGTACGCGACGTCTTTCGGCAGACCCCCGGCGTGGTCGATGTCGATTGGTATGTGGAGTCGCCCCAGGCGACGCTGGCCTTCGAGGTCGACGTCGAGCGAGCCGCGGCGGCCGGGGTGGCGCCCGCTCGTGTGGCAGCGGTTGTTCGGGCCGCCCTCTCTGGCGAGGCCGCCGGACTGATACACGACCCGTCCGCGCGGGAGGCGGTGCCGGTTGTCCTACAGCTGGCTCGCCGAGATCGCTCGTCTCGCGAGACGCTCCTCGACCTTCGGATGTCCGGCGGATCCGCGATCAGTGACCTGGTACGTGTCCAAGAGGGTCGTGAGCCGCAGAGCCTCTATCACAAGAACCTCATGCCTGTGACCTATGTCACGGGCGATGTCGCCGGAAGCGCTGAGAGCCCCGTGTACGCCATCTTGCAGATGAATCGTGCACTGTCAGCAATGGAGCTGCCCGAGGGCTACGCGTTCGAGATCTTCAGTGCGAGCCACCCGACTGATACAACACGCTACGCGATGAAATGGGACGGCGAGTGGCACATCACGTACGAGGTCTTCCGTGACCTCGGGATTGCCTTCGCAGCTGTCCTGATCCTGATCTACGTCCTGGTCGTCGGTTGGTTCAGGTCGTTTGTGACGCCCCTTGTGATCATGGCCGCCATCCCGTTCTCGCTGGTGGGCATCCTTCCGGCACACGCGGCTCTGGGCGCGTACTTCACCGCGACGTCGATGATTGGCTTCATTGCCGGCGCGGGAATCGTCGTCCGCAACTCGATCATTCTCGTGGATTTCATCGAGCTCAGGCTGCGCGACGGGATGTCGTTCGATCGGGCGGTCATCGACGCAGGGGCGATTCGATTCAGGCCGATGGCGCTCACGGCTGCGGCAGTCGTCGTTGGTGCAGCCGTGATCCTGTTCGACCCGATCTTTCAGGGCCTGGCGATCTCGTTGATGGCGGGAGAAGTCGCTTCACTCCTGCTCTCGCGGATGGCCGTGCCCGTGATGTATCACCTCGTCCGCGCCCCACATTCATTTGATGGAGAACCTGCATGACGACCATGACCGATACGACGGACCGACCACACGAGTCGATGACAGTCGAACGAGGGCTTCGTCTCGTGGCTGGCCTCTTCGTGCTGGCAAGCGTTGCCCTTGGGCTGCTTGTGAGCCCGTGGTTCTTTGCCTTCACAGCTTTTGTCGGCGCCAACCTCGCCCAGTCAGGCGTAACGGATTGGTGTCCGATGATGACCTTCCTGCGAAAGGCCGGCCTGCGCTGACAGCTGGACGTACGAGAGATCTGGGAACCCGATGGAGCGGGGCTGGGGCCTGTCCGCGCACTCGCTGAATGCGACCTCGTTTTGATCAACGAGCCCCTTCGCAGACGTGACGGGAAGAGGGCGAGCCGCCGCCGGCTGCCCCGGGTCGTTTGTCTATGCGAGATTGACAACCGTCCGGCCGCGGGTCGCGCCCTTCAGGATGCTCACGAAGGCATCAGGCAGACCTTCTATCTGAATCTCGTTTGCAATCGAGCGGAGACGTGTCGGCTTCAGGTTACTGGCAAGACGTCTCCAGGCATCGAGCCGTCGTTCCATCGGACACTCCGCCGAGTCGATGCCAAGAAGCTTCACACCTCGGAGGATGAACGGCATGACGGTCGTGTGTAGCTCGGTGCCTCCGGCCAGCCCCGAACTGGCGATCGTCCCGCCCGGCCTCATGGTCCGGGTCAGCCAGGCCAGCGTCTCTCCGCCGACGGGATCAACTGCCCCCGCCCATAAGGATTTCTCGAGAGGTTTTGTGCCCATCTGAAGCGATGAACGCGAGAGGATCTGCCGGGCCCCCAGCTGTCTGAGGTAGTCGTGCTCGCTATCCTTTCCGGTGAGCGCAGTGACCTCGTAGCCCAGACGGGCCAGGCACGCGACCCCGAAACTGCCGACGCCACCGGTCGCGCCCGTCACGATGACCGGCCCCCGATTTGGTGCCAGTCCATTCCGTTCCATGTCGAGAATCGAAAGAGCCGCGGTGAAGCCAGCCGTTCCGATGGTCATCGCCTCGAACAGATCGAGGCCGGACGGCACGGCTACGACCCAGTCTGCGGGAGCCCGTACCAGCTGCGAGTACCCGCCGTCGTGTGAGACGCCGAGCTCGAATCCTGTGACGAGGACGGGTTGTCCTTCACGGAAGCGGTCGTCCGAGCTCGACACGACGGTCCCGGCGACATCGATTCCGCCAATCAGAGGGAACCGGCGGACAATCCGTCCGGTTCCCGTCGCCGCCAGAGCATCCTTGTAGTTGACGCTCGAGTATGCCGCTCTGATGACCACGTCGCCCTGACTGAGCTCATCAAGTGTGGCCTGCACCAGACGGCCACCGATCTTGCCGCCCTCGTTGAAGATGCGAAATGCGCGAAAGGTGTCCACAAGAGCCCTCACAGTCGACCGGGATCCTCCACCCCCACGCGGCAGTCCGCCAGCCTCGGGTGAGGTTCGCCTCGAAGAGCATAACGCGCGTGGCAGATGGATGCAGCGGTGAAGCGCTGAGAGCTGGATCAGGAGAGGCACCTGGTGTCCCGAGTACGAAATTGCCTGACACGTTCCGGGCGGGGCATCCCAAGGGGCCGGCATTGCTCCATCTGCGGGCCTGTGAGGACGATGCCCCGACGCCGTCGGTGCTCGCCGGGATGTATGGGATTGGTGTTAGCCAGGAAGCAGTAGGAGATGGGAGCTTATCGAGTCCCAGATTTCCGTTGCCGCCCGGCCGGTCTCTTGGCCCTGCGGGTGGACGCGACGCTGAGATCTCGTCCGAAGGGAGTGTTTTGCTTTGCCTCGACGGTCTCGGCGATCAACTGGTCGAGAAGGCCGGCAGACGCCGGGCCCTCAGACGCTACACGCTGGCCGAATATCTGGCGCGCGCATTCGACGTTCTCCCTGAGCCGAGCCTGCAGATCGTCGTCCTTGAGTCCAGCGGCGGCGTCAGCGGCATACATGTTGTCCACTTCGTCGATCAGTAGCCTCGCGTAGGACCGCAGTTCCTCGATGGACTTCTGCTCGGCGGCGAGGGCCGCGACTCTCGGTGCGGCATGACGCTGGAGGATTTCCGCGATCTTGACGCGGTCCTGGAGGGCCGCAGCATCCGACGCTGGGTGATCGCCGTCGTCGGCGTAGACAACGGCCAGAGCCTGTCCGCCGACGATGACCGGGAGCGCGATTGCGCACCCGTTGCCGCTGTCGAAGGGAGCGGGCGCCGCTGGGCGATCTTCACCGGCGTCTCGAGATTCGACGTCGCCGGACTCGATGGCCGCCGTGAGCAGCGTATCCGGTGTGAGTGGTAACGCGAGCTTGGAGATGTCGCTCGCGAAGTCGAAACCAGACTGGTAGACGCCTTCGAGACGTTTGCCTTTGACGTTGAACAGGGCGATGCGCCGAAAGTCGGCGGACAGCCCGCGCGCGAGGTGCACGAGGACGTCGGGAATCGTGTCGCCTGTTGCGAGCTCGTGGAATACGGTCAACAGCCTGTCGAGAGGTTCACTGCTCTGAGCGGGTGCCGGCTGTTGGCGCGCCTGCGCGACCTGCTCCTCGAGACGGGCACGGTCAGCCGTCTCGACGGTCAGCTCTTCCCGGACGCGAGCCAGTTCCTGTTGGGCCTCGTCGACCAGACTCTTGAGTTCCTGGACGGCGGCCGCCATCTCGGTCCGCACGGCGCGTTCACGGGCTTCAACGGCCTCGTCGAGATTCGCCGATACGTTGTCTTTCGCTGAGAGCTCAGAGCGAACGGCCTTTTCCCGCTGGGCGGCGGCCTTCTCCCGCTCGGTCGCTGCCTTTTCCCGCTCGAGGGCTGCTTCTTCCCGATCGAGCGCCGCCTGACGGTCGGAACGGAGCGAGTCTACTGACGCGCGTGCTTCCTGGAGAGCGGCGGCTAGTCGCTTGCCTTCTTTGGCCTCGGAGGAGAGACGTGCCTCGAGCCCGGCGTGCTTCGACTCGAGCTCGCCGTACTTCGACTCGAGCACGCCGTACGTCGACTCGAGTTCTCCGTACTTCGACTCGATCGCGGCGTGTCGCTGCCCGAACTCTTTCCGCGTTTGTTCGAGCACGACCTGCGCTTCTGCTTGCGCCCGCTGAACGAGTGCTTGTCCCCCGGCGCTTGCGGCTGTTGCCAGACGCTCGACCAAAGCGGCAACGCCTGCTTCTCGATCGGTGGTGCGAAGGCGGTTCGCGACTTCTTCGATGCGTCGCCCCGCATCTTCGAGCGTCTGTCGAAAAGCCTCGAGCTCATGGGTGGCCTTTTGGGGCCCCTCAAGGAGCTGCTCG
>Ga0326597_10006516_pt1 | contig 15974 bp, 17 predicted proteins | sample RVTome_12_FD_203789 | JGI IMG/M metagenome (GOLD analysis project Ga0326597, IMG submission 203789) | Soil microbial communities from uranium-contaminated site in the Upper Colorado River Basin, Wyoming, United States - RVT100D185 | ecosystem: Environmental > Terrestrial > Soil > Contaminated >...
ATTGCGCTCGAAGATCTGGGACTGCCTAGCATGGCCATTTTATAGCCGAACGGTGCCGCCAAGGGAATCCCCGGAAAGGTGCGCATATCGGTGACCCCGGCCGCCAACCGGGCACAGCTTCGCAGCCCTTGGGGGAGGACAGCGGGAGGCAAAGGGGAGGAGTCAGGGGAGGAATTGATTTTGTCAGAAAAAATAGCTATATTTCTGACGCACATAGGGCGTAAGGAGTACGTAAGTGACTGGTATCGCTGACAAGATTATGAAGCGTGTTCGTTCCCGTGGTAGGGGAAAGTGGGTATGCACGCCAAAGGACTGCCTGGATCTCGGCAGCCGTGCGGCTGTTGATCAGGCCCTGTCGCGCCTTGTGACGGCCGGTCAACTGCGCAGAGTCGGGTGGGGGCTATACGACATGCCGCGGATCAGTGGTGTGCTGAAGCGCCCCGCCCCGGTCAATATCGATGCGGCGATTGCCGCAATTGCCCGCCGGGAAAATATCCGGATCATGTCCGATGGTATGGCGGCGGCAAACCAGCTCGGATTGACAAACGCCGTTCCGGCGAAGGCAAGTTATGTGACGGACGGGGCCACGAAAACTGTCAAAATCGATGGCCGAACGATCCACCTGCGCCATGCCGGGCCGAGCGTCATGCACTGGGCCGGAAAGTCATCCGCTCCGGTCGTCCAGGCACTGCGGTGGCTCGGATCGCATGCGACGGACGACCCGCAAGTTGTGGCGACCCTGATGCGCCGGCTTCCCGATTCAGTCAAGCGCGATCTCGTAAGGAACAGGCGTGACTTGCCTGGCTGGGCTGCGCCGGTTGCACATAGCCTCATGACTGATCAACCCGTCGCCGCATGACCGAGGCGTTCAAGCGCTTCCTCGATCTTTCCGAGCAAGACCGGCGAGATGTGTTCGAGGCGGCTGCGAGCCGCCTCGACACACTGCCGACCTATGTCGAAAAGGACTTCTGGGTCTGCCTTGCTCTGGACCACCTCTACAACCGATTGCCGGATGGCCATCCGAGCCTCCTCTTCAAAGGCGGCACCTCGCTCTCCAAGGCCTTCGGGCTCATCCGTCGGTTCTCCGAGGATATCGATCTCGTTGTCGATCGCGATAAGCTGGGCTTCGAAGGCGACCGTGACCCGACGCTTCCTGGCCATCTGTCAAACAAGAATCGGAAGGCGCTTTTCGAGGAGCTGCAGGCGGCGTGCAGCGGCTACATTATCGGAGACCTAAGCGATGCATTGGAGAAGCTGATTGCCGGGATGGTGGACGGGTGCCGCGTTATCCCGGATGAGGACGACGCGGACAAGCAGACGCTTCTCATCGAGTATCCCACTCTCTACCCCTCCCCTGAGGTCGCTTACCTGCTGCCCCGCGTAAAAATCGAGGCAGGAGCGAGATCGGCTCTCGTCCCCAACAAAGCGTGTGCGATTACCCCTTACATCGCCGACGAGCTGCCCGATTGGTCGCTTAGGGTAGAGAAGATCACCGCGATCACGCCGGAACGCACCTACTGGGAAAAGTTGCTGATCTTGCATGGCGCCCATTGCGGCTACCGTGACGGGAAGCCCCGCGACAGGGACCGGGTCTCCCGGCACTATTATGATGTGGCGATGATAACGGCCTCTCAGACGGGTAGCGCTGCATTGGGAGATCATGAACTCCTCGACGCGGTCCGCGAGCATAATCTCATCGCGTTCCGCCAAGCCTGGAAGCGATTCGAAGAGGCCGTTCCGGGCAGCATCCGTGTTGTTCCGCAGCCCGAGCTTCGCAAAGTCATTGAGGACGACTACGCAGCCATGCAGGGCATGATCCTTGGTGACGCACCCGAGTTCGACTGGATCATGGAGCAGCTGGCTTTGGCCGAGAGCGCGATCAATCGAGGTTAGCTTGCTCGTCTCGAAGCAACTCGTCGACCTTTAGCCAGCAAGCCCCCCGTCCTCGTCCGACCAAGTCCATCCAGTCGCTGTGTCCTTTGAAGAGATCGCGAAGACGGCTCGAGCTCTCGAAGCCGAGGTCGGTGAACATGGTCGCCGTGCTTACCGGAGCGAGGCCGCGCTCCCAGGCGTCATGAAGATAACGGACAACCTGACGGTGCTTGTCGCCCTGGAACTCGAATATCCGCGATCCGACCTGAACGGTTCGATAGTCCGGCGAAGCGCGAACGGGCCCAGAAGAGGGCGTCCTCGGGAGGTCATGTATGCGAGCCGCGATCAGCTCCGCATCCAGCGAAAACGCCTTGGTACCGGCAACTCGGCATGCCCAAACAGATAAGGCGGTGCAGCCTTGGGGAAATGCCATCGAGGGCTGGTGGTCACCTGTCGATAGCAGGAGTACGGCCGCCGGAGCACGGCGGGTCCTGTTCGCCAGAGCAGTGACGATTTGATCACGAACGGCAACATGATCGGCGCGCCTCGCAACGAAGAGGCTCGTCTTGCGCCGATCGGATGCGCGGCTTCCGCCGATCCAGGCATTGCCGAGATCCCAAAAATGCTCGCGAACCAGCTCGGGAGGCGCGCGGCGGGCACTGACGCCAAGCAACCTGGCGACGTGTTTGACGGTGGCGTCGAGGTCGACGCGGAAGACGCGCATCGCGTTCTTGTCCGCCTGCGTCCATCCAGCCTCGGGGCAGAAATAACGGGATGTGCGGGATACCGGGTCGAATTCGATGTCCACCATGTGGTCGCCGTGGCAGGCTTGGCAGACCATCGCGCCGCGGTTCTCGCCGGGCTGCAAGAAGCCGGCCTCGAGCAGCTCCTCCGCCACACCATCGGGTAGCGTTGCCAAGCACGATCCGTCGACCTCGGGACGGGCTTGCGACAACATCTCCAAGCAGGTCTTCATCGCCTCCGAAGAAATCATTGGCGATGAGGCTAAGCGTTTTCGACGAGCCCCCACTGCACCAGATATTTCTCGCTTATCCGATTGTCCGAGCGGGCCAAATGGGCATCGTGGATGCCGAGGCCGAACACCACCACGGTGGATCAATCCGGGCTGGGCGCCACCGCCACGGGCACGGCGACCGCAGTTGCGCTGGCATCCACGAGCTATTTCACCCAGTCACCGCGAGTCCAGTTTGTCTCGGCTGCGGGGGCCGGCTCGTCCGCAGGGTTGAACGGTTCGAGCCTTACCGCATGGCGTGGCAATGCGTCGGGCCTTGGCGGGTTCTACTTCAACTGCAGAGCCGGCATATCAACTTTCCAGACCAACGGCCGCGCCTTCATCGGTCTCTACAGTTCGGCGTCCGTCATCGGCAACGTCAACCCGTCGACGCTCCTCAACCTCATTGGCCTTTCGATCGACAGCGGTCAGACGACCTGGCGGTTCATCACGAATGATGGCGCCGGCACACCGACGCTAAAGCTTGCCTTGAGCGGTCGAGCACAGAACATCACACTCAAACTGGAAGACATCAGCAAGAAAATGGTCAGGAACGTTCCTGGCCTGCTTATCGACCTTATCGAAATTGCCACATACGTCTACTGCGCTGACCAAGCGATAAGTCGAGGTGGTCCAGCGCAGGTTGGGATGGGCGCGGACTGGCGCCGCAGCTTTCGATTCGTCATCTCTGCTGGTGATGACCGTATCGACAGGCGGAGCGCCAGCCCTCGCGATCATGGGCAAGCGTGTTGATTCATTGCAGACATGGGTCGACGACGCGGAGGCGGAGCGGGCAAGTGTCGCGACAAAACAAGCAGATGGCGACGGTCTGCAGTTGGCAGTTGATGCAAAGACAAAACAGATCGTTGTCCGGGACTTGCTTCGGCTCGGGGCGTGGCAAGGCCAAGGCCGATGACGTCGTCGCGATGCAAACCGTGTTGGTCGATCTCGACCACGGCGACGTCCAGGCCATTCGCGATCATCTTGCCCAGCATCTCGGGCCACCATCCCTTGAGGTCGTCTCGGGCGAGCGGCTCACGCGCGCGGACCGAAGTCATGCCGCATCGACCGATATCTGGGACGCCGATCTGTGGTCGCTCAACACGCTCGGCGGAGTTGTCGATCTCAGGACGGGGATATTGGGACCAACATGCTTCGACAGCTCTCTGCTCAGGAAATAGCCGAGCGAGCGGCTGGTGAGCCGAGAAAAGAAATCGCGTGCGAGAACGCTGAACCGATCCGATGTGCCGAGCTTGGCGAAGGCCTGCTGGACGTCACCTGCGGTGGGGCCAAAGAGACTCGGTAGCTCGCGGCCGACTAATGAGGAAAGGGTCTCGGCAGCAGCATGCTGCGCCATTTCGCCGAGATCGCTTCGCTTGCCGCTGTCGCGAACATGCCGGTCGACCGCGGTGGTGAATGCCCCGACGATCTCCAAGAGGGTCGGCTTGCTCGAAACCTCCAGCCCTAGCCGCTTCAGCTGATCGGCGAAGTTGGTTTGCCTCGCAGCCTGTGGGATCTGTGTGAGCAGCCAAAATGCGTGCGCGAGGCCTTGGTCCTGAGAAGCTCGTTCGAGTCCGTGCTCGGCAGCATCGGCACTGGCGGCGGCGATCCGCCCGACGTCGGCTCCTCCAGTGATGAGGCCGACGACCTGCTCCCACTTGTGCGTTTTCGGAAGCGCACCGAGGCGAACGTGACCCATCGGCCCCCCTTAAGGCGCGCCTGATCAGATCAGCCAGTTCGCCAACTCGTCCTGGTCTGAGCGCCGCCCTTGCAAGGCTAGCCCGCATTCCTTATGAAACGGGACAAAGAAAGGAAAACGGGTTATCCTTTCGTTACGAGAATGCCAAGGAAAGGATCGTTTCGCAATATGCCTCTTGAGCCCGCACGATCGCGCCTGGGCCGCCAAATCGTCACATCTGTGGGCGGCGAAAAGGTTAACGCATTCGTTCCGCCGCCGCTCCCCCCGGAACCGCCGGTTGAGATGAGCCGGCTGTACCCGATCTTGGACAAAGCGAACCGGGCGATCGGACGCCTGGACGGGGTCACGTCGATTCTGCCCGACACGCCGCTCTTCCTCTACATGTACGTCCGCAAAGAGGCGCTGCTGTCATCTCAGATCGAGGGAACTCAGTCCTCGCTCTCCGACCTGCTGCTCTTCGAGATTGAGGAAGCTCCCGGCGCACCATTCGACGACGTCCAGGAAGTCTCCAATTACGTCGCAGCGATGAACCATGGCCTGGCTCGGCTGCGGGAGGAATTCCCGCTGTCGCTTCGGCTCATTCGTGAAATCCACGAAATCTTGCTGTCGAAGGGACGAGGCGCCAGCAAGCAGCCTGGAGAATTCCGACGCTCTCAAAATTGGATCGGAGGCACGCGCCCTGGGAACGCGCTGTTCGTTCCCCCGCCGCCAGACCAAGTGACGGACTTGATGTCCGACCTGGAAAAATTCATCCATGCCGAGACACCGGAGATCCCTGCTCTCATTAAGGCCGGGCTCGTGCATGTGCAGTTCGAGACGATCCACCCCTTCCTCGACGGCAATGGACGCCTCGGACGGCTCCTCGTCACTTTCCTCCTATGCGCCCAAGGTATCCTGAAAGAGCCGGTCCTTTACCTCAGTCTCTATTTCAAGACGCATCGCCAACGCTATTACGACCTGCTTCAGCAGGTGCGCGAACGGGGCGATTGGGAAGCGTGGCTTGAATTCTTCCTGGAAGGTGTCGCCGAAACCTCGGTGCAGGCAGCCGACGCGGCGCGTGAAATTCTCAACCTTTTTGAAGCTGACCGCCGACGGATTGAGGCGCTTGGTCGTCCGGCCGCATCGGCCCTACGTGTTCACCAGCTTCTCCAGACAAAACCGCTAATGTCGATCCGTGATGCCTCAACTCGGCTCGGCATCTCGGCGCCCACCGTCAGCAAATCGGTTCAGCACCTTGAGACGCTCGGCATTCTACGGGAGGCAACCGGAAAGCGGCGCAGGCGCCTGTTCGTTTACGACGGGTACTTGGCCATTCTCAGCCGTGGCACTGAGCCACTGCCTCGTTGAGGCTTTGTCTTTATCAACTCGTTGGTTGAGACATGCGAAAGGCAGCTAAAGCATGAGAGGCGAACACAGATACAGCGAACTATCTTCGTATTTCGTTCGTCGCCGCGCAAACCGTCCGAGCAAAGTCGAGTGGCGGAATGAGATGCGACAATGACCTTCTGCTGGGGTGACGATCTTCTCGATACTACGCCGGGCCTCGACATCCTCGGGATCCGAGGCATCGACCAAGCTGTCGAACTGGCTCTGGTAAATGGTTTAACGACCATCTCGCAGCGAGGTCGCTTCCTATCGATCTTGCCATGGGCACTCGGAGAGTTCCTAATCACGCACGCCTCCGATGGCTTCGACTGGGATCGTTTGATTGTTTATCTCCGGCGGGTGGAGTTTGTCACGCTGGTGGCCACCCGCCTGGACAATGACAGCGACGGTGTCGACGCCAGCGGCGCGCTCGGTGCCGACCTGCATCAAGATCAGGTTAAGAAGTTGTTGGATGGCGAACCAGTCAACTTTCCCGACGACAAGGGGGGCGCAATCCTTGGAACGTATCTCGGACCATGTCGCGCGCTCGGACTTCTGGTCGACGGCGACGACGTCGTCCCCTATCGCCTAACCCCCCGTGGCAAGGATATCTGGCAGGCGCGAAATAATCGTCTCAAGGGCTCCTCCGTCGCTGCAGCGATCTCAATTGGCACGCAGTTTACCCGCGCACTGGCCGAGGCCGCGATTCCGGATTTCTCCCTCGGAGCACTCGCACAGTCCGGCGAAGAAGCATCTCTCCTTCACGACTCTCTGGTGACCACGTGGGATCCGGGCGACGAGGCTGGCAGAGCGGCAGTTACCGCTGCATACAATGGTTTGAACGGGACTATTGCATGGGCCAAGGGGATGCTGGCCGACAAGCCCGACAATGCTATCGGACTACTCGTCCGAAATTATCAAACCTGCATTGACGGCAAGACTATCGATCGCATTTCTTTAGCCTGGGCTGAGTACGAGTATCGCCGCCGATGCCATTACGCCCTGGAACTCCTCTTGGCTGCTCTGGCCAATCACCTCAGCGAACTCGCTGAAGCATCCATCCTCCGTGTGGTCACCGAATGGTCCGCAGTGGACGCGCTATCGCCAACCTTGGCCAAGATTTGGCCAAGAGCCGCGATGGCATGGAAGGCGGCTGCTGTCGACGTAGCGGCCTCAGTGCCCGAAGACCTCTTCGTCGACAAAGCTCTACCGACGGGCGACTTAAGGCGGCTCGCCGCGGCCGACCAGGCCCTTGCGGCATTCGCAATTCTCACCGCGACGGCACGCCAGACAAAAAGGCTTAGGCAGGAAGGCCATCTCGATCGCAAACCTGAGAGCCCTGGCGAGCGGGCGTTGGCCATCGTCGAGGCAGCCGACAGTGAACCGTTCTCGAACTTGCTAGGGAAGCTTGTCGAATTGACCGCGCTCGCCCATTTGCAGACGACACTCCGCAAGATGGGCGCCGGACAAAAATGCTCACTCCGCTTCTTTCCTGATGGGCCCCTCCTTCGTCCCACAGGCATCGGGGTCTTACCCGGCCACAGTAATGACAGGCTGACCAATGTCCTCCGGATACTTGCGGACGTGGATGAGATACGGAGGGACGGCTCGCGGTTCACGCCATCGAACGGTGCCGCGCGATGAAGCGCAACATCCTCGAATGGGTCTGTGGCGTGATGAAGGACGCTACGTCTGCGGTCGTCCTCACGCACAACATTGATTTTCTTTTCCTGCAGTCGATCCTGCGGCCACGACTGCGGAGGTGCGGCCATCCGAAGCTGACTGTCTTCGCTGATGCCGGCTGCGCCACCGGATCTTACGGCCAGCAACGTCCCCTACTTGATGGACTTGGTCGACATTACCGCGTCGTTCCGGTCGACATGGGCAACGGCCGACGCTTCCACCCGAAGGCAATTCTGCTGGCCGGACCTACGAAGGCAGTCCTCGCCATCGGCAGTGGAAACCTGACGCATGGTGGGTGGAGCGCCAACCGCGAGATCTGGGCGACTTATGACAGCGACGACGGCGGACTGCCGGCCCTGACGGCGTTCAGGCAATACCTCGCCACCGTGCTTAGCCTCGTGCCTCAACGAGAGGTCATCATTGACGAGGTCATGGCAACCTTCGATCATACCGCTAACCCGTGGGCCGCCGATCTGCCGGCGGCCTGCACGGCGCGCCGAGCGATCGACCTCTCCTCGACAGAATCGTCGAGCTAGCCGGCGCTGATGTTCAATCGGTCACGGTCTGTGCACCCTATTTCGATCCTGATGGGGAAGCGCTCGGAGAGATCGGCCGTCGGTTGTCGGTTCCGGTGAACACGTATCTCCAACGAAACCATGTTGGCCTTTCGCAATCGGCAGCCGCATCCCGACCATCGAACGTGTCGTTGGTCAACGTCGACACTGATCCGTCCCGGTTCATCCACGCAAAGCTGTTCGCCTTCCGCCGGCCGAACTCAACCCTACTGGTCGCTGGCAGTGCGAACCTCTCTAGGGCCGCCTTGATGGCGGACCGCACTTGGGGCAAGGCGCACGCTTGCGAAATAAACTAGTGGGGGCATTGGAAAAGGTCATTAAGGCGATGAGCACCGATGAGTTCGTCGCCAGTAGGCCCCCCGATCGCCTGGGCGCCGACATCGCCGCCACCGCCCTACTACTCCGAAAGGGACTGGCGGAGCGGATCCTGTCGAAAGAGGATTTTGCCTCTGTGACAAATCAGCTCTGGACGGTCCTCTTCTTCGGCAGCAAAGCCAAGCCCGGAGTGATCCCTAAACGACTGCTGGAAGCCGACGTCGATGCCACTGTCGCTTTTGAGGGCGCTTTGGCGTCGCCAAGACTAACGGCGGCCTTGGTCCTGTGGTCATTCCCAGACTGGTGTGCGACCACCTTGGCCGCGGCCAAGTTCCGCTTCACGGCGGGCCTTCTCGCCGCAAAGCTGCCTTGGCTGATTGCCGGAGGGACACCTGAAGAAGTAGCTGCCGAGCTTCGGCGGCTAGCCAGGGCTATGCCGACAGGCGCCAGCTTTGAATCATTATTGGCGGCTTGGCGCGCCTGGGTGCAAGCCGGCGCGGCGTTTTCCGATTTCCAAAACGCGGTCAAGTCGACGACGCCCCGTGATTTGGCCGAACTGGTTAGCGTAGCTGAAGTCGAACGCGGTGAACTTCTATGGCAGGTCGGCGAATTCTGCGTGGCCGAAGCACGCTACCGCCGCGAAGCAAAGTCAAAGGCAACAGTTTGGCCGCTTGGTGATTCCGAACCGAAGAAGATCGTTGGAAATTGGTTGGTGCCGGTGTCGGCGCTCCTGAAAGATCCAAAACTTCTCGGAATGCATGAAGGAGCTCGCCAAGTCCTTCTTAGCCTAATCGCCGGGGTGCGAGGGATCTTAGACAAAGATGGTCTTTGATGAGAAGATCATTCTTGACAAGTTAATGGCCATCCTTGGTCGAATGGCAATGACGACTGGGTGTACCATTCTTGTAGACTGGGCCCCTAGCTAACTATCGTTTCAATCTGAAGATCACCTCATTTCGGGATATTTTGTATGGCGCCGGCGAACGGTCTGCAATCGCCGTCGCGCTCAATAGGAAATGCGCACTGGCGATCGACGACTCGCGGGCGATTCAACGGGCTATTGGCGAAGCGGGGTTTGGGGGCAACCCTCTATTGATCGTGCGCACACAGGACATCGTCGTTGAACCGATCCGGAATGGCGCAGTATCCGTCGAAGCGGCAGATGCAATTCGCATGGATTGGGCGACCAACCATCGCTTCAGACTGAAGATCGCCTCATTCCGAGAACTATTGTAGGAGGTCAGCCCACTGCAGGCGGAAGTGAACCGTTTGTATTCGTCGAACTCACGCTTCCTGGTCGCGTCGGCAAGCTTGTGGCTATACACACACAGGCTCCTTCATTTTCTTTTTCGAATTGCCACGCTAGCCATATACGTGTCACCCTTTGCAAACGTTCCCACCGCCTTCTGAAAGGATATTTCCCTATCCCGAAATTCAAATCTGTCGAGTTTCAGCGCGAGAGCCAAATCTTTTACCTCCTTCGAGACGAGGACCGTGCAAGGTTCTGCCTGCGGCTCTAAGCGCGCTGCCAAATGTACCGTAGGTCCGGCAATGTCTTTTCTGGCAATTATGGAATTATGCCTTAACCAGACGTCTCCGTGATGCATGCCGGCCCTGCAGCGAATGCCGATGGCTTGTAGCGCAACGATCAATTCCCACGCGCTATCGAGGGCTGATTCAACATCATCAAAGCAAGCAACAAGCGCGTCACCCCATGTGTTGAGGAATATCCCCTTTCTGTCCTTCACCAATGGAACTCCAATACCCCAGAATTTTGCGGTTGCCGCCAGGTTTTCTCTCTCACTTTGACCCGCGCTACCGGTCAGGTCGAACATAGCAACAGTGAGACGCTCCTTTTCTTCGTCGTCGCTTACGATACCGCTCCAAGGCATCAGGACGGCCACACTTACGAGTCTCTCCTTAAGCGATGCCTCACTTCGTCTTAGCGTTTCAAGAGCGGCGTCTTTGTCTTTCTGCAATTCTCGCAAGCCGCCAATCACGCTATTCAGTTTTTCGACTTCCGCGAACTCTAATGCCGATCGCGGATCAACCTTTATTGTTGTTTCCCGCCAGGGACCTCCTTGGGCCTTTTGCTCCGAATGCAACGTGATTGAGAATGATCCCTGAATCGTTCCGAGGTGATAAATCAAATTCTGAAGGTCTACTGCTTCAAAGGGTTCCTTATCACCCGGCAGTTGAACTCTGATCGTCTTGGTCGCGAAGATTTGCTCAAATTGACCGGTTTCAAAGGTAATCTCGGCGCCGTCCCGACCCGTTCTGAGAGTGTTACATTCAATATTCGTCAACCTCCAATCTGTCGTTCCAGTCTCCCAAATCCACGCGCCATTCAGATTTACGTTTGCAAGCGTCGCCTTGTAAAAGCTTGCACGACGAATATCGGCGTCCCCTATGTCAACATGACAGAGGACGGCATCGCTGAAATCGACGGCAAGGAGATTGGATCGTCTGAATTCGCAGAAGCGGATGTGCGTACTGCTGAACACCCCCTTTTCAATGTTCGCTTCCGAAAAATTTACGCTATCCATTCTGGCACCGGCGAAGTTCACTTCGCGCAGATCGGCATGAAACAACGACATGTTTGAGAAGAAGGCGCCAGTGACGCGGGCGGCCCGCAAATTGGCAAAGCCGAGGTTGGCGCCAGCGAACTCGCATCCAGACAGATCAGAGTTCTCAAACACGGCTTGCCGGCAGTCGGCCCCCGCAAGGTTGTATCCAGCAAGGGAAATGCGGCTAAGGGGAGCATGGCGGAGATCGGGACGAATTTGGCTTGTGGCCCGCCAGGCGTTCCACGCGTCCACGCCCTCGTGAATGCGGGCGATATGGGCAGGATTGGCCATTGGTCTACTCTATGCCGGGGCTACTCGTCCTCGATGAAGTGCTTCAACGCAGACAGGAACTCGTCGTGCTGCAAGAGGAATGAGTCATGGCCGCGGTCGGAATGAAACTCACGGAAAGTCACCTGCCTTTCGGCTCTCTCCAGCGCGCGGGCGATTAGTTCGCTTTCCTTCGTAGGGAAATGCCAGTCGGAATCAAATGAAGCGAGAAAGATCGCCGCGCTGCCACCGTGAAATGCTTCGGTGAGGTCGCCACCGTATGAGACTGCGAGATCGAAATGGTCAATTGCGCGTGTCAGATAGATATAAGTGAGCGCGTCAAAACGATTGATGAACCGTTCGCCCTGGTGATCAAGATAGCTTTCAACCTGGTACTCAATGTCGTGCCCATAGCGAACAGAGCGATGGCCTTGAAGCCACCTGCCGAACCGTTGTTGTAGACTTTCCTCCGACAAGTACCCGATATGCGCCATCATACGGGCGGTCTTAAGCCCGGCTGTCGGAGAGACGCCCTTCGACGCGTACTGTCCTCCGCACCAATTCGGATCAGACCGAATAGCGTGTCGGCCAACCTCATTGAACGCGATGTTCTGGGCAGAATTTCTCGCCGCTGCAGCGAGCACAGCAACGCGTTTTGCGTGGTGGGGGAATAGCGTGTCCCACGCGAGGGCTTGCATGCCGCCCATGGAGCCCCCAACGACACAATGCAGCTTTTCAATCGCAAGAGAACGCACTAGGCGTTCTTGCACTTTGACCATGTCATGAATGGTGATGACCGGAAAATCCAGGCCATACGGAATCCCATCTGGCGAGTTTTCCAGCGGTCCCGTGGTTCCCATGCATCCGCCAAGGACATTGGAACAAATGACGTGAAACTTGTCGGTGTCAATCGCCTTGCCGGGACCGACGGCGGATTCCCACCATCCTGAGGTGCCTGTTACCGGATTCTGGCCTATCGGGAATTGGTCGCCAGTAAACGCGTGACAGATCAGCACCGCGTTTTGCTTGCTCGCATTCAGTTTTTGTCCGAACGTCTGGTAGGCCACCTTGATTGGACCAAGTGTGTACCCGCAATCCAGTTCAATCGGGAGGTCCTCGGCCAGAGTCGTTCTGTAAATCTTGGTCGGAACGTGTTCTGCGTAAATGGTAGAGAATGCCGTCATTGTCTCGACAGTCCGAATTGATGGTCATTAGTTGTCGCTTGTCGGGACCTGCAGAACCATACCGGTCGGTGGGAGCCGTCCCTTTCCGTCTGAACGTTCGCACATTGCCTCGTCCGCCGGATGAAAGGCTCGGTTCAGACCTCCCAGATGCTCTCGACGAAATCGTCTCGACCCAACGGAACTCGCCAGATCGCCCCGTGCAAGTGCTTAGTGTTCTTCCCCAGAACGTCATGTTGTTCCGTTGCGCCTTCTGGCGTCACCGGTTGACCTGTCGGCGACCACAAGCAGACGGCAATGGCGCTTCCCAACGCCTTGCTCCAGAATGTTCCGTGCATGGCTTTGCGACTCTTATCTATGCTGAGTGCTGGTTTGCCCTTCGCAGCCTTTAGCCCGAGCACCGGAGTAATGCTGCGAAACACGTCGCTAAGTGCATTGTTCAGTGGATCAAAACCCATACTCGATACCGCGTTCATCGCGTTGAATTCCCAAATTGCCGGGTCATCCGGCGCTGACAGGTAAGCTGTCAAACGGCCATACTTGCCGAAGACAGGGATGTGGACCTCGTTTAGCCCTGCGCGAATTGGATCGATGAGCGGCGCGACCGACCTCCGGAGTTCATCTTTGTGGACATAGTCCACGACGATGCGGGACCGAATGGCTCGAATGGCGCAATCGATATCCGGCGTTCCCGATAGCATGATGGCCAATGTGCCCTCATTCATCGTACGAAGCGTGTCCAGGATTACCAATCCGCCCCGATGCGTCGTTTGCTCAGTAAGCATGATGTCCAGTATGGCGAGGTGGTAGGTCCGATTGCGGATCGATTGAAGACCAGCCTCCTCTGACCCGGCCTCGTCGATTTCGACATCGGGAATTTCACTTTTGATATCTTCGATGAAGCCCTCACGGAGGTCCTTCCTGTCTTCGACCAGTATTATTCTTTTCCGATTGCTGATGTTCATGGATCACTCCGCTTTTGTCTTGATCGTCTCGTCTTTGTGCCGATCCTTGTCGAAAAGGTCCAAGAACATTTCCACGATGAATCCCTTTTCTCCATCGGACCGGTTTCGGTGGGCGAATTCCCCTGCAAGCGATCTGACATAGTCCTCGGCCGCCGACAGGCCAAATCCGCTACCGGCGTTACCCTTGGTCGTGAAACCGTACTCGCCGACGTGCGGTAAATCCTTTTCCTTCACGCCTGCTCCATTGTCGGTGATGCGAATCTGAACGCGCGCGCCAACAGTCTCAATCCCCACGTGGTCACGGACTTTTTCTGTCGCAGCATCTATTTGCACCATGCCGCGGGGAAGTCCCTTTACGGCTGGGCGCTCTTGGATGGCGTCCTTTGAGTTGTTGAGCAGATTGAAGATGTGCTCTTGAAACATTGGCGACGCGTAAACCTTTGGATCGCCCTGACAATTGAGTACATAGTCGATCTTATCGTCGAAGCCGCGCACTTCCTTGATGGCGTCGCCAATTATACGTCTGAGATCGACGGGACCCTTTGACAGATAGTAGGGAGCGCCTTTCACAAACACCTTTGTGCTGTCGATGTAGGCGTCGATTTCATCTCCGAGTTCAGCGAGCTTCTTGTGAGCCTCTTCGTTGTCTGGCTCGATGAGCTTCTTCATAGCGCGCCAACGCTGAAATATGCGTGGCGTTAGCTGATTGATCTTATGATTGTATGTCTTGCCCAGGCGATCAAGAAAGCCAAACATCGCGTAGAGCATCGCGGACTGTCGCTTGCGGTCCAGCTCAAGCGCTGCATTCAACTCTCGAACAAAGGGCGCTAAGCGCGTGGCCGCGGCGAGTATCGCTCTCTCATAAGCCGGTGAAAAACGCCGAACCTCTGGATGTTCCAGATTCAGAAGCCCGACAAGCTGATCGCCATCAACGATGGCCGCTATTAATTCGCTTCTTGGAACGTCTTGGCCAAAGAACGCCTTATACAGTGATTTGTATCGATCTGTTGACGGATCGATATTACTAATTCGAATTGTCGGGTCCTTCACAAAATCCTTAACCAGAGTGCCGCAAACTGAATCGTCAATGAGCACCGGCTTTCCGACATCCCGATCAATCAACTCCGTCTTCACGACCCGGTTGGCCTGAAGTTGCGCTTGAATGGTCAGAGGCTGATTCAATCCCTGATACGTAAGCAACTGTACCAGAATGTCGGCGTTAGAGGCTTCGCCCGTCTCCCAATTGGGAAGGAATGCGCGAATAGCCTCAAGGCAGCTTGTGAGGGTTTTCGTCCGGTCGAGGTGAGAGTCAAAGAAACTCTGGATGAACCTGTTTTGAATAGCTGTCTGGCGAGTCCTAAGCTCACTCTCGATCAAGACGGTTAGCTGAGCGGAGACACGAATGGCATATTGAATGATGTCATCATCTTGGAGATGGGAATAAACGGGACTGATGTTCGTTGTCAAAGCAACAACGACGCAAAAGATATCCTTTTCGGATGTGCCGAGCGGGAGAAACAAAGCGGCGGTGTTGGGTCTGATTTTTTTAGGAATTTTTCTGAATCGGACTTTTCCGGGCAGGATGTCCGCTGGAATTATCTGTTGTATGACCGGGATCAATTTCTCGTCGGAGCGCGTGGTTTCATCAACCGGATTGACTAAGTAGCCGGTCGCGGTCGGAAAGCAGATCGCGACGGCATCGGCACGAATAAGTTGCAAGGCAAATCGGTTGACCAAGTGCTCAAGCTTGGACTGGAACTATTCCGTCGAATTGACAATTTCGGTGTCAATGTCCTGCAGGAAATCAAATCGCCGTTCCATCTCGACGAAGAGCCGTTCCAATTCCCCGAGGTGATGGCGTGGAGTCCACACTGGAAAAAGGCTCCTGGCGATAGACCAACAAGAGGCTCGCTTGGTCTCGGGTCAACGCTTCCTGATAAGTCCTCGGATCCGAGCGGGGCCGGAACAAGGCATCACAGGTAACCGGTGTGCCGCGCATGGCGAGCGCCCCCGACATCACATCTTATGAGTGCGTAGTAGGCTGGGTCAACGAGCGAAAGAATGATCGAGTTCGGGGACAAAATCAGGCTCAGCCGCGTGCGCATGCTGAATGGCCCCCAGTTTCGGCAGCCTCCGATTTTGAGACTGTCGTCGAACTCGGCCTTGGCCAAAGCATCTCCAATGCTGGCTGACGGACTAGACTAGAAAGCGCAACATTGACAAGAGCGGTAAAAGTTCAAGCTGTACGACAATCCGGTCTAAAACGGCGCAGCGCGTTGAACTGCAAAATTCGCAGAACCACGTCCCCTCTTGCTTCCACAGTGCTTCCAGACGCTGATTCCAAATACAATCACAAAATAGCAACGCCGCTAAGTCTTTGACTTAGCGGCGTATTTGGTTGCGGGGGCAGGATTTGAACCTGCGACCTTCTGGTTATGAGCCTGACGAGCTACCGGACTGCTCCACCCCGCGC
>Ga0326597_10006517_pt1 | contig 15974 bp, 10 predicted proteins | sample RVTome_12_FD_203789 | JGI IMG/M metagenome (GOLD analysis project Ga0326597, IMG submission 203789) | Soil microbial communities from uranium-contaminated site in the Upper Colorado River Basin, Wyoming, United States - RVT100D185 | ecosystem: Environmental > Terrestrial > Soil > Contaminated >...
CGTTTCCCGGGCCTTGCGGAAGCGGCCCTGCTGCAGCGACTCGTAGAGGAGCCAGGAGAGGCTGTGATAGTCGCGCATGCCGATCGGGAGCCCTTTGCGCTTGACCCAGGCATCCGACGCGAGAAAGGACGCTTCGTCGGAGGCGGCCGCCTCGTCCCACATGCCGAGCTGGACAAAGATGTGCGCGGGCATGTGCAGGGCGTGGCTCGACTCGGGCGCGACCTTCGCGTAGACGCGAGCCGCGGGCAGCGCCAGCCGGGCGTGGTCCGGGTCGTCGTAGTCATGGATCAGGTAGTGGAGCGCTCCCGGATGACCGGGATTCCGAGCCAGCACCTTTTCCAGGATGGCCGCCACCTGCTTCTGGGTCTCGCTTCCGACCAGCGCGTGCTGATGCCTGTCGTCACCCCCCTCGCGGAAGAGCGCCGGGCTGCGCGCCGTCATGCCCATGAGGGCGAGGGCGTAGAAGGCCAGCACCTCGGAATCCTCGGGATACGAATGGGCGAGCCTTCCCATCTCCAATGCATACGCGCGATCCCGTTCCGCGCGATCCCCGCTTCCGAACAGGACCTCCACCGCCCGCAGATAGCCCTTTTCGCGGTCCGTACCCGCCTTCGCGGCGCGCGCTTCCGGCGTCGGCCCCAGCCGGAGCAGGATCTCGCGCGCCATGCCCGCGTCCTGGTTGAGCCAGAGCGTCTGGTTGTAGGCCATGGCTTCGCCCCAGTAGGCCAGGGCGAAATCGCGATCGATGCGTTGGGCTTCGCGAAAGGCCTCGACGGCGTCTTCGTACTGGAAGTTGTGGAGGGCGGTCACGCCGCGCAGGAAGGAGGGCTGCGCCGACGGTGGGCCGGAGTTGGGAAACCGGATGGGCGACAGGATGAGGAGCACGGCCAGCGCGAACGGGGGCACCGCGGCAATGCTAGCATTGCCCGCGTGATAGCCGCCCCGACGCAAGCGACGCGCCGCCGCTTCCTCGAAGCCTCGGCCGGGGCGGCGGTTGGGACCTGGCTTGCCCCCGTCGAGCACGCGGCTTCCCAGGCCTGGGCCATCTCGAGTGGTCGTGAGAGGCTGGTGGGAACGCTGCCGTTCGTGGGAGAGGGCACCTTCCCGCTCGACAAGACGGTCGGCTTCGGCCTCGGGCGGCGCCGGGCCCTCGATCTCTCGACTCTCTCGCGCGAAGCGCTCCTGATTCCCCAGGACAGGTTCTTCATCCGCACCGGCTCCCCCGACCGCCTTCGCCCCACGACCGCGTGGAAGGTCCGGGTGCATGGGCTGGTCGAGACACCCCTCGAGATGGAGGTGGAGGACCTGAAGCGTGAGGCGGGCGCCCTGGGCGCTCACCTGCTCGAATGCGCGGGAAACTCCCGGGCCGCGCACTTCGGCCTCATGAGCGCCGCCCGGTGGAGCGGGGTTCCGCTGGAGCGCCTGCTGTCGCGGGTCCGCTTGCTGGCCCGGGCGACCCGAGTGCTCGTCTCCGGCTTCGACGAGCACTCGACTGCCGATCCGCAGTCGCGGCCAGGAGCGAGCTGGATCTTCGGCCTCGACCAGATTCTCGAATCGGGCGCCTTCCTGGCCACGGGGATGAACGGCGTACCCCTCAGCCTGGACCACGGCTACCCGCTTCGTCTGGTCGTGCCCGGCTGGTACGGCTGCACGGCGATAAAGTGGGTGAACGAGATCGCCTTTGTCGACGACGATGCTCCGGCCACCGATCACATGCGGGAATACGCCGGTCGGACCCATCAAGATCCCGTGGGCCCTCGCGACGACTTCCTCGTCCGCACGGGACGCCGGCCGGAAGGGCCACGACTGGCCAGGGACTTCCAGCCGGCCACGCTCGATCCGGCGGCGCTTCCGGTGCGCGTGGAAAAGCTCAGCGGCGCGGGCGGCAAGATCTCGTATCGAATCGTCGGAATCCTCTGGGGCGGGCGGACCTCGCCCGCCTTGGGCATCCGCCTCGATCCGGACCGGAGCTTCGCGCCGGTCGAGGACGTCGGGAGCGACGCCGGAAGTCCCTGGACCCTCTGGTCCCACACCTTTCAACCCCGGGCACCGGGCCGCTACCGTATCGAGCTCGCGGTCAGGGACCCGGCCGTGAGGACCCGAAGGCTCGACATGGGGTTCTACGCGCGAGAGATCGAGATCGCGAGCGACCATCACGCCGTAGCGGCGCCGCCGCCCATCTGCGTGCGAGCGCCGCCGCCGGACAAGACGCCGATCGTTTCGGGCGCGTCGCCCACGAACATCCGGCCGGGCATGTGCCCCGCGTAGCGTGCGCAGCCGCTCTCCGCGAGGATGACCTGCGGCGTCACGCCGCAGGCCCAGAAGACCGGCACCTCGTCGGCGCCGATGTCGGCCGGATCGCCGAAGTCCGGGCGCGCCAGGTCGGCGATGCCGATGGCCGCCGGGTCGCCGGCATGCACCGGCGCGCCGTGGGACCCGGGATAGCGGGCCGAGATCTCGGTCGCACGGGCCACGAGGGCGCGAGGGATGGGTCGCATCGAGACGACCATGGGGCCGGCGAGGCGCGTCGTGGGCGTGCAGGCCACCGCCGTCCGGTACATGGGCACGGTGGTGCCGCGTTCGACGTGCCGCAGGGGGACGCCCGCCGCCTGGAGCGCCCGCTCGAAGGTGAATGAGCACCCCAGCAGGAAGCCCACCGCGGTCTCGTCCCACTCCCCGAGCAGATCGGTCGTCTCTCGGAACACCCTGCCTGAGAACACCCGGTAGCCGGGCACGTCGGTCCGCAGGTCGGCCCCGGGCGCGAGGCGAAGCGGATGCGGTGATCCCCTCGCCGTCACGTCGAGCAGCGGACACGGCCGCGGATTGCGGACGCAGAAGTCGACGAACTCCTCCGCCCAGCTCCCGGGCAGGACCACGAGGTTCGCCTGGACGAAGCCCGGCAGCAGACCGGCCGTCGTCCGGCGGAACTCGCCGCGCCGCACCGCGGCCCGCAGCGCCGCCGGATCGGCGAAGGCGCTCACAGGCCGAGGTACGCCTGGCGCACGAGATCGCTCCCCAGGAGCTCGCGTCCCTGGCCGGTGAGGACGATCCGGCCGGTCTGCAGGACGTAGGCGGACTGGGCGATCTCCAGCGCCTCGCGGACGTTCTGCTCGACGAGCAGAACCGCGGTCCCGAGCTCCGGGAGCCGCTTGATGGCGTCGAACAGCTTCGCCACGAGCAACGGCGCGATGCCGAGCGTCGGCTCGTCGAGGAGCAGGAGCTGCGGACCCGACATGAGCGCGCGGCCGATCGCGAGCATCTGCTGCTCCCCCCCGGAGAGGGTCCCCGCGCGACGGGTCTCCAGGTCACGGAGGACGGGGAACATCTCCACCACGCGCTCCTTCATCCGCTCGAAGGTGCGGCGATCGCGCACGGTGTACCCGCCGAGCCGCAGGTTGTCGGCCACGCTCAACCGAGCGAAGACGTGGCGCCCTTCCGGCACATGAGCCACGCCGAGCCGGACGATGTCGTGCGCGGGACGGCGCTCCACCGCGGTCCCGTTCAAGCGAACGCTGCCGGCGCTGGGGGGCACGATCCCGGAGATCGCGCGAAGGAGCGTCGTCTTCCCCGCCCCGTTCGCCCCGATGACCGCCGTGATCGCTCCCGCCGCGACTTCGAGGGAGACGTCGTGCAGCACCGCCACGCCGTCGTAACCGGCGACGAGCGAGCCGACCTCGAGCAGCCGGCTCATGCCTTGGCGAACCGCGGACCGAGGTAGGCCGCGACGACCGCGGGATCGCGGGCGAGCTGCGGCGGCGGCCCCTCCGCGATCTTCCGTCCCTGCTGCAGTACGACGACGGTCTCCGCGAGCGGCATCACGACCTCGAGGACGTGCTCGACGAGGACGATGGTCAGCCCCCGCTCGCGCAGGCGCCGCACCAGCGCGACCGAGTCGCTCACCTCTTTGGGGGTGAGCCCGCTCATCGCCTCGTCGAGAAGAATGGCCCGCGGCTCGGTGGCGAGGGCGCGGGCGATCTCGACCCGCTTGCGCTCGGCCGTGGTGAGGTCGCAGGCGCGCAGGTGGGCCCGCGCGCCCAGGCCGAGCTCGTCCAGCACACGGAGGGCGCGCCGCCGGGCTTCACCGACCCCGCCGTGCCGGAGCAGCGCGCCGACCTGCACGTTCTCGAGCGCGGTGAGGGTCGGGAACACGCGCATGATCTGGAACGTGCGCACGAGGCCGCGCCGGGCGAGATCGTTCGGGCTCCGGCCGGTGACGTCCGCTCCGGCAAAGCGGACCCGGCCCGCGTCGGGCCGCAGGAAGCCCGTGATGCAGTTGAAGAGCGTCGTCTTCCCGGCGCCGTTCGGCCCGAGCAGCCCGACGATGGCGCCCTCTGGCACGCTGAACGAGACGTCCTCGTTCGCGGCCACGCCGCCGAAGGACCGGGTGAGACCCTCGACCTCGAGCAGCATCACGAGGTGCGCTTCCGCACCGCGGCCACCGACCGCGGCCACCGGCGCGGCAGGGTGACCAGGCCGCCGGGCTGGAGCACGGCGATGAGGACGATCAAGCCGCCGTAGATGACGAGGTCGATACCCTGGCCCGTGCCCCCGAAGGAGATGCGGGTGAGCTCGGAGAGCGGGATGAGCACGGCCGCCCCGAGGAGCGGGCCGATCGCATGCCCGGCTCCGCCCAGGATCGGCACGAGCGCGATGAGGACCGAAAGGGAGAGCGGGAAGACCGAGTCGGCGTCGATGAAGAGGACGTACTGGGCGTAGAAGGTACCGCCGAGCGCGGTGAGCGCGGCGGAGAGGGCGGCCGCGCCCAGCTTGTAACGCAGGACCGAGACGCCGACGCTCTGCGCGGCCAGCGGGTCCTCGCGGATCGCGCGGAGATAGTAGCCCATGCGCCGCCGCTCGACGACGAGCGTGACGCTCAGCGCGAGGGCGTAGAGCCCGAGAGCCACGAAGTAGTACGGCGTCCGGCCCTCGTGGAACTCGTAGCTCCCGAGCGCGCCGGGGACGATGGGGAGGAACAGGCCGCGCGCTCCGCCGACGACATCGGCGTTGCGCACCAGGCTGTGCGCGATCTCGCCGACGGCGATCGTGGCGATGGCGAAGTAGTGGCCGGCGAGGCGGAAGGTCGGCCACCCGACCGCGACCGCGAGGGCCGCGGCGAGGGCGGCGCCGGCGAGCATCCCGAGCCAGGGGGAGAGCCCGAGCTGCTTCAACAGCAGGCTGCTCGCGTACGCCCCGGTGCCGAAGAACGCCGCGTGCCCGAAGGAGATCTGCCCGGCGTATCCGCCGAGGAGGTTCCAGGCCGTCCCCAGCATCGCGAAGAGCAGCACGAGCACGCCGACGTTGATGGCGGTCGCGGACCCGAACACGAACGGATACGTGACGAGGACGAGAGCGACGGCGGCCAGGGCCAGCCGGTCACGCACGGCCGAGCAGCCCCTGGGGCCGGACGAAGAGGACGGCCAGGCAGAGCGCGTAGGCGAGGGCGAACTTGTGCGAGGGATCGATGAAGACGCCGGCCAGGTTCACGACCACGCCGATGAGCACCCCGGCGAGGACCGCGCCGGCGACGCTGCCGAATCCGCCGAGAGCCACCGTCACGAACGCGAGGAGGCCGAACGTGGCCCCGACGTCCGGGAAGACCGGGAAATAGACCGCGAGCAGCGCCCCCGCCGCGCCCACGCACCCGGCGCCGAGGGCCCAGGCGAGCGCGAACATCCGCCCGCTGTCGATGCCCATGAGCTCGGCCGCCACGCGGTCCTCGGCGGTCGCGCGGAGCGCCGTGCCGAGCGTCGTGCGATCGAGGATCGCGAAAAGCAGGAGGCTCACGAGCAGGGCGCCGGCCGCCGCCACCAGCTGCTCGCGGCCGACGCTCACCGGACCGAGCGCGACCACACCCGACGAGGCGGTCTGGCCGACCTGGCGGAACGCCGGCGTGAAGAGGAACTGGGCCAGGCCGCGCAGGAGGATCCCGAGCCCGAAGGTGGCGAACATCTGCGCGAGGACGTTCTGGCGGAGCACGGGGCGGATCACCGTGGCGTAGACCGCGACGCCGATCGCGGCCAGGACCACGACCACGCCGGGAAGGGCAACCAGCGGATCGAGGCCGAAGAGCGACCAGGCGAAGAACGTCCCGTACATGCCGAGCATGAGGAAGTCGCCGTGGGCGAAGTTCACGATGTCCATCACGCCCCAGATCAGCGTGAGCCCCGCGGCGGACAGCGCCAGGATGAGGCCGAGCAGGAGGCCCGACGTCACGCTCTGGGCGAGGATGCCCAGGACGCCGGGCGTATGGGCCGGCTGCCGTCTCGCCCATGCCGGCCAGGGCCACACGAGCTCCTTGCTCGCGAGCTCGAGCGGCCACACCGTGACGTACTCGCCATTCTGGATCTGGACCATGATCCCGCGGCCCTTCGTGTTCTGCCCCCGCGCGTCGAACGCCACGCCTTCCCACGGCATCACCAGCTGCTCGCCCTGGATGTCGGTCTTGCGCAGAGCCGCCTGGATCTTCGCCGGCTCGAGCGACGCGGCGCGGTTGATGGCATCCGCGAGCACGAACACGCCGGTGAACGCGCGGGCGGAGTTGCCGTTCATGTCGGTCCCGTACCGGGACCGGAACAGGTCGTTCACCTGCTTCACGAGCGGCTTCTTGGAGCCGAGGTCCTTGGCCCACACCTCCCGCGTGATCAGACCCTCTGCCTCCGGGCCGAGGTTCGGGATGAACCTCGTGTCGACGAAGCCGGCGTCCATGCCCAGGATGCCCTGGAAGGTCACCCCCTGCTGCTTCATTCCCTTGATGGCCAGGGTGCTGTCCGGCAGGTAGCTCGCGGCGATGAGGATGCCCGCCCGCGAGGCCTTGAGGCGCTGGATCTCGCTCGTGAGATCGGGCGTGTTCGCCTTGTACGCGGCGTCGGCGACGACCTCGTACCGGTACCGCTCGGCGAACTGGCGGCTGAACCTGCTCACGTCGCTGCCGAACAGGTCGTCGGTGTGGAGGATGGCCACCGTCCTCCCGACCTGGCCCGGAAGCTTCCGCGCCGCATCGTCCAGGAACTGGAAGAAGTTCTCCGCGAACATGGAATCATCCGGTGTCGAACGGAAGAACCACCTGAAACCGCGGGTCACGAGCGTGGGCGAGGTCGCCTCCGCGCTCAGGAAGGGGATGGCGAGCCGCTCGGCCGCCTGCGACGCCGTGGCCGTGACGGCGCTGTGGTACGCACCGAGCATGGCGGCGACCTTCTCGCTCGTGACCAGCCGCTCGGTCTCCGATTGGCCCTTCTGCGGATCGGCCTGGCTGTCGCCGTACAGGATCCGCAGCCTGGCCCCGCCGAGGTTCGCGAGCCCGCCGCCGTCCCTCCCGAGCGGCAGGTTGAAGTCGGCCTGGCCGCGGTTGATGAGCTCCACGGCAAGGTCGATCCCGTTCTTCATGTCGAGGCCGGAGGGCGCTTGCGAGCCCGTGAGCGGATACACGGCTCCGATCACGACCTCCTTCGGGAACGCGCCGCCCGCGCGCTCGACGGATCCCTCCTGTACGCCGGCCGCCACCACCACGACGACCGCCAGGGCTACGAGCACGCGTTCTGCCTGGGCGATCAGGGGCCGATCAGGACCGTGGGCGCCCCGAACGCCGGCGTCGAAGGTGGTCCCACTTCCATGATCGTGTCTCCGACGCGCGCCGCGCCCCGGCCGTTGATGAACACGGTTGCCGACCCGCTGGTGATCGGCCCTCCGACATGCGGTACGAGCCCGGTCACCTGAGGACAGGTTGCCTGATCGCCCGAGCGCGCCGCGGGCTGGCCACCGATGTTCACGTTTGCGCTGCCGCTCACGATCACGCCGCCGTGCGAAGTGATGTCGCCCTGGCGGGCGGCGGGAGCGCCCGCCAGCGCGGGAGCGCAGGGAAGCGCAAGCAGGAGCAGGATGCCGCGAAGGCGGGCCTTCATGATCCCTCCGCTAAGTTGATGTTCACGGTCGCGCCCTGGATCGTCAGGGGGCCGGAGGACTGGAGCGTCGCGCTGCCCCCGGCGTCGAGCGTGAGTGCCAGCGGCTTGATGGCGGTCGCCGACCCGCCGTCCACCACGTTCTGGCTCGCCCAGGCGTTCGCCTGCGACAGGCTGACGCCGCTGCCGCCGCCGATGGCCGCGGCGGCACCCGACGCCGTATTGCCCTGCCCCCCGGTCACCGCCGCGAAGTCGCCGGAGACGGCATTGCGGAAGCCGACGACCAGTCCACCCGCCGCCGAGTAGTCGTGCTCGCTGCCGACCACGACGTTGTGCGAGCCGGTGCGCGTCGCGCCCGTGGAGCGTGCCTCGTTGTACCCGATCACGAGGTTGCCCAGCCCGTTGACGGCGCCCGCGGTGGCGCCGGTGCCGTTCCGCACGTGGAAGTTCGCGCCTTCGATGATGACGTCGTTCCCCTCGCGCGAGAAATGCTGCAGGAGAGACGAGAGCGCCGCCACCCGGGTGGCGAGCTCGTGTACCTCCGCGCGCAGGGCCGCGATCTCGGTGGAGTGGTCGGGCCCGGGCGGACCCTGCGGGCCCGGCTCGCCCGGCTGTCCGTCCTCGCCCGGAGGGCCTTGCGGGCCGACCGCGCCGATCGCGACTTCGAACAGGGAGAAGGACTGAATGCGCCGACTCCAGGGGACCGTCAGCGGGTCCCTGGCCACCATCAGACGGTACGAGCCCGCGGGTAGGCCGGGCTGCGCCTCGGCCAGCACATGGCCATCGGTGCTCTCGAGCACGTGGAGCGGCTCACCGGCGAGCGTGACGTACGGCGCGTCGTCGCCGAAGCCGGCACCCCGGATGCTGACCGTGCCGCTGGTGTCGTCGTAGGTGGCGCTCGTGACGACGATCGGGCCGAGCGCGCTTGCCGTCACAGGTGTGGACAGCAGCGCCACGAACGACAGCGAGAGGACGGAGCGTCGAGCTCTCATCGGACCTCCTGGACGGCGCGGTCGCGGGCCAGGACCTGCCGTGTGGATCGAGTGGGCGGATCGTAGCAGGCGCGCGTCGCGTGTCAAAGGGCCGCGAGAACGAGGCGAGGCTCTTATGCCCTGGTGCGCAGGTACCGGTCCGCGCGCTGGGCGGCGTCGCGGCCTTCGGCGATGGCCCACACCACCAGCGACTGCCCGCGCCGCATGTCGCCCGCGGCGAAGACCCCGGGCACGTTGGTCATGCCCGTGGCCGGATCCGTGGCCACGTTGCCGCGGCCGTCGAGCGCGACGCCAAGCTGATCGAGCATCCCCCCGCGCTCCGGGCCCAGGAAGCCCATGGCCAGGAGCACGAGCGTCGCGGGCAGGGTCTTCTCCGAGCCCGGAATCTCCTTCATCGCGAAGCGGCCGTTCTCGCGGACCCACTCGATGCGGACCGTCTCGATGGCCTGGACGCGGCCGTCCGCGCCCCCCATGAAGCGCTTGGCGGTGATGCAGTAGTCGCGGGGGTCGGCGCCGAATCGGGCGGCCGCTTCCTCCTGGCCGTAGTCGAGCTTGTAGACCTTGGGCCACTGGGGCCAGGGGTTGTCGGGGGCGCGCTCCAGGGGCGGCCGGGGCAGGATCTCGAGCTGGACCAGGCTGCGGCAGCCGTGGCGCATCGACGTGCCGACGCAGTCGGTGCCGGTGTCGCCGCCGCCGATGACGATGACGTCCTGGCCCGCCGCCGAGATGAACTGGGCGTCCTGCAGGTTGCTGTCGAGCAGGCTCTTGGTGTTCCCGTGGAGGAACTCCATGGCGAAATGGACGCCCCTCAGCTCGCGGCCGGGGATGGGGAGGTCGCGGGGCAAGGTCGCGCCGCCGCAGAGGACGATGGCGTCGAACTCGGCCTTCATCTTGTCGGCCGGGTAGTCCTGGCCGACGTTGACGCCCGGGCGGAACGCGATGCCCTCGGCCGCCATGAGGGCCACGCGGCGCTCGACCACGCTCTTGTCGAGCTTCATGTTCGGGATGCCGTACATCAGGAGCCCGCCGATGCGGTCGGCGCGCTCGAACACGGTGACGAGATGGCCGGCGCGGTTGAGCTGGGCGGCGGCGGCGAGGCCGGCGGGGCCCGAGCCCACGATCGCCACCTTCGTGCCGGTGCGCCCCGCGGGCGGCTCGGGGACGACCCAGCCCTCGTCGAAACCCTTGTCGATGATCGCGACCTCGATGGCCTTGATGATGACGGGGGGATCGATGATGCCGAGCACGCACGAGCCTTCGCAGGGGGCCGGGCAGACGCGACCGGTGAACTCGGGGAAGTTGTTCGTCTGGTGGAGGCGGTCGAGCGCGTCACGCCAGCGGCCGCGGTAGACGAGGTCGTTCCACTCCGGGATCAGGTTGTGGATGGGACAGCCGGTGGCGAGGCCGGCTATCACCTCACCCGTGTGGCAGAAGGGCGTGCCGCAGTCCATGCAGCGCGCGCCCTGGTCCCTGAGCTTCTTGGCCGGAAACTCCTCGTGGAACTCGCCCCAGTCCTGGATGCGCTCGAGCGGGCTCCGGTCCGGAGGCAGCTCGCGCTCGAGCTCGAGGAAGCCCGTGGGTTTCCCCATGGGCCCCTACTTGCCTCCCACCCGGGCCACGTCCTGGACGTTCAACTCGAACGCGGCCATCTCGGCCTCCTCGGGCGAGAGGCCGGTCTCGCGCATCTTCCGCTGCGCCTGCAAGACGCGGTTGTAGTCGATGGGGACCACGCGCACGAAGCGGGGCACGAAATACTCCCAATCGACGAGCACCTTGCTCGCGCGGGCGCTGCTCGTGAGCTGGGCGTGGCGGAAGATCAGGTCCTTCACGAAGTCGATCTCTTCGGGATAGCGCAGCCGGTAGAGCAGCACCATCTCCTTGTTGCAGCGGGCGGCGAAGTCGTCGTCCTCGTCGAGCACGTAGGCGATGCCGCCGCTCATGCCGGCCGCGAAGTTGCGGCCGGTGGGACCGAGCACGACCACGCGGCCGCCCGTCATGTATTCGCAGCCGTGGTCGCCCACGGCCTCCACCACCGCGCTCACCCCGCTGTTGCGGACCGCGAAGCGCTCCCCCGCCGCGCCGTAGAAGAACGCCTCGCCCGCGGTGGCGCCGTAGAGAGCGACGTTGCCCACGATCATGTTCTGCTCGGGCACGAAGCTCGAGCCGCGCGGGGGGTAGACCACGATGCGGCCGCCGGACAGCCCCTTGCCCACGTAGTCGTTGGCGTCGCCTTCCAGGGTGAGGGTCAGGCCCTTCGGCATGAACGCGCCGAAGCTCTGGCCGGCCGAGCCCTTGAACGTGAGCTGGATGGTGTCGTCGGGCAGACCGGCCGGGCCGTGACGGCGCGTGACCTCGCTGCCCAGGATGGTGCCGACCACGCGGTTGCGGTTGCGTATGGGCAGCGTGGCCGAGACCTTCTGGCCGCGTTCGAGGGCCGGCTTGCACAGCGCGAGCAGCGTGGTCTTGTCGAGCGACTCCTCGAGGCCGTGCTCCTGCGGGATCTGGCAGAAGCGGCCCACCTCGGGGCCCACGTCCGGCCGATGGAAGATGGCCGAAAAGTCGAGACCGCGGGCCTTCCAGTGATCGAGCGCGGGCTTCAGCTCCAGACAATCGCTGCGGCCCACCATCTCTTCCAGGCGGCGGAAGCCGAGCTGGGCCATCAGCTCGCGCACCTGCTGCGCGATGAAGTTCATGAAAGTGACGACGTGGGCGGGGTCGCCCGTGAACTTCTCGCGCAGGCGCGGGTCCTGGGTGGCCACGCCCACGGGGCAGGTGTTGAGGTGGCAGACGCGCATCATGATGCAGCCGAGCACGACCAGGGGCGCGGTGGCGAAGCCGAACTCCTCGGCTCCGAGCAGCGCCGCCACCACGACGTCGCGGCCGGTCTTGAGCTGGCCGTCGGTCTCGACCACGATGCGGCTGCGCAGGTTGTTGAGCAGCAGCACCTGGTGCGTCTCGGCCAGGCCCAGCTCCCAGGGCACCCCGGCATGCTTGATGCTCGACAAGGGCGATGCGCCGGTGCCGCCGTCGTGGCCGCTGATGAGCACGACGTCCGCGTGGGCCTTGGCCACGCCGGCCGCGATCGTGCCCACCCCCACCTCGGCCACGAGCTTGACGCTGATGCGCGCGTGCTCGTTCGCGTTCTTGAGGTCGTGGATCAGCTCCGCCAGGTCCTCGATCGAGTAGATGTCGTGGTGCGGCGGCGGCGAGATCAGGCCCACGCCGGGCGTGGAGTGGCGCACCTTGGCGATCCAGGGGTAGACCTTCTTGCCCGGAAGCTGGCCGCCTTCGCCGGGCTTGGCGCCCTGGGCCATCTTGATCTGCAGCTCGCGCGCGTTGACCAGGTAGTTGCTGGTGACGCCGAAGCGGGCCGAGGCCACCTGCTTGATGGCGCTGTTCTTCGAGTCGCCGTTCGGCTCCAGGAAGTAGCGCGCCGGATCCTCGCCGCCTTCGCCGGTGTTGCTCTTGCCGCCGAGGCGGTTCATGGCCACGGCCAGGGTCTCGTGCGCTTCCTGGCTGATCGAGCCGTAGGACATGGCTCCGGTCTTGAACCGCTTGACGATGGCCTCGACCGGCTCCACCTCGCCGAGGGGCACCGGCGGGCCGGCCGGCTTGAGCTCCATGAGCCCGCGCAGGGTGGCCCGCCGCTTCTCCTGGGTGTTGATGAGCGTGCTGTACTCGCCGAACAGCTTGAAGTCGTTCGTGCGGCAGGCGTGCTGCAGCTTGTGGATCGACTGGGGGTTGAAGAGGTGGTGCTCGCCGTCGTACCGCCACTTGTACTTGCCCCCGGGGTCCAGGTCGCGCAGCGAGGCGCCGGTCGCTCCGAAGGCCGACCCGTGCCGGGCCGTCGCCTCGCGCGCGATGACGTCGATGCCGATGCCGCCGAGGCGCGACGGCGTCCAGGTGAAGTACCTGTCGATGACGTCTCTGTCGAGGCCCACCGCCTCGAAGATCTGCGCCCCGCAGTAGCTCTGGATGGTGGAGATCCCCATCTTGGAGATCACCTTCACCACGCCCTTGTTGAGGGCCTTGATGTAGTACTTGACCGCGTGCTCCTCGTCGACGCCGGGCAGCATGCCCTCCTTGACGAGGTCGTGCAGCGTCTCGAAGGCGAGGTACGGATTCACGGCGCCGGCGCCGTAGCCGATGAGCAGGGCGAAGTGGTGGACCTCGCGCGGCTCGCCGCTCTCGAGGACGAGGCCGACCTGCGTGCGCGTGCCCTCGCGGATCAGGTGGTGGTGGACGCCGGCCACGGCGAGCAGGGCCGGGATGGGCGCGTGCTCGGCGTCCACGCCGCGATCGGACAGGATCACGATGTTCGTGCCGGCGCGCACGGCTTCGCTGGCGCGGCGGCAGACCTCGGCCATGGCCTTTTCCAGCCCCTCGCCGCCGGACGCGGGCGGGAACAGGATGGGGATGGTCGTGGCCTTGAAGGCCCAGGCCCCCGAGCGGCCCTTGGGCGTGCTCAGGTAGCGGAGCTTCTCCAGCTCTTCATTGGTGAGGATGGGGGTGGAGAGCTTGATCTGGTGGGCGGACAGCGGCGTCGGCTCCAGCAGGTTGCGCTCGGGGCCGATGGTGGTGTCGGCGGCCATGATGATCTCTTCGCGGATCGCGTCGATGGGCGGGTTGGTGACCTGGGCGAAGAGCTGCTTGAAGTAGTTGTAGAGGAGCTGCGGGCGCTCCGACAACACGGCGAGCGGCGTGTCGTCGCCCATGGAGCCCACGGGCTCGACGCCCTCCTTCCCCATGGGCAGCACGAGCTGCTCCACGTCCTCGCGGCTGTAGCCGAAGGCGAGCTGGCGCTTCAGCACGGTCTCGTGGTCGGGCTCGGCCGGGGACGGCGCCTCGGGCACCTCCTGCAGCGTCACCAGGTTGTCGCGCACCCACTGGCCGTAGGGCTTCTCGTTGGCGGTGCGGAGCTTGATCTCCTCGTCGGCCACGATACGGCCTTCCGCGGTGTCGACCAGGAACATGCGGCCGGGTTGCAGGCGTCCCTTCTGCAGTACGCGGTCGGCCGGGATCTCGGGGAGGACACCGACCTCGGAGGCCAGGACGACGAGGCCGTCCTTGGTGACGTAGTAGCGCGAGGGCCGCAGGCCGTTGCGGTCGAGGGTGGCGCCGATGCGGATGCCGTCGGTGAAGGCGATGGAGGCCGGGCCGTCCCACGGCTCCATGAGCGAGGCGTGGTATTCGTAGAAGCCCTTCTTCTTCTCGCTCATCGACTCGTGGCCGCTCCACGGCTCCGGGATCATCATCATCACCGCGTGCGGGAGCGCCCGGCCGGTGAGGGTCAGCATCTCCAGCACGTTGTCGAACATGGCGGAGTCGCTGCCGCCCTGGTCGATGACGGGCAGGATCTTCTGGAGGTCGTCGCCGAAGAGCGGCGAGGAGAAGAGGCTCTCCCGCGCGTGCATCCAGTTGATGTTGCCGCGCAGGGTGTTGATCTCGCCGTTGTGGCAGACGTAGCGGTACGGGTGCGCGCGGGCCCAGTTGGGGAAGGTGTTGGTGCTGAAGCGCGAGTGCACCATGGCCAGGGCCGACTCCACGCGGCTGTCCACGATGTCGGGAAAGTAGGCCGGAAGCTGGGGTGCGATCAGCATCCCCTTGTAGACGAGCGTCCGGTGCGAGAAGCTGGGGACGTAGAACATCCCCTTGTCCGCGATGTCGGTCGCGCGCACCGCGTTCTCCACGCGGCGGCGCAGGACGTAGAGTCGGCGCTCGTAGGCGTCGTCGTCTTCGATGGCGTCGGGCCGCGACACGAAGACCTGGCGCATGGCCGGCTCGGCGGCCACCGCGGTGGGCCCGAGGAGGGCGTTGTCGGTGGGCAGGTCGCGCCAACCGAGGACCGGCATCCCCTCTTCGGCGGCCACGCGGGTCCAGACCTCTTCGCAGTGCGCGCGGCTCTGCGGGCCCTTGGGCAGGAAGACGATGCCCGCGCCGTAGCGCCCGGCGGCGGGCAGGGTGATGCCGATCTTGTCGCACTCCTCGGCCAGGAAGCGGTGCGGCATCTGCATGAGGATGCCGGCGCCGTCGCCCGTGTTCTTCTCGCAGCCGCAGGCGCCGCGGTGCTCGAGGTTCAGCAGCACCTGCACGCCCTGCTCGACGATCGAGTGCGACTTCCGGCCGTGCGCGTCTACGACGAAGCCGATGCCGCAGCTATCGTGCTCGTGAGACGGATCGTATAGCCCCTGCCGGGGGGGAGGTCCGACTCTGGTCATGGGAGCGCCCCGCTTCCAATGGCGAAGGCCGATCTTAGCGTGGAAGCGAGCTGCTCTTCGGGTTTTTTCGGCCGCCGCCCGCCTTTGGGAGCGATTTTTCCTCCGCGGCGGGCTCCGCGGCGGACTTCCAGAAGAATTCTCGATGGAGGTTATGCACGGCGCGCTCGGCGTCGGCTTCGGCGACCAGGACCGAGATGTTCACGTCGGACGCCGCGAACGAGATCATCACCACGTTCACGTCGGACAAGGCGTCGAAGATCCGGCGGGCCAGGCCCTGGTAGCGGAAGAAGCCGCGCCCCACCAGGCTGACGATGGCGTTCTCGCGCAGGATCCTCACCTCGCCGAGGCGCGCGAGGTCGGCCTTGATGTCGGCCAGGTGCTCGACGTCGTCGACCGTGACCGAGATCGAGACCTCCGAGGTCGCGATGAGGTCGACGGGGGTGCGATGGCGGTCGAAGACCTCGAAGACGCGGGCCACGAAGCCGTGGGCCATCAGCATGCGGGGCTGGGCGATGAGGATGACGGAGATCCCCTTCTTGAAGGCGATGGCCCGGGGCTCGCCGTCCTCGCCGGGCGCCCGGCCCGTGATGAGCGTGCCGGGGGCGGAGGGGTCGAGCGAGTTCAGGATGCGCACGGGGATGCCGCGCTCGACCGCCGGATTGATGGCGGCGGGGTGGAGAACCTTGGCCCCGAAGTAGGCCAGCTCGGCCGCCTCGTCGAAGCTCACCTCGGAGATGGCGCGCGCCCCGGGCACCACGCGCGGGTCCACGGTCATGATCCCGTCCACGTCGGTCCAGATCTGGATCTCGTCCGCGGGGAGGACCGCCCCCAGGATGGAGGCCGAGAAGTCGGAGCCGCCCCGTCCGAGG
>Ga0326597_10006518_pt1 | contig 15973 bp, 14 predicted proteins | sample RVTome_12_FD_203789 | JGI IMG/M metagenome (GOLD analysis project Ga0326597, IMG submission 203789) | Soil microbial communities from uranium-contaminated site in the Upper Colorado River Basin, Wyoming, United States - RVT100D185 | ecosystem: Environmental > Terrestrial > Soil > Contaminated >...
CTCGTCTCTCGCCGCGACATCGAATTTGCGGGCGATGTGCAGCATCTGCTCCAGCTCCTGCGGCGGCGGTTGGTTCGACAGCGTGGGTGGCGGCCCGATCCAGATCGGTGCCGCCTCGCTCATGCCGGAGAAGGCACCTAGCCCCGGTTCCCGTAGCAGCCATTCCGGATGGGAATTCAGCCACCGGACGACCGCAAACTCCAGTGAAGCCTGGAAATTCACGGCCGGTTTGTAACCAGTGATCCAGGTCTCCCCGAGACCCTTCAGCACGGCGCTGACGTTCTGATGCTTGAACTCAACCGATCCCTCGGAGCGACCGTTCAGCATGGGCAGAACCGCACGTCGATGCTCGGCCTTGTTGTAGGGGCGTCCAGCGATGTCATCGGCCAGCATCGCGAAGTAACCCGCGACGATCAGATCATTTTCTTCATCTGTCCATGGCCCGTTCGACATTACGCCAGGCTAGGTGCCCTTAGCCCGTTTGTCACCAAGGGCTTCGCGCAGCCCTGCGAGGATTTTCGCTGTGAAACGCCGCCTTCGGGTGTCTCTGTACGCACCGAGAGCAGACGAACCCGCTTCAACTGCGGCGCATTTAGATTTCGGTAACACTTTGGAAAAGCGTAACTTTTCGAATCCGTCTCGGTTTGGATGAAGGGCGGATGGAAAGAGACGCGGGGCGTTCAGAGACCGATTTCGACCAAAACGCCAGTCTCCGAAAGTCGGATGGCCTCGCTAAACCCCTTTGAAACCAAAAGAAAAAAGGCCCACGCTGGGGCCTCGTCTCGGGTTTGCAATGTGCAAGTGGCGGAGAGAAAGGGATTCGAACCCTTGAGACGGTTCCCCGCCTACACACTTTCCAGGCGTGCGCCTTCGACCACTCGGCCACCTCTCCGTGTCGCGCTCATTAGCGCGGGCGGCATGCGCGATGCAAGGGCTACCGTGTTCGCCGCGCCGACCCACACTGCGAGGAATGGTGCCGGCGCACGCGCCGGCCAGCGGCAGCGCCGTTGCCAGGGCGGTTCTGCCAGCCGGTGCGCGGTGTGCCACCGGGCGCGGGTCTGGCGGCCAGTGGGGCGCGATTTGGCGCCCGGTCAGCAAGCGGGCAGACTGCCCGTGTGCCGCATTCGCGCAAAACCGCTTCACCTTGGTCGGTCTGGAGCCTAGCCTTGGCGCATGACAACCGCGGTCTTCACCCATGCATCCGCGCTGCAGCATCTGGCGCCGCCCGGCCATGCCGAACGCGGGGCGCGGATCGAGGCGGTCATGCAGGCGCTTCAGGCACCGGCTTTCGCGACGCTTGCCCGCCAAGTTGCGCCGCGCGCGGCGGAAGCCGAGATGCTGCGCTGCCATCCGCGCCGCCATCTGGCGCGGGTGCACGCGGCATTGCCGCGTGACGGCTGGGCGATGCTCGACCCCGACACCTATGTTTCACCGCTGTCGCTTGATGCGGCGCTGCACGCTATCGGCGGGGTCAATGCGGCGGTAGATGCGGTGCTGGCGGGGCAACTGCACAACGCCTTTGTCGCGATGCGCCCGCCGGGGCACCATGCCGAAACCGAACGCGCGATGGGGTTTTGCCTGTTTGGCACGGTGGCGATAGCGGCGCGGCGGGCGCTGGATCATCACGGGCTGGCGCGCGTCGCGGTGCTTGATTTCGACGTGCATCACGGCAACGGCACGCAGGCGCTGCTGTGGGATGAGCCGCTGGCAATGTTCGTTTCCAGCCATCAGATGCCGCTTTACCCCGGCTCGGGCGCGGCCGCGGAAATCGGCGCGCACGGGCAGATCATCAACCTGCCGCTGCCGGCGGGGTCGGGCGGCGCCGCAATGCGGCCATTGTGGCAAGCGGCGCTGGCACGTGTGCGGGCCTTCGCGCCGGAACTGCTGCTGGTCTCGGCGGGATTCGATGCGCACCGGGCCGACCCGTTGGCGGGGTTGAACTGGGACGCAGGCGACTACCGCTGGCTGACGCGTGCCATCTGCGACCTGGCGGATGCCTGCTGCGGCGGGCGGGTGGTCTCGACACTTGAAGGCGGATATGATCTGAGCGCGCTTGCAACCAGCGCGGCGGCGCATGTGGCGGTTTTGATGGAGCGGGGGCGATGAGCGAGATTGCGGCGATGAGCTTTGAAGAGGCAATGGCGGCGCTGGAACAGGTGGTGCGCGATCTGGAACAGGGCACGGTTTCGCTTGATCAGTCGATCACGCTTTACGAACGCGGTGCAGCGCTTAAGGCGCATTGCGAGGCGCTGCTGAAGGCCGCCGAGGAACGAGTGGAAAAGATCACGCTGGGCGAGGGCGGCGCGCCCACCGGCGCCACAACGGTGACGGGGCTCTAGGTGTTCGCCGAACAACTGGCCGCGGCGCAGCGCAGCGTGCAGTCGGCGCTTGACGCCGCGATTGCGCGCCAGCCCGCCGGGCAGTTGCGTGATGCAATGGGCTACGCCGTGCAGGGCGGCAAGCGGCTGCGCGCCTTTCTGGTGCTGCAAAGCGCCGCGCTGCACGGCCTTGCCACGGCGCAGGTGTTGCCAGCCGCGGCGGCGGTCGAGGCGCTGCACGCCTATAGCCTGATCCACGACGACCTGCCCTGCATGGATGATGACGACTTGCGCCGCGGCCAGCCCACGCTGCATGTGAAATGGGATGAGGCAACCGCGGTGCTGGCCGGCGACGCGCTGCAAACGCTGGCGTTCGAGTTGTGTTGCGACCCGGCATTGGGGCCGGCCGAGCGCCGGCTGGCGCTGGTGGCGGCGCTGGCGCGTGCCTCGGGCGCCGCGGGAATGGTGCTGGGACAGACGCTTGATATCGCCGCCGAAACGGCGCCGACGCCGCTGACGCTGCAGGCGATCAGCGCACTGCAGGCGGGCAAGACCGGGGCGCTGATCGGCTTTGCCGCCGAGGCCGGGGCGATCCTTGCCGGTGCCGACCGTGCGCCGCTGGCGCGCTATGCCGCAGCGCTTGGGCAGGCGTTTCAAATCGCCGACGACATTCTTGACGTAACGGGCTCCGAGACGCAGGCGGGCAAGCGCCTGGGCAAGGATGCAAGGGCGGGCAAAGCCACCTTCGTGACGCTGCTGGGGCTGGAGGGCGCGCGGAACCGTGCCGAAACGCTGGTCGATACCGCCTGCGCTGCGCTTGCGCCCTATGGCGAAAAGGCCCAAACCTTGCGGGACGCCGCGCGCTTCGCTATCTCGCGCCAGACCTGACGCCCGGGAGGGCCGCGAATGACCCAAAGACCCGCCACCCCCGTGCTTGACCGCGTGCGCCTGCCTTCGGACCTCAAGTCGCTCAGCGACCGCGAGCTGCACCAGCTTGCCGATGAGTTGCGCGCCGAGACGATATCGGCGGTTTCGGTAACCGGCGGGCACCTTGGCGCCGGGCTTGGCGTGGTGGAACTGACGGTCGCGCTGCACGCGGTGTTCGATGCGCCGCGTGACAAGATCATCTGGGATGTCGGGCACCAGTGCTACCCGCACAAGATTCTGACCGGGCGACGCGAGCGTATCCGCTCGCTTCGTCAGAAGGGCGGCCTGTCGGGTTTCACCAAACGTTCCGAAAGCCCCTATGACCCGTTCGGGGCGGGGCACAGCTCTACCTCGATTTCGGCGGCGCTGGGGTTTGCCATGGCGCGCGAACTGGGTGGCGAGGCGGGCGACGCCGTCGCGGTCATCGGCGATGGCGCGATGAGCGCGGGCATGGCGTTTGAGGCGATGAACAACGCGGGCCATTTGCGCAAGCGGTTGTTTGTGGTGCTGAACGACAACGAAATGTCGATTGCGCCGCCGGTCGGGGCGCTGTCGGCCTACCTCACACGGCTTTACACGGGCGGCCCCTATCAAGATCTGAAAGCCGCGGCAAAAAGCGCGGTCAGCCTGTTGCCGGAACCTTTGCAGGAAGGCGCGCGGCGGGCCAAGGAAATGCTGAAAGGCATGGCCGTGGGCGGCACGCTGTTCGAAGAACTTGGCTTCACCTATGTCGGGCCGGTCGATGGCCACGATCTGGGCCAGTTGCTGGCGCTGCTGCGCACCGTCAAGGTGCGTGCCACCGGGCCGATGCTGATTCATGTGGTGACCAAGAAGGGTAAGGGCTATGCCCCCGCCGAACGCGCCGCCGACCGCGGCCACGCCACCGCCAAGTTCGACGTGCTGACCGGCGAGCAATCCAAGTCTGCCTCGAACGCGCCCAGCTACACCAAGGTGTTTGCGCAAAGCCTGCTGGCCGAGGCGGCGCGCGATGAAAAGATCGTGGCGGTAACCGCCGCAATGCCCGACGGCACCGGGCTGAACCTGTTCGCCGAACGCTTCCCGCGCCGTTGCTTCGATGTCGGCATTGCCGAACAGCACGCGGTGACGTTTTCGGCCGGGCTGGCGGCGGGCGGGCTGAAACCATTCTGCGCGATCTATTCCACCTTTCTGCAGCGCGGTTACGACCAGGTCGTGCATGATGTCGCGGTGCAGCGCCTGCCGGTGCGCTTTGCCATCGACCGCGCCGGGCTGGTGGGCGCCGATGGCGCCACGCATGCCGGCGCCTATGACGTGGCCTATCTGGCCAATCTGCCCGGTTTCGTGGTGATGGCGGCGGCGGATGAGGCCGAACTGGTGCACATGGTCGCCACCGCGGCGGCGATTGACGACCGCCCCTCGGCCTTTCGCTACCCGCGCGGCGAGGGCATGGGGGTGGAAATGCCCGCCTGTGGCGTGCCGCTGGAAATCGGCCGCGGCCGGGTGCTGGCGGAAGGCGGGCGCGTGGCGATCCTGTCTTACGGCACGCGTCTGGCCGAGGTGCTGAAGGCGCGCGAGGCGCTGGCGGCGCGCGGCCTTGCCCCCACCGTCGCCGATGCCCGCTTTGCCAAGCCCTTGGACCGCGAGCTGATCCTGCGGCTGGTCGCCGGGCACGAGGCGCTGATTACTGTCGAGGAAGGCGCCATCGGCGGTTTCGGCAGCCACGTCGCGCAACTGCTGGCCGATGAAGGCATCTTCGATCGCGGCTATTGCTTCCGCGCGATGGTGCTGCCCGATAGCTTCATCGACCAGGCCAACCCCGACGACATGTATACCGCCGCCGCCATGAACGCCCCGCAGATCGAGGCGAAGGTGCTGGAGGTGCTGGGGGTGAAGGTGGCGATGAGGGCGTAAGGGGCGCATCGGGCGCCCGCTCACGCATCACGACAACGGCTGGCCATGCCCGCTGCACACCCACGCCGCCCCGCACCCTTCCACCGCCCGGGCAAAGATGCTCTAATGCGGCACCCACAGAACCAAGAAACGAGCAGCCCATGCCTCACGATCTGCTTTCGGCGATGCCCGAAACCTATGACGCCTCGTCAATCGAGGTGCTGGAGGGGTTGGAGCCGGTGCGCAAGCGCCCCGGCATGTATATCGGCGGCACCGATGAGCGCGCGTTGCACCATCTGGTGGCCGAAATCCTCGACAACGCGATGGACGAGGCGGTGGCGGGGCACGCCAGCCGCATCGAGATCGAGCTTGCGGCCGACTACACAGTCACCGTGCGCGACAATGGCCGCGGCATGCCGGTCGATGCGCACCCGAAGTTTCCCGGCAAATCGGCGCTGGAGGTGATCTTGTGCATGCTGCATTCGGGCGGCAAGTTTTCCGGCAACAGCTACCAGACCTCAGGCGGGCTGCACGGGGTGGGCGCCAGCGTGGTGAACGCGCTTTCCGACAGCATGGTGGTGCAGGTGGCGCGCAACCGCGAATTGTGGGAGCAGCGCTTTTCGCGCGGGCTGCCGCTGGGGCCGATTGCCCGGCTGGGCACCGCGCCAAACCGCCGCGGCACCACGGTCAGCTTTCACGCCGACGAACAGATTTTCGGCCACAACCGTTTCCGCCCGGCACGGATGCTGAAACTGGTGCGCTCGAAAGCCTACCTGTTCTCGGGTGTGGAAATCCGCTGGAAATGCGAAATCCCCGATGGCGACACGCCGATGGAGGCGGTGTTCCACTTTCCCGGCGGGCTGGCCGATTACCTGGGCGAGCAGCTGAACGGCTGTTCGAATTATGCCGACCGGCCTTTCGCGGGCAGGGTCGGCTTTGCCGAAAAGTTCGGCGTGCCGGGGTCGGTCGAATGGGCAATCAACTGGACCCCGTCGCGCGACGGCTTCATTCAAAGCTACTGCAACACCGTGCCCACGCCCGAAGGCGGCACGCATGAGGCGGGTTTCTGGGCAGCAATCCTGAAAGGTATCCGCGCTTATGGCGAACTGGTGAAAAACCGCAAGGCCGCCGACATCACCCGCGATGATCTGGCGCTTGGCGGTTGCGCGCTGGTCTCATGCTTCATCCGTGAACCCGAATTCGTCGGCCAGACCAAGGACCGGCTTGCCACCGCCGAAGCGGCGCGGCTGGTCGAAGGCGCGGTGCGCGACCATTTCGACAACTGGCTTGCCGCCGATACCAAAAGCGCCGGCGCCATTCTCGATTTCCTGGTGCTGCGGTCGGAAGAACGGCTGCGGCGACGCGCCGAAAAGGAAACCGCGCGCAAAAGCGCCACCAAGCGGCTGCGGCTGCCCGGCAAGCTGGTCGATTGTTCGGCCAGCAGCCGTGAGGGGACCGAGCTGTTCATCGTTGAGGGTGACAGCGCGGGCGGCAGCGCCAAGATGGCGCGCGAACGCAAGAACCAGGCGCTGCTGCCGCTGCGCGGCAAGATCCTGAACGTGCTTGGCGCGGCCAGCGCCAAGATGGGCGCCAACGCCGAAATCAACGACCTTTGCCAAGCGCTTGGCGTCGGCATGGGCACAAAATTCCGCGTCGACGATCTGCGCTATGAAAAGATCATCATCATGACCGACGCCGACGTTGACGGCGCGCATATCGCCAGCCTGCTGATGACCTTCTTCTTCACGCAGATGCGGCCGCTGATCGACAAGGGCCACCTATACCTCGCCTGCCCGCCGCTATACCGGCTGACGCAGGGGGCGCGGCGGCTTTACGTGGCCGACGATGCCGAGAAAGAGGCGGCACTGGCGCGCGGCCTTGGCGGCAAGGGCAAGATCGACGTGCAGCGCTTCAAGGGCCTGGGCGAGATGGATGCGAAAGACCTGCGCGACACCACGATGAACCCGCTGACGCGCAAGCTGATCCGGGTGACGATTGATGATGAGGTCGGGGGGGAAACGGCTGAACTTGTGGAACGGCTGATGGGCAAGCGGCCGGAACTGCGCTTTCAGTATATTCAGGAGAACGCGCGGTTCGTGGAAGAGTTGGATGTGTGAGGGGGTTGCGAAAGCAAGGGCGAACCCGCCCCTTCGCACTCCCTTGCCACGTGCCACCTCACCCGATCGCGTTCAGCACCGCAAAGATCAGCGCCGACAGCCCGGCCGAGGCGGGAACCGTGATCACCCAGGCGGCCGCGACGGTCAGGAAATGCGAGCGCCGCACCAGCTTGCGGCGGCGGCGTTCGTCAGGCGGCACGACCTTGCCCTTGACCAGGCCAAGCGCACGGGCGCGCCGCTCGGCGTGCCATTCGCGAAAGAAACCGACGCCGAACACCGCCCCCACCGCGATATGCGTCGATGACACCGGCAGGCCAAGCCAGGAAGCAACGATCACCGTCAGCGCCGCCGACAGCGCCACGCAATAGGCCCGCATCGGGTTCAGCTTGGTGATCTCGCTGCCGACCATGCGGATCAGCTTTGGCCCGAACAGCACCAAACCGAATGAGATCCCTCCGGCGCCGATCACCATCACCCAAAGCGGGATCGCTACCTTGGTGGCGCCGGCGTCGCCCTCGGCCACCGCATGCACGATGGCAGCCAGCGGGCCGACCGCGTTCGCCACATCATTGGCGCCATGCGCAAACGACAACAGCGCGGCCGAAATCACCAGCGGCACCGCAAACAGCCGCTTCAGCGATTTCTTGCGGTTTTCCAGCCCTTCTGACTGCCGCCGGATCACCGGCATGCTCAGCATCCAGCCCAACACCCCGACCGCAAGGCCGATCGTGGCAGCACTTGCCAGATCGATCTTGACCACCTTGCTCAGCCCCTTCAGCGCCAGGTAGGCGGCAAAGGCACCAGCCATGATGCCGATCAGCACCGGCACCCAACGCCGGGCAGCAGCGATCTTGTCGTCGGCATACATGATGCGGGCCTTGATGAACGCCAGGAATACAGCGGCGATCAGCCCGCCCAGCACCGGCGAGATGACCCAGCTTGCGGCAATTCTTCCCATGGCGGGCCAGTTGATCGCGGCCATGCCCGCCGCCGCGACCCCCGCCCCGACGACGCCGCCGACAATCGAATGCGTGGTCGAAACCGGTGCGCCCAGCCAGGTCGCCAGGTTCAGCCATAGCGCCGCCGCCAGAAGCGCCGCCATCATCGCCCAGATGAAAGTGGCGCCTTGCGCCATCGCCTGCGGCGCGACGATGCCCGATGAAACGGTCTTGACCACATCGCCGCCGGCAATCAGCGCGCCGGCAGTCTCGAACACCGCGGCGATCAGCAAGGCGCCCCCCAACGTCAGTGCATTGGCACCGACAGCTGGTCCCATGTTGTTGGCGACATCATTGGCCCCGATGTTCAGCGCCATATACGCCCCGATCACCGCCGCCGCGATCACCACCAGCGAACCGGCCTGCGCCCCGAACACCGCCGAGGCGGCGATGCCGACCAGCACCACGAAGGCCAGCGCGATCCCCGGCGCCACCAGCGGCTGCGAAATGAAATGCGTGGCCTCGCCAAGCCGGTCGATGCGGCCAAGATCCTTGTCGAGTGTCTTCCACTGGTTCTTGGGCGGCTGGGTCATGTCATCTGTCTGTCACGGGGCTGTCACAATCGGCAGGGGCCTAGCCCGAACCGCCCCGCGTGACAACCGCCAATCGGCTCAGATCTGGCGCAGCAGCGCTTTCAGCCCCGGTTCATCGACCATCGCCCCCGCGTCATAGGGGCGCACCCAGCGGCGCGCGCGGCGGCCGCATTCGGGGTATTCCTCGGCCAACCCGCTGACCCGGACGATGAAAACCTGCACCTCACAGGCCAGTGGCGCGCCGCTGTCACGCTGTTTGGCGTAGCTGAAGGCACCAAACGGCAGCGCCCCCACCTCGCCCGACACCCCGGCCTCTTCCCAGGCCTCCTGCAATGCCGATTGCGGCAGCGTGCGCCCACGCATCGGCCAGCCCTTGGGGATGATCCAGCGCCCGGTGCCCAGCGACGAGACCAGCAGCACCTCGCGTCGCCCGGGCCTGCCGCGCAGGCACAATGCCCCCACCTGCAGCGCCGGCTGCGCGCGGCTGATCAGATGTGCTGCACGAAATTGCAGCCTTTCGCGCAGGTTGTGCCAGAAGCTAATCGTCATCGTCCACCTTGCCGCGCAGGGCCTTGACCGTGCCCCGCACCTGCTTGGTGGCAAGCCGTCGGCGCTGGCTTCCCAGCGTCGGCCTGGTCGGCACCCGCCGCTTCGGTGCCACCAGTGCCGCGCGGATCAGCTCGGCCAGCCGTTCGCGCGCCAGCGCGCGGTTCTGCGCCTGGCTGCGGGTTTCCTCGGCACGGATCACGATGGCGCCATCCACCGTCCAGCGCCGCCCGGCAAGCCGTTTCAGCCGTGCCTTCACTGCGGGCAGCAGATGCGGGCTGCGCTCCGCCTCAAAGCGCAGCTCGACCGCCGACGAAACCTTGTTGACGTTCTGTCCGCCCGGCCCCTGCGCGCGCGTGAAGCTTTCGACCAGCTCCCAGTCGGCAATCGTTATCGCGTCATTGATCTGCAACATGTTCCAAGCCCGTCGTGCCGGTCTCCGGCTGCGCCCACCTTGTGCTTCTTCATTGTTCAAATACCCCGGGGGTCCGGGGGCAGCGCCCCCGGCGCTTGCCAATCGAAAGGCCGCCCGTTGCCGGGCGGCCCTCGAGATCTACGGAGATGGGCCAGTTAGGGAGTCGTCTCAGACTGGTCCCAGTCAGGGTTGGAAACCCTTGGGTCTGCCCTCAGGCAACGGCCCCCCTGACTGTCCCGACACCTCTCTCCAATATCACTCTCGACACTGGACCACCTCCTTTCGCTCGTGTTGCCGTTATCCACAGGCTGACACAGATTTTGTGTTTGTCAAAAGTTTTTACGCAAAGGTTGTGGTCATTCGCTTCACGATGATGCGAAAAAGCGGCAGTGCCACCAGCGCCAGCCCCAGTTTCACGCCCCAGTCGGCCAGCGCCAGCGATACCCAAAGCGGCGCGACCGGTCCAAGACCCAGCAGCGGCAACAGCGCACCCGCCCAGGAAACGTCATTGGCCGGTTCCAGAAACGTCAGGCTGGCGGAAAACGCCAGGCTGAAGAAAATCGCCGTGTCCAGCGACGAACCGACCAGCGTGGAAACCAGCGGCGCGCGCCACCAGCTTCCCTCGCGCAGCCGGTCGAACACCGCCACGTCGCTCAGCTGCGCCACCAGAAACGCGGTGCCCGAGCCTATCGCGATGCGCAATGTGACCAGCGGGCCAAATTCGCCGATGATCTGCGTGCCGATCAGCGAGCTGGCAACCCCGACCGCGAAGCCCGCCATCACCACGCGCCGCGCCGGGCCGACGCCATAGACGCGGTTCATCACGTCGGTAACAAGGAAGGCGAACGGGTAGGTGAAGGCACCCCAGGTCAGCCAGTTGCCGAACAGGAATTGCACAAGGATATTCGAGGCCACCACAATGGCGGCCATGGCAAGTATGCCGGGCAGGTAGCGGGTCATGGGATCATCCGTTTTGACAAGGTGGCGGAAACTTGGCCCGCGACCACCGCAGGCAGCGGGCGCATACGCGGCGGCGCGGCCCGGGTCAATCCCCCAGCCGGTATTCGACCAGCTCGCTGCGCTGGAACAGCCGGAAATTGTCATCCGAAATCAGCGTCAGCCGAATGGCCCCGGCGGCGTCGCGCCAAACCGAAATGCCTTCCAGATTGTCATGCACGCCGGCCCGCGTCTGCACCAGCACCTCGCCGCCGGAAAAGCCGTCGGGCCCAAGGTCGAACCGCCGCACGCGGCTGAGAAAGCCCAGCAACCCCCAGAAATCGCGCTCCAGCAGGTAAAACCGCCCGTCCGGGCCGAAATCCGCCCCCACCGGCAGCCAGCCGCCATCGCGCGGAATGCTGAATGGCTGGTCCCAGGCACCACCCCGGTAGCGCCAGACCGGAAAGGGCCTGTCCAGCGCTCCGGATCGTTCCGGCAGAGTGTAAAGCGTGCCATCCGGGCCGATTGCCAGCGCCTCCAGCGACGAGTTCAGCTGCATCTTGCCAAACGCCTCGGGGCGCGGCAGCAACTGCGCCGGGGCATCGGCACGCGGGTGCCGCACCACCCGCGTCAGCCCTTCGAAACTGATGTAGATGCTGCCGTCGGGCGCGATTGCCAGGCCTTCGCTGTCGGCGGTGGTGTCGCGCAGCGCCGCACCTTTGCTGTCAAGCAACCGGGTGGTTTCCAACACCTCGACCGCGCCGATCATCCCTGCCGCGTCGCGCGTCACGCGCCCCCGCCAAAGCATTGCGCGGTCTGACAGGGCGGTGAAGGACAGCCCGTCCGCGGCCATCTCTAGCGCCGAAAAGCCGCCAAAACCCGGGTGCGGGTCGGTCCAGACATAGCTGCCCAGATATTCTGCCGGCTCAGCCCCCGCCGCGGCGGGCGCAAGCGCCAGGAACCCGATCAGCGCCGCCGCGCCTAGTTTGCGGAAAGCACGGCGGCGCATTGGCGGGGCAGGTCGGCCAGCACATAGGTTCTGGCATTGCGCGGCGGCGGCGTGACGGGCTTTGGAGGCGGCGGCGGCGGGTTGCGCAACTGTTCCAGATAGGTCGTCACCCACCAGTTCAGCGAGGCATCGCAGCCGTTGCCGCCGCCCGAAAGCTCGGCCACGGTCGGCGTTTGCGTGATGCAGTCGGCTGAACCTGCGGGGCAGCGCAGGCGCACGTGAAAATGCGTGTTGTGCCCGGCGATCGGGCGGATCTTCTGCAGCCAGGCGGTATCATCGGCGGTCGCGGTCCGGCACAGTTCCAGCTTTACCGCGGCGGCGACGAATATCCGTTCCACCCGCCGGTCCGAGGCGGCGGCGCGCAGCAGCAGTGCATGCGTCGGGGTCCAGTTCGCGTTCACTGCGGTCTGGTCGGCGGTGCGCACCGAAACCGACGAGATTTCTTCGCGCCCCGGGCGCGACAGATCCAGCCGCTCCGGCGGCAGCATCCAGATATCGGCATCCAGCCCGATCTGGTGGCTGGCGTGATCGCCGGTCATCGGCCCGCCGCGCGGCTGGCTGATATCGCCGATGTAAAGCCCGGCCCAGCCCAGATCCTGCGCCCGGCGCGCCAGATCCTGCAGATAGTCGATCATCACCGGATGGCCCCAGTTGCGGTTGCGCGAAAGCCGCATGGCCTGCCAGCCCGGGCCGCTTTCGGGCAGCGCGACCAGCCCCGCCGCGCAGCCCTTGGCATATGATCCGATCGCCTCTGGGGCCTGCGCCGATGGCGCCTGCGCCGCGCCGAACAGCGTGCGGGCCAGAGGCTCGGCGCCGGCCGGCAGTGCCGTCAGCAGCAGCGCCGTGCACAGTGCCCGCATCATGCGCGAACCTCGCCCTGCGGCTTTACCCAGGCCATCAGCACCAGCCCCAGCACGAACAGCACCAGCAGCGGCGTGATGCCGATCTGCTGGCTGCCGCTGATCTGCGTCACCACCGCGATCGACAGCGGCGCGATGAACGAGGTGGCCTTGCCGGTCAGCGCGTAAAGCCCGAAGCTTTCGGTGATCTTGGCCGGGTCGGCCTGACGCACCATCATCGAGCGGCTGGCCGATTGCAGCGCGCCGCCCGCCGCCCCGATCATCCCGCCAAGCGCGAAAAAGGCGATGTCCGGCAGCGCGCTGTCGGCGGCCACGGCAAAGCCGAACACCGAACCGCGCGACACATAGATCACCCCAAGCGCCACCAGCGTCAGCACCACGATGTTCAGCACGATCACCGGTTTCGGGCCAAACCGGTCATCGGCCTTGCCGCCCAGCCAGGCGAAGGTGGCGCCGGTGATGGTGCCCAAAATGCCGAACATGCCGACGCTGACGATCGACCAGCCCAGCACCCCGACCGCGTAGATGCCGCCGAAGTAATAGATGCCGTTCAGCGCATCGCGGTAGAACATCGAGGCGATCAGAAAGGCAAACAAGCTGCGGTCCTTGGGCAGGTGCCGCAGCGTTGTGCGCAGTTCAGGCCAGGCGCCGCGCGCCGCGGTGGCGATGGACACCATGCCGGGGCGGCGCACCTCGTGCACCCACAGAAAAAACGGCAGCATGAACAGCGCATACCAGATGGCCGTGAAAGGCCCGACCGCGCGCGTGCCCTCGCGCAGCCCCGCATCCAGCCCGAATATCGGCGACAGCCCGATCAGCGTTTCGCCCGCGCCGTTTTCCGCCAGCAGCGTCAGCATGAAGATCAGCGCCGCCATGCCGCCCAGATAGCCGAACGCCCAGCCGGAACCGGAAATGCGGCCGATCTGGTCCGCGGGGCCAAGGTCGGGCAGCATCGCGTTGGTGAAGATCGTCGCGAACTCCATGCCGATCATGCCGATCGCGAAAGACAACATCACCAGCCAGAGGTTGAAATCATTGGGCGCGGCATACCAAAGCCCCCAGGCGCCCAGCACATACATCGCCGAGAACAGCCAGATGAACCGCATCCGCCGGCCGGACTTGTCGGCAACTGCACCCAGCAGCGGCGCCAGCAGCGCGATGACGATGCCGGTGGCGCCGATGCCGTAGCCCCAGACGGTTTGCGCCCGGCTGCCGTCGCCCAACAATTCGGTCATGTAAGGGGCGAAGATGAAGGTGATCAGCAGCGTATTGTAGGGCTGGCTGGCCCAGTCGAAAAACCACCAGCCCCAGATCTTCCTGCTTGCACGCGCCATGCCGCCCCCTGCCCCATGCTGTCTCTTGCCCGATACCGCCGATCAAGCCCGAAATCGGCGCAGGGCGCAAGCGGCTCAGGGTTGGGGCGGCCAGGGGCGGGTGGCATCGGCCGCGATCCAGGCCTGCACCCAGTCGGGCAGCGCCGGCGTGGCGCCGGCATGGCCCAGTTCGGCCGCCACCCGCCCCGGCGCGATCATGCCGCCGGCTGCGATTACCGCCATGCGCAGCAGCATCTGGTTGGTGCATTCGCCACGCCGCCACATGCTTTGCTCGACATAGAAGAACCGCGCGTCCCAGCCGATGCAGCGGCTTTGCATTTCGAAACGCTGGAAGGTCTGCACCCGGCGGCGGTAGCGCACCGAGTTGCCCGCCACTGTCAGCCCCCAGCCGTTGGCCCGCGTCACCCGCACCAGCCCGGTGCGGCTCGCCAGCGGGATCCGCCCCAGATCGTAAAGCGTCAACACGCGGCCGTTGTTCAGCTCCAGCCACGGGTCGATGTCCCAGGGCCAGCAGACATGGTGGCTGACATGCGTGCCGAGCAGCCCCAGCGCCGGCGCGTTGCGGAACTTCAGCACCTCTTTCGCCATTCGGACATAGGGATACATCGGCGTCTCCTTGTCCGCCGATGCCTGCCGCAGCGTCGCGGGGGCGTCAACCCGGCACGTTGCGGCAAGGCCGCGGTTGCAAGCCGCGCGCCTCTCGCTTAGGTCTGGTGCCGCAAGCCAAGAGGAAACCCATGATCACGCTTTTCCAAGCCCTGATGCTCATCCTGAACGTGGTCTGGTTCATCATGATCGCCCACATCATCCTTAGCTGGCTGATCAGCTTTCAGGTGCTGAACCTGCGTCAGCCGGTGGTGGCGCAGGTCTGGTTCGGTCTCAACCGCCTGCTCGAGCCGCTCTATGCCCCGATCCGCCGGTTTCTGCCCAACATGGGCGGGCTCGACCTGGCGCCGCTGGTGGGCTTCATCGTCGTCATCATCGCGCAGCGCGCGCTGAGCAACAACGCCGGCTTCTTCTACGGCTTCTAGGCACTTGCGCTTTCCCGACCCGCAATCGCTTCTGGCTTCGGTCTTCGGCTTCGCGGCATTCCGGCCGGGGCAGGAAGAGGTCGTGCGCGCAGTGCTGGCAGGGCGCAACACGCTGGCAATCATGCCCACCGGCGGCGGCAAGTCGCTGTGCTTCCAGTTGCCGGCACTGTGTCGCGAGGGGGTGACGGTGGTGATTTCGCCGCTGATCGCCCTGATGCGCGATCAGGTGCGGGCGCTGCGCGCGGCGGGGGTGGAAGCCGGCGCGCTGACCTCGGGCAACACCGACGCGGAAACCGAAGACGTGTTCGCGGCGCTGGATGCCGGAAGCCTGCGGCTGCTTTACATGGCGCCGGAACGGCTTGCCGGGGCCGCCACGCTGGGACTGCTGCGGCGCATCAACACCACGCTGATCGCGGTGGACGAGGCGCATTGCGTCAGCCAGTGGGGCCACGATTTCCGCCCTGATTATCTGCGCATCGGCGATCTGCGCCGCGCGCTTGGGGTGCCTCTGGCCGCCTTCACCGCCACCGCGGATGAGGAAACCCGCGCCGAGATCGTCGCCCGCCTGTTCGGCGGCGCCGCGCCGCAAACCTTTCTGCGCGGCTTCGACCGACCCAACATCCACCTTGCCTTCGCCGCCAAGGATGAACCCCGCCGCCAGATCCTCGATTTCGCCGCTGCAAGGCGCGGGCAGTCGGGCATCGTCTATTGTGCCAGCCGCGCGCGCACCGAAACCCTTGCCGCCGGACTGCGCGAGGCCGGGCATGCGGCGCTGGCCTACCATGCGGGAATGGAGGCGGAACCGCGGCGCGAGGTCGAGGCGCGGTTTCAGCGCGACGACGGGCTGATTGTGGTGGCGACGGTGGCCTTTGGCATGGGCATCGACAAGCCCGACATCCGCTGGGTGGCACATGCCGACCTGCCAAAATCGATCGAAAGCTATTATCAGGAAATCGGCCGCGCCGGCCGCGACGGCGCCCCCGCCGAAACGCTGACGCTTTATGGCGCCGACGACATCCGCCTGCGCCGCGCGCAGATCGACGAGGGGCTGGCACCGACCGACCGCAAGGCCGCCGACCA
>Ga0326597_10006519_pt1 | contig 15973 bp, 13 predicted proteins | sample RVTome_12_FD_203789 | JGI IMG/M metagenome (GOLD analysis project Ga0326597, IMG submission 203789) | Soil microbial communities from uranium-contaminated site in the Upper Colorado River Basin, Wyoming, United States - RVT100D185 | ecosystem: Environmental > Terrestrial > Soil > Contaminated >...
CGAAGTCACCGACCTTGTCTCTGAGCTTTACGTGTTCCTCGGTGAGATATCGATCCATGGTGTGCAGGCCGCTCGATTCAAAATGAAAGAGTCCGTCGGCACCGGTCGCATCGCCCACAGCGGTCCGGCGCCCGCTCTCCAAAGTAACGCAGAAGAGCCCCTCGACGGCAGCCGAGGGTCCGCGCAAAGCGCCGTACGGCCTTCAGCTTCGACAGCACGACGTCGCGACGGAGCAACAGGGGCGACATGTCGACGCGATGATCGACGTACGCCCAGGTGTCTTGGAACCCTCCGGCACCGCTTCCGGTTCCGTACGGGGCGGCCGAACGGCGCTCCAACGCCCCTGCCCGGCTCAGCGCCTCTAGGACTTCCGGCGTCTCTCCTGCATGGTCTCGCCGCGCCACGCGGCGCAGCGCTCTTCGCAGAACACCCCGCGGGGGATGGGCCGCGTCGATCATGTCGCGGGCACGCCGGAGGTCCTCGAGCGAGTAGAACGCCACACATGCCGAGTCCTCGCCGTCCCGCCCCGCCCGGCCGGCCTCCTGGTAGTACGCTTCGAGCGTGGAAGGCAGGCTCACGTGGACCACGGTGCGCACGTCCGCCTTGTCGATGCCCATGCCGAACGCATTCGTGGCCACCACGACCCGACACGGGCCTTCCATGAATGTCTCCTGTACCGCGGTGCGCGCCGGACCCGAAAGCCCAGCGTGATACGCCTGGGCGCTCATGCCGAATCCGGCGAGCAGGTCGCGTACCATCTCGACCGTGCCCCGGGTCGGAGCGTAGACGATGGCCGGCCCGGGCCGCTGGGCCAGCAGCCTGTATGTCTCACGCACCCGCTCATGGAACGTGCCCGCACGTCGCACCGCCCACGAGAGATTGGGGCGGTCGAAGGAGCGGACCTCCACGAGCGGATCGTGGAGCTCGAGGCTCGCCAGGATGTCGTCCCTGACGTCCGGTGTAGCGGTCGCGGTCAGCGCGAGGGTCGGGCAGCCGAGAAGCCCCCGAAGGCGCCCGATGCGCCGGTAGCAGGGGCGAAACTCGTGACCCCATTCCGATATGCAGTGCGCTTCGTCCACCGCGAGAAGCCGCACGTCGAGAGCCTTCAGCTCCTCCTGAAAGGCCTCGAGCTCGAGGCGCTCCGGGGCCACGAAGAGGACATCGAGCCCGCCTTCCCGCGCGGCGACCAGTGTCGACCGCCGTTCACCGCCCGATTGGGTGGCGCTCATGAACGCCCCGCGCAACCCGGCATCCAGCGCCCTGCGGACCTGGTCCTGCATCAGGGAGACCAGGGGCGTGATGACGAGCGTCAGGCCGCCCAGAGCCAGGGCGGGCACCTGGTAGCACACGCTCTTCCCTCCACCCGTCGGGAGCACACCGAGCGCGTCACGCCCGTCGAGCACCGCGCACACGAGCTCTTCCTGGCCGGGACGGAAGCCCGGATAGCCGAAATGGCGGCGAAGCAGCTCACGGGGATCGGGAGGCATAGGCCATCTTCACCGGCCCAGCCGGGCGGTGACATGGCGGGATCGGGCCGCTAGCTGGAGCGGTTTTCGTCGTGCGCCGCGCCGTCCTCCGCCACTTCCTTGCCGCCCGGCAGGAATCTGAGGACCAGGCCCGCGCCGAGCACCACGATCGCGAGCCACGTCATCCAACTCTGGCTCGTCGCCATGCCGACCACCGCCAGAACCGCGCCGAGCGTGAAGATGCGCACCTTCCACTCGAGGTACCTGCCGGCGCGGCGGGAGCGATCGAAGAACATGCCGATCGTCCGCTCAGCGGGTCGAGCGGTCGAGGAAGCGCCTCACACCCCGGCGGCACTCGTCCGACATGCGGACCTCGACGTTGACGTTCGCGCCGAGCTCGATGCCCTCCTCGAAGCCCAGACCATCGAGATCGTATAGGAGCCGCTTGGTGCTCGTCACCGCACCTGGAGGACGCTTCGCGAGCCCCGCCAGATAGGTGCGCGCTTCGGCGTCGAACGAGGCCGAGTCGAACGTGTGCGTGACCAGTCCGAGGCGCTCGGCTTCACCCGCCCCGATGCGGGCGCCGTTCACGACGAGGTCGAACGCCTTGCCTTCCGGGACCTTCCGCCGGAGGATCGCCATGACCATCGCGGGCACGAATCCGAGGTGCACCTCGGGGTAGCCGAGCTCCGCGGCTTCGTCCGCCAGCACGACGTCGCATGCGGTAGCGAGGCCGCACCCGCCGGCCAGGGCCCGTCCCCGCACCAGCGCCACGATCGGCCTCGGGTAAGCGCGCATCCGGGTGAACAGCGCGCCCAACGAGCGGGCGTCGGCCAGGTTCTCCTCGGCGGACATGGTCGCGATGCGCTCGAGCTCGGCCAGGTCGGCTCCCGAGCAGAAGTCCTTTCCGGCGCCGGTGATCGCCACGACCCGCACACCCTCGTCCTTCTCGGCTCGGTCGAGCGCCTCCTTCAGCGCCGCGACCAGCTCGCCATTCAGGGCGTTCCGCTTGTCGGGCCGGTTCAGGGTCAGGGTCGCGATGCCGTCTTCGACCTCGTACAGGAGGACCGGCTCCGTCACACGTATCCCCCGACCTCCGGCTCCCAATCGGCCGGCACGCGCCCGCGCCCCGCGGCGGCCTTCGCCACCTCGTCCGGCACCTCGACCTCCATCCTCAGGAGTCCCGTGCTGAACACCTTCCCCTGCGCGTCGTTCATCAGGGACATCGTGCCGCCGCCGCCCAGGGCCCCGTGCAGCAGGAAGTTGAGCGCGTTCAGATTGGGGAGCTCGAACCGTTCGACGTCGCCCTTCACCATGGGTCCGAAGTGCTCCTTCACGCGCTCCGGGGTGAGCTGCTCGACCATGAGCGGATAGTGCGCGGCGTCGTACGCGATGATGCCGACGTTGGCCGTGTCGCCCTTGTCGCCCGAGCGGGCATGGGCGAGATGCACGAGTTGGATGCGCTTCATACGTCCTTCACCTCCACGACGAGATGCGGCTGGACGGCTTCCTTGCGGATGAGCGCCGGCCAGTAGGCCATGATCTCCTGTACGCGCGGCCGTCCTCCGGCGAAGCCGGTCACGGACGGTGGTCCCGTGAGCACCAACGGGGCGATCTCTCGCGTGAACCGCTCGACCGCCTCGCGGTCCGAGGAGCGAACCCCTACCCTGAGCTGCACTTCCGGGATGTCCGCTGGCGGCGGCCCCACCAGTGCGCCGTGCGTCGAGTCCCATCCGACCAGCTCGGTGCGGACCTCGTCGAACTCGTGCCCGAGGCGGTCGAGTCGCTCGCGCAGGATGCGCGCGGCGCCCCGCGCCTTCGCGGCGGCGTCGGGCCACGAATACGTCAGCGTGCCCGTGGCCTTCCACCCTCCGGCGTAGGCGATCGATACCTTGAGGAACTCGGTGTCGTGCCGGCCTTTCACCCCGTGCACCTTCACCCGGTCCGGGCCGACCTCGTCGAGTTGGATGGTCGTGAAGTCCGCGATCACGTCGGGCGTGATGTACTCCGTGGGGTCACCCATCTCGTAGAGGATCTGCTCGGAGACGGACGCGCGGGTGACCCGGCCGCCCGTTCCGTCGTGCTTGGTCACGACGAACGAGCCGTCCGACGAGACCTCGACGATGGGGAAGCCGAGCTCGGCCATGTGCGGGATCTTCCACCAATCGACCATGCAGTTGCCGCCCGTGCACTGGGCGCCGCACTCGTTGATGTGCCCCGCGATGACGCCGGCCGCGATGCGGTCCCAGTCGTCCGGCGCCCACCCGAACTCGTGCATGAGCGGACCGTAGGTGAGCGCGGTGTCCGTGCTGCGCCCCGTCACGATGACGTCGGCGCCCATTCCGAGCGCCTTCACGATGGGCGTCGCGCCGATGTAGGCGTTCGCGCTCTGCACCTGGCTCCGGATCTCCGAGAGGGGAGCGCCGGTCTCCATGTTCTTGAGCTCGTGGCCTTCAGCGAGCAGATCGTCGAGGCGGTCCATGAGGTCGTCACCCGTGACGAGACCGATCCTGGCCTTACCTGCCACCCCGGCCGCGCGTCCCGCTTCGACCAGCGCCTCGGCGCAACCGACAGGGTTCACGCCGCCGGCGTTGGTCACGACCCGGACGCCCTTCTCGACGCAGGTCGGGAAGATGCGCGCCATGAGCTCGACGAAGTCCCGGGCGTAGCCGGCCGAGGGGTCCCGACTGCGCTGCTTCTGCATGATGGACATCGTGACCTCGGCCAGATAGTCCAACATGAGATAGTCGATGGGTCCTTGCTCGACCTGGCGGACCGGAGCCTCGAGGTCGTCGCCCCAGAAGCCCTGGCCGCTCGCTACGCGCACCGTGCCATCGGTGCTGCTCATGCACCCTCCGTGATGTGGAAGGCCCCGACGTGGGGGCCGTCATTGTTCAGCGAAGCCCTCAGGAGGAGGCCCAGCGCGGGCCTGAGCTCCTCGGCCAGCACGATCTCGTCCACGAAGCCGCGCGCGGCGGCGAAACGGGCGTCGAGCTGCTTGTCGTATTCCGCGCGAACTTCGTCCATGCGGGTGGTCAGGTCCTCGTCCGGGACCTTCCCTTCCTTCTTGAGCCGGTCCAGCTGGCCGCTGAAGAGCGCCATCACCGCGCTCGCACCCTCCATCACGCCCATCCGGCCCGTGGGGAGCGACAGGATGAAGTCGGGGTCGAAGCCCTGCCCCGCCATCGCGTAGTAGCCCGCACCGGACGCGTGGTTCAGCGTCAGCACCAGCTTGGGCACCGTTGCGGTCGCCATCGCCTCCACGAACTGGGCGCCCGCCCGGATGATGCCGGAATGTTCGGCCTCGGTCCCGACCATGAAGCCCGACACGTCCTGCACGAACAGGATGGGCGTGCGGTGACGGTTCATCGTCTCGATGAAGTAGGCCACCTTGAGCGCGCTCTCCGTATACACGATGCCGCCGAAGCGGGGCGCTCCGCCCTTGGGGCTCTTGAACATGCCGCGCGCGTTCGCGATGACCCCGATGGGCTTGCCGTCGAGGAAGCCGGTGCCGCAGATCATCTCCTTGGCATGCTCGGGCTGAAACTCGTCGAGCCCCTCGCCGTCGAGGATGCACTCGAGGACCTCGCGCACGTCGTAGGGTGCGCGGTGATCGTCCGGGAGGATGTCGTAGAGCTCCTGGACCATGCGCACCGGCGGGGTCGCCGGCCGCTCGCTCAGCGTGGACTCGACGGGCAGTTCCTCCACGAGGCGACGAAGCTTCTCGATGCAGGCCTGGTCGTTCTCGACCATGTAGTGCGCCACGCCGCTCAACTCCGTGTGCACTTTCGCGCCGCCGAGCTCCTCGGATCCCACGATCTGACCCGTCGCGCCCTTCACGAGGTTCGGGCCGCCGAGCCCCATGAACGACGTCCCGTCGACCATGAGAATGACGTCTGAAAGTGCCGGGAGGTACGCCCCACCGGCGATGCACGGCCCCATGACGGCAGCCAACTGCGGGATCCGCAGGTAGCGACGCATGACGGAGTTGTAGTAGAAGATGCGCGCCGCGCCATACTGGCCGGGGAAGACGCCGCCCTGGTACGGAAGGTTCACGCCGGCCGAGTCGACCAGGTAGATGATCGGGATGCGGCAGCGCATCGCGACCTCCTGGGCCCGGAGGATCTTGGTGATCGTCTCCGGCCACCACGATCCCGCCTTCACGGTCGCGTCGTTCGCGACGACCACGACCTCGCGGCCCTCCACCCGCCCGACACCGGTGACGACTCCCGCTCCGGGCGCCTGGCCGTCGTAGAGATCGTGAGCCACGAGCATCCCGATCTCGACCCAGGGCTCTCCCTCGTCGAGGAGCAGGTCGATACGCTCTCGCGCCGTCAGCTTCCCCTGCTCGTGCTGCTTGTCGATCCGCTTCTTCCCGCCGCCTTCCCGCAGCCGCTCCCGCAGCTCCTCGAGCTCCGCGGAGAGGGTCGCGAGCCTACCGTTCACTTCCGTGACCTCGGTCGCCATCAGGCGACCTCCTGGTCGGCGAACCAGGAGCGGATGTAGTCGATGGCGGCGGAGGTGGGCGTGCCGGGGCCGAACAGCTTGCCCATGCCCTGCTTCTCCAGCGCCTTCATGTCCTCTTCCGGGATGATGCCGCCGCCGGTGAGAAGGACGCCGTCCGCGCCCGCCTCCTCGAGGAGCGCCTTCACGCGCGGGAAGAGCGTCATGTGGGCGCCGGACAGCACGGACATCGCCACGACGTCGACGTCCTCCTGAACGGCGGCCGCGACGATCATCTCCGGAGTCTGGTGCAGGCCGGTGTAGATGACCTCGAAGCCCGCGTCGCGGAATGCGCTCGCGATCACCTTGGCGCCGCGGTCATGGCCGTCCAGGCCGGGCTTGGCCACGAGCACTCGGATCTTTCGATCGGTGTTGGACATCGGGTACGTCCCCCGTGTCGAATCGTTGTCGGATGGGAGTCGGGATACAGCCAGAAAAGATAGGGAAAGTGGCAGCGCGCGGGAATTCTGTGGTGCAGCACGCGTCACAGCGCGCGTTCCGCCCCTCCCACAGTCAACTCCGCACGAACCCCTGTGGGGGACGCGCCATGCTGATCTGACCGCGAATAGCGCGGCTTATCCAGCACGGTGGCGTGGGCGCTAGAAGAACACCGGCTCCTTGTACGAGCTGAACACCTTCTCCATCGCGTACCGGATTTCGTAGAGCGTGCAGTCGGCTCTGGCGCAGTCCAGGATGAGCGGCACGACGTTGTCCCCGTCTCGCGCCGCGCTCTCGAGTGCGGCGAGCGTCGCCTCGACCCGGGCTTCGTCGCGCCGCTCGCGGAGCTCCTTCATGCGGGCGACCTGCTTTCCTTCGACAGTCGGATCGATCTTGAGCGTGTCGATCTCGATGCTGCCCGAGCCTTCGGTGAACTTGTTCACGCCCACGATGACGCGCTCGGACGACTCGATGTCACGCTGCTGGCGGATGGCCGACTCGCCGATCTCGCGCTGGAACCAACCGAGCTCGATGCCCGGGACCACGCCGCCGAGCGCGTCGATCTCGTCGAACAGCGCGAGCGCTTCGGCTTCGAGGTCGTTGGTGAGCGACTCCACGTAGTACGAGCCCGCGAGCGGGTCGATCGTGCTCGGCACCCCCGACTCGTGCGCGAGGATCTGCTGCGTCCGGAGGGCGATGCGAACCGCCTTCTCGGTCGGGAGCGAGAGCGTCTCGTCCATCGAGTTGGTATGCAGCGACTGGGTGCCGCCGAGCGCCGCCGCCATGGCCTGATAAGCCACGCGTACGATATTGTTCTCGGGCTGCTGCGCCGTCAGGCTCACCCCCGCCGTCTGGGCGTGGGTGCGCAGGCGCCACGACTCGGGGTTCTTGGCGCCGTACTTCTCCTTCATGCCGCGCGCCCAGATACGACGGGCGGCCCGGAACTTCGCGATCTCCTCGAAGAAGTCGTTGTGCACGTCGAAGAAGAACGAGAGGCGGGGCGCGAACGAGTCCACGTCGAGCCCGCGGGCGATACCCCGCTCCACGTACTCGAATCCGTTCCGGAGCGTAAACGCCAGCTCCTGACCCGCCGTGGCGCCGGCTTCCCGGATGTGGTAGCCGGAGATGGAGATCGGGTTGTACTTGGGTGCGTTGCCGCTGCACCACTCGAACATGTCCACGATGCAGCGGAGGGCCGGCTCCGGAGGGTACACCCAGGCGTGCTGCGCCTGGTACTCCTTGAGGATGTCGTTCTGAACGGTACCGCGCAGCTTGTCCGCGGAGATACCCTGACGCTCGGCGGCCACGACGTAGAAGCAGAACAGGATGATGGCCGGACCGTTGATCGTCATGGAGACCGACACCTGATCCAGTGGAATCCCGTCGAAGAGTGCCTGCATGTCCTGCGCAGAGGAGATCGCCACCCCGCAGACGCCGACCTCACCGAGGGACCGGGGATGGTCGGAGTCGTACCCCATGAGCGTGGGGAAGTCGAACGCGACCGAGAGGCCGGTCTGCCCGTGCTCGAGCAGGTACTTGTAGCGGGCGTTCGTCTCCTCGGCGGACGCGAAGCCGGCGAACTGCCGCATGGTCCACAGCCGGGTCCGGTACATGCTGGTGTACGGGCCGCGCGTGAACGGGTACTCGCCCGGTAAGCCGATCTGCTCCTCGTAGTCCATACCGGCGACGTCGAGCGGCGTGTAGACCGGATCGACCTCCTTCCCGGACAGCGTCAGGAACGAGTCGTCCCGGCTCGGCAGCGCGTCGAACGCCTCCTGCCACTCGGCAAGGCGGCCCTTCAGCTCCGCCACCTCACTCTCGCGTTGACGGACTAGGTCCTCCAGCTCGGACCGGCTCAGAACGTCCTTCTCGATCGTCGACATACCCACTCCTCAGATACGTTGCCCCTCGCGGTACCCCTCGGGAAAGATGCTCCATAGTGGGCCGCGGTTCAACGAAGCAGCCCCTCGATGATGTCCTTCGCGACCGAATACGGGGTCGCGTCGCTCGAGCGGATCCGCTCCACGCCGGTCTCCAGAAACTCGATCGTTTCCGGCTTCCGCCATGTGATGCGGCGCAGCTCACGGTTCACGACGTCCTGCACGCGGCCCTTCGCACGGGCGCGCCGGCGCTCTTCGAGCTGCCCGCTCGAGACGAGCCAGCTCCGGTGGCGCTCGACGGTCTCCAGGAGCTCGTCCACGCCTTCACCGCTCTGAGCCGTGGTGGCGAGCACGGGCACGCTCCAGTCTCCATCCTCGACGGTCGGCGAATCGGTGCGCTCCTTCTTCATGACCCGGCCCAGGTCGACGCCGTGGTGCGCCGGCACGTCCTTCAGCGCGCTCCCCGCCCGCAGGTGCATCGCCTGCCGGATCTCCTTCACCAGGCGGTCCGCGCCCGGGCGGTCCGCTTTGTTCACGACGAAGATGTCCGCGATCTCCATGAGCCCCGCCTTCATGGCCTGAATGGCGTCCCCGGATTCCGGGACGAGCACGACGACGACCGTATCAGCGGCGGCCGTGATCTCGAGCTCGGTCTGTCCTACCCCGACGGTCTCGATGAGGAGCCGGTCGAAGCGGTACATGTCCATGAGGTCGAGCACCTCCTTCGTGGTCGTCGCGAGGCCGCCCAGCGAGCCGCGAGACGCCATGGAGCGGATGAAGATGCCCGGGTCGGTCGCCAGATCGTTCATGCGGATCCGGTCGCCCAGCAACGCGCCCCCCGAATACGGCGACGTCGGGTCGACAGCGACCACCCCCACGCTCTCCTCCCGCGCGCGGTACCGGGTGGCCGCGGCCGCGACCAGGCTCGACTTCCCTGCTCCCGGAGGGCCGGTGAAGCCGAGACGTGCGGTCTCGGGGCCGGCCTTGAGGAGCTCGTGCAGGAGCTCCTGGAAGCCCTGTCGCTCGTCCTCGACCATAGAGATGGCGCGCGCGAGCGCCACGGGTTTTCTCTCGTGGAAGCCGGCGAGGATCTGGATCTGCCTTGGGGACAGCTGCCCGGTCAACGGGACGGTCTCGGTCATGGGATGTATGGTCGGTCTGAAGTACGAAGTCAGCGCCACTCGTCCGTGCGCACGCCGCGCGCGTGCCGGAGTGGATTCTCGAGAAGATGGGTCGGAATGAAGAGCACCACGACGAACATCACCAGCGCCAGCGACAGGCCCGCGCCGAGCAGCCACCAGCTCCGCAGCGCGATGAAGAGGATCGAAGCGATGACGGCGGTCGCGCTCGCGAAGATGCTGAGCAACAAACGCCGGGCCTGGAGGTGCATGAACCGCTCCTGCGACTGTACGTCTCGCGGATGCACGCGGATCCGGAACTCCTCGCGCTCGGCCCGCGTCAGGAGATCGCGCACGGACCTGAGGGCACTCTGTGCCTCGTCGAACACCCCTTTGGCGATCTGCGCCGGCTGCTGGCCGGTGGACCGGAGGAGCTCCGAGCGGTGCTTGCGGACCACGCCCCGGATGAACGTCAGCCCGTCGAAGTTCGGCTCGTAGTTGAACGCCAGCCCCTCGATGAGCGCCGCGGTACGGAAGAAGTACACGAGCTCCTGCGGCAGCACGAGCGGCCAGGTGTAGAAGGTGTCCAGCGTCTCGGACACGATCTCCTCCACGATACGCTGCCGGTTCGTGGTCTTGGCCCGCTCCACGATCCGCAGGATCTCCGTCGCGGCCTCCCTGATCTCGCCCCGCGACACCTCGGGGCTGATCATGCCGAGGCGGTACATCTCGTTGATGACGCCGTCGATGTCCTCGCGGCCCACCGCGAGCGCGGAGCCGAGGATCGACTCACGGGTCCACTTGGGGACCTCGAGCACCGCACCCCAGTCCAAAAGCACCAGCGTGCCGTCGTCCTGCACCAGCAGGTTGCCCGGATGGGGATCCGCGTGCATGAAGCCGTCGACCATCATCATGCGCAGATAGACCCCGCTCAGGGTCTCCATGACGTCCTCGAAGCTGAGGATGCCGGCCTCGAACCGCGAGTGGAGGCGGTCGATCTTTGTTCCGACCACGTGCTCCATGACGAGGACCCGGCGCCGGGTGAAGCGCTCGAGAACGAGAGGCGCCCGGACGCGGCGATCGTCGGCGAACACGCGCCGAAAGCGCGCCACGTTGGCGGCCTCTTCCCGGAAATCCATCTCCATCCCCACGCGCACCGAGAACTCGCGGACGACGTTGGTGAGCGCCCGGACGTGGTGGTTGGGGAAGATGATGTTCAACCAGAAGAGGAGGCGGAACGAGATATCGATGTCGAGCGCGACGGCGGCCACGACGCCCGGCCGGAGGACCTTGATGACGATGTCCCGGCCGTCGACCCGCGCGCGATGGACCTGACCGAGGCTGGCTGCGGCCACCGGCTCGTCCTGGAAATCGGCGAACAGGTCCGAGACGGGCGCTCCGAACTCCTCCTCGATCACCTTGCGGATGGCGTCGGAGGGATCGGCGGGGACCTGATCCTGGAGCTTGCCGATCTGCGACAGGTACGGCTCGGGCAGGATGTCGGCTCGGGCGCTCAGGAGCTGGGCCAGCTTCACGAACGTCGGACCGAGCCCCGCGAGGCGCGTCGTCAGGGCTTCCGCCCGGCGAAGGTGATGCTCGCCGGTCCGGACGGCCGGGCGCCCGAACAGGATCCATCGTCGACGGTCCCTCAGAAAGGCGACGCCGAACGGGATGAGGCGTGCGAGCACCGAGAACGTGCGGGTGATGCGCTTCACGTCACCGGGGCCTCAGAGGAGCAGCCCGCTCGCGAGGCTGAGCAGGAACAGGAAGCCGAACAGGTCCGTGAAGGGGGTCACGAACATGGAAGAGCCGACGGCGGGATCCACGCCGAGCCGATTCATCACGGCCGGCACGAACGAGCCGAGAAAGCCCGCCACGACGAGGTTTCCCCACATGGCGAGGAGCACGACCAGCCCCAGCACGGGATTGCCTCCCACGAACGTGGCGAGCAGAGAGACGACGACGCCGATGATGGCTCCGTTCACAAGTCCGACCGTGAGCTCCCGCCGGACCATCGTGGCGAGCTCGCGAACCGGCTCCACGCCTCCCTCGAGGGCGAGGGTCCGCACGGTGACGGCGAGCGCCTGGGTGCCCGCGTTGCCGCCGAGTCCGGCCACAATCGGCATGATGGCCGCCAGGATCACCACGTTCTCGATGGTCTCCGAGAAGAGGTAGACCACCGACGAGGCCGCGGCCGCGGTCAGGAGGTTGATGAAGAGCCACGGGATTCGCGCGCGCACGGATTCCTGCCAGGTGTAGCGCAGCGCTCCCCCGTCGCCTCCCAGGCCGGCCATGAGGAACATGTCCTCCGTCTGCTCCGCTTCGATGACGTCGATGACGTCGTCGAACGTGATCCGTCCGAGGAGCACGCCTGCGCTGTCCACGACGGGGATCGATGCCAGGTTGTACCGCCCGATGAGGCGTCCCACATCCTCCTGGTCCGTCGTCGGAAGGACCGTGGCGATGGGCGCCTCGATGAAGGTGTCGATGCGCTCCTCGGGCTGGGCGATGACGAGATCGTCGAGTCGCAGCGTTCCGACGAGTCGTCTCGCCTCGTCCACCACGAACACCGTGTAGAAGTCTTCGACCTCCCTGCCCTGGCGCCGAACCTGCTCGAGCGCTTCGCCGGCCGTCAGCGACGCGTTCACCGCAACGAGCTCGGTGGTCATGAGCCCGCCGGCGGACTCCTCGTCGTGTGCCAGAAGCCCCCGGAAAGTCGCGTCGTCGGGGAGACCGTCGAGGACGCGCTGTTGCTCGTCGGGCTCCAGCTCGCCGATCAGGTCGACGGCATCGTCGTCCGCGAGCTCCATGAGGAGCTCCGTGCGCAGATCCGGGCGAAGGGCGGCAAGGAGGTCGGCGCGGTCCTCTCCGCCCACCATCTCGGCCAAGGTCTCGGAAGCGAGCTCCGGCGGGAGGGCGGACACGAAGCGCACCCGCTCCTCTTCGTCCAGCTCTTCGACCAGATCCGCGAGGTCCCACGGGTGCAGATGCCCGGCCAGCTCCGCGACGCCGTCGAGATCGCCTTCCAGCACGAGCTCCCAGAGCCGCGCCCGGCGGGCGGCGATCTCGACGTCGGGATCGGTCGTCGTCACATGCCACCTCGCTCGAGCACGTCGCGCACGATGCGCTCCTGCTGCTCGAACATCGGGCTCGCGTAACGCTCCTCACCTTCCGGATGATCGTGCCCGAGCACATGGAGCGTGCCGTGGACCGCCAGACGGAGCAGCTCCTCGGACGGGGAAATGCCGAGCTCCTCGGCCTGTCGGCGGGCCTGCTCCACCCCGACGTAGACATCACCGACGAGGTCTTCGGGACCGCCCAGCGTGAATGCGATCACGTCGGTGGGCCGGTCGTGGCCGAGATACCGCCGGTTGAGCTCACGAATTTCCTCGTCGGCCAGCAGCGTCAGGGAGAGCTCGACGACGTCCCGATCCTCGGCGCTCAGCGTCCGCAGCACGCCGCTCCGAAGCACGTCCACGTCCACACCCTCGAAGCGGCCGGTCTCGACGAGGATGTTCATGAGCGGTGGCGTGCTTCGGCGGGCTCCGCGACCTCCAGCGCTTCCGCGACGTCCGCCGTCTCGACAGCGGACTCGGCATCCGTCAGGTGCTTCGTGGCCGGGTATTCGATGCGTCGATGCGAGACCCCTCCGAGGATCTTCGCGAACTGTCCCTTCACGCGGGCGATGTCGCCCATGGTCAGGGGGGCATCGTCGAGCTGGCGGTCGGCGATCTTCGAGGCGACGATCGACTCGATGAGCGTCTGCACGCGCTCCGGCGTCGGCTCCCTCATGGCACGGGCCGCCGACTCACACGAGTCCGCCAGCATCACAACCGCGGTCTCCTTGGTCCGGGGACGCGGACCTGGATACGAATAGCGCGATACGTCGAGCTCGCCCTCGGCTTCCTCGAGCGCCTTCTCGTAGAAGAACCCGATCTTCTGGGTCCCATGGTGCTCGAGGATGAAGTCGATCACCACCTCCGGGACGTTGGCTTCCCGCGCGAGGCGCACCCCTTCGGTAACATGCTCGCGCACGATGGTCGCCGAGGTCTCGGGCTTCAGCTTGTCGTGCGGGTTCCGCCCCTCAGGCTGATTCTCCACGAAGTAATGGGGCTTCAGCATCTTGCCCACGTCGTGGTACAGCACGCCGACCCGGCACAGGAGCCCGTTGGCTCCGATCTCGGACGCCGCGGCCTCCGCCAGGTTGGACACGTTGATGGTGTGCGCGTAGGTGCCGGGCGCCTCCATGGAGAGTCTTCTCAGGAGCGGGCGCGTGGGATCGGCCCACTCGAGCAGGGTCTGATCCGTGGTGATGCCCGTGAAGAGCTCGAAAACCCAGAGGAAGCCCATCGCAAGCAGCGCCGAGACGGTGGCGTTTCCTGCGAAGATGGCGCCCCCGCGGAGCGCCAGCGCGAGGTCGCCTGCCGTGGCGAGCGCATGGGCGACGAGCACGAGGCCGGCCGCGAGCGCGATGATCGCGATCGACACCCAGGTCTCGGACCTGCGGCGCACCGCACGCACGCTCATGGCCGCGGCGGATCCACCGGCGATGAGCGCGAGCACCGTGCCGTAATCGGCGAACGGCGCGAGCGTCCCCGTGATGACCGCGATCAGGAGGACGAGGAAGAGCGCCATGCGCGTATCCCACAGAACCGCGACCGGCAAGGCCACGAAGGCGATCGGAAGCCACTCGGTCGCGAGACCGCCCCGGTCGATGACGATTCCCGCCCCGAAATAGGCGGCGACCAGCAGCGCGATGAGCAGGAGCCACCGGAAATTCGCGTACACCTCCGGCCGGTTGAAGAAGAGCAGGAGGCCGAAGACGGCGAGGAGGACCGTGTTCAGCAACCACGACCCGGCGACCGCGTTCAGCTCGATGCCGTCGCGCTCCAGGATGCCCCGGTCCCGCAGCTCGTTCTCGTAGGCCTCGAGACGCTCCAGGGTCTCGGGCCCGATGGGATCGGCCTGACGCAAGATCGCCTCCCCCTGGAGGACCTGGCGCTTGGTCGTCGGCACGCTCGCGGCCGCCTGCTCCCGATCACGCTCGGTCGCGACGACGTTCAGGTCGAGCGTGAACTCGACGTGGTGGATCAGGATGAGCCGGAAGAGATCACGGGCCTCGGGGGGGAAGTTGGACGGAAGCAGCCCGACCGCCCGCGTGAAGAAGTCACGGGACGTCAGAATGGACGCGGGGTCCGCCGACTCCTCGTTCTCCCCCCGCCGCAGCGTGACGGACCCCGCGGTGATGTCCACCATCCGGGAGGCGTCGACCACCCCCTGCGACAGGAGCTCAGTGGCCGCGCGTATCCCCGCGTTGCGGAACACGGCCCGCCGCTGAGGATCGAGCAGATACCGGAGCTGCTCCGGCGTCGGTGTGATCTGCCGCTCCCTCAGGATCGTGCGCACCCGGATCGTGTCCCCCCGCGACGCGGCGCTGTCCACGGCCGTGAAAAAGCGGGTGAGGCGGGCGGCGACGGAGTCCCCGACCTCCGGCCGGAAATCGAGCGTCGGCGGCACGGCCTCCATGGCCGAGCGGCGGTCGCGCTCGAGCTCGGTCGCGTTCTTCGGCACGCTGAAGGGGATCTGCGCGATGACGTCCTCGGGCGCCACCATGTCCACCGTGTAGCGCTCGACGTCCATGTCGTCCGCGGGGGGGAACGCGACGGCGACGAAAGCGGCCAGCAAGCCGAGAAGAAGAAGCCGGGAGCCGTGATGACGGACACGGTCCTGCAGCGACCTGCCCGGATCTCCGGAAAGCCTGTGCAGCATCGAGTCACGGTCCGCGTCGGTCCCCTTCTGGCTCACGGGTTTCCCCCCTCCGCGCCCCGTCCGTACGCCTCGATGATGTCCTTGACCAGCCGGTGCCGCAGGACGTCCTTCGCGTCCAGGTAGATCAGGGAGATTCCCTCGATGTCCCCCAGGATGTCCTCGACCTCCAGAAGCCCGGAATCGTCCTTGCGGGGAAGATCGATCTGCGTCTTGTCCCCGGTGATGACCACCCGGGAATTCAGACCGAGCCGGGTCAGGAACATCTTCATCTGCGCGCGCGTCGCGTTCTGCGCCTCGTCCAGGATGACGAACGCGTCCGAGAGCGTGCGGCCGCGCATGTAGGCGAGCGGCGCGATCTCGATGGTGGAATCCTCGAGAGCACGGCGAACGCGGTCGTGCGGCATCATGTCCTCGAGCGCGTCGTAGAGCGGACGCAGGTACGGATCGACTTTCTCCTGCAGGTCGCCCGGCAGGAAGCCCAGGTTCTCACCGGCCTCGACCGCGGGCCGCGCGAGCACGATGCGGCGCACCCGCTTCTTGTAGAGCGCGTCGACCGCGCAGGCCACGGCCAGGTAGGTCTTTCCCGTCCCGGCCGGCCCGATCCCGATCACGATGTCGTTCTCGAGGATGGACGCCATGTACGTGCGCTGTCCGTCCGACTTCGGCACGATCACCCGGCGAGACCCCGGGAGCGCGATGCGGATTTCCTCGCTCGGGTGGATGACGCCGTTGGACCCCAGGGCATCGATACCCTCGGCGAAGCGGCCGATGTCGGCCGCTTCGAACGGAGCCCGCAGAC
>Ga0326597_10006520_pt1 | contig 15971 bp, 12 predicted proteins | sample RVTome_12_FD_203789 | JGI IMG/M metagenome (GOLD analysis project Ga0326597, IMG submission 203789) | Soil microbial communities from uranium-contaminated site in the Upper Colorado River Basin, Wyoming, United States - RVT100D185 | ecosystem: Environmental > Terrestrial > Soil > Contaminated >...
CATCCTGGGTGGCCGGGCGATCCTCGTGGCCACCGGCCAGGGGAACCTGCACCAGGGGCAGGCCCGGGCGATTGGTGTGACGGTCGTCGCTGACCTCCGCACGGCGGCCGGCGAGATTGTACGCCTCCCGACCCTGATGAGATGACGCGACCCCTGCTCCGCTCCGTTCTGGCGCTCCTCCCCCTCCCCCCTTGCCGACGGGTCGCATTACCGCCTCTTCCCGTTCACCGGCCGGGGGGGCGATACCGTCACGGCCGAGCTCGAATCGGTGGACTTCGACGCGAACCTGATCCTCACGGACGGGCACGGCAACCGGATCGCGGGAAACGACGACGGCGGGGAGCACTGCAACGCCCGCCTGGTCCACACGCCGCCCGACGACCGGCCCCTGCGCATCGTCGTCAACACGGCGCGGAAGCACGAGACCGGCCGATTCGTCCTGCGGGTGACCGTTGGGCACGCCATCACCGATCCCAAGGGCAGCTGTGCCCGACCCGGTTGAGATTGTGCCCGCGTTCCCCGGCCTGCAGATTCTATCCCACCACCCGCTGCCCAAGGAGCTTCACGTGCGCGTTGCCCGCTACCTCGCGGCCCTCGGCCTGCTGTCCGTCATCGGCTCGCCGCTCGCTGCCCAGACGCCGATCCGCATCGGCCAGACGCTGACCGGCCGGCTCACCACCACCGATCAGCAGTTCGGCGACGGCTCCCACTACAAGATGTACGCGTTCGCCGGCAACCGCGGCGACACGGTCGCGGTGGACCTCACCTCCGACGACTTCGACGCGAACATCGTGCTCGCCGACGCGTCGGGAAACTCCCTCGTGCGCAACGACGACAGCGGTGAGGTTTGCAACGCGCGGCTCACCTACGTGCTGCCGCAGGCGGCGAACTACCGGCTGTACGCCAATTCGAGCGCGCCGGCGGAGCTGGGCGAGTTCCGCTTGACGCTCGCCCGCGGTAGGGCGGCGACGCCGGCCGACACCGTGTGCCGCGGCTTCGGGCGGGTGGCGGGGATGATCCAGGTGGGCCAGACGGTGACGGGCACGCTGTCGGCCGACGACCCCGAGTTCCCCGGCGACTCGACTTATTTCGAGCGCTGGATTCTGCCGGTCACCCCGTTCCAGACGTTCACGGTGGACCTCGAGTCGAGCGACTTTGACGCCTACCTGCTCGTGACGCGCGGGCGGGGCGAGAAGCTGGTGGAGAACGACGACGGCGGCGGCGGCTGCAACGCGCGCCTCGTGTACACCACCCAGGACGACCACCCGGTGCGGGTGATCGTGAACACCGCCTCGCGGCCGCCGCGCCAGACGGGCCGCTTCACGCTGCGCGTCGCCGACGGCGAGTCGCCCACGGAGCCGAAGGGGAATTGCCGCTTCACGGGCGGGGCCGGGGCGGGCGCCGCGATGGCCAACCGGCCGGCGCCGGCCGCTCCGGCGGCGGGCGGCTCGGCCCAGATCCCGACGATCCGCGTCGGGGAAACGGTGAACGGTGCGCTCACGAGCGGCGACTCGCTCTATCCCGACAACAGCTACTTCAAGTTCTACCAGTTCACCACGATGGCGGGACGCCCGATCACGATCGACCTCGCCTCCGATGAGTTCGACCCGGTGCTGATCGTTCGCGGCGCCGATCTCGAGGAGTCGATCATCAACGACGACGGCGGCCCCGGCTGCTCGGCGCGCGTGTCGCGCACGTTCCCGGGATCGGGCCCCTACCGCATCCTCGTGAACACGACCTCCTCCCCCGAGCGCCAGACGGGGCGCTACACCCTGTCGATCACCGACGGCAGCAAGCCGGTCCAGGAACGCGGCAACTCCGATTGCCAGGCGCCGGCCGGCGGCGGGGCAGCGGCGCCGAGCGGCGAAACGCCCTCGGCGGGGGGCGGCGCGACGCGCGCCATCGCCGTGGGGCAGACCCAGCAGGGGTCGCTCAGCCGCGGCGACGTCCTGCTCACGAGCGACAGCACCTACGCCCAGGCGTGGACCATCCAGGGGCGCGCCGGTCAGACGGTGACGATCGACCTCGAGTCGGACGAATTCGACGCCTATCTGTTCCTGCGCGGGCCCGGCGTCGCGGGCGGGCGCGACTTCCAGGACGACGACTCGGGCGGCAACTGCAACGCGCGCCTCACAGCGACGTTCCCGCAGAGCGGCGACTACGAAGTCGTGGTGAACACCGCGGGCAAGTACGCCACCGGCCAGTTCTCGCTGAGCGTGACCACCGGGTCCAAACCCAAGTCGGTCGCGCGCTGCAGCCGGAGTCAGTGACGCCGGTCCGTGTCGCCGTCCTGGCGTCGGGCGGCGGCACGAACCTGCAGGCGTTGCTCGACGCGCTCCACAACTCACCGCTCGCCCGCGTCGCGCGGGTGGTCACGAACCGGCCCGATGCCGGCGCGCTCGCGCGGGCGCGCCTGGCCGGCGTCCCGGCGGCGGTGCTGCGCGACCCGGGTGACCCCGCCGAGCTGCTGGCCGCCCTGACGGACGCGCGCGCCGACCTCGTGGTGCTGGCGGGCTACCTGAAGCTCGTGCCCCCCCCGGTGGTCGCCCGCTTTCACTGGCGGATGATTAATATCCATCCGGCCTTGCTCCCGGCCCACGGCGGCCCCGGCATGTACGGCCGCCGCGTGCACGAAGCGGTGCTGGCGAGCGGCGCCGCGGAGTCGGGCGCCACCGTGCACTACGTGGACGACCAGTACGACCGCGGCCCGATCATCGCGCAGGAACGCGTCCCGGTGCGGCCGGGCGACACCGCCGAGACCCTCGCGGCGCGCGTGCTCGAAGCGGAGCATCGCTTGCTGCCGCGCGTCGTGCTCGAGCTGGCGCGGCAGGGGCTTCCCAACGAACCCGTGAGGATTGCGTGAACGCTCTTCTGGTGCTGCTATCGCTGTCGGCGCAGACCGTCGACCCCCTCGCCGAGCGCTTCGCCGCGATGACCGCCGTCACCGGCTACGAACAGGCGATGGCCGACTCCCTCGTCGCCCTGCTGCCCGGGAGCGCACGCGATCGCGCGGGGAACGTGACGCTGACGCTGGGGCGCGGCGCGCCGAGGCGCCTCGTCAGCTGTCCGCTCGATGAAGTGGGCTACGTCGTGGGCAACGTCATGGACGACGGCTATCTCACCCTGCGGCGCGTGGGCGCCCGCGTCGCCTACCCGATCTTCGATCAACAACTCGAAGGCCAGCGCGTCACCCTGTTCGGCCGGCTCGGCGCCGTCCCCGGCGTCGTCGCCGTACGCTCCACCCACCTGACGCGCGGCCGTCCGGCGAGCGAACAGCCCTTCACGGTGGACAACGCCTACGTCGACGTGGGCGCCGCCTCCCGCGCCGACGTGCTGGCGCTCGGCCTCGGCGTCCTCGCCCCCGTCTCGCTCACCAAGCGGCCGCTCCGTTACGGCGACCGTGGGGTGTTGCTCGCCGCGCCCGCCGCGGGCCGCCGCGCCGCCTGCGCCGCCCTCGCCGCTGCCGCGCTCGCCAAACCGCGCGCCCGCGGCACCGTCGTCGTCGCGTTCACGGTCCAGAGCCGCTACGCCGGGAACGCCGGCCTGAACAGCGTCAACGCGTTGCAGGGGCCGTTCGACGAGACGCGCGAGGTGACGCTGCCGGTCAAGTTCGCCGACACCGCGGTCGAGACCGTCGCGCTGGCCGATGCCGACGCGCTGGTCCAGGACCTGGTGCAGTGGATCGGAGGTGGGCGATGATCCCGGTCCTCGCGCTCGCCGCGCTGCTCGTCGCGCAGGACTCGAGCCGCGTCGCCGAAGCGCAAACGGTGATCGCGCAGCTCGTCGAATCCTACGGCGTCTCGGGCGCCGAAGCGCCCGTGCGGGAGACCGTGAAGCGCCTGCTCCCCGCCTGGGCCCAGACCGAGACCGACACCGCCGGGAATCTCTGGGTGCGGGTCGGCCGGGGCGATCCCGTCGTGGTCTTCGTGGCGCACCTGGACGAGATCGGCTTCCGCGTGGACTCGATCCTGGACGACGGGACCCTCGCGCTGCGGACTCGCGGCGGCTTTTTCCCGTCGCTGTACGAGGCGAAGCCGGCACTGGTGCACGGCGACCGGGGAGACATTCCCGGAGTCTTCCTGCCGCGCGACTCGGGCTTCACGCGCCGCATTCCCCCGCCCCTACGGGTGAGTCTCGGCACGGCGACGCGCGCCGCGACCGAAGCGTTGGGCGTCAAGACCGGCCAGACGATCACGATGCCGAAGCAGTACGTGCGGCTCGCGGGCACGCGCGCCACGGGCCGGTCGTTCGACGACCGCATGGGCTGCGCTGCGCTCGTGCTGGCGCTGCGGCACCTCGACCGCGCGAAGCTCGACCATCAGGTGATCTTCATTTGGAGCACGCGGGAGGAGATCGGCCTCGAGGGCGCGGCGGCGGCGGCGCGCGCGCTCGGCACGACGCCGCGGCGCGTGCACGCCGTCGATACCTTCGTCTCGGCCGACTCGCCGCTCGAGCTGCCGAATTTCGCCGTGGCGCTGGTGGGCGCGGGCGCCGTAGCCCGGGCGCTCGACAACTCCTCCATCACGCCGCCCGCCTACGTCGATTCGCTCGTGGCGCTGGCGCGCGCGCGCGGCGTGGCCCTCCAGGTGGGCACGACGAACGGCGGAAATGACGGCTCGACATTCACCCGCTCCGGCGTGGTGGACGTGCCGATAGGCTGGCCGCTCCGCTACTCGCACTCCCCCGCCGAAGTCATCGATCTCAAGGACCTGGTGAGCCTCGGGGACCTCGTTCGGGCGATCGCCGAGGACTGGTGAGGGCCCTGCTGTCGGTTTCCGACAAGCGCGGGGTCGTCGAGTTCGCGAAGGGCCTCTCCGCACTCGGCTGGGAGATCGTCTCCACCGGGGGCACCGCCGAGGCGCTGCGGCGCGAGGGCGTCGCCGTCGTGCCCGTCGAGCAGGTGACCGGCTTCCCCGAGATGATGGACGGCCGCGTCAAGACGCTCCATCCCAAGGTGCACGGCGGCTTGCTGGCACGCCGCAATCATCCCGGCGACGTCGCCGCGCTCCGGCAGCACGGCATCACGCCGATCGATCTCGTGGCGGTGAACCTCTATCCCTTTCGCGAGACGGCCGCGAAACCCGGCACGATGTTCGAACAGGCGATCGAGCAGATCGACATCGGCGGCCCCTCGATGCTGCGGTCCGCGGCCAAGAACCACGCGGGTGTCATCGTCATCGTGGACCCGGACGACTACCCCGCCGTGATCGCGGGACTCAAGCAGGGCGGCGTCGGGGCCGACCAACGGCGGGCGCTGGCCACGAAGGTCTTCGCCCACACCGCCGCGTACGACACCGCCATCCTCGGCTACCTGTCGCGCTCGGATGAGGCCCTGCCGGACCGGCTCGGCCTCGTGCTCGAGCGCCAACAGGCGCTGCGCTACGGCGAGAACCCGCACCAGCGCGCCGCCCTGTACGCCACCGACGAGCGGGGCATTCGCGACTTGCGCCAGCTCCAGGGCAAAGAACTGTCGTTCAACAATCTCCTCGACGTGGACGCCGCGGTCAGCGCCGTCGCTCCGTGGGGTCCCGAGGGCCGGCCCGCCTGCGCCATCATCAAGCACACGACGCCCTGCGGGATCGCGCTCGGCCGCAACGCCGAGGATGCCTACCGGCGGGCGCTGGCGACCGACAAGACGTCGGCGTTCGGGTCTGTGATCGCGTTCAACACCGTCGTGGACCGCGTCGCCGCGGAGGCGATGCGCGAGCTGTTCGTCGAGGTCGTCGTCGCCCCGCGGATCGACGCCGACGCCCTGGCCGTGTTCCAGGCGAAGAAGAACCTGCGCGTCGTCGAGCTTCCCCGCCCCGCCGACGAACCGTCGTGGGACTGGAAGCGGATCCGCGGCGGCTTCCTGGTCCAGGACCGCTTCCGCTTCAGCGGGGTAGCCGACGAGGCCCAATGGAAGGTGGTCACGGCGCGCCGGCCCACCGATGCGGAATGGAACGATCTGCGATTCGCTTGGGCCGCCGTGGGCGCGGTGAAATCCAACGCCATTCTCATTGCCCGGGACGAAGCGGCGATCGGCATCGGCGCGGGACAGACGAGCCGGGTGGACAGCTCGTTTCTCGCCGTCCACAAGGCGCGCCAGCAGGGGCACGATCCCAAGGGAGCGGTGCTCGCGAGCGACGCGTTCTTTCCGTTTCCTGACGGTGTCGACGAGGCCGCCGCCGCCGGGATCGGCGCTATCATTCAGCCTGGCGGCTCCGTCAAGGACCCCGAGGTGATCGCCGCCGCCGACCGGCACGGCCTGGCCATGGTGGTCACGGGCATGCGGCAGTTCCGACACTAACCGACAACCAGACGAGCATGAACGACCAACGCCCTCCCTACCTGATGGCCGCCGCCGTGGCCCTTGGCGCCCTGGTGCTGTACGTCCTGACCCTGGCGCCGACCACCCAGTTCTGGGATACGTCCGAATACATCGCCGCCGCCTACACCCTCGGCATCCCGCATCCGCCGGGAAACCCGTTCTTCGTCCTCGTGGCGCACGTCTGGGGACTGATCCCCTGGGTCGCGGGGTACGCCCAGCGCATCAATTTGTTCGCCGCGGCCACGAGCGCGGTGTCGGCGGGATGCTGGTTCCTGATCGGGGAGCGCTGGCTGCGCAGCATCGTGCCCGCCGTCTGGCCACGGCGCCTCGCCGCGCTCGCGGGGGCGCTCGTCGCGGCGACGTCGTTCACCGTCTGGAACCAGTCGGTGGTGAACGAGAAGGTGTACACGCTGAGCCTCCTGTCGATCGCGCTGATCCTGTGGCTGATCGTCCGCTGGGACGACCAGCCCGCGGGCGAGGCCCACGATCACTACCTGCTCCTCATTCTGTACCTCCTGGCCCTCACGGCGACGAACCACATGATGGGCGTGCTGGTGGGACCCGTCGTGATGGTGCTGCTCTTTCCCCCGCTCAAGAGCCAGCGGCCCGGGGCGGAGCAGGACCGGCGCGTGGAGTGGTCGCAGTTCCTGATCTTCGCCGCCGTGTGGCTGCTCTTGCTCGCGCTGGGCCTCGAGGGCGTGGGCCCCATCTACGCCGCCGGCGCGCTCTACCTGCTCGCGCTCGGGTTCGCGGTGATCTACGCCGGCAACTGGCGGTTCGCGCTGGCCGCGCTCGCGGTGGCGGCGGTGGGATTGTCCGTTTACACGTTCCTGCCGATCCGCGCCGCCCACTTCCCCGCGATCAACGAGGGCGAGCCCACCAACTGGGAGGCGCTGTGGGCGGTCCTGACGCGCCAGCAGTACGGCAAGCCGTCCATCATCGACAACCCGATGTACCCACCGGGCCCCGGCAACCCCGGCCACACGCTGCTGCTGTACGGCCAGCAGATCCTGAACTACTTCCAGTACTTCAGCTGGCAGTTCGGGCACGACTGGCCGGAGCGCCTCCAGCGCGGTCTCGCCGCCGTGTTCGGCGGGGTGGGCCTGCTCGGCGCGTGGCGCCACTGGCGCGCCGACAAGCGCTCGGCGCTCGCGATGACGCTGCTCGTCTTCACGTTCACCTTTGCCCTCATCTTCTACCTGAACTTCAAGTGGGGCTTCTCGCAAGGCTACAGCGAGCAGGGATTGCAGCACGAGGTGCGCGAGCGCGACTACTTCTTCATCTGCTCGTTCGCCATCTGGGGGATCTGGGTGGGGATGGGACTCGCCGCGCTCATGGAGCAGGTGCAGGAATGGTTCCGCCCACGGCTCGCCGACGACCGCCGCCGCTGGGCGATCGCGACGCCGCTCTTGGCCCTCGCGCTCGTCCCGCTCCTCGGCAACCGGCTCACGGCGTCCCGCGCCGGTGAGACCATCGCGCGCGACTTCGCCTACGACCTGCTCCAGACCGTCGAGCCCTACGGCGTCCTCGTGACCGCGGGTGACAACGACACCTTCCCGCTGTGGTACGCCCAGGAAGTCGAGGGCATCCGGCGCGACGTGACGGTCGTCAACCTGTCGCTCGCCAACACCGACTGGTATCTGCGCCAGATGCAGCGCCGCCCGGTCGAGACGTTCGATTCGACGAGCGCCCCGGCGATCTATCGGGGCCGCTCGTGGCCCAAGCCGGCCGGCCGGCTCATGAACTTCACCGACGACCAGCTCGCGGCGCTGGAGCAGTACTACATCCTCCAGGAGAAGCGGACCGTCCGGCTCGGCCCGATCGACGTCACGCTCGACCCGCAGATGCTGGGCCGGCCCTACATCGAGCGCGCCGACGTCGCGGTGCTCCAGATCATCAAGGATCAGCTGGGCAAGCGGCCGATTTACTTCTCCCGCACGGTGGGCCTCTACGCCGACCAGTTCGGGTTCACGCCGCGGCTCGAGGGCCAGGGCTTCGGGCGGGCGCTGCGCGTCCAGGAGATTCAGCCCTCCGACAGCATCAAGGCGGTGCCGTCGCTCGGCTGGGTGAACCTGAAGCGCAGCACGGCGCTGATCTTCGACGTGTACCACGCCGAGAGCGCGGCCCGCGCGCGGCCGCGCGGCTGGGTGGACCAGCCGTCGGAAGGGATCTTATCGACCTACGGGGTCGTCTACTACGCGCTGGCGCAGGAGCTCCAGGCGACGCAGCCGTCGCTCGCCACGCGGGCGCAGGTGATCGCCCAGGCGGTCTTCCGGAACACGTCGGTCCGCTTCGAGCCGCTCCCCGAACAGCCGGCGTCCCCGCCGCCCTCATTGCTCCCGCGCTAGCGGGCTTCCGCCGCCGCCGCGGCGGGCGCGCCGCGGCGGCGCTCGACCACCTGCGCCATCACCGTCGCGCCGGGGAACAGCCGCTCGATGCCGCCGACCACGACCTGGTCGCCGGCCTCGACGCCCCCGCCCAGGATTTCCGCCCACCCGGCCGTCCGCACGCCGAGCGTCACCTGGCGGCGGTCGGCTTTGCCGTCTTTCACCACCCAGACGAAGGTGCCGCCCTGGAGCGGCAGGATCGCGTCCTCGGGGACCACGATGGCGTTGGGCCGGATGCTGGTCGCGAGCCGCGCCTCGATGAACATTCCGCTCGCCAGCTCGCGCCGCGGGTTCGGGACGAGGGCCTTGATGAGAATCGTGCGCGCCGGCAGCTCCACCCCCGGATCGACGAAAACGACTTCGCCGGAGAAGTTGCGGCCCGGGAGCGCGGCGACGTGGAAGCTCACGAGCTGGCCGCGCCGCAGCTGGCCGGCGTAGCGCTCGGGCACCTGGAGCACCGCGTACTGCGGGTTGACGGTGTGCACCGCCGTGAGCTTCGTGCCGCTGTTCACGTAGTCGCCCAGGCTCACGTAGCGGCGCCCCACGACCCCGGAGAACGGCGCCCGAACCACGCAGCGGTCGAGCCGGATCTGGAGCAGCTCGAGCTGGGCGTCGGCGCCGCGGGCGGTCGCTTCGGCTCGCTCGAGGTCGGCGGCCGAGGACGCGTTCTGCGCGAGCAGCTGCTTGGTCCGCACGAGCGCCTGGCGCGCCAGGTCGCGATCGGCGGCGGCGCGCGCCACCTGCGCCCGGAGCTCGGCGTCGTCCACCTTGAAGAGCGGCGTGCCCTTCTCGACCTCCTGACCTTCCCGCACCAGGATGTCCACGATCCGGCCCTCGACCTCGGGCTGCAGCTCGATCGCCTGAATCGCTTCGATCTGGCCGGTGGCGGCGATGGCGTCGACGACGGTGTCGCGTTGGGCGACGGACACCTCGACCGGCATGGGCGGAGGTCCCTCCGGGCCTCCGGATTTCGCCTTGTTACAGGCCGCGAGCAGCATCAGCGCGAACAGCGAGGTACGCGTCACGGTGTGTCCTTGTCGGTGAAGAGTCGCCGGCCGAGGATGGTCTCGAGCCCGGCCAGCGCGAGCCGGGTCGCGTAGCGGACCTGCACCAGCTGCTCCTCGGCGACGTTGAGACCCTCCTGGGCGCGGAGCAGCTCGGTGATGTCGGTCGCGCCCGCGGAGTAGCGGCTCTGCTGCACGCGGTAATTCTCGCCCGCCACGACGAGGCCGGTCCTCGCCAGGTCGGTCGTGGCGCGGGCGGTGACGTAGCCGTCGTAGGCGGCGGTCACATCCACCTGGACGGCGCGATCCATGTCCGCCCGGATGGCGCGAAACACGTCGCGGTTCACGCGGGCCTGCGAGAGCGCCAGCTCGCGCCGCCCGTTGTCCCACAGCGGGAACGACACCGTCAACGTGAGACTCGTCCGCTTGTAAAACGCGGGGAAAAACCGGTTGTCGAACGCCAGGGCGTTGGCGCTCAGCGACGCGTGGGGAAGGTAGTCCCCGAGGCGACCGCGGTACACCGCCCGCGCCGCGCGCTCGTTGGCCCGGGCGATCCGGTACTGCGGCCCCTGCTCCGCCGCCTGTGCGATCGCATCCGCCAGGGTGAGCGGCAGGTCCGGCATGGGAGCGGAGTCGAGCGGCATCGCGTCCACCGGTCCTGCGGCGCCGATGCGCCGGCCCAGCTGGAGCCGCGCGAGGCGCAGTGCGGATTCCCGCTGGAGCAGGGCGACGCGCGCACGCGTCAATTCGAATAGCAGCTGCAGCGAGTCCGACTGAACGGCGGCGCCCGACACGACGCGCGCGCGCGCGACGGCGAGTTGCGCTGCGGCGCGCCGCTCTCGCTCCCGTCCCACGCGCGCCAGCTCTTGGCTCGCCAGCACGTCGTAGTAATTCGCCTCGGTGAGCAACGCCGTCGCGAACCGCTGCGACACCTCGGCGGCGTGCGATCCCTCGAGGATCGCCCCGGAGCGCGACAACTCGGCGAGCTTCTGCCCCCCGGTAAACACCTCGTAGCGCGCGGTCACCTGCGCTGTCACCGCGTTGGCCTCCGGGGTGAACGTCACGAAGTTGAACCCGGGAGGGTTCGTGTGGGTGGCATCGGCCTGCAGCGTCACCGACGGCAGGATGAACACGGCGAATGCGTTGCGGCGCGCCCACACCGCGTTGTCCACTTGGCCCACCGCCGCCACGTAGTTCTGGTCCAGGCCCGCCGCCCTCCGGAGCGCCTCGGCGAGCGTGACCTGCGGGAGCGAATCGGGCGCGGCGACCTGGAGCGCGACCGGCAGGGAGTACTTTAGTGCAAGGAGCAGCGCCAGCATCAGTCGCCCTCCACCGGCTGGAGGGCCCGCAGGTCGCGCGCCTCCCGCGCCCGCAACCCGTCGAGCACGACGTAGGCGACGGGCACGAGGAAGAGCGTCAACACGGTCGAGAACAGAATGCCGCCCACGATCGCGTAGCCCAGGGGGCGGCGGCTGATCGAGCCGGCGCCGAGCCCCAGCATGATCGGCACCGCGCCCATGATCGTCGAGACGGAGGTCATGAGGATCGGCCGCAGCCGGATGCGGCCCGACTCGAGCATCGCGTCCACCGTGGCGAGGCCGCGCGCCTTCAGCTGGTTCGCGTACTCGACGAGCAGAATCGAGTTCTTCGTCACCAGGCCGATGAGCAGGATCATCCCGATCTGGCTGTATAGGTTGATCGTCGAGCGCGCGATGACGAGCAGCAGCAGCGCCCCCGTCACCGCCAGCGGCACCGCCAGCAGCACGGTGAAGGGGTGGATCAAGGACTCGAACTGCGATGCGAGCACCATGAACACCACGAGGAGGGCGAGCACGAACACGAAGTAGAGCGACGAGCCGCTCTCCTCGAGCTCCCGCGATTCGCCCGCGAGGGCCGTGTGGCTCCCCGGCGGCAGCACCTGGGCCGCGGCGGCGTTCAGGGAGTCGATCGCCTCGCCCAGCGTGAAGCCGGGGTTCAAGTTCGCCGACAGCGTGAACGAGCGGATGCGGTTGTAGTGGATCAGGCTCTGCGGCCCGACGCCTTCATCCACCGACGCGATCGCCGAGAGCTGCACCAGCGAGCCGCTCTGCCCGCGCAGGTAGATCCCCGTCATGTCGCTCGGCGTCGCGCGCTCCCCCGGTTCCAAGCGCACGATCACGTCGTACAGCTTGTTGTTGCGCGTGAAGGTGCTCACGCGGCGTCCGCCCAGCAGCGTCTGGAGCGCCCCCGCGACGTCGCGTACCGGCACCCCCAGATCCTCGGCGCGGTCGCGGTCGAACCGCACCGTCAGCTCCGGCTTGTTGACTTTTAAGTCGATCTGGATGCCGTTCAGGCCCTTGATCTGAGTGGCCCGCTGGTACAGGGCGCCCATCCCGGCCTGGAGCTGGTCGAAGTCGGGGTTCTGCACCACGAACTGCACCGGACTCCCGAATCCACCGAAGGCGGGCGGGTTCGAGGCGAAGGCGAAGATCCCCTGCGACATGAAGAACTGCGGCTGGACTTCGTTCATGACGTCCTGCACGCCACGTTTCCGCGCGCTCCAGTCGGTCAGCCGCGTGAAGATCACGCCGCTGTTCACGCCCCGGAACCCGATAATGCTGAAGTACCCCTCCACGTCCTTCGTCCGGGCCAACACCTCCTCGATGCGCCGCTGGTACTCGTCGGTGTACGCGAGCGACGCGCCTTCGGGAGCGATGATGAACGTGATGAAGTAGCCGCGGTCCTCGGCGGGCACGAACTCCCGCTTCAGGCCCCACTTGAACAGCGCCCCCGCCAGGAGCACCGTGCCGAGGGCCCCGACCATCACGGCCTCGCGATGGCCCAGCGCCCAGCGCAGCCAGCGCCCGTAGTGCGCCGCCAGCGCGTCGAATCCTGCCTCCAGGGTCTTGAACAGACGACCGTGCTGCTTGGGCACGCGCAGGATCTTGGCCGAGAGCATCGGCGTCAGCGTCAACGCCACGAAGCCGGAGATCACCACTGCGCCCGCCACAGCGATCCCGAACTCGTTGAACAGCCGGCCCGTCGTGCCCTGGAGGAACGCCAGCGGCGTGAACACCGCCACGAGCGAGATGGTGGTGGCGATCACGGCGAACGCGATCTCGCGCGTGCCGTTAATCGCCGCGGTTTCCGGATCCTCGCCCAATTCTTCCTGGTGGCGGTAGGCGTTCTCGAGCACGATGATCGCGTCGTCCACCACGATGCCGATCGCCAGGATCAGCGCCAGCAGCGTCAGGTTGTTGACCGAGAAACCGAGGAAGTACATGATCCCGAACGTCGCCACGATCGACGTCGGGATCGCGAGCCCCGGGATGATCGTCGCGCGCAGGTTGCGCAGGAACACGAAGATGATCAGGATCACGAGGATGCCCGCGATCACCAGCGTCTCCTGCGCCTCCCTGATGGACCGCGTCACGAACACCGACTGGTCGAACGCGGGGATCAGGTCCACGCCCGGCGGCAGGTCACGTTTGATGTCCGGCAGCTCGGCGCGGATCGCGTCGGCCACCTCGATCAGGTTGGCCTTGGACTGCCGCACCACGCCGATCGCGACCGCGGGAACGCCTTTGTAGCGCAGCACGGAGCGCTCGTCCTCGGGGCCGAGCTCGACCCGCGCGAGATCCTTGAGCTTCACGAGCCGGCCGTTCTGGTTCGCCACCGTCAGCTCGGCGAACTCGGCCGGTGTCTTGAGCTCGCCCAGCGAGCGCACCGTGAACTCCCGGCGCACCGACTCGATCCGGCCCGCCGGGATCTCGACGTTGCGCGAGCGGATCGCCTGCTCCACGTCCTGCACCGTGAGGCCGCGGGCCGAGAGCTCGCTCGCCGACAGCCACACGCGCATCGAGAAACGGCGCTCACCGAAGACCCGCGCCTGGCCCACACCCGGCAGGCTCTGGAGCCGGGCCTTCACCATCCGGTCGCCGATGTCGGACAGCTGCAGCAGGTCGTAGTTCTGCCCCGAGAGCGCCAGGAAGAAGAACGGAAAGGCGTCCGCCTCCTGCTTCGCGACGACCGGCTCCTGGATGTCCTCGGGGAGCCGGCCGCGCGCGCGCGACACCTTATCGCGCACGTCCTGCGCCGCGTCCTCCACCTTGCGGGAGAGGTGGAACTCGAGCGTGATGCTCGAGACCTGCTCGGTGCTCGAGCTCGTGAGGGTGCGCAGCCCGGGAATCGTGCTGAGCTCTTCTTCCAGGATGTCCGTCACCGCCGACTCCACGACGCGCGGGTTCGCGCCCGGGAGCACCGTCGTGACCGAGATGACGGGAGGATCGACGTCCGGGAATTCGCGGACCGAGAGCAGCCGGTAGCCGATGACGCCGAACAAGACGAGGGCCGCGCTCATCATGCTCGCGAGCACCGGCCGGCGGATGGAGATGTCGGAGAGCTTCATGGACGCGTCTCGTTTCGGGGGTCAGGAACCGGCCAGCGCGGACTCGAAGGACCTACGCACCCCGGAAAGCGATTGTTCCGGACAGGCTTCAACGTAACAGGCTCACCAATACGACGGTTCCGCCCCCGCCCAATGGACACTAGGTTAGAATCTCGTGTGGGAGGGCTGGCCGAATGGTATGGCACCGGTCTTGAAAACCGGCGGGCGAAAGCCCTTACAGGTTCGAATCCTGTGCCCTCCGTACCGCCCGAACATATACCGAAACCGGGGAGCCGCAAGGGAGCCATGACCGCACCGCGTGAGATGAAGTTCCTGCTGGCCGGGCCGGAAAAGCGTCTGCTGATGGCGCTCGCCGCTTACATCCCCCGCACCATCCGCTCGAACCACCTGACGGTGCTCGGCACGTTGGGCGCCGTCGTGGTCGGCACCGGCTACGCCCTGTCGACCCTGCACGCCGCCTGGCTCGGGGTGGCGAGCGTCGGGCTCGCCGTCAACTGGCTCGGCGACAGCCTCGACGGCACCCTCGCGCGGGTGCGCCAGACCCAGCGCCCCAAGTACGGCTACTACCTGGATCACGTCGTGGATGCCTTCTCGACCGCCGTGATCGGCCTGGGGATCGGCCTCTCGCCGTATGTGGACCTGGGGATCGCCCTCGGACTCGTGGTCGTCTATCTCGCACTCTCGATCAACGTCTACCTCGAGTCCACGGTGTTCGGCGTGTTCCGGCTGGCGTACGGCCGGATCGGCCCCACCGAGGTCCGGATCATCCTGGTGCTCCTGAACACCGCGGCCCTGGTGTACGAAGCGACGACCGCGGCGCGCTCAGTGGCCCTCACTCGCGCGGCGAACTGGGGGATGACGGCGGTGCTCGTGGGGATGATCGGCGTGCTGGTGGCACGGTTTGCGCACAACCTGCACCGCCTGGCGAAGCTCGAGCCGCAACGGTTCCGGTGGTGGGAGTAGCGCCCCAGCGTGTGGGCCGCAGCCCGGTCCGGTCCGCTATCGGCTCCCGCCGCGCTCGCCACTCGCGATGACGCCCAACAGCCGAAGTAGCCCGTCGAGCGTCGTGAGCGGATGGGGGGGACACCCCGGGACCCATAGGTCTACCGGCAGGATGTCGCCAACGCCGCCCGCGACTTCGGGGCTGCCGGCGAAGGGCCCGCCACTGAGCGCGCACGCCCCCACGGCGATCACCAGCTTCGGCGACGGGACCGCCTCGTATGTCCGCTCGAGCGCGCCCCGCATGTTGGTGTTCACCGCGCCGGTGACGACGATGCCATCGGCGTGCCGCGGCGAGGCGACGAACTGAATGCCGAAGCGGGCCAGGTCGAAGACGACATTGCCGAGGGCCACCAGCTCCGCTTCGCACCCACTGCAACTGCCCGCGACGACCGACCGCAGCCGCAGCGAGCGCCGGAACAGCTTGCGCGTGCGGTCCTCGAGCGCGCGGGCCAGCTCGACCTCGCCGGTGGGCGTGACCAAAGCGTCCCGGGTGGACGCGGCCATGCGATGGTCCCGGCTGTAGGTGATCGCGCCATCCGGGCAGGCGGCGGCTTCCTCCGGACTGAATAGGCACGCCCCGGTATCGAGCTGGACGAGCCCCCCCCCCTGCGGCGCCAGCTTGAGGAAGGCCGACGGCGCGCGCCCGGCGCACTGCCGGCACCCGTCCCCGCAGCCGGCCGGATCTCGCACCGGACGACCCCGGAACCGCTCCGGGAAATCAACGCCGTCTCGAGGGAACCGGGACGTCCGGGTGCCCTGCTGCAACCGCGTTCTGATCCAATCGAGCACCGCTTAGGCCCTCACGTCAGAGGTCATGCCCGGCGTACGACAGGTTGAAGCTCTTGTTGCAGAGCGGGAAGTCGGAGATCTCGTTCCCGGGC
>Ga0326597_10006521_pt1 | contig 15968 bp, 10 predicted proteins | sample RVTome_12_FD_203789 | JGI IMG/M metagenome (GOLD analysis project Ga0326597, IMG submission 203789) | Soil microbial communities from uranium-contaminated site in the Upper Colorado River Basin, Wyoming, United States - RVT100D185 | ecosystem: Environmental > Terrestrial > Soil > Contaminated >...
TGACCGAGAAGGCGATCGGGGAGATCGTCGGGCAGGCGCAGGGGCGCTGGGATATTTTCGATGCCCTGGTGATCCACCGCATCGGCACTCTCAAGCCCACGGACCAGATCGTCCTGGTGGTGGTGACGGGCGCGCATCGCGGCGACGCGTTCGCAGCCTGCGAATTCATCATGGACTACCTCAAGACCCGCGCGCCGTTCTGGAAGAAGGAGCAGTCCGGGAAGGGACCGCGCTGGGTCGAAGCGCGGGAGACCGACGACATCGCCGCGGAGCGCTGGCGGTAGCGCCGTTCCCGTCCTCCACCTTGGATCATAGGTTGCCATGTATGACGCGCTTGCCGCAAGAAGGAACGTAAACGAATATCCGGAACGGCGCTAAATCGCGTTCACCGTCGCGGACGCGGGGGAAGTCGAGGGCAATAATTAAACCTTCCGGGCGGCCGACAGCATCCGAAGAATTTTCCTTTGCGGAACTTGATATCCCAAGTATGATGTTTTCTTCAGGAATTCGTCGGAGCGAGCTCCGACAAATTCCTTGGGAGATGGCATGCCTCCCGGAGTCCCTCGAGGGGACTCTCAACCGCCGCAAGGCTGATGATGCCTACGTGACACGCCGGAGCAGGGCGCGCCCGTAGGCTTTTTTGCGCCCCTCCGACGCGCGGCGCAAGCGAAACAACCTGTGTCGGGGGCATCTCGATGACGGAAACCTGGGCCCTGGCGGCCCTCTGGCTGGGACTGGCGCTCTTCGCGGGTCTCGTGTCCATCTGGCTGCGCGTCGCGACCGCGCTGTCCGAAATAATGGTCGGGATCGTCGCAGGCGCGGTGCTGGGCACCGCGTTGCTCGGCGTCGACCAGGGCTGGATCAAGTTTCTAGCGGGCGCCGGCGCCATCATCCTCACGTTTCTCGCGGGCGCCGAGCTCGACCCCGCCGTCTTCAGGCGCAAGTGGAAGGAGGCGACGGCGGTCGGGCTGATCAGCTTTTTCGCGCCATTCCTGGGCTGCGCGGCGGCGGCGCGCTGGCTGCTCGGCTGGAGCCCCGAGGCGAGCTGGCTCGCGGGCGTCGCGATGTCCACGACCTCGGTTGCCGTGGTGTACGCGGTCATGATCGAGTTCGGGTTCAACACGACCGAGTATGGCAAGACGGTTCTCGCCGCGTGCTTCATCACCGACCTCGGAACGGTCGTGGCATTGGGGTTGCTGTTTGCGCCCTTCACGCTCAAGACGCTTCTGTTCGTCGGTGCGCTTGTCGTCGTTGCGCTTGCCGTTCCCTGGACCACTCCCCGTTTCTTCGGGCGCTACGGAGGCCGGGCGTCGGAGCTCGAGGCGAAGTACCTGCTGGTTCTCCTGTTCGGATTGGGTGCCCTTGCAGCCTGGGCCGACAGCGAGGCGGTGCTGCCGGCGTACGTGCTTGGCATGATGCTCGCCGGCACCGTCGGCCGCGACCATGTGCTTGTGCGCAGACTTCGCACCTTGTGTTTCGGCCTGCTCACGCCGTTTTACTTCATCCGCGCTGGCTCGTTCGTGTCATTGCCGGCGCTCATCGCCGCACCCGCTGCGTTCCTGCTGATGCTGGTGGTCAAGGTTGCAACCAAGATGATCGGCGTGTACCCGGTCACGCAAGCGTTCCGCTCGCCGCGCAAGGAGGGCATGTACACGACGCTGCTGATGTCCACCGGCCTGACATTTGGAACGATCTCGTCGCTTTTCGGGCTGTCCAAGGGGATCGTCGATCAGGCGCAGTATTCGGCGCTGGTGGCGGCCGTCATCGCGAGCGCGGTGATACCGACGCTGATCGCGAACGCCTGGTTCATGCCGCGGCACCTGCTTCCCAGGACGGAGCCGGCCGGAAGGGGCGATCCGGCTGCCGTGGCTCGGCCGGAATCGGCCAGGAGGAGTTGATCATGTACCGCAGAATTCTGGTGGGGTACGACGGGTCGGAAGCCGGACAGAAGGCGTTTGACAATGCGCTCAACCTCGCGAAAAGCCATGGCGCGGAGCTCTATGTGGTGACGGTGTCGCGCCCACCGGAAATCGGCGACGACGTCGAGACCGAGGCGGTCATCGAGAACTCGCGGGAACACCACCGCAAGCTGCTTGCGCCGCTTCAACGGTCGGCCGCGGCGGCGGGCGTCAAGGGCCATTTCGAGGTGGCGGTCGGTCACCCCGCGGAACAGATCATCTTTCGCGCGGACCAGTGCCAGGCGGACTTGATCGTCGTCGGCGACCGGGGGCGGTCGAAGTTCGCGCGCCTGCTGCTAGGCTCGGTTTCCAAGACGGTGGTGCAGTACGCCGGCCGGCCCGTTCTCGTCGTGCGCTGATTCTGTGGCTCGTGGCGCGGTTCCGCTCCCGACCGCACACACCGCGGGCAGGTAGGAAGCGGCGCGGCCGGTGACATAAAATATCAACCTCTGGACGAGTTTTTCGACACCTGCAAGCGGAGACCAGCATGCCTTACAACAAACGCAGCCAGCTCATCACCCAGGGCGTGCAACGCTCGCCCAACCGCGCCATGCTGCGAGCGGTCGGCTTCAAGGACGCGGACTTTCGCAAGCCCATCATCGGGATCGCCAACGGCTACTCGACAATCACGCCGTGCAACCTGGGGCTGAACGACCTGACGCGCCGCGCCGAGGTTGCCGCACGCAAGGGCGGGGCGATGCCGCAAACCTTCGGCACCATCACCGTATCGGACGGCATATCGATGGGTACCGAGGGCATGAAGTACTCGCTCGTCTCGCGCGAGGTGATCGCGGATTCCATCGAGACCGCGGTGCAGGCGCAGCGCATGGACGGCGTGCTCGCGGTCGGCGGCTGCGACAAGAACATGCCCGGCGCGATGATCGCGATTGGCCGCATGAACATACCCTCGATATTTGTCTACGGCGGCACCATCAAGCCCGGCCGCTACCACGGCCGCGACTTGACGGTCGTGAGCTCGTTCGAGGCGGTCGGCGAGTTCACCGCGGGCAAGATCGACAAGGAGGAGCTGACGGGGGTGGAGCGTCATGCGTGCCCGGGCGCGGGCTCCTGCGGCGGGATGTACACCGCCAACACCATGTCGTCGGCGATCGAGGCGCTGGGCATGAGCCTGCCAGGCTCGTCGACCATGGCCGCGGTGGACCGGGAGAAGCACGACAGCGCCGCCGAATCCGCCGAAGTGCTGATCCGCGCGGTCAAGAAGGCGCTGCTGCCGCGCGCGATCATGACACGGAAGAGCTTCGAGAACGCAATCGCAGTGGTGATGGCGGTCGGTGGCTCCACCAACGCCGTGCTGCATCTGCTTGCCATGGCGCACGCGGCCGAGGTGCCGCTGGCGCTCGATGATTTCGAAGTGATACGCGGGCGCGTGCCGGTGCTGTGCGATCTCAAGCCGTCGGGGCGATACGTGGCGACCGATCTGCACGCGGCCGGCGGCATCCCGCAGGTGATGAAGATGCTGCTCGATCACGGCCTGCTGCATGATGACTGCATGACGATCACGGGAAAGACGGTCGGGGACCTTCTGCGCAAGGTGCCGGCGCGCCCGCGGAAGGACCAGGACGTGATCCGGCAATGGGAAAACCCGATGTATCCGCACGGCCACCTCGCGATCCTGAAGGGCAACCTCGCCCCGGAAGGGGCGGTGGCCAAGATCACGGGGCTCAAGCGCCCCTCGATCACCGGCCCCGCCCGCGTGTTCGATTCCGAGGAAGAAGCGATGACCGCGATCCTGGACAAGCGGATCCGCTCGGGCGACGTGGTAGTGATCCGCTACGAGGGGCCAAGAGGCGGGCCGGGCATGCGGGAAATGCTGTCCCCGACCTCCGCGCTGGTGGGTGAGGGGCATGCCGAGGACGTCGGATTGGTTACCGACGGGCGCTTTTCCGGGGGCACCTACGGAATGGTGGTGGGGCACGTCGCGCCCGAGGCCGCCGCCGGCGGCCCGATCGCACTGGTTCGGGAGGGCGACTCCATCACGATCGACGCAAGCCGCCGGCTGCTGCAGGTCAACGTCGAGGCGGCGGAGCTCGCGCGGCGCAAGGCCGAATGGCAGCCGCGCGCGACGCGCTACACGCGCGGCATCATGGCGAAATACGCCGCGCAGGTGTCGAGCGCCTCGCGCGGCGCGGTCACCGACTAGTTTTTGCGTTCAACAGGGCGCGCGCCGCCGGGAGGGTTTCCGACGCCGTCAAACCCGCGGGACCCAAACCGTTGGCCACCGCCTGGTCCGCTGCGGCGCCGTGCAGGTAGACGGCGGCAAGCAGCGCGGCCCGCGCCTCCACACCCTGCGCGAGCAGGGCGGCGATGATGCCGGTCAGCACGTCTCCCATGCCGGCGCTCGCCATGCCGGGATTTCCCGAAGTGTTGATGTGCCAGGCGCCCTCGGGGCCGGCACAGACGCTGCCCGCGCCTTTGAGCACCACGAGGCATCGGTAGCGCGCGGCGACGGCAACCGCGGCGGCAACGCGGTTTTCCTGCACGTTGCGCGTGGCGCTTCCGAGGAGGCGGGCGGCTTCCGCCGGATGAGGCGTCAGGATCGTTGGCGCAGGGCGCGCCTTCAGGGCATCGCCGGCGCGCGCATCGGCGGCGATCAGGTTCAGGGCGTCCGCGTCCAGCACCAGCGGCAGCGAAGTCTGCAGCGCAGCTTCGAGATAGAAGGCCGCGTCGGGCATCTGCCCGAGGCCCGGCCCCACGGCGAGGCAGGAGAGATGGGGGAGCTTGAGCACCTCATCGGCAGTGCGGAGCATCAGTTCCGGCTGGGCGGCGTCCACCGCCGGGGCGCCCCTGGCCAGCAGCCCCGCGTAGACGCGACCCGCGCCGAGCATGAGCGCGGCGCGCGCGGCGAGCAGCGCGGCGCCGACCATGCCCGCGTCGCCGCCGACGATGCCGACGCTGCCGTAATCGCCCTTGTGGCTGTTGTGGCGCCGCGGCGCGAGCAGGCCGGCAATCGCTTCGCGGCCGATGACGAAGCCGCTGGCCGGTCGCGGGAGCGGCGCGCCGAGATCGAGATTCCGCAGGTGTATGGCGCCGCAATGGTCGGGGCCGTCGAGTGTGAGCAGCCCGGGCTTCAATGCGATAAAGGTGACCGTGTGGGCTGCCCGTACCGCGCACCCCATCACGCGACCGGTGTCGGAATGCAGGCCGCTCGGAATGTCGAGAGCGAGTATGGGCGTGCCGAGGCCATTGACCGCGGCGATCCACTCGGCATGGCGTCCGGCGACATCGCGCTCGAGGCCCATGCCGAAGAGACCGTCCACGATGAGGCCCCAGGGCTGCGCCGCCGGCAGCGATGAGACGACCGACCCGCCGGCCTCGCGCCAGGCGCGGAGCGCGGCGCCCGCGTCGACGGAGAGCTTTTTCTCGTCGCCGGCGAACACCACGGTGACCTTGAAATACCACTGCTTGAGATGGCGCGCGACGACCAGCGCGTCGCCCCCGTTGTTGCCGGGGCCGGCCAGCACCAGAATGGGCATTCCCGTGCCGCCCGAGATGTCGCGCGCGAGCTCGGCCGCGGCCAGCCCGGCCTTCTCCATCAGCAGCGGCGGCGGTTTTTCCGCGAGGGCGGCGGCTTCGATGGCGCGCACATCCTCCGTCAGCAAAACCGGGGTGCCGTGGGGAATCGCCGGTGTCATAAGTGCGTGTAGTTTAACGTGAATCGCATCGCGCACGCTGCGGCGCGATGCGATTTAATGTAGAATGCTTTTTTAGCGGTTCGACGTTTATCATGCCGAACATATCAAGGTTGAGAGGACGCAACGCGCTCTCGGCCTTCCGCTCCAGCAAGCTCCTCCAGTCCGTCACCGCCGCAGCACCCCGCGTCGTCCGCATCCAGGCCGAGTACTGGCATTTCATCGAGCTCGGCCGCGCGCTGTCGCGGGACGAGTCGGTGCGGCTCGAGCGCATCCTGACCTACGGGCCGGAGTCCGGCCCGATCGAGCCGGGCGGCGACCTGGTGCTGGCGGTGCCGCGTATCGGAACCATTTCGCCCTGGTCCTCCAAGGCGACCGATATTGCGCGCCACTGCGGGCTGGACGCGATCCGCCGCATCGAGCGCGGCGTCGCGTACTGGATAGCCACGGGCGACGGACAGGCGCTCGCGGCCGACGAGGCGACGGCGATATCGCCGCTGATCCATGACCGGATGACGGAGTCCCTGCTGCCCGCGCTCGAGGACGCCGATCGCCTCTTCCGGCACTTCGAGCCGGCGGCGCTGCGCACGGTGGACGTGAAAGGCGGCGCCATGGCGGCGCTGGAGCGCGCGAACCGCGAGATGGGACTCGCGCTGTCGCCGGAAGAAATCGAGTATCTCGCGCAGCAGTTCGGGCGCATGGGCCGCGATCCCACGGACGTCGAGCTGATGATGTTCGCGCAGGCCAATTCCGAGCATTGCCGGCACAAGATCTTCAACGCCGACTGGGTGATCGACGGGCGGCGCGAGGACCGGTCGCTGTTCGCCATGATACGCACGACGCACGAGCGGCATCCGCGCGGCACCGTGGTCGCCTACTCGGACAATGCGGCGATCATGGAGGGCGCGCGGATCGCGCGCTTTTTCCCCGGGGAGAAGGGCGATTACGGCTATGCCGACGAGGCGACGCACATCGTGATGAAGGTCGAGACGCACAACCATCCGACCGGCATCGCGCCGTTTCCCGGGGCGGCCACGGGCGCCGGGGGAGAAATACGCGACGAAGGATCCACGGGGCGCGGCGCGAAGCCCAAGGCCGGGCTCACCGGCTTCACGGTTTCCCACCTGCGGATACCCGGCTTCGAGCAGCCATGGGAGCGCGACGGCTATGGCCGGCCGCGGCGCATGGCCTCCGCGCTACAGATCATGCTCGACGGCCCGATCGGCGGCGCCGCCTTCAACAACGAGTTCGGTCGGCCCAATCTGGCGGGCTATTTCCGCACGTTCGAGCAACGGGTCGCCGGCGATATGCGCGGCTATCACAAGCCCATCATGATCGCCGGCGGGATTGGCAATATCGCCGCGCGGCACGCGGCGAAGCGGGGGCTTCCCGAAGGGGCGCTGCTGATCCAGCTCGGCGGTCCCGGCATGCTGATCGGCCTCGGGGGCGGCGCGGCGTCGAGCATGGATACCGGCGCCAACGTGGAGGATCTCGATTTCGACTCGGTGCAGCGCGGCAACGCGGAGATCCAGCGGCGGGCGCAGGAGGTCATTGACCGCTGCTGCGCGCTGGGCGAGGCGAACCCGATCCTCTCGATACACGACGTCGGCGCCGGCGGCATCTCCAACGCGCTGCCGGAGCTGGTGCATGCGGCGCGCCGCGGCGGGCGCTTCGACCTGCGCAAGGTGCCGAGCGAGGAGCCCGGGATGTCGCCGCTGCAGATCTGGTGCAACGAGGCGCAGGAGCGCTACGTCCTCGCCATCGCGCCCGGCGACCTCGACCGCTTCCGCGCGATCTGCGAGCGCGAGCGCTGCCCGTTCGCGGCAATCGGCGAGGCAACCGGCGACGGCAGGCTGGTGGTCGCCGACCCGGCGTTCGGCAATACGCCGGTGGACATGGAGCTCGAGGTTCTGCTCGGCAGGCCGCCGAAGATGACGCGAACCGTAAGCCGCGAGCGGCGCGAGCTGCCGCCGCTCGAGACCGCGACGATCGACCTGCGCGAGGCGGCGTACCGGGTTCTGCGGTTTCCCGCGGTCGCCGACAAGACCTTTTTGATTGCCATCGGGGACCGGACGGTCGGCGGGCTGACCGCGCGCGACCAGATGGTCGGTCCGTGGCAGGTGCCCGTGGCGGACGTTGCCGTCACGCTGATGGGCTACCGCGGCACGCGCGGCGAAGCTTTTGCCATGGGCGAGCGCACGCCGCTGGCGCTGGTGAGCCCGGAAGCGGCGGGCCGCATGGCGGTCGGGGAGGCGATCACCAATATCGCGGCGGCACCGATCGCCGATATCGGGGACGTCAAGCTGTCGGCCAACTGGATGGCGGCCGCGGGGCATCCGGGCGAGGACGCGGCGCTCTACGACGCCGTCCGCGCGGTGGCGCTGGCGCTTTGCCCCGAGCTCGGCGTCAGCATACCGGTTGGCAAGGACAGCCTTTCGATGAAGACCGCGTGGGAGGAGAACGGCGCGCGCCGGGAGGTGACGGCGCCGCTGTCCCTGATCGTTTCCGCTTTTGCGCCGGTGCCGGACGTGCGGGGCACGCTGACGCCGCAGCCGCGCACCGACGCCGGAGCGTCCGCATTGCTGCTGGTCGATCTCGGGGGCGGCCGGCGCCGGATGGGCGGATCGGCGCTCGCACAGGCCTACGGGCAGATAGGCAACACGGCGCCGGACGTGGACGCCGCGCGTCTCAAGGCCTTCTTCAGGGTCGTGCAGCGGCTCAATCGCAGCGGATTGCTGCTGGCCTACCATGATCGCTCCGACGGCGGGCTGTTCGCCGCGGTTTGCGAAATGCTGTTTGCGGGGCGCGCCGGGGCGACCCTTCAGATCGAGAGCGCGGCCGGCGGCGGGACCGAAATCGAATGCCTGTTCAACGAGGAGCTCGGCGCCGTGATCCAGATCCGGCGGGACGATCTTTCGGCGGTGAGGCAGGCGTTCGGGGAAGCGGGCCTGTCGGGCGACGTGCATGAGCTGGGGGGGCTGTCCGACGATTCGTGGCTGCGGATACGAAACGGCCGGCGCGAGGTGTTCGCTGAGTCGCTGGCCGATCTTCGGCGCGCGTGGTCGGAAACCACCTATCGCATGCAGGCGTTGCGGGACAACCCCGAATGCGCGCGACAGGAATACGACGCCCTGGACGACGCCCGGGATCCCGGGCTGAGCCCCCGCCTGACGTTCGATCCGGCGGATGACGTGGCCGCGCCGTTCGTGAATCGCGGTGCCCGCCCGCGCATCGGCATCCTGCGCGAGCAGGGCGTCAACGGACAGGTCGAGATGGCGGCGGCCTTCGACCGCGCGGGGTTCGCCGCGGTGGACGTTCACATGAGCGACGTCATTTCGGGCCGGGCCGGCCTGGCGGACTGGAAGGGGTTCGCCGCCTGCGGCGGGTTCTCCTACGGAGACGTGCTGGGCGCGGGCGAGGGCTGGGCGAAATCCATTTTGTTCAATCCGCGAGCGCGCGATGCGTTCGAGGCTTTCTTCCGGCGCGGCGACACCTTCGCGCTGGGCGTGTGCAACGGCTGCCAGATGATGAGCAACCTGCGCGAGTTGATACCAGGCGCGGCCGCGTGGCCCCATTTCGAGCGCAACCGGTCGGAGCAGTTCGAGGCGCGTTTCGTGATGCTGGAGGTGCAGCGCTCGCCGTCGGTCCTGTTCGATGGCATGGCGGGCAGCCGCCTGCCGGTGCCGGTCGCGCATGGCGAGGGCTACGCGCGCTTCGCATCGCCGGCGGCGCACGCCGCGACGGAGCCGCTGGTGGCGGTGCGTTACGTCGACAACCGCGGCGCGGCGACGGAAACCTATCCCGCCAATCCCAACGGCTCGCCCGGCGGCATCACGGGAGTCACGACGCCCGACGGGCGCTTCACCATCCTGATGCCGCATCCGGAGCGCGTGTTTCGCACGGTGCAGCATTCCTGGCATCCCCGGGAATGGGGCGAGGACGGGCCGTGGCTGCGCCTCTTCAGGAACGCGAGAAAGTGGGTCGGATAACGGCCCAACAAAATGACAGTCGAGGACGGATGGCAATCCGTCAACCGGAAACGGCACACTTAAGGTGTGCCGTTTTCTTTCCAGTCACCAGTCACCAGTCACGAGTCACTCGATTTTAGCCTTGCCCCGCAACTCCGCCAGGATCTTGTCGAACGCCTCTTTCTGGACGCGCTGCTGCATCTGCCTCTGCAGGTTGCCCTTGACCTGGTCGTACGGGGGCGGCTTGAGCGGACGCTCGTCCTCGAGCCGGATCACGTGCCAGCCAAAGGGGGTCTGCACCGGCGCCTCGGTCATCTGCCCCTTCTTCAGGCGCGCGATCGCGTCGCCGAACGGCTTGACGTAACGGCCGGCCGGGCTCCAGTCCAGCTCGCCGCCGCGCTTCCTGGATCCCTGATCCTTGGAGCGCTCGGCGGCAAGTTTCTCGAAGCTCGCGCCGCCGCTGATCCGGGCGATGATGGCCTTCGCGTCGTCCTCTTTCTCGACCAGGATGTGCCGCACCCGGTACTCCTTGGCGCCAAACTGGCCCTTGGCCCGCTCATATTCCTGCTTCACCGCGTCCTCGGAGACGTCCCGTCCTTTCAACACCTCCTGCATCAGGGCGCCGAACAGGACTTCCATGCGCCGGATCTCGATCTGCATGGCCACGTCCGGATTCTTGTGCAGGCCGCGCCGAACGGCTTCCTGGACGAGCAATTCCCGGTTGATGAGCTCGTTCTTGATGGCGTCGCGCAGCTCGGGCGTGTCCTGCTGGCCCTGTGCGACGAAATTGCGCACGAAGAAATCCAGGCGCTGCTGGGGGATGGCGACGCCGTTGACCTTGGCGACCTGCGCGTGGGCGCCGGTGGCGAGGGCCATGCCGGCAAGCGCCGCTGCGACTATCGTGATCTTCATCGGGGTTCCTTGTGGGGGGATTCAGATTTCGTCGGGCGCATAGGCCTGGATGGTGAGCGCGTGGATCTCGCGGGCCATCATCTCGCCGAGCGCCGCGTACACCATCCGGTGCCGGCGCTGCGCCGGCTGCCCGGCGAACGCGCTCGCCACGATGACGACGCGGTAGTGGCCGCCACCGTCGCGGGCGCCGGCGTGGCCGGCGTGCGCCGCGGAGTCGTCCTGGATCTCGAGCGACTCGGGCTGGAGCGACGCGAGCCGCTGCCGCATCCGCTCCGGCACGTTCGGAAGGGGCGCGCTCACTCGGGCTTCTTATCCTCGACGTAGCGGGCGAGCATGAGCGCCTGCAGAACGACGAACACCAGCATCAATCCGATGCCGCCAAAAACCTTGAACTTGACCCAGATCGCCTCGGAAAACGTGTAGGCGACGTAGAGATTCAATATTCCCATCACCACGAAGAAACCGATCCAGCTCGCGCTGAGCTTGATCCATACCGGCTCGGGCAGCGCGACCTGCTTTTCCATCATGAGGCGAATCAGGTTCTTCCTGAAAAAAACCTGGCTGATGACGAGGCCTGCGGCGAATACCCAGTACAGCACCGTGGGCTTCAGCTTGATGAAGGTGGGGTCGCGCGAGACCAGCGTGGCGCCCCCGAATACCACCATGATGGCGAGGGTCACCCACAGCATCTTTTCGACCCGCCGGTGCCGCAGCCAGCTCCATGCCACCTGTACGATGGTCGCCGCGATGGCCGTGCCGGTCGCGATGAAGATATCGTAGAAGCTCCATGCAACGAAGAACAGGATCAGCGGAAAGAGGTCGAACAGGAATTTCATGGGCGCGTATTATGCCGCTTCGCCGGTGAACAGTGAATAGTGAATGGTGAATGGACCCGGGGGGCGCCGGAAGGCCGCGCGGCGGGGTTCCGTTCACCGTTCACCGTTCACGGTTCACGCTTTTCGAATTTGAGCGAAGCGGAATTGATGCAGTAGCGCAGCCCCGTGGGCGCGGGTCCGTCGTCGAACACGTGGCCCAGGTGGGCGTCGCACCGGCTGCACAGGGCCTCGGTGCGTTGCATGAGGAAGCTGGTGTCCGACTCGGTGGCGACGTTATCGGGCGCTGCCGGCCGGCAGAAGCTGGGCCAGCCGGTGCCCGAGTCGAACTTGTCGTCGGAGTGGAAGAGCTCGGCGCCGCAGCACACGCAGCGGTAGACGCCGCGCTCGTGGTGATCCCAATAGGCCCCGGTGAACGCCCGCTCGGTTCCCTTCTGGCGGGCCACGTGGAACTGCTCAGGCGTGAGCTGCCTCTTCCATTCCGCCGCGGTTTTCTCGATTTTTCCCGCCATGGTGCGTTCCATTCCTTACTCGATTTCCCGCTCACGCCTTACCCGCCGACCGGTTTTCGAACAAGGCTGGCATTAAAGGAAAAGTGCATGCGACGGCCTCAGTTCTGCGAGGTGCTCGGCAGCACTTTTCCTGGGTTCATGATCCCGTGCGGGTCGAATGTCCGTTTGAGCGCGCGCATGGCGTCAAGTTCAACGGCGTCCTTGTAGCGGGCGATCTCGGCGAGCTTGGACTGGCCGATGCCGTGCTCGGCGCTGAAACTGCCCTGATAGCGCTGCACGATGTCGTATACCACCTGGGTGACGTCGCCGGCCTCGCGCGCCGAGGCGTCGTCGCGGTTCCGCCCCGGAACGAAGGCGTTGTAGTGCAGGTTGCCGTCGCCCAGGTGGCCGAAGCAGATCACGTCGACACCGGGAAAGCGGGCATCCAGCGCCGCGCGCGCCTCGCGGATGAAATCCGGGACCCGGCCGATCGCGACGGCGATGTCGTGGCGGTACAGCATGCCCGGTTCGCCGCGGGCCGCCTCGGGAATGGATTCGCGCAGCCGCCACAGCGCCGCGGCCTGGGACTGGCTTTCCGGCAGCGCGACGTCGACCACGAAACCGCGTTGCAGCGCGTCCGCCAGCGCCTGCTCCAGCTCCTCGCGCAGCCCGTCTTCGCGCGCGTCGCCAAGATCGGCGAGGACGTACCACTCATGCTGCGCCGGCAAGGGATCGCGCGTGCCGGGAATGTGGCGCAGCACGAGGTCGAGGCAATTGCGCGAAATCAGCTCGAAGGCGGTGAGCTTGTCTCCGCACCGCTCCCGCATCAGCGCCAGCAGCGCGAGCGCGGCGTCGGGGCCGGGCGCCGCCGCCCACGCGGTCGCGACCGAGCGCGGCAGGGGAAAGAGCTTCAGCACGGCGGCCGTGATGACGCCGAGGGTGCCTTCCGCGCCGATGAACAGCTGCTTGAGGTCATAGCCGGTGTTGTCCTTGCGCAGGCGGCGCATGCCGTCCCACACGCGGCCATCGGGCAGCACCACCTGCAGGCCGAGCACGAGATCGCGGGTGTTGCCGTAGCGCAGCACGTTTACCCCGCCCGCGTTGGTCGAGAGGTTGCCGCCGATCTGGCAGCTGCCTTCGGCGCCGAGGGACAGCGGAAACAGGCGCCCGGCATCGCGGGCCGCCTGCTGGATATTGGCGAGAACGCATCCGGCCTGCGCGGTCAGGGTGTTGTTCAGCGCGTCCACGTCGAGAATGCGGTTCATGCGCGCGAGGCTCAGCACGATTTCCCCGCCCGTCGCGCGCGGGACTGCGGCGCCGCACATCCCTGTATTGCCACCTTGCGGCACGATCGCGGTCCGCGTCTCGGCGCAGAGCTTGACCACGGCGGCCACCTGTTCGGTGCTGGCGGGACGCACCACCGCCGGCGTGGCGCCACGGAAGATCCTGCGCCAGTCGACGATATACGGCTCGGTGTCGCGCGGGTCGGTCAGCAGTCCCTGGGGGCCGACCGCGGCCGCGAGGCGGTCGATGAGCGATGGGGCGGTCATCTGCGCATTATAGCGGCGGTGATCGCCGCCAGACCCGAAGGCTATGGGCTGGAGGGCCAGGTCAAAAAAACAGGCCGACGCCTTGTGAGCATCGGCCTGCGCGATAGCCGGCACCCGGTAAGGCGCCGGCCGTAGCCAAATAAAGTGTACCGCCCGGGATTGTATCGCAGAAAGCAGCGCAGCTTGTCTGCGCGCGTAAATCCTGCCCTGCCGGGCGTCCTGCGCGGCTGCGATCAGCTCGCGTAGGAGGGGCGTCCTACGCGGCTGCGATCAGCTCGCGTAGGACGTACGGCAGTATGCCGCCGTGCCGGTAGTAGTCCACCTCGATCGGCGTGTCGATCCGCAGGGTGAGTGGCACGTTTTCCTTATTGCCGTCCTTGCGAGTGATCGTCATCGTGACGTCCTGCATCGGCGTGATGCCCTTCTCGATGCCGGTGATGTCGATGACCTCGGAGCCGTCCAGCTTGAGCGTCTGCGCGGTCGTGCCCGGCTTGAATTGCAGCGGCAGCACGCCCATGAACACGAGATTGGCGCGGTGAATGCGCTCGAAGTTGCGGACGATGCAGGCCTTGACGCCGAGCAACTGCGGTCCCTTGGCTGCCCAGTCGCGCGACGAGCCCTGGCCGTACTCGTCACCGCCGAAGACGACCGACGGGACGCCGTCCTTCCGGTAATGCATCGCCGCTTCGTAGATGCTGGTCCGCTCGCCTGAGGGATGGTGGACCGTGATGCCGCCCTCGGTGCCCGGCACCATCAGGTTCTTGATGCGGATGTTGGCGAACGTTCCGCGCATCATCACCTCGTGGTTGCCGCGGCGCGCGCCGTAGGTGTTGAAGTCGGGAATCTTCACGCCGCGGTCCTGGAGGTACTTGCCGGCGGGCGCGGTCGGGCGGATGCCGCCCGCGGGGCTGATGTGGTCGGTCGTGATGGCATCGCCGAAGATGCCGAGCACGCGGGCGCCCTTGATGTCGCCGGTCGTCCCGGGCGTCATCGTGAAGCCCTCGAAGTACGGCGGCAGGCGCACGTAGGTGGACTGATCGTCCCACTGGTAGGTGGCGCCGGTCGAGGCGGGGATTTCGTCCCACATCGGGTTGCCTTCGCCGAAGGCCGAGAACAGCTTGCGGTACATCTCGGGATCGGTTGCGTACTTCATGACGTCGCCGACTTCCCGGGTCGAGGGCCAGATGTCCCTGAGGTACACCGGTTTGCCGTCCTTGGCGGTCCCAATCGGATCCCTGGACATGTCGATGTCGATGGTGCCGGCGAGGCCGAATGCCACCACCAGCGGCGGGCTCATCAGGAAGTTGGCGCGGATCGCCTGGTGGATGCGCGCCTCGAAATTTCGGTTGCCCGAGAGCACAGCTGCCGCGACAACGTCGTTCTTGCTCACGGCTTCCTCGATGTGGGCATCGAGCGGGCCCGAGTTGCCGATACAGGTGGTGCAGCCGTAACCCGACACGTAATAGCCGAGCTGCTCGAGATACGTCAGCAGGCCGGAATTCTTCAGGTAATCGGTGACGGCGAGCGATCCCGGGCCGAGCGACGTCTTGACGCGGGGATGGGGCTTCAGGCCCTTTTCCACCGCCTTCTTGGCGAGGAGCCCCGCGCCGAGCATCACGCCGGGATTCGAGGTGTTGGTGCAGGAGGTGATGGCCGAGATCAGCACATCGCCGTGGCCCACGTCCACGTCCGGCTTGGATGTCGGCACCCGCTTGCCGATCTCGCCGGGCTTGCCGTAGCCGCCGTCCGTGAAGCTCTTGCCCATGAGCTCGCGGTACTTGGCGCCGATCAGCGGGAGGTCGATGCGATCGTGCGGACGGCGCGGGCCGGACACGGCCGGCTTGACGGTGGAAAGGTCGAGCTCGACGACCTGACTGTAGTCGATGTCGCCCTTTTTCGGCATGCCGTACATGCCCTGCGCTTTCCAGTAGGCCTGGACCGCCGGCACGATGCTGCCGCGCCCGGTCATCTTGAGAAACTCGCAGGAAACGTCGTCCACCGGGAAGAAGCCGCAGGTCGCGCCGTACTCGGGCGACATGTTGCCGATGGTGGCACGGTCCGGCACCGGCAGCGACGCGGCGCCCTCGCCGAAATACTCGACGAACTTGCCGACGACCTTCGTGTCGCGCAGCAGCTTGACGATAGTAAGAACCAGGTCCGTCGCGGTCACGCCGTCGTTCAGCTTGCCGGTGAGATGCACGCCGACGACGTCCGGCTCGAGGAAATACATCGGCTGTCCCAGCATCGCGGCTTCCGCCTCGATGCCGCCCACGCCCCAGCCCAGCACGCCGAGGCCGTTAACCATGGTGGTGTGGGAATCGATGCCGACCAGGCTGTCGGGATAGAACATGTCGTCCTTGCGCCACACCACCTGCGAGACGTATTCGAGATTGATCTGGTGGCAGATGCCGTTGCCCGGCGGGATGATCTGGAATGTCTTGAACGCGCTTGCGCTCCACTTCAGGAACTGGTAACGCTCCCGATTCCGCTTGAACTCGATCTCCATGTTCTTCTTGAGCGCGTCGGGGCTGCCGTAATGGTCGATCTGCACCGAGTGGTCCATGATGAGGTGGCCGGGGCAGAGCGGCTCGATGATCTCGGGGTCC
>Ga0326597_10006522_pt1 | contig 15966 bp, 12 predicted proteins | sample RVTome_12_FD_203789 | JGI IMG/M metagenome (GOLD analysis project Ga0326597, IMG submission 203789) | Soil microbial communities from uranium-contaminated site in the Upper Colorado River Basin, Wyoming, United States - RVT100D185 | ecosystem: Environmental > Terrestrial > Soil > Contaminated >...
GAAGGAAGTCCCGATCCACAAGCACACCGCCTGGTACTACCTCGGCGGGATGACCCTGTTCCTCTTCATGGTGCAGATCGCGACCGGCGTCTTGCTCCTCTTCTATTACCGACCCAGCTCCGGCGAGGCGTTCGAATCGGTCCAGTTCATGATGGCCGAGGTGCAGTTTGGTTGGCTCATCCGGTCGATCCACAACTGGGCCGCCAACCTGATGATCTTTACCCTGTTCCTGCACTTGTTCACGGTCCTGCTCGTCAAGGCCTACCGCCCGCCGAGACAGCTGACCTGGTACACCGGCGTGGTGCTCATGGGTCTGGCCATGGCCTTCGGGTTCACCGGCTACCTCCTTCCGTGGAACGAGCTAGCGTATTTCGCCACTCGGGTGGGCACGCAGATCACAGGTGTGCTCCCCGTGGTCGGTGAGTTCCTCTTGCGTGTCTTGCGCGGCGGGGAAGATGTGACGGGGGCCACCCTTACCAGGTTCTACGCCTTCCACGTTGCGCTCCTGCCCATCATCACGATCGCTGTCGTGGGGATCCACGTCCTTCTGGTGCAGCGCCAAGGCATGAGTGTCCCACGCCGGCTCGAGCGTTCGGACGAGCCACGCCGCTCGATGCCCTTCTTCCCGAACTTCCTGATTCGCGATGTCGTGGGCTGGCTTGCAGCTCTGGCGATTCTGGCCGCCCTGGCCGCTTTTATCCCGGCCGAGCTGGGCAGCAAGGCGGACCCCTTCGCGTCGGCGCCGGTCGGGATCAAACCCGAGTGGTATTTCATGTTTATGTTTCAGACGCTAAAATTCCTTCCGGCCCATATCCTGGGCATCGAAGGAGAAGTGCTGGGCGTTCTGGGTTTTGGGCTTGCGGGCCTGTTCCTGCTCCTCATCCCGGTCCTCGACCGGAAGTCGGCGGCGGGCGAGCGGAGCCCGGTGTTCACCGGAATCGCCATCGCGATCATCACGTTCATTGTCGTCATGACCATCGTCGGCTACATGGTGGACCCGACGGCTTAGCGCGGTACGAAGGGGACCTCACCGAGGAGACCATGACCCACACGCGAATCATTGCCGCTCTTGCTACTTGTATTCTTGCCATCACCGGCTGCCAACCCCAGGGCGATGCCGGACCGTCGGACACGGCAGCTCCGCCACCAGAAAGCCCGCTGTCCCCGTCGGACGCACTGTTGCTCGCCTCGGCGCGGATCGCTCTGCCTCCGGTCGACTTCGATGCCGCGAGCCTGCCCGAACCCTCTTCCACGGGAGCGACGCTCCTGGTTCGCTACTGTGGACAGTGTCATGCCGTGCCTGGGCCAACGATGCACAGCGCCACCGATTGGCCACGCATTCTCCGTCGCATGTGGCTCCGGATGGATCATCTGCCCGACTCCCTGCAAGTCGCGCTGCCAGAGGTCGGAGATCGTAACATGCTGTCCCGCTACCTCATGGAGAATGCACTCCAGGTGGGTGCCGGGCAGCTCCCGGCGGGCAGCGGGCGTGAGACTTTCGCAACCCTTTGCAGTCAGTGTCACACACTCCCTGATCCCTTCCTCCATTCCGGAAAGGACTGGGTTGGAGTGTTTCAGAGGATGGAGCTGAACATGGAGCGGATGGGTGTCCGCCGTCCCGACCGCGCCGAGACCGAGGCGGTCCTGTCATACCTCCAGGACCTCCCCTCGAGGACCCCATAAGTTCCATCGGGGACCAAACCTGAAGGAATTCACAAGGGGCCATGAAACCTTCTTGCGTAACCTGTTACATGAAAAGGAGTTAAAACCACTAGCGACAGCTCATTGGCCGATCAATATTATAGGCGTTCCGTAGTATTACGGTGTTGCCTCAACTGCCTTGCAGAGACCTCGGAGCGGCACATGCGAACTACCCTTCTCAGTCAGAGACTCCTCCCCTTTGCGGCGGCGGTGCTTCTCGCCGTCACCTTCTCGAGTTGTACCGACGAAACGATCGTGTACCGCGATCGGGCCCCGTTCAATCCTCCGCCCGACGCGGCGAGCGGGTTCCTCGGCTACTACGATGCGACGGCTCGCCAGACCACCTGCGGGAACTGCCATGCGGTTGAGCAGGCCACTTGGGTGGAGACACGACACGCCAACGCGGCCCTCACACTGGACATGACTGAAGGCGCGCAGGACTTCTGTTACAGCTGCCACGCCATCAGTTCCAACGGTAACGCGGCGACCTCGCCTGCAGGATATGATGTCGTCAAGGACTCGGTCTACCGCGACGTGCAGTGCGAGAGCTGCCACGGACCCGGCCTAACCCATGTTGAAGGGGTGGGTCAGGGCAACGTCATACGTCCGCTGGCCAAGATTTCCCAGGAGGGAGAGGGCGTTTGCGCGGATTGTCACTCCGGTAACCATCACCCCTTCGTGGAGCAGTGGAAGCAGTCCTTGCACGGGAATCTCGACGCCTATCCACAGGGCAGGGCAGGTTGCCAAAGCTGCCACGAAGGGCGTGGCGCACTCACGGCGTGGGGTGTCGAGTCCAACTACCAGGAACGGGATACCGGCGAACTCCAGCAGATCACCTGCGCGGTCTGTCACGACCCGCATGGGAGCACCAACGACCACCAGCTCCGAAAGAGCATCACCAGCCCCGACCCGGCCCAGCACCTCTGCATGAGTTGCCATCTCCGAATCGATACACCCACCGGAGGGAGTTCTCGAGGCAGTTCACCACACGGAGCACAGGGGGCGGTACTGCTCGGATTCGCGGGATGGCGTCCACCAGGGTTCGTGTATGACACCGCGCGGATCTATGGGACGCACGCCACTACCAGGAACCCGAAACTCTGCGCCGGGTGCCACGTGGGCCGTTTCGAGGTGACGGATCCGGCAACGGGTGACTTCGTCTTCCAATCGGTCGGTCACCAGTTCGAGGCAGTCCCCTGCGTGGATTCCCAGGGTGTTCCGACCGGGGAAACTGAGTGCGCATTCACGGCAAATGCACGGAACTGGAACACCTGCACGACGTCGGGCTGTCACGAGTCCGCGGGGGTCGCTGCCAGTCTCTACAATGCCACAAAAATAGAACTCCAGTTGCTCTCCGATATTCTCTGGGTCGATAGTGACGGCGACAGCTCAATCGACCCATTCCCCACCGACGGCGGGTATCTGCCGCGGATCAAGCTGAACGCCCCAGCTGACCTCAATCCCAACGATTTTGAGATCACGGCCCCTGATGGAGCGGAGTTCAATGCTAAGATCTGCGGCATCGGGCTCTACAGCCAGGAGGACGGCTCTTACGGCGTGCACAACAAGTTCCTCTGCATCGCCCTGCTCGCATCCAGCGCTAGCTACCTCAAGTCGATCTACGGATTCCTTCCGGCCCCCCCGGACAACGTGGCGGCCGTCTGGAACGAGTGGTCGAAGCCTGTCGCGACGGGTGGCGAAGGACAGCCGATCATCCAGCGGGAGGCGTTCCCTGTCATCAACAACAGATAGAGGACGCTCTCTCTTCGGTCGGCATGGCTGACCTCCTCGCCCTGCCGGCCCTCACCGCCGCCGAGCCTCCCGCTCGGCGGCGGTCCTTCCATGCGGTAGCCGCTGGCAGGAATCGGAGCTTCAATCACGGTGTGCACCCTATCAGGATCGCCGTGATCGCCGCACTCATCGCAGGGTTCTGGATTGCCCCCACTAGGAGGCTCGAGGGACAAGGTGCAGGCTTCGAGCACGGGCGGCACGCCGGGTTCTTCCCCGACTGCACCACGTGCCATGCCGGTATCGCCGCAGGGGGACAGAGCATTTGGCCGTCTCCCGACACTTGTGCTGCTTGCCATGATGGAACGAACCGTGGGGCCGTCCGGTTCGAGCCCCGCGAGGGTCCCCGCTCGACCAATTTGAAGTTTGAGCACTCGGTCCACACCTTCGTCCGGGAGCAGTGTCGCCTCTGTCATGTGGAGAGCGAAGAGGTGGCGGACCGTATGCAGGTCCAGAGGTCGGTGGTCTCTCGCTGCCTGAGCTGTCATGGCCTCGAGGGTACGCACCCGGCGCTCCCGGAGGACGCGTGCGGCCTTTGTCACACGCCGCTCGCGCAAGCGACGCAATTGTCGAATGAGGCGATTGCCCGGTTCTCCAGACCGGCTTCCCATGAAGCACAGGGGTTCGCACTTGGAGGACATGGCCAGATGGCTTCTGTGCCCGGAGAGGTACCGGGGACCTTCACCATCGCTTCCAGCTGCGCTACCTGCCATGTGCGCAACCAATGCGTCACCTGCCACGTCAATGCACCGGAGTTGGCTCCGATTCAGGCCCTGGGGACAGACCCTCGGGTTGGACCGCTTCCGAGTGTCCTGACAGCCCCGCCGTCGCACAAGAGGACAGGTTGGCAACGCACCCACGGATTGGAGGCCGGCCGACCTTCCTCAAACTGTGCCAGCTGCCACACCACTGAGAGCTGCCTCACATGCCACTCAGGGTTCGTGCCGGAGACCATCAGGGAGCTTCCATCCGGCGGGCCCGGTCGGGGCGTGGGTGCACAACTGACACGGACACCACCCGCGAGCCATTCCTGGGACTTCCGCGACCGCCATGGATCCGAGGCGTCGGCCAGGAGCACGGCGTGCGAGACCTGTCACGTACGGGAGACCTGCCTGACGTGCCACCGGCCGGAGGCATCCGCGCCGGGCGACTACCATCCCGCGGGTTTTCTCAGCCGGCACCCGGCAAGCGCGTGGAGTCGCGAGGCCAACTGCAGCGACTGCCATAACCCGGCCCAGTTCTGTCAGGACTGTCACAAACAGAGCGGATTGGTGGCGGGGAGGTTCGGCGGAATAGGGGGGCGCGGATACCATGATGCCCTCCCCGCCTTCCTGGTTGGGCACGGCCAAGCGGCGCGCCAGAGCCTGGAGTCCTGCGCCTCATGTCATGTGGAACGGGATTGTACACGCTGCCACGCGGCCCGCGGCATCGGCTATGGCTTCAACCCGCACGGCCCCGGATTCAACGCCGATCGACTGAAGAAGAAAAACCCCACCTTGTGCATCGCCTGCCACGGGCGGTCCATCCCGTAGCCCCTCTCAGTGCAGCAGCGCCCAAATCACCAACGCGATGATCGTCACCCCGAGCGCGAGCGAGGCGAATCCCAAGGTCATCGACCACAGGTAGACCGTCCGTGAGACGGCTGGCGCCACCAGGCCCTCCAGGCCTCCTGCCTGTGCCACCCGTGCGTGTTCGAGAGGGTGTTCTTCCTCCATGTACTCCGAGGTCGCTCGACCGGTGAAGATGACCAGATCGATGGGGAATTTTTCGGGACGCAGGTGCACGTTGAAGAAGTGGATCGTGAAAATGAAGCTCAGGGCAAGCAACGCCTCGTCGCCATGGACGATGGTCGCGACATTGAACGCCCACCCGGGAAGGAATCTCGAAAACAGCTCTGGGAACCATAGCAACAAGCCTGAAAACCCGATGATGGCGACACCCCAGAACACGGCGAGGTAATCAAACTTCTCCATGTAGCTGAACCGCTCGAACTTTGGTCTTGACCCACGGCCGAGGAACCACTTGAACATCTGAATGATGTCCCGAAGATCCTTCGTTTGTGGCATCATCGAGTCCGGGCCCCACAGCAGCCTCTTCCACCCACTTCGGCGAGCCAGAACCACCAGCGATCCCAGATGCACGAAGAAGTAGCCAAATGTGATGATGGCACACGCGCGGTGGATCAAGCCTGCCGCCCGGACCCCTCCCAAACCACTTACCAGACCTTGGGCCCAAGGCGCACTCGAGAAGTGCAGGGGCAGACCGGTGAGCACCAGTCCGAAGAACGAGACGATCACGAAGGCGTGAAGCGTTCGCTGCAACGGCGTGAAGCGCCAGAGATAGGGGCCCCTGCCCCGATCGGCGGCGTTGAGGGCTCGAGTAGTCATGAGGGTGTCCCCGCCTTGCCGGCTCGCACGTGGTCAATCGTGAGCCGGGTCACCCACAGGACGGTGTGAATTCCAAAGAACACCATCACGCCGATCAAGAGGGAGGTCATGAAAAGCCAGGTCCAGTGGAGCACCGGATATCTGTCACCTTGCCGAGGGTCCGCGTGCGGCCGATACTGCACGAAGTTCGCGTTGGCAGCCTGATGGCACGAACCACAGGTCTCCACCAAGTGCGCCGAGTTCACCGAGGATGATGGATCGTCCGCCGAGCGCATGTTGTGAGGCGTGTGACAATCGCTGCACGTTGCCGCCAGCGTGGAACCCAATCGCGTCACTTTCCCGTGATAGGTCTCCAGGTAGGTCTGATAGAGTTCCTCGTGACACGTGCCGCATTCCTCCACCACACCCAGGTGCCAAACCGGCTCATCAGCCCGGACGATGCCGTGAGCTGAATGGCAATCAACGCACACAGGGGCCGAATGCCCGGTACCGTTTGCACTGCCGTTCTGTTGGGCGGCACCATGGGCTGAAGCCTCGTAGACCTCGACAATTCCCTCGTGGCAGGCGCCGCAGGTTTGGGGGATGTTCCGCCGGTTGACCGAGGACTCAGCGGAATCTGCGGGCAGGACTTTGTGGGCCCGATGGCAGTCATTACAGGTGGCCGAGACGGTCAACCCAGCGACGGTTAGGGCGTGGCCATGAACCGTCTCGAAGTACTGCGCGACTGCGGTGCGTGCTTGGGCCTTGTCGGCAGTCGCAAAATAGCTCCCGATGACGCTTGGATCGGCATGACAGCGACCGCATAAGGACGCGACATTGAGTGCGTAGGTGGGGGATTGTCTGTCACTCGCCCTGAAGACCTCGTGGATACCGTGGCAATCCACGCACATGGGGGCATCGCCTCGGAGCGTGGCGTTGGGGGCGTGAATCGAGGATGCCCAATCCACACCCTCCTGCTCGTGGCAGGTCTGGCACGAGACGACCTTACTCTCTGTTGAATGAGGGAAACCCGCCTCGAAGCCTCGATGGCAAGCTGTGCAGGTGAGGCCACTGTGGGCGGTCGTGGAGAAGATCTCGGCGGGAACGAACAGCGTCGAATCCCCACCTGTGAAGAAGTCCCGCTCGCCATGACAGTTCTCGCACCGAACAACCGGTACGGCTTGAGCATCCGTCGATTCCGCTCCGAGCACCCAAACGGCCAAGATGCCGCAGGCCAAACAGACCATGCCACGCATGGCGGGACGCGTCAGGGTGTGGCGGGCTTATGGCAGTAGGTGCAGAACTTGATGTCGAGCATTCCAGCGTGAGAGGCCTCAGGAGGAGCTGGGATTGTCGGCATCTTGCCACTGTGGCACATGAGGCAGTTGGCTCTTCCCTGAGCCGTGTGTTTGACCTGAGGTGCCTCCATCGTCTGCATAGCCGCGTCTTTGCCGTGGCAGAACAGACAGGCCTCGTTCGGCCGATCAACGTGGTCTTCCGGGATCGCCTTGGTACTATCGGTTTTGACGCCATGACAGGTCAGGCAGGCTGCGCGTCCATCGGTAGCATGGGGGACGACCGAAGGTTTCGTTGCCTGGGCGCTCACTGCGGAGGGGATCACCCCGCCAATCGTGCCGACAAATGCCATCAAGACAATCACTTTCGCAACCGACATATCAAAACCCCCATTCGAGTTCGAAGCCCGGGTCAACAGCCCTCTTCATCGCGCCGGTTTCCCGTGCAAGACCGCAACGATCGCGTCCTCAGTATGAAAGAAACAGGGCACGCAAGTCAAATTCGTGAACCCCTGGTGAAGGGGAGTTTAGGAAGGTGAGAAGCCCTTGTTTGGCCCTGTGGAACCCCGCATCTTAAGCCATACTCGCCCGTGCCGGACCCTCGAAGTTGGACTGCTCCCGGCCGGGCCATTGGCTGCGCCGCACACAGTACCGTTCGCCGGGGAACATTGGTGGTATTCACACCTGGAGGCCGACCCTGTCGAGAGCCATGGAGCAGGATCCCGCGTCGTCGGAAGGATCGAACGCCACAGGCGACGCGTCTCGTGACCAGTTTGAGGAGCGGGTGGATTGGGCTCCTGGGTTCAACGAGTACCTCCTCGGCGGAGTCATCGGACTGACCCTTTTCTCCATCATCCTAACCATAGGGCTGTATCTGATTCCCCGCGAGTCCTTCCAGATTCCGGAGCTGCAGCAAGCGGCTCGAGTTGCTGAGGTGACCGACTTCCCGGTGGGGGCGAGCCGAGTAATCACCTGGGGGTCGGAAGTGATTCTCGTCATCCGTTCGGGGAGCGACGAGTACGATGCCCTCCAGGGAACGTCGTCCCTTGACGGTTGCATGCTTGAATGGGACCCCACCTCGCTGAGAGTAGTCTCTCCCTGCAACTTCATCGTATATGATCTTCATGGAAATGTCGTCCGTGGCCTCACCACGGTCCCGCTCCACCGGTATCCGGTCTATGTGCGCCAGGGTACCGTATACGTTTCGGGGATGTAGGCCGTGAGCCAGCCTTGGACAGGCCTGAGGAACTGGTTGACCCAGTTCGTGGCCGATCTTCGCGCCAGCACCGATGCCGGTCTCCTCGGGGTGGCCCGGTACTTCGGGCTGCTCTACGGCCCGATCGATGCCTCTCTCCCGATCGATCAAGCACTCCGCAAATCGCTGCGCTACCGGTTGGCCCCTCATGTGGGCTGGCGGCATGCCCTGGGGGGCATCGCCTACTTGTTGTTCCTCCTGATGGTGGTCACCGGTGTTCTTCTGGCGGTCTACTATCGTCCCTCGGCCCAGGAGGCCTTCCCCAGCATCCAGCACATCGTCTCGGGGGTCACCCTCGGTTGGCTCATCCGGGACGTGCATGTCTGGAGCGCCAGCCTGCTGGTGATCGTCGTACTCGCCCATATGGCGCGAGTCTTCTTTGCCGCGGCGTATCGCCCGCCCCGGGAGACCAACTGGCTGGTCGGCATCCTCCTACTCGTCATCGTGCTCGCCTTCGGGGCCACTGGGTATCTGCTCGCGTGGGATCAATCCGCGTACTGGACGGTCACCGGGGCGCTCAACGCCTTCGAGGAGCTTCCCATTGTCGGTGGGATCACGGTAGGGCTGCTCCGGGGCGACCCGATAGTCTCCGGAGCAACCTTGGGCCGATTCTTCGCCGGGCATGTGATCCTGCTGCCGTGGCTGGCCCTCGCGTTCCTGGCCTTCCATTTCAGGATGGTCCGCCGCCATGGTGTGGCACCGCCTGTGGGCGATGCGAACCCCACCGGACCAGGTCGCCGTTTTTTTCCCAATCATCTCCTCCGTTCGTTCATGGTCGGGATCTTTGCGCTGGCCACCGTGATCTCACTGGCCATCTTGTTTCCCCGTCCCCTGGGTGTACAGGCACAACCCGGACAGGCGCCGGCGACGATCCTCTCGACCTGGGTGGTGGTGGACGTCTCGCGCGCGCTGGTGTACTACATGGGTGGGTGGGGTTTCGCGCTCTTCTCTCTCCTCGGCCTCCTCCTCGCCGCCCTTCCCCTCTTCGACCGTGGGACTGAACGCAGCTTGAGGCACAGGCCTGCGGCTACTGCCATCGGCCTCACGTTTTTCGTTGGCTTCCTCGGTTTGTGGATCGCAGGGCGGGGCCTGCGCACGCCAGTGCTGGAGCAACCCTCCATTGAGGTGTCCGCGCCGGGTCTGCCAGCGCAAGACCCCTCACCCGTTGATAGCACGGCCAACGGTGGAGGGCGCCCATGACAGCGATCCTGGTCCTGTTGACCATCGGGTTTGCAAGTCCTGCCGCCGATGTCTCGGCAATCACGACGAACGTGCGACTGCTCCAGCAGCCACCCATGCGTCTGGACAGTACCTACGGCTGCCTTGCATGCCACGCAGATAAGCGAGCGTCGTTCAACCAGGGTGTCCATTCCGAACGGGGGATCAACTGCGCAGATTGTCACGGCGGTGATCCAAGTGTCACCACCTTGCCGGCCGCTCACCGGGGACGGTTTGTTGGGGCGCCGGACAAGGTGGCCACCGTAAGCCTGTGTGGTAGCTGCCACTCGGACCCAAACGCGATGCGCCAGTACGGACTACCGTCAGGGATGGTCGCCGAGTTCGAGACCAGTCAGCACGGGGTGCTGCTTCTTCAGCGGCACGACCAGAAGGCGCCTACCTGCACCGACTGCCACGACGCCCACACCATCCGGCGTCCCGACGACGCGCGTAGTACGGTTTATCCGACGAACATTCCTCAAACCTGTGGGCGGTGTCACGAAGACAAGACCTTGATGGCGCCGTACGGCTTGCCCACCGACCAAGTCGAGAAGTTCACTCGGAGCGCACACGGAATTGCCCTGCTCCAAAAGCAGAACTTTGCGGCTCCGACCTGCCTGGGGTGTCACGGATCGCATTCGGCCCTACCACCAGCGACGACAGAAGTCGCGAACGTTTGCAGTCGTTGCCATGTGCAGGTGGGACGAGAGTTCGAGGTGGGGCCCCATGGTGAGGCCGCCCGCAGCGGCAAACTCGCCGGTTGTCTCGGATGCCACGGCAATCACGACACCGAACGGGTACCGGCCACTCAGATCGCGGCGACTTGCAGCAAGTGCCACGCTCCTGGAACACGCGCACAGACGCTCGGCGACGCGATTCAGCAGGATGTGACCCAGGCGGCTCAAGATCTCCAGGCGGCCGCCGCAGCCGTCGCTGAGGTCGCTCGGGCTGGACGGCAGACTGGGGACATGGAATTCCGCTATCAGACCGCGCGCACGGCGTATCTACAAATCAACGAAGTCCAACACCATCTCGACACTGACCGCCTGGAGGAACTGACGCGTCGCGTACGTTCCATCTCGAGAGATCTGCGTGCCACTGCGGAAGCCACCGCCGAACGCAACTGGGAGCACAAGCTCTGGCTGGTGCCGGTCTGGTTCCTGAGCCTGTCTTGGCTCGCACTTTCCTGGCTCGCCCTGCGGCGCATGGAACGTGAAGGAAGCAGACTGTGACCGCCCCCTCCCCTTCCCGGAAGCGCCTTGCCCGGGCCGTCAGGGTGATTGTCCCGATCGCTGTTCTCGGCATCATCTTGCTCGCGGTGAGCACGGTCGGCTTCGTCGAGTACAGCGCTCAACCCGGGTTCTGCAAGAATTGCCATAACATGGTGCCCTATTACGACTCCTGGGCATCCTCCTCACACAACGAGGTTGCCTGCATCGAGTGCCACTACGCGCCGGGAATCAAAGCCGAAGCCATGGGGAAGCTTCAGGCAGCCAACCAAGTAGTCAAATACATCACAGGGTCCTACGGCATGAGGCCCTGGGCCGAAATCGAGGACGCGGCGTGTCTTCGGTCAGGATGTCACTCCGAGCGAAAAGTCGAAGGCGCGATCGACTACAACGGGGTCCAATTCGACCACGCGGAACATCTGGGAGAGTTGCGACGCGGGAAACAGCTACGGTGCACCAGTTGTCACTCCCAGATCGTGCAGGGCGACCATGTGGCCGTCACCCAGGTCACCTGTTTTCTCTGTCATTTCAAGGATAGACCGCCGGGGGACCCGATCGCCGGCTGCGTCGCGTGTCATCCCTCGCCCCCACGGGTGGTCTCGGGCTCGGGCTACATCGTGGATCACTCCCGCTACGTCGCCGACCAGGTCTCGTGCATCTCCTGTCACGCGGACGTAACGACCGGCACCGGTAGTGCGGACCGTGGCCAATGCTTCAACTGCCACAACGAGCCCGAACGGATCGATCAATTCGATAACCCGCCGCGACTGCACCAGATCCACATCACCGACCACAAGATCGAATGCACTCAGTGTCACGCACCGATCGAACACCAGATCGCGAGTGCCACCGTGGTGACCACAGCCGAACTCGATTGCGCGGGTTGCCACACGAAGGCGCACAGCACTCAGGTGCAGTTGTATGCCGGCGCTGGGGGTCACAACACCGAACCCACCCCCAGCAAGATGTTCCTGGCCCGGGTGTCCTGCGTCGGCTGCCACGAGCAGACCGCGACTCTGCGTGGGCACGAGCAGGTCCAGACCGCGGGAGAGGCCTCCTGTCTCTCCTGTCACGGTGTCCGGTACTCTCGGATTCTCCCATCCTGGAAGCAAGGGATGGACGAGCGTGTCCGGCGGGTGGCGCCCGTCGTCACACAGGCACGGGCGGTGTTGAATGCGGCCGGGCCAGGTCGCCGACAGGCTGCCGACAGTCTCCTCCGCATGGCGGAGGAGAACCTCGATCTGGTCCGCACCGGGAAACCGGCCCATAACGTCACCTTTGCCGACCGGCTGCTCCGCGCCTCAATCGATCTGGTACGCCAGGCAGTCAAGGTTGGCCGGCTCCCCTATATCGTCCCAACGCTGGACCTGGGACCCCCGGTCGACGAGGCGGCGTGTTCCAGCTGCCATGTGGGGACCGAGCGTGCGGTCGTCCCCTTCCGGGGCGGCGGCACCTTCCCTCATCAGCCCCACGTCCAGAGGGGCCAGATGACCTGCGTCGAATGCCACACACCGTTCGACCAGCACGGCGGCACCAAGATCACGAGTTCGGCCTCATGCCAGGCCTGCCATCATCGTGAGGAGCCGCCGCGGGATTGTGTCACCTGTCACGAGAGTCGGGAAGGCACAACGGGTCCGACAACGGTGCTCCTCGCAGATAGCGTGTCCTTTCCTCATGCGACCCACCAGACGGCCCTCCCGACCTGCGCGGCCTGTCACACACCGCCGAGCATGAGCGCCGCTAACATCGAGTGCGTTTCCTGTCACGCACAACACCATGAGACGGCCAGCCTCTGCGGCACCTGTCACCAAAGCGGTGGTCTGCTCGAAAAGCACGCCGGATTTGCGCCGATCATTCATGCCGAAGCGCCTCCCTGTGCCACCTGCCATGCGGAGGCCCAGAAGATCGAAACCTGGTCCTGGCAGACGTGCGCCACGTGCCACGTGAACAAAGCTGCAGGCCACTATGAGGAGTCCGTCCGGTCCACCAGCACGGGTTGTGAGACCTGTCACGACCTCAAGACCATCGGGGGGAGCAGCGGGTGAATATGCGAATCCATACCGACGTTCCAATCACGCAACGACCATCACACCAGTTCCGCCTGCCCACGCCAAACCTCCGGTCTCACCTCTTCCCACTCCTTGTCGCCGCACTCCTCCCGATCTCGAGCATCAGCGCCCAAGGGTATCGGGTCCGGATCGACGCCCGGGCTCAGGCCGTCAGTTTTCGCGGGCTGATGGCGGATAGCGTTGCGGCGACCGATATCGTCACGGGATCCAATGGCGGGATCTTCACCTCGGATGGATTCGCGGCCAGGTGTAGCAACGAGGCGTTTTGCTACTTCTACCGCCCCGGGGACACCCAGCGCGGGATTCCCGTGAGCTCCTCGGCGAGTCTGGTGCTTTGGGGTATCGGGGTCCAGGGCCTCACCATTCACGCCAGCGGGAGAGTTGTCGCCGATGCGGGAAAGGACGAAGTCTGGCCTGCTGTCGAACCCTGGGCGCAACTCATCGAGGCCTACGCGGACTATTCACGGTCTCGGTTCACGGCGCGCGCCGGGCGGCAGTTCCTGACCTCACGCCTCGAACCGATCGGGTTCGACGGCGGCTGGCTTCGGGTGCGGACACCGGCCCGAGGTCTGGATGTCACGGCCTATGGGGGCTGGGGCCTGGGACAGGCCGCAGTGGTTCCTGTCTCGAGTCCCGCCCTCAATCCGCTGGACGAGTACCGGCCCAGGGATCGCCAGCTCGTGGCCGGCGCGGAGGTTGCCTGGAGCGATGGACCGTTGGACGCTCGCGCGGAGTACCGGAGGGAAGTCGACCCTGAAGACGATCACTTCGTCTCTGAGCGCGCTGCGGTGTCCTTCACCCTTCAGCCTTGGCGCTTCCTTCAGACGCGTGGTGGGATCGACTACAACCTGGCCGAGGGGCATGTGGGGTCAGGCGATCTCAGCGTCACCTACCTGGAGTCTCGGTTCTCTCTCACTGGTGGAGCCAGGCGGTATCGACCCTATTTCAGCCTGTGGACGCTCTGGGGCGCCTTCAGCCCGGTTCCCTACAACACTGTGCATGGTTCTGCGCGAGTCCGGATCACCGATTGGCTCACCGCGAATGGTCGCGCCGAACGATACTGGTTCGAGTCCGCAGACGTATCGACGGCCCTGGTGCCCGATCTCGAAGACAGCGGTTGGAGGGTCAGTCTTGGAGGGACGGTGAGACCGGATGAGCAGTGGACTTTCGACGCGTCCTATCTCGCCGACTTCGGACCCGGGGCCGCGTCACAGTCATTTGACGCAGGAGTGAACTACTCGGCGACGCCTGCCCTGACGCTCGGGGCCTACGGGGGCCGTCTCGAACGGCCCCTCGAACTCAGGTTCTACGATGCGACGACTACGTGGGTCGGTGGCCGCGCTGAGTACCGCCTACGGAATCAGTGGCGGTTCTGGACCGACGTGGCCTGGTATGATGACGACCGCGACCGTCCGGATACCGGAGCCAACAGCTTCGATCAGGTCCGTCTTCGCGGTGGGGTTTCCCTCACCTTCGGGACCAATGCCGATCGGGCACCGCTACCGCGGGCTCGGAGGCTCCGACCATGACCGGCCTGTTCAGGTCGGCTTGGCTCGTAGTCTCGCTTGCTGCTCTCACTGCCACTCCAACCATGGGCAGGGCCCAGCAGGAACCTGCGGCCGGTTTTCCCCACCAACGACACGCCGACTTTTTTCCCTCGTGTGCCACCTGTCATACCGGTATCCTGGAAGGAGCACCGCTTCCCTTTCCTCCCACCGAGTTCTGCCAGGCATGCCATAACGGGGACTCCGCACCCGCGGTCACGTGGCAGCCTCGGTCGGAGCCATTCGGCCGCAAGCTACGATTCACCCATACCGATCACCCACGATTTCCTCCGGATCCCGATCCCGACGAGGAAGGAACTCAGTGCGCGCTCTGTCATGCCGAATTCGGCGCGCCCAATATGGCCGTGCAACGCGCGGTAGTGGGCCAATGCCTCACCTGCCACGGCCTGGATGCATCGCACTATTCGAATGAACCCGCCAGCTGCGCCACATGTCATCTGCCGCTGGCTGAAGCGTCACGCCTGACAAGCTCGGACGTGGCAGGATTCCCGGTTCCAGCCTCACACCGCGAGGTCGGGTTCGCCTTGGGACGACACGGCGCGCTGGCCACAACGGACGCAGCAGGGGGCTCAGCGGTAGCGGCCAGTTGTGCGACCTGTCATGCCCGGGACTTCTGCTCCACCTGTCACGTCAACGCGCTGGAGACCGGACCGATTCAAGCGTTGCAGCCCGATCCACGTTCGCTCGCCTTGGCCACCCAGGTCCCTGTGCCTCAGGGGCATCAGCGGCCCGAGTGGCTGCGAGAGCACCAGCGCGAAGCCGAACGCAGTCTCACCTCCTGCCAGACCTGTCACACGCAAGAGAATTGTTTGGCATGTCACACCGGGGCCCCACCCGAGGCGGTCGCCAATATCCACCCCGCCAGCGCCGGACGAGCCGACGGGCCGGTTGTCGAGCGCCACACACCACCTTCACACACCTGGGAGTTTCGTGACCGCCACGGACCGGAAGCCAATGCCCGACCCACGAGTTGCGAAGGCTGCCACGTCCGGCCGAGTTGTCTCGACTGTCATCGCCCCGATCCCGCTGCCGGGTCCGGTTCAGCAACTTCGTTACACCCCGCCGGATTCTTGGCACGACACCCCGCAATGGCCTACGGAAGGGATGCCAACTGCGCTGATTGTCACAATACAGCCCAGTTCTGCCTCGACTGCCATCGTCAGTCTGGTTTGAGCGCCACAAGACGCCTTGGGGGGGTGGGATACCACGATAGCTTCCGTGGCTTCAGCCTCGGGCACGGTCAAGCGGCACGCCAAAGCCTCGAGTCCTGTGTGTCCTGCCACGTCGAGCGGGATTGTACCGCCTGTCATTCAGCCGTGGGCGGAGGGTTCCGATTCAGCCCCCACGGTCCCGGTTTCGACGCGGAGCGACTGCGGGAGAAGAACCCCTCGTTGTGCGTGGCATGCCACGGGAGCGCCATTCCAAGAAAGCCCTGAGGAGGCCGCGGCGACTGATGGGTTATCGGTAGAGGCAGGACACG
>Ga0326597_10006523_pt1 | contig 15965 bp, 16 predicted proteins | sample RVTome_12_FD_203789 | JGI IMG/M metagenome (GOLD analysis project Ga0326597, IMG submission 203789) | Soil microbial communities from uranium-contaminated site in the Upper Colorado River Basin, Wyoming, United States - RVT100D185 | ecosystem: Environmental > Terrestrial > Soil > Contaminated >...
TCCGCGTCGGTCACACGCTGACCATGCCGCCGGCGCCGATGCCGGCGAGCTCGCGCTCGATCGATGCCAGGAGGAGGTCGAGGTTCCAGCGCTTCGCCGCCGAGATCAGCAGCCCCGCGTCGCCGCCGAGCTCACGCGCCACGCTCTCGGCCGAGACGCCGTCCGCCGGCAGGAAGAGGTCGAGCTTGTTGAAGGCGAGGATGCGGGGCTTCTCCGTGAGGCCGAGCTCCCCAAGCGTCCGCTCCACCGTCTCGAACTGCTGCTCGGCGTTCGGGTGCGTTATGTCCACGATGTGGACGAGCAGGTCGGCGTCCGCCAGCTCCTCCAGCGTGGCGCGGAAGGAGGCGATGAGCTCGGTCGGGAGCTTCTGGATGAAGCCGACCGTATCGCTGAGCAGCGCCTCGCCGCCGGCCGGCAGCCTGATCCGGCGCGTCACCGGATCGAGAGTGGCAAAAAGCAGGTCCTCGGTCAACACGTCGGCGCCGGAGAGCGCCCGCATCAGCGTGCTCTTGCCGGCGTTCGTGTAGCCGACGAGGGCGACGACCTGCGCCCCCTGACGCGTCCGCCGCCGCCGGTGCAGGGAGCGCTGCTGGCGCACCGTCTCCAGCTCGCGGCGCAGGCGCGTGATCCGGTTGCGGACGAGGCGGCGGTCGGTGACGATCTGGGTCTCGCCGGGGCCGCGGGTGCCGATCCGCCCTTCGAGCCGTTCGAGGTGGCTCCACTGGCCTGCCAGGCGCGGCAGCAGGTACTGCGTCTGGGCCAGCTCCACCTGTAAGCGCGCCTCTTTGGTCTGGGCGCGCCTGGCGAAGATGTCGATGATCAGGGCGGCGCGGTCGAGGACTTTGACGGCGAGGGCGTTCTCGAGGTTGCGCTGCTGTGAGGGGCTGAGCTCGTCGTCGAAGAGGACCATCGAGTAGCCGCAGGCCTCGCGCTCGGCGACGATCTCGGCGAGCTTGCCCCTGCCGATGTAGAGGGCCGCGTTCGGCCGCTCGCGGCGTTGTACCGTACGTCCCACGACCTCGGCGCCGGCCGTGTGGGCAAGGAGGGCAAGCTCCGTCAGCGAGTCCTCGGCCGCGCGGCCGTCCCTGGCGTCGCGACTCTCGACGGCGACGAGGAATGCCTTCTCGACCGGCAGCGCCGTCGAGTGGCCCACGGGGCGCTGGCCTTTCAGGATCGTCCTCCCGGAATCGAAGCCATGGCCTGTATCTTAGCGGATTCGAGCCGCTCCCGAGACCGGCTACTTGCCGGCCGGCCGCCAATCGCGCAGGCGCCGCGCCCCCTCCGCGACGCGCTCGTCCGCGGTCGTGATCGAGAGGCGGATGAAGCCCTCGCCCTGCTCGCCGTAGATCGTCCCCGGTGAGACGACGACGCCGATGTCGTCGATCATCCGCGCCGCGAACTCGGCCGCCGTCCAGCCATCCGGTATGCGGGCCCAGACGTAGAGGCTCGCCTTCGGCACCTCGACCCGCATGCCGGCGGCGCGCAGCGCTTCGACGAGGAGGTCGCGGCGGCGCTGGTAGACGGCGTTGTGCTCGTCGATGCAGTCCTGCGGGCCCTCGAGCGCCGTGATCGCCATCCTCTGGACGGCCTGCGTGATGCCGGAGTCGACGTTGCTCTTGATCCGGAAGAGGGCGTTGATCAGGGTCGGGTTGCCCACCGCCATGCCGATGCGCCAGCCCGTCATGTTGAAGCTCTTCGAGAGGGAGTGAAACTCGATGCCGACGTCGCGGGCGCCCTCCGCCTGGAGGAAGCTCACCGGCCGGTAGCCGTCGTAGGCCACCTCGCTGTAAGGGCCGTCGTGACAGATGGCGATGTCGTGGCGCTTGGCGAAGCGCACCGCCTCCTCGAAGAAGGCGATGTCGGCGACGGCGGCGGTCGGGTTGTTCGGGTAGTTGAGCCAGAGGACCTTCGCCCGCCGCGCCACGTCCGCTGGGATCGCCTCGAAGTCGGGCAGGAAGCCTTCCTCCTCGCGCAAAGGCATGAAGTAGGGCTCGCCGCCGGCGAACATCGTGCCGACGCTGTAGACCGGATAGCCCGGGTCGGGCACGAGGGCGACGTCGTTCGGATCGATCAGGCAGTAAGCGACGTTGGCGATGCCCTCCTTGGAGCCGAGGAGGGGCAGCACCTCCTTGTCCGGATCGAAGCTGAGGCCGAAGCGGCGCTCGTACCAGCCGGCGATCGCCCGGCGCAGCTCCGGCAGGCCGTCCGACTCCGGGTAGCGGTGGTTCGCCGGCTCGTCCGAGGCGGCGTGCAGCGAGTCCATGATGTGCTTCGGCGTCGGGATATCGGGGTCGCCGATCGCGAAAGTGACGACGTCGACGCCCGCCGCTCGCTTCTCGGCGATCTTGCGGGTGATCTCGACGAAGGGGTAGGGCGCAAGCTTGTCGAGACGGCGTGACAGGCGCATGCGTGTCCTTTCATTTGGCAGGCTGGGTTGACGTTAATCCTACCCGTACCGGGCGTCAGCGTCATCATCGGCAAGGGGGGCGACTTAGGCGCTCAGGCCGCCTGGTCCCACTTCAGCTCGTAGAGACGCACGGGGTCCTCGAAGCCCTTCAACGGACACTCCCCCATGTCGCTGAAGAGGAACCCCTTGCCGGCGACCAGCTCGCGCACGACGTTGGCGAGCATGATCTGGCCTCCCTGCGCGTGATCGGCGATGCGGGCGGCGAGGATGACGGAGGTGCCGAAGAGGTCCTCGGCCTCGGCGATCGGCTCGCCGGCGCTGAGGCCGATGCGCACGCGCAGCGGCTCCGCCGCCACCTCGTTGTGGGCGGCGAACGCCTTCTGGATCGCCATCGCGCACTCCAGGGCGCGGGTCGCCGCGCCAAACGAGGCCATGAAGCCGTCGCCCATCGACTTGATCTCGGCGCCGCCGTAGGCGTCCAGCGCCTCGCGCGTGATCGCCTCGTGCTCACGCAGGACGGCGCGGCCGCCCTCGTCGCCGAGGCGGTGCATCATCGCCGTGTGCGTCTCCAGGTCCGTGAAGAGGATGACGCGCAGGCTGTTGCCCGCCGCCTCCTGACGGGCCTCCGGCGCCGGCTGGGGGCGGCTCGGGTTGAGGAACTCGAGGATCGTCTCGATCGCCGACGCGTTCGGGAAGTGGCCGATCGAGGCGTCACTCACGGCCGCGAGCCGGGCGTGAGCGATACGCGAGGCGTAGAGTCTGGCGCTGTCCTCGCGCTGACGCGTGCCGGCCCGGTAAAGGACCAGGCTCCGGGCGCTGATCTGGCTCAGGTACTTCCCCGGGTCCGCTTCGGCGCTCGCTTTGCTCAAGGCCCGCGCCGAATCCGGCGTGTGGGTGCTGCGGAGGATCTCCTCGATGATCTGGGCCGTGGAGCCGTCCCAGCCGCCGGCGATCCGGGCCCGGATCCGGACGTAGAGGTCCCAGTCCTGCTCCAGCACGCCCTCGATCGCCGTCAGCTGACGGGCGCGAACCGGGTCGCGGTCGTCCTGCGCGTGGCCCTCCCAGATGACGAGGCGCCGGACGCGCTCCGGATGAAAGACGGGATAGGCGAAGGGGACGATGCCCGAGTTCGGCAGGCGGAGGATGTCGAACTGCTCAAACCCCAGGCGATCGACGACGGCATCGAGGTCGCGCGACGCTGCCTCGGCGGAGAAATCGATCGAATCGCGCTGCGACATCCCCATGCCGCGGCAGTCGTAATGGACGACGCGGGCGCCCTCGGCCAGGGCCTCGAAGGCGGCGCTGCGGCTTGGGATCTGCCATTCTAGCTGCAGGTGGCTGGTCGTCAAGACCGGCGGCACCACGAGCGGCGCGCCTTCGCCCCGGGTCCAGTAAGCGATGCTGACGCCGTCGCTCGTCGGCGCGTAGCGGACGAGGGGGTTCATCGCGGCCTAGTCTACATCGATCGCGAAGTCTTGCGGGCCCCCGTCAGGCAGGCCTAGTGCCAGTCACCGAAGCGGATGACGGTGCCGTGAGCCTTGCGCTCCGTGATCTTCGTCTCGATCTCGCTCGCGTCCACCGGCCGCCCGAAGTTGAGGCCGCTTTCGCCGGGCGTGAAGCCCAGCTGGCGCAGCAGGGCGAGATCGACGCCGGCGTCGATCCCGACCTGACGCCGCAGACGCCGGCTGCCGTTGTTGCGCAGCCAGGCGATGCTCCACTCCGTCAGCGGCCGCCGCAGCGCCTCGGCCGCCGCCGGCCGCAGGGCCAGCTCCTCCACCACGCCCCAACCGCCGGGCTCCTTCTGCAATCTCAGGAAGCCGATCGGGACGTCCGCCGCGAGCACGACGCGGAAGAGGGAGGCGTCCTCGGTGAGGCTCGCGAGCCCGGCCGGCGAGAGACGCGGCGCGCCGCTGACCTCGGCCTCGATCGCCGCCACGGCTTCGCGGTCGGCGTCCGTGAGCTCCCGGAGCCCGAAGCCCTCGCCGCCACTATCGTCCGGCTCGGGCAGCTCCGGCACGGCAACGTAGCTCATCTCGACCCACTCCTGCCCCTGCTCCATGGCGAGCGACCAGAAGGTCGTCTCCGCCAGCGACCGGTTCGGGCGGTCGCGGAAAGAGAGCAGGACGCCGCGCGGCGCCTCCGCCTTGCTCGAAGCGGCCAGGAGCCGGTTCGCCATCTCGCGGAAGTGCTCCTGGAAGGCAGCCGGCTCCGGGAAGCCGTAGTGGATCTCGAGGCGGTCGCAGTAAGGGCGGCCGACGAGGGCCGCCTCGCCCTCGCTGACGATGAGCTCCGGCCGCGCCGCTTTGACGCGTTCGTACTGGGCCTCGCTGAGCGTGAAGCTCTTGACGGGGCTCTTCAGGAGCCTCTGATAGGGACCCGAGTTGGCAAGCGGGTCGAGCCTTCTCAACTGAACCATCGATTCAACCTCGCAGGTGTTAGTCCGGCCAATCGCCGGCGTAAACGAAAGCGGCGGGCCCAGACAGAAAGACGCTCCCGGCGCCGGCCCACCGCAGCGATAGGACGCCGCCGGGCTCTTTCACCTCGACGACGTCGTCGACATCGCCGCGCAGGTGGGCCGAGACCATGATCGCGCTGGCGCCGGTGCCGCAGGCCTGCGTCTCGCCGACGCCGCGCTCCCAGGTGCGCGACTCGATATGGCTTCGATCGATGACGCGGGCGACCTCGAAGTTGACCCGCGCCGGAAAGATCGCGTGGTGCTCGACCAGCGGCCCCACGCTCGCGAGCGGGAACTCGGCCACCGGCGTATCGAGGAAGTGGACGGCGTGCGGGTTGCCCATCGAGACGCAGTTGAGGCTGAGGGCGGCGCCGCCGACCGCTAAGGGCAGGCCGAGGACCGGCGATGGCTGCTCGACGGCGACCGGGATCTCCCTGGCCTCGAACCGCGGCGCGCCCATGTCCACGGTCGCGCCGCTCACCGTCGCACCATCCCGGATCAGCTGCAGGACGATCCGGCCGGCACCCGTTTCCACCGTCAGCTCATCGCCATCCGGCCGGGCCAGGCCCTCCTCGACGACGAACTTCGCGAAGCAGCGCACGCCGTTGCCGCTGAGCTCGGCTTCGGAGCCATCGAGATTGAAGAGCCGCATCCTAGCGGCCGCCGAGCGCGACGGCAGCGCCACGAGGAGGCCGTCGGCGCCGGCGCCGAGGTTCCGGGCGCAGATCGCCCGCGCCAGCGCCGACCAGGCGCGATCATGGTCGGCGCCGTTGACGAGGATGAAGTCGTTGCCGGCGCCGTGCATCTTGACGAATCTCAAGCAGACATCCCTCGCTCGGCAGTGATCAGGTCCGCGTAGGAAGCCCGGATACCGTCGGCCCGGTCGAGGCCGAGTTCTTCGATCAACGACTCCAGACGAGCCGCCGCATCGGCCTCGGCGCTCGCGTCGGTTACGGGTACTTCAATCTCGAGGAAATCGCCGAGCCCTTCGACATTATCGAGGTGGATCCGAGTCGTGTCCAGAAGCAGCAGCTGCCGCCGTTTCCGCACCACCGCCGCCACGCCGAGAGCCAGGGCCATCAGCTCCCGCAGCGCCGCCGGCGCCGCCAGTGGGACGCGGCCGTAGTCGCTGCCGCGACGGTCGCTGCTCTCGTCGCGCTCGTAGTGGATCAGCTCGGCCTCGCGGCCGGCGGTCTCGCGCAGCTTGAGGCGGCCGTTCGCGACGGCGAAATAGGTATCGGTCTGGCGCAGGTCGGCCGCGCGGCCGGCGCCGAGCGCGAGCGCTCGCGACAGCGCCGCTTCCGGGTCGGCGAGACGCGCCTTGAACTCGAGGTTACGCACCCGGGCCGCTCCTCTAGCCCGCGTCGAGCCAGGCGCGGACGCGGCCGACGGCAGCCGGCACCGCCGCGGCGTCTGCCGCCAGCCATTCGATCCGCGGGTCGTCCTCTTTGAACCAGCTCGCCTGGCGGCGGACGAGGCGATGGTGCGCCGTCTTCGTCCGCTCGACCGCCGTCTCGAGGCCGATCTCGCCGTCGAGATAGGCGCCGACCTCGCGGTAGCCCATGCCGTCGCGCACCGGCGCCGCATCGGTCCAGCCGGCGGCGCGCAGGCCCGCGACCTCGGCGACGAGGCCGTCGCGGAACATCGCCTCGACGCGGCCGTCGAGACGGGCGTAGAGCGCCTCGCGCGGCGAGCGCAGGCCGAGGATGAGGATCGCGGCGTCGAGGGGCCGGCGCGTCTGGCAGGCGGCGAGCGGCAGGCCGCTGGCCTCGACGATCTCTACGGCGCGGATCAGGCGGCGGCGGTTGTGGCCGTCGAAGCGACCGGCCGCCTCCGGGTCGACCGCCGCCAGGCGCCGCCGGAGGGCCTCGGGACCATCGGTCGCGGCCAGGGCCGCGAGCTCGGCGCGCAGCGCCGGGTCGGGCGGCACCCGCGGCACCGTCCAGCCCTCGAGCAAGGCCCAGACGTACTGGCCGCTGCCGCCGGCGAGGACCGGCAGGCAGCCGCGCGCCCAGATATCGGCGAGCGCGGCCTGGGCCGCATCCAGATAGCCGGCGAGGGTCAGCCGCTCGTCCGGGTCGGCGACGTCGATCAGGTGATGGGGCACGCCCCGACGAGCGGCGGCGCCGGCCTTGGCCGTGCCGATATCGAGGCCGCGATAGAGCGTGTAGGCGTCGGCGCTGACGACCTCGCCACCGAACGCCTCGGCGATCGCGACCGCGAGGGCGCTCTTGCCCGTCGCCGTGGCGCCGACGACGGCCACGAGACGGGGAGGCGCCATCAGCTCGCGGGCGGAGCCGCGCCGCCGACGAGCCGCGCGACGTTGGCGACCATCTCGACGAAGGAGTCGGCGACGAGCGAAGCGCCGCCGACGAGGCCGCCGTCGACCTCCGGCTGAGCGACGAACTCGGCGATGTTCGCCGGCGAGACGCTGCCGCCGTAGAGGATCCGCACCTGATCGGCGAGAGAGGCGCCATGGAGGCCGGCGACTTCGCCCCGGATGAAGCCGATCGCCGCGTTGGCGTCCGCCGCCGTGGCGGCGACGCCGGTGCCGATCGCCCAGACCGGCTCGTAGGCGAGGACCGCCGTCGGCGTCAGCTCGACGTCGCGGAGGGCGCCGTGCACCTGGCGGCGGAGGACGGCCTCGGTCTCGCCGCGGCCGCGCTCATCGCCTGTCTCGCCGACGCAGATGACCGGGAAGAGCGAGCCCGCGAGCGCCGCCTTGAGCTTGCGGTTGACGCTCTCGTCCGTCTCGCCGAAGTAGGCGCGCCGCTCGGAGTGGCCGATGAGCACGTACTCGACGAAGTCGCGCAGCATCTCGGCGCTGACGGCGCCGGTGAAGGCGCCCTTCGCCTCCCAGTGCATGTCCTGGGCGCCCAGCCTCAGGCTCGACCCTTCGGCCGCCTCGAGGACGATGGGCAAGAAGGGAAACGGCGGGCAGATGACCCTTTCGACGCCGCCGATCGCGTCGACGCCGCCGAGACGGATCGCCGCCACCAGCTCGCGCGCCGTTGCGGCGTTGGTGTTCATCTTCCAGTTGCCGGCAACGACCGGCGTGCGTGCCACCGCTAGGCCCCGAACTTCAGGAGACGGCCGGCGTTCGCCATCGCGAGCGACAGCGCCTCCTTCGCCGGGAAGAGGCCGAGGGAGCCGCCGCTACAGGCCGGCTCGTTGAACGCCTCGATGCTGTCGCTGGCGCCGTAAGTGGAGGAGAGCAGGAACGGCACCGGGTGCCAGCTATGAGCGGCGAGCTGCGACGGCGTCGAGTGGTCGCCGGCGACCATCATGACCGCCGCGCCGAGGTCGCGCAGCTGCGGCACCAGCGAGTCGAACTCCTCCAGCGCCTCGACCTTCGCTTGGAAGTTGCCGTCCTCGCCGGCGGCGTCCGCGCGCTTGAAGTGATAGAAGCAGAAGTCGAACTCGTCCCAGCGCTTGCGCATGGCGTCGAGCTGACTCTGCTGGCTGCCGCCACCGGGCGCGACGGTCATGCCGACGAGCTTGGCGAGGCCGCGGTACATCGGGTAGACGGCGAAGGCGCCGGCCCGCATCTGGGTCGTCTCGGGCAGCGGCGGGAAGTCCGGGTGCTTGGCGAAGCCGCGGAGGAGGACGCCGTTTGCCACCGGCTGGTCGGCGAGCTTCGCCTGCGCCTGCTCGACAAAGCGGTTGACGATATCGGCCGTCGCCTGGGCGGCCGGCGTCAGCGCCCGGACCGGCAGGGGCTTCACGCCTTCGCGCTCCGGGTCCGTCTGGCTGAGGTGGTCGTCGAGCCCCTCACCGCGGAGGATCAGGACCCAGCGGTAGTCGACAACAGGCTCGACGATGAGCTCGACGCCGGGCAGCTCGATCTCCCGCAGCCGCTCGCAGAGCCCGACCATCGTCGCGGTGTCGATGCGGCCGGCGCGCCGGTCGCTGATCCTGCCCTCGGCGTCCAGGGTGCAGAGGTTGCCCCGCGCCGCCACGTCGACGGGCTGGAGGTCGAAGTCGATCCCCAGCGCCTCGAGCACTCCGCGGCCGACCTCGTACTTCAGCGGGTCGTAGCCGAAAAGGGCGAGATGGCCGGGGCCGCTGCCGGGAGTGACGCCGTAGTCGACCGGCATCGTCATGCCGCAGGCGGACTCGGCCGCGAGGTGGTCGAGGTTGGGCAGGGAGGCCGTCTCCAGCTCGGTGCGGCGGGTTTCCGGGTCGGGCAGGCCGCCGAGGCCGTCGACGACGCAGAGGAGGATCTTCTTGTCGTTCGGTGTCGCAAGCGATCGCAGCAGGTCGATATCCATGATTGGATTCTATCGCTCCCGGCGTTAAGGCTCCAAGTAGCCGGCGTTTGCTCAGGTGGGCGACGCTCAGTCGGGCTTGTCGGCAAGCGCGGCGACGCCCGGCAGGGTCCGGCCCTCGATGAACTCCAGCGAGGCGCCGCCACCGGTTGAGACGTGGGTGTAGCGGTCGTGGAGGCCGGCCTGCTCGACGAGGGCCGCCGTCTCGCCGCCGCCGACGACCACGGTCGAGCTCAGGTCCGAGAGGGCGAGGGCGAGGGCGAGAGAGCCCTCGGCGAAGGCGGGGAACTCGGCGACGCCGAGGGTGCCGTTCCAGAAGACGGTCTGACAGTCCTCCAGGGCGTCGCGAAAGGTGTTCAGCGTATCGGGGCCGACATCGAGTGCCCGCCAGCCTGGCTCGATCGCGCTCACCGGCACCGTCTTGTGCTCGGCGTCGGCGGCGAAGGCGTTGGCGACGACGAGGTCTGTCGGCAGGAAGACGGGGACGCCGCGCTGCTCCGCCTCGGCGAGAATAGCGCGCGCCGTATCGAGGTACTCGTCCTCGACCAGCGAGTCGCCGACCGCGGCGCCGCGCGCCTTGATGAACGTCGTCGCGATGCCGCCGCCGAGCATGAGGCAGTCGATCCGCGGCAGGAGGTTGCGGAGGATCGCGATCTTCGTGCTGATCTTGGCGCCGCCGAGGATGGCAGCGAGCGGCCGCGATGGGCTGGCAAGGAGGCGGCCGAGAGCGGCGAGCTCGCTCGCCATGAGGAAGCCAGCGACGGCCGGCAGGTAGGCGGCGACGCCGGCCGTGGAGGCGTGGGCGCGGTGGGCCGTCCCGAAGGCGTCGTTCACGTAGACATCGGCGAGGGCGGCCAGCTTCTTCGCGAACGCCGCGTCGTTAGCCTCCTCCTCCGGATGGAAGCGGAGGTTCTCGAGGAGGAGGACTTCGCCGCGATTCATGCCGGCGACGGCGCTCTCCACCGCCGGACCGATGCAGTCCGCCGCCGTCTTCAGGGGCCGGCCGAGGAGCTTCGCGAGGCGCTCCCCGATCGGCGCCAGCCGCAGCGAGTCGACGACCTTGCCGTCGGGCCGGCCGAGATGGGAGCAGAGGATCGTCTTCGCACCCTGATCGCGCAGGTAGTCGAGCGTCGGCAGAACGGCGCGGATGCGGCTGTCGTCGGCAATGCTGCCGTCGCGCTCGAACGGGACGTTGAAGTCGACCCGGACCAGCACCCGTTTGCCCGCTACATCGATGTCCTTGACCGTCTTCTTCATGGCGCAGCCACCTCTGCCAGATAGTCTAACGCCTCCACCAGCCTGGCTTTAGCGCCCGCGCTCAACGGCGCCGCCGCGAGTGCTTCACGGAGCGCCGGCCGATCGGCGGCGGCGGCAAGCAGGTCGGCCGTCGTGCTCTCCGCCCCGCCCAGGAGGGCGCCGAGGGCGAGCGCGAGGGCGAGCAGAGGCGCCTGCGGGTCTGCGACGGGCGGCGTTAGGCCATCGAGCGCCACGTACAGCGCCTGGCTGAGCCGCCGGCAGGCGAGGTCAAAGAGGCCGGCGGCAGCGAGGGCTCGCGCTTCCTCCGGCTCGGATTCGGTCGATCGCAAGAGGCTCGACTGGGCGAGCGCGAACATCGCGTCGCCGGCGTTGAGCGCGCGCGGAAACCCCCAGGCGCCCGCGAGGCTTTCGCCCTTCGCGAGGCCTTTGAAGAGCTGCGCCGTCGCCTCGAGTAACGCCAGGCCGGCCGCGGCCGGCGCCGCCGCCTCCATGCGCCCGCCGGAGGCGTCGACGGTGAGGAGGCAGAGCGCCGGCGCCGCCAGGAGGCCGTCCGGACCGCCGGCGACGCCGGCGACGCCGATCTCCTCACGCAGGAGCTCCGCGTAGCTGAAGGACAGCGCGTCGAGCTCGCGCCCGATCGCCGCCTCGATCAAGGGCCGGTAAGGCGAGAAGGGGTCGTCCCGGGTCATTCGATCTTCTCGATCCGGCGCTGGTGACGGCCGCCCTGAAACGGCGTGCTCAGGAAGGTGCGGACGATCTCTTTCGCCGTCTCGATCCCGGTCACGCGCTCGCCGAGAGAGACGAGGTTGGCGTCGTTGTGCTGGCGGGCGAGACGGGCCGTGGTCACGTCCCAGCAGAGGGCGCAGCGGATGCCGCGCACCTTGTTGGCGACGATCTGCTCGCCGTTGCCCGAGCCGCCGAGGACGATACCGCGCTCGAACTCGCCGCGCGCCACCGCCTCCGCCACCGGCCGGATGAAGTCGGGGTAGTCGACGGCCTCGGCCGAGCTCGTGCCGAAGTCCTTCACCTCATGGCCGAGCTCGGCCAGCAGCTCGACGAGCGCGGCCTTGTAGCCGACGCCGGCGTGGTCGCTGCCGATCGCGATCTTCATCGCCGCGAAGCGCTCGTCGCCGCCGCCAGCGCCGCCGTGATCGCGGCCGTGTCGACGGCGCCGGGCCGGAGGACGGAGACGTTCTCGCCGCTGCAGTCGACGATCGTCGAGGATCGCCCGATCGGGCAATCGCCGCCGTCCAGCACCAGGTCTACCTCCGCCCCAAGCGCGGCACGCACGGCCGCCGCCGTGACCGGGTCGGCGCCGCCGCTGCGGTTGGCGCTCGTCGCCGTGACCGCTTCGCCGAGAGCGGCGAGCAAGGCCCGCGCCAGGGGGTGGTCGGGCGCGCGCAGGGCAACGGTGTCGGCGCCGGCCAGCGCCGCCGACTCGAAACCGGGCTGCCGGCGCACGACGATCGTCAGCGGGCCCGGCCAGAAGCGCCGCGCCAGGCAACGGGCGGCTCTGTCAAAGCTGCCGATCGTCTCCGCGGCTGCGAGGTCGGCGACGAAGAGGGGGAGCGGCTTGCCCTCCTCCCTGCCCTTGATCTCATAGACGCGCTCCACCGCGGCGGCGTCGCTGGCGAGGGCGGTCAGCGCGTACAATGTGTCCGTGGGCAGCGCGATCACGCCGCCGGACCGAAGAGCCGCGATTGCGTTTGGGAGCTGAGCAGCGAGATCAGGCGCATTCATCAGCGATAGGGCCAGCTTGGCGCGAGTATAGCACGGTGCTAGCTTCAACTATCTAGTAAGAAACCTAAGCTCTTGAGCGAAACCCCGACTACGGAACGCGAGCCCCTACAGCCTCAGGACCCCGGCGAGGACAGCTGGCGAGCGGCCGCGGCGGCGCGCGCCGCCGCCCGCAGCGGCAAGCCGCGCGAGTCCATCGTCATCCTCGACTTCGGCTCCCAGTACAGCCTCCTCATCGCCCGCCGCGTACGCGAGCGCGGCGTCTACTGCGAGCTCCTGCCCCACGACGCGCCCCTGGGCCAGGTCGCCGACCTCAACCCCAGGGGCTTCATCCTCTCGGGCGGGCCGGCGAGCGTCTACGACCTGGACGCCCCCCTGGCGCCCGCCTATGTCTTCGAGTCCGAGCTGCCGGTGCTGGGCATCTGCTACGGCATGCAGCTCCTCGCCCACCAGCTCGGCGGCCGCGTGGCGCCGGGGGGGAAGCGCGAGTACGGCCCGGCCGTGATCGACGTCGAGGACGCCTCCTCTCTCCTCGCCGACCTGCCCTCAACGCTCGCCGTCTGGATGAGCCACGGCGACCGCGTGACCGAGCTGCCGACCGGCTTTCGCTCCCTCGCCCGCTCCGACAACTCGCCCTACGCCGTCATCACCGACGACCGGGGCCACTTCGGGCTCCAGTTCCACCCAGAGGTCGTCCACACGCCTCAAGGGGCGGAGCTTCTGGAGAACTTCCTCGTCAACGTCTGCGGCTGTCGCGGCGGCTGGACGCCCCATTCGATCGTCGAGAGCGCCGTCGAGGACGTGCGCCGCCAGGTCGGCGAGGGCCGCGCGATCTGCGCCCTCTCCGGCGGCGTCGACTCCGCCGTCGCCGCCGCGATCACCGCCGCCGCCATCGGCGAGCGCCTGACCTGCGTCTTCGTCAACAACGGCGTCCTCCGCAGCGGCGAGGCGGAGGAGGTCCAGGAGACCTTCCGCCACAACCTCGGCGTGAAGCTGATCTACGTCGACGCCGGCGACCGCTTCCTCGCCGCCCTCGCCGGCGTGAGCGAGCCCGAGGAGAAGCGCCGCCGCATCGGCGAGACCTTCGTCCGCGTCTTCGAGGAGACGGCGGCGGAGTTCGGCCACATCGACTTCATGGTCCAGGGGACGACCTATCCGGACGTGATCGAGAGCGGCCAGACGGCGTCGAAGGGCGAGGCGGCGCGCGTCATCAAGACCCACCACAACGTCGGCGGCCTGCCGCAGGACATGGTCCTCCGCATCGTCGAGCCGCTGCGCTACCTCTTCAAGGACGAGGTGCGGCGCGTCGGCCTGGAGCTCGGCCTGCCGGCGGAGATCGTCGGCCGCCAGCCCTTTCCCGGCCCCGGCCTCGCGATCCGGATCATCGGCGAGGTGACGGCGGCGCGGGTCGCGACCCTCCAGGCGGCGGACGCCATCGTCATGGACGAGGTGCGCGAGGCCGGCCTCTACGACGCGCTCTGGCAGGCATTCGCCGTGCTCACGGACACGCGCAGCGTCGGCGTCCAGGGCGACTACCGCACCTACGGCAACGTCGTCGCCCTGCGAGCCGTCACCGCCGACGACGCCATGACCGCCGACTGGGCCCGCCTGCCCTACGACCTCCTCGCCCGGATCTCGAACCGGATCGTCAACGAGGTCGAGGGCGTCAACCGCGTCGTCTACGACATCACCTCGAAGCCGCCCGGCACGATCGAGTGGGAATGAGCGGCACGCCGGACTGGCAGCCGTTCAAGGACTTCATCGTCGAGCTCGCCGAGAAAAGCGGCGACCTCATCCGCCCCTACTTCGCGAGCCACGACCTCGATATCGAGCTCAAGGCGGACCAGTCGCCGGTCACGGCCGCCGACCGCGCCGCCGAGGCGCTCCTGCGCGAGGCGATCGGCAGGCGCTTCCCGGAGCACGGCATCCTCGGCGAGGAGTACGGCCCCGACCGGCCCGACGCCGAGTTCGTCTGGGTCCTCGACCCGATCGACGGCACCCAATCCTTCGTCGCCGGCAGCCCTCTCTTCGGGACGCTGATCGCCCTCCTCCACGCCGGCCGGCCGGTGCTCGGCGCGATCCATCAGCCCGTCCTGCGCCAGCTCTGCATCGGCGACGGCGCCAAGACGACGCTCAACGGCCGCCCCGCCCGCGTCCGTCCTTGCGCCAGCCTGGAAGCGGCGACATTGCTGACCACGGACCTCTTCAGCCCGGCGCGCTATCAGGACGGGCCCGCCTTCGCCGCCCTGAGCCGGCGCGCGGCCCTCTTCCGCACCTGGGGCGACTGCTACGGCTATCTCCTCCTGGCGACGGGCTGGGCCGACGTCATGTGCGACCCGATCATGAACCCCTGGGACATCGCCGCCCTCATCCCCGTCGTTCGCGGCGCCGGCGGCGTGATCAGCGACTGGCAGGGCGGCGACCCGGTCGGCGCCGCCTCGATCGTCGCCGCCGGGTCAGAGGCGCTGCACGCGGCGGCGATCGCCGCCCTGAACCCGCCCGCCGCCGGTCTATAATCGCGCCGTGAACGTCCTCCTGATCGGCGGCGGCGGCCGCGAGCACGCGATCGCCTGGAAGCTGCGCCAGTCGCCGCGCCTGGCCGACCTCCACATCGCGCCCGGCAACGCCGGCACGGCGGCCGTGGCCAACAACCTCGACCTCGCGATCCCGAAGACCGGCTCGCCCCAGGCAGAGGTCGACGCCTACTTTGCCGCGGTAATCCGGCAAGCGCGCGACCTCAAGGTCGACCTCGTCTTCGTCGCGCCCGACGACCCCCTCGCCTGGGGCCTCGTCGACCGGCTCGAGGCCGCGGGCATCGCCGCCTTCGGCCCGACCGCCGCCGCGGCCCAGATCGAAGCGAGCAAGGCCTGGGCGAAGGCGCTGATGGCCCGCCACGCCATCCCCCACACCCCGACGCTCGTCTTCGACGACGCCGACGCCGCCCGCGCCTACGTCCGCTCCCACGGCAGCCCGGTCGTCGTCAAGGCCGACGGCCTCGCCGTCGGCAAGGGCGCGATCGTCACGAGCGGTCCGGAGGAGGCCGTGGCCGCGATCGACGAGCTCGTCGCGCTCGGCGAAGCCGGCCGCCGCCTGACGGTCGAGGACCGGGTCAGCGCCCGCGAGGTCTCCGGCCACGCCTTCTCTGACGGCCGCACTGCGGCGCCGATGCCGCTCTCCTGCGACCACAAGGCCGTCTTCGACGGCAACCAGGGCCCGAACACCGGCGGCATGGGCGTCTTTAGCCCGCCCTGGTGGGCGGCGCCGACCCTCGCCGCGGAGATTGGCGCGCGGATACTCGGGCCGCTCGTCCAGGCGATGGCGACAGAGCAGCGGCCGTTCCGCGGCATCGTCTACCCCGGCGTCTTCGTGACCGAGACGAGCCTGCAGGTCTTCGAGTGCAACGCCCGCTTCGGCGACCCCGAGGCGCAGGCGCTCCTGCCGCGCCTCGAGACCGACCTTCTCGAGATCGTCTGCGCCTGCGTCGAGGGACGCCTCGACGCGCTCGACATCCAGTGGTCGGACGACGCTTCGGTCTGCGTCGTGCTCGCCTCCGGCGGCTACCCCGGCGCTTACGAGACAGGCCTGCTGATCAGTGGCATCGACGCCGTCGACGCCGACGTCGAGGTCTTTCACGCCGGTACGCGCCGCTCAGTTGCCGGCGAGCTCGTTACGGCCGGCGGCCGCGTCCTCAGCGTCGTCGCCAGGGCGCCGACGCTGGCGGCGGCGCGGGCGAAGGCCTACGCCAACGTCGAGCGCATCCGCTTCGAGGGCGTCCACTACCGCCGCGACATCGGCCTCGAGGCGCCCTGAAAGCTGAGAACCGGAGTCAATGGGCAGGCGA
>Ga0326597_10006524_pt1 | contig 15964 bp, 19 predicted proteins | sample RVTome_12_FD_203789 | JGI IMG/M metagenome (GOLD analysis project Ga0326597, IMG submission 203789) | Soil microbial communities from uranium-contaminated site in the Upper Colorado River Basin, Wyoming, United States - RVT100D185 | ecosystem: Environmental > Terrestrial > Soil > Contaminated >...
CGACCAGGCCTGTCGCCACGACTCGCACACGCGCCTTCACCGTTCGGCCTTGCAGGCGGTATCCCAATCGGAGGGTTCCAAAGCTTCGGTCATCTCCGTGAGTGTACGAACGTCCTGGGATGGGCGATCGTCACGCCCGCCGCTTCATCAGGCGGGATCTGTGCCACGACCCGCTCGCCCAGCCCGCTTCGCTCAGCGTGTCGAAAGAGCAGCGCGGTGTAGGAGACGGCGTCGATCCCAACGCCCGGGCGACGGGTCGGACGCAACCTCGCTGCGATGAAACCGGGCGAGAAGGATCGAGGTAGCCGCCGGGCAGGTGCACGGGCTGTGATCTCGAATGGAAATCAACCCGAGCCATCTGGGGCAGGCGGATCAGTGAGTAGAGCCTGAATGTCGGCTTGGAGTGGCGGGAGATCGCGCTCGACGGTGTTCCAGATGATGTCGAGGTCGATCCGCCAGTATTCATGGACCAGAACGTTGCGTTGACCTTTGGGGAGGTGGGGAGGCAGGGATGGAAGATGGCGGTATGTCTCGTCGGTGAGGGCACTGAGTGCTTCGCCGATCACGGTCAGGCAGCGAAGGACGGCATCTCGGGTCTTGTCGTCGTCGAGGGATGATCGTCCGCTCTCGCAGTAACGGTGGGTCCGATCAACCGCATCGAGCACGTGGAGGAGCCGCCTGCGGTCGGCCGTGTTCACAGGGCCAACGCCTCTGCGAGAACCTCCTCACGAACTTCGCCCTCCAGCCCTGATGTGGTGACGACGTCGATCGGCATCCCGAGCAGATCTTCGAGTTCGGCGTGCATCGCCGCCAGATCAAAGAGTGTGCGTCCTTGTCCCAGGTCGATGAGCAGGTCGATGTCGCTGTCTTCTCCCGCCTCTCCTCTCGCCACCGAGCCAAAGAGACGCGGGTTGGAGCCACCGTGGTTGGAGACGACGCGTCGGATCTCAGCCCGGTGCCGCAATACCCGGTTGAGCGCCGTCGACTGACCGGCTCTGGCTCCACCGGTCTCGAGGTAGCTCTCCAAGGCGGCGACGACGACCGAGGTGAGCGATGGCCTCGCTGGTTGGGTCATACGGAAGCGCTCGACCTTCTCATCGAGGCCATCGGCGAGGGTGATGGTCGCTCGACGCATAACGCAGGATATCACCACTTGGTGATATTGGTGCGCATTGGGATCGCTACACGACGGCCTTGGCGAATTCGTCGGCGAGGCCCAGACGCCCCCCGCCGAAATTGGGCCCGTTTCAGACCGTCACGGTGTCTGTGGACGGCGAATCAGACGCTGTATCAGGGCTGTGCCTGCCGCGTCTCGGCGTACCCAGCCCTGGAATGCCCTGTCGCGGCTGGGGTATCGGGGAGTGGGCGCGCCCGGCGGATTGAGCGTCTGATTGGGCCTAGCATGCTCGCTATCGGCTGGTCTTCGCCGGAAACCCCTGCGATACTTGACGATTCCCGCGCCCGTAGCTCAATTGGATAGAGCGTCTGACTACGGATCAGGAGGTTGGGGGTTCGAGTCCCTCCGGGCGTGCTAGGCAAACCTGGTCTCTACCAGGGGAAATGCCCTAAGATGACCCCGCTTCGAGCGGGGTCATCTTGCCTTCACACGTGCGATGTATGTCGAATGTATGTAAAGTCGGCTGGTGTCTTGGAAGCAGACGGGCCACCCAACCGTCCAAAAGCAGCGCGAACGATGGGTTGTGCGCGTTCCTGGGATCGACACTGAGACCGGAAGACGTCAACCACGACAGCTGGGCACCTTCAGGTCTCGCCGCGCAGCGCAATCGGCAGCCACATCGTTCGCGGCGTCAGGCGACACCGCGTCTGATCGAGGGACCGTTGCTCACCTTTTAGAACGGTGGGTGGCCGGCAAGATCGACGTGTCGAACAAGACACGGCAGCAGTACCAATGGGCGGCCGGCCACATCAAGACCGGCCTAGGTGGAATCCGTGCCGACCACCTTGAGAGAGACGACATCGCGCGATGGCTCGAAGCTCTTGCTGCAGAAGGTCGACTTTCGCGTCGGAGCATCCAGATCATCCGAATGGTGCTGCGAGCCGCCCTCGACGACGCGGTGGCGATAGGGGAGCTTCGTCGCAATCCAGCCGCTCGTGTGGCAATGCCACGAGAGTGGCCAAACCCGCTCGCGGACGAGAGACTGAGGTGTGGACTGAATCCCAGATTCAGCGTTTCCTCGAGACAATCAGGGGACACCGCTGGGAAGGGCCCCTTCGGTTGGCAGTGCTTTACGGTCTTCGACGAAGCGAGCTTCTCGGCTTGCGATGGGCTGCGGTAAGCCTGAGAAAGGGAGCAGTCCGCATCGAACGTGGAGTGGTCGACGTGGCTGGCCGGCCGGAGTGGAGCGACGGCAAGAATGAGCGGTCTCGCCGAACGATCCCGATCGACGACGAGACAGCCGCCGCCCTGACCAGCCATCGAAGGTTCCAGGCGAAAGAACGGCTGGCAGCCGGACCTCAGTGGGAAGACAACGATCTGGTCCTGGCGACAAGGACCGGCCGCGTTGTGTCGCCCCGCAACTTCGACACGACCTTTGCTCGACTGGTGGCCAAGGCGGATGTCCCGCGGCTGTCATCGCATGGGCTTCGGCACACCGCCGCGACGCACATGGTCCGCCACGCCTCAGACATCGGAGAGATCAGAGCGGCCGCCGACATTCTCGGGCATAGTCCCGACATGCTGATGAAGACCTACGCCCATGTCCTGCCGGAATCCGTGCGAACCGTTACCGAGAAGATCGCCAAACGAGGGGCCACACGACCTTCGGGCTAGCCCGGCTCAAGTGGCCGGCCAGGGGAGGCCCTTACAGTGACAGCTGAGGTCCTCGTTCGGTGCCCTGCTGTCTTCCCCGCCCTGTGAGCCAGCCCAAGGAGGCGACGATCTCGGGTTGCCGGTCCGTCCAGTAGCCTTCAATCTCCTGGCGTCCCACCGGGAGGCCGGGATCGTCGGTGACATCGCCGAAATAGCCGAGTCCTCTGACAATGTGCAGCACCGCCGCTTCGGGTGTGACTGGCCGGTACCGCTCGGTGAACACGGATAGGCCAACTTCGGCTCTCAGACCTTCCTGCTGTTCGAGAACCATCAGGTCGAAGTAGTCCCGCAGCTCACCTCGGTCGCCGACCACTTTGAGTTTGGTGGCTGCCAGGTCACGCAACCCGGCCACCGGGATCCCGCCGATGACCTGGAGCGGCTCCACTTGATGCTGGTCGGTGGCGTCGAGGAACTGGATCTTGACGTCTTCGAGATAGCCGTTGAGCGTGCCCGGTTCCACCTGGGTGGCGACGAACCTTCCCAACTGCTCCAGCGACGCGGCCAGCCGGGCTGGGTCGAAGTTCTCACCGACGAAGAAGTCGAGGTCCCTGCTCTCGCGGTGACCCAAATGGGCGGCGATACCGGTGCCTCCCACGAGATAGGCGCCTGGTGGCAGGTTGCCTACCAACGCCAGCCAGGCCGCTCGAGTGGATGCGGGCAGGACGGCCCGGAGATGGGGAGGTATCTCGCTCATGAGCCGCTGCGCGCGGCCAGGTTGCGAGCCAACGCAACCCGGCGAGGATCGAGACCCCGCTGAGAGGCCGCGGCCAGGAAAGCGTCAGAAGCCAGGGTCGTCGCCGCCCAGGCATGGGCCTGCGCATCCTCGCTCGCCAACACCCTGCCGGCGATGAACGCGCCGTCCCTGTTCACATCGAGCCTGTCGACATCGACGTTCCAGAACAGATGCCGCAGCCAACCCGGAACCTTCCGGTCACTCATCTCATGCACCCAGCGGTCCGGCAACACCACCGAATCCAGCACAGGGCCCAACTGCTGCCAGCGTCGATGGGCCACGTTCACCCGCCACACCTCGACGTCAACCACTCTCCCCAGCACCACCCGCCGTTTCTGCCTCTCCACCAAGCCCTCCCGTTGCAGCAGCTTCAGGGCTCGGCTCGCCGCAGTAGGACTGACTCCCGCCGCTCGGGCGACCGCACGCGCCGACCGAAGACCCAAGGGACGGCGCGCCAACGCCGCCAACACCAGCCCCGCCTCCCGGCTCAGTCCGTCCAGTCGAGGGATCTTCCCCAAACGACGCTCTAACACCGCCACGTCCCCGGGCGTGAAGCGAAGATGACCACCCCGCGTCGAAGTGGGGCGCACCACCCCAGCCGTCACCGCTCTATGGATGCGGGAGCGGGTGGTTCCCAAAGATTCCGCCACCTCACCCGTCGTCAGCGCCATGTCCATATCGCGACATTCTACAAGACGACTGGGATTGAGTCGGGGCGTCTCCGCATTCCGCGGCGGGCGATGACCTGGTCGACGTCGTACCCGGCTTCGGCCTCTTTGGCTAGGTCTTCGATGAGGTCGTCGGTGACCGGTCTGCCGGACCTCGTGTAGCCGTAGATGCGCTTGGTCATGTGTCGAGCAGTTCTTTAGATGGGGCGGAGCCGCACGGCACGGAGGATCACATCGTCACCCTCGGTGGCGATGAGAATTGGATGGAACCGGGGCCGCTCATGCTGTGTCTCCTGATGACTCCTGCTCCTCGTCGCTGTCGTCTGGTGTCGGCCAGTCCTCGTAGATCCTCTTGATGGCGGGTGGGAGTCCGGGGGGTCGTCCTTCTGGGAAGGTGAAGTCTTCGTCGTGGGTGTGTTCGGCGATGAAGCCTCTGATGCCGACTGCCCGGAGGTGGTCGAAGAATTGGCCGTATTCGTCGGCGAGCTGGTCGAGGTTGTCACTCCAGTCATCGAGGAGTGCGGTGAGGATTTGTTTGCGTCTTTCCCGGTAGGTGGTGCGGCTTGGTGGCTTCTCTCCGGTGATGGCTTCCATGAGTCGTTCTCGTTCTGTGGGTTCTCGGATGCCAAGGTCGCTGAGTCGCTGGTAGAGGGGCTCGAGCTGGTCTTCTCGTCCCAGGACGATGTCGAATAGCTGGTTGATCCTCTTGTGGGCCCGGTCGAGGTGTCGGCGGTCTTCAGGTGGGGGCATGTAGAACCAGATGAGGGGCAGGTCGAATGCGAGAGCGAAGGCGAGGACCTCTTGGGCGTCAAATTCGCGGTGGCGGTCTCCATCCCAGGCCCGTTCGATGGCGGAGACCCCGGCTTGAGTGAGCCGCATCCCTAGATACGGTTCGAGCCGGTCGGCAGTTTCTTCTTGGGTCCAGCCTCGGAGTTCTCGGGCAGAGCGGAAGTTGAAGGCGACCACCTGGTTGAGGTTGACCTCGGGGGTGGGCTCTGGGATCTCCCTGTCGGTTTCGTCTTGCTTTCGGCGTTGTGCCATCCCGAACATCCTACACGTTCTGTGAATTGTGAGATCATTGCTTTGACATAGTTCCTGGGTTACAATCCGTAGACTATGGATTCACTGAAGGGAGACAGTGAGCTGCCTCGACTGCCGGTGTTGCTGACGGTTGAGGAGGCCGGTGCTCTGCTCCGGATTGGCCGCACTAAGGCCTATGCCATGGCTCGGGAGTGGCGGGAGACCGATGGCCAGTCGGGTCTACCGGTGATTGATCTCGGTCATGTGCTCCGGGTGCCACGGCGAGCACTCGAGGAGCTGGTGGGCGCCGAGTTCTCCGATGGCGCAGTCGATGGCCGGGCGGACGAAGCCGTCGTGGCAACAGATGAGAAGCTGACAGGGAGCCTGACCAATCCCGGATCAAGAAGACAGTGGAAACGGAATCGTCAGAACCGTGCCGCCAACCAGCTCGACCTCCTCGGCACCACCGAGGACTGAGTGGCCACAGCCGATGACCACGACACCCCCAGCCGACAAGCGCCAGATCCACACACGATTGCCAGCAAAGGACACTTGGCACTATCCGGAGGAACGGATGCTTGTAAAGATTCGAGCGTGATCACCACCAAGAGAGCGAGCCTGAGATCAAAGACAACCGCCATTCGCGCTCAGTGGGAAGAGCTCACCCGTTCTCGGTGGCTGATCGTGGCTGTGTTGGCGACGACGGTCGGAGCTTCTGGATTGCTCGGGTTTGTCATCCCCAGATCGGTCGAGCGCTACATCATTAATGAGAGAGTCGAGGCACTCCGCCGAACCGTTGAGCACTTGGCCGAGCAAGTCGCTATCCCGACATCGTCTTCCACCACAGCGGAGTTCGAGGCTTTCGATCAGGTGGTTGACCTCGAGCTAATTGGCGGCGACACTCGAAGGGTCAAGCTTTGGGGTCCCGGCGGCGAGCTCCTCTACTCGGACATCTCCGAGCTTCAGCGCAAGACCTTTGCCCAGCCGGCCCACGTCACAGAGGCCTTCGCCGGCTCCGTGGTCGTCGACTATCCAGATCTGAGCCTCCCACAGAATCAGTATGAAGCCGGTCTGGGCCCTCTCATCGAGGTCTATATCCCGATCGTTGGCCAGGACGGCCAAGGTATCTCTACGGTATTCGAGGTCTATCAAGACGCCCAGCCGTTGGCGGACGCGGTGTCGTCGGTTCGTAGGTTCGCTTGGCTCAGCATCGGCCTCACCCTGTCCGCCCTGGCGTTGTTCTTTCTCGCCCTGGCACTCGGCCGCGCCAGGGTGCTGAACCGGAGGACTCGAGACGCAGAGGAACGGGCAGACGACCTGGAGCGAGTGCGGGAGCAGGAACGCAAGCGGATCGTTGGCGCCCTACATGACGATATCGGTCAGCCGCTGTACAGGGTCCTGTACGGAATCCAGGGGTGCCGCTCTCAGATGACAGGCGGCGCAGTAGCCCACGAGCTCAGCTCGTTGGAAGGCCTGATCCGGAGCATCGACGCCACCCTCAAGACCGAGCTGCGTTTGCTACACGCCGACTCGATGAGCCCATTGGTCGGTGACGAGCTCGACACTCTGTTGGGCGAGCTCGTCGACCAGTTCAACCATGGAAGCCCTTTGGAGGTTGAGCTTGATGCCGATCAGCACGACGCCCTGGCGCCTACCACGAGCATCGCCCTGTTTCGCGCGGCGCGAGAGGCGCTGACCAACGCCCAGAAGCACTCCGGGGCTCGCAATGTTCGGGTAAGGCTCTTCGAAGGCAACGGCCGGATCATCCTCGATGTGGAGGACGACGGCCGGGGGCCCCAGACCGAACCGGGTCTCGGCCTGATCACGACCCAAGAGCGTCTCGAAGCGATCGGTGGTGGGATAACGCTATCGCGACGCACCGGAGGTGGAGCCCTGTTCAGGGCGTGGGCGCCGATGTGGGAACAGACCTGATGCGGGTCATCATCGTGGACGACCATCGAATCGTTAGGGACGGGATTCGCTGGATGCTCGTCAACGAACCCACTATCGAGGTGGTGGCGGAAGCAAGCAGCGGTGAGATGCTCCTCGACTTGCTCGATGAGGTCGAGGCCGACGTGGTCCTCTTGGACGTGAGAATGTCTGGAATGTCAGGGCTCGACACCCTTGAGGCGATTCGTCGTGCCCGCGTAGATCTCCCCGTGGTGATGCTGAGCATGCACGACGAGGCAGAGTTCGTTTACCGGGCCGTGCAGCTCGGTGCCGACGGTTATCTTCCCAAGAGCGCAGACCGTGACGAGATGATACGTGCCATCCGAACAGTCGGAGGTGGCGGCCATTACCTGTACGGCAACCTTGCGTTGCCGCTCGCCAAGATGTTGGCAGCCGAAGGTGACACGAGCAGCCATTTCGAGATTCCCGACCGTGACCTGTGGGCGCTTCAACTGGTGGCTACCGGACGTTCAAACAAGGAGATCGCTTCGGAGATGAGCATCTCGGAAGCGGAGGTCAAGACGTGCCTGCACAGGGTGTTCACAACGCTGGGGGCTCGAAGCCGGTCCCACGCAGTCGCTATGGGGCTTCGCTTGGGACTCATCGAATGACTCCTTCGCTGAGGACTTTGGTCACTTTTTCGCTCATCATGTGACCGGCTCTCGATGGGCGATTGCCACTACCGGGGGTGGGCACCGGTTCTATAGCTTGGGGTAGCGGGTCTTCTGTGGGCGCGCAGCCAACCAAAGGAGAGGGTTGATGAGCCGGCTACGTTCAACGTGTGTTCTTGCGGTGCTGATGCTGGTGTTCGCCGCGTGCAACAGCGCTGGCGATGGCAGCGAGCCGACGACCGCTCCGCCGGAGACGTCGGTTACGACACCACCCACGACGCAGCCAACGACGAGCACGACCGAGGCGCCACATGACGAATTCCGGACCCTCGCGGCTCCGGCGGCGGCGATCACGGTTGATGGTGATGGGTCTGATTGGGCTGACATTGCGGGTTCGGATGTGATGTTGGAGCCGATCGAGGGTAAGGATTTCGAGCCGAAAGCGGCGACGGTGAAGGTGGCTCATGATGGTGAGTTCCTTTACGTGTTGTACACGGTTGAGGATGATTACGACTACACCGAGGGCGACCCGCATCTGTCGGGTTCCCCCTCGGTGATGTGGGCGATCGAGTCTGGTGCCGGCCCCCATATGGGTACCGAGGCCGAGGACGGTGAGGGTCCCAGTTTGGGGATGGTCGATATCTGGCATTGGGAGCTGGAGTGCGGTCCTGGTGAGAACCAGGGTGGCGCGGTGGCGGGCCCTGGTGACGGTAAGGATCCGGGGAACGATTCGGGCTGCAACTTCGACGACGAGTGGGCAACCGATCCCGAGACCCGGGAGGACGACAACGGTGCCGGTGCTGAGAACAGCCTGCTAGGTGTGTTCCATCACACGTCGGAGAGCAACGGTGATGCCGGAGTGTGGACCTTTGAGATGCGTCGAACTCTCCAGACCGGCGACGTTCAGGATGCTCAGTTCACCGTCGGTGGAACCGGCCTGTTAGCGCTTGCCTACTGGGACGCAGACAACAGTCCTGAAGGCTGGGACGACGCCGACCACGTCCAATCCTCCCACGACGGATGGATCGAAGTGTCCCTGCTCGAAGGCGACGTGTCTGCTCGGTCGGCACGCACTTTGCAAGCACCCTTCGCGGCGATCACGGTTGATGGTGATGGGTCTGATTGGGCTGACATTGCGGGTTCGGATGTGATGTTGGAGCCGATCGAGGGTAAGGATTTCGAGCCGAAAGCGGCGACGGTGAAGGTGGCTCATGATGGTGAGTTCCTTTACGTGTTGTACACGGTTGAGGATGATTACGACTACACCGAGGGCGACCCGCATCTGTCGGGTTCCCCCTCGGTGATGTGGGCGATCGAGTCTGGTGCCGGCCCCCATATGGGTACCGAGGCCGAGGACGGTGAGGGTCCCAGTTTGGGGATGGTCGATATCTGGCATTGGGAGCTGGAGTGCGGTCCTGGTGAGAACCAGGGTGGCGCGGTGGCGGGCCCTGGTGACGGTAAGGATCCGGGGAACGATTCGGGCTGCAACTTCGACGACGAGTGGGCAACCGATCCCGAGACCCGGGAGGACGACAACGGTGCCGGTGCTGAGAACAGCCTGCTAGGTGTGTTCCATCACACGTCGGAGAGCAACGGTGATGCCGGAGTGTGGACCTTTGAGATGCGTCGAACTCTCCAGACCGGCGACGTTCAGGATGCTCAGTTCACCGTCGGTGGAACCGGCCTGTTAGCGCTTGCCTACTGGGACGCAGACAACAGTCCTGAAGGCTGGGACGACGCCGACCACGTCCAATCCTCCCACGACGGATGGATCGAAGTTGCATTGATGCGAAGCTGACCGGGATTCGCAAGAGCGAGAGAAGGTTAGGCGGCGATGACCTGGATCCGGCCATCATCGAAGGGCTTGGTCATCGTCGCCTACTTCTTCGTGGCCACGGTATGGATCCCAGATCGGGTCGCCCGATCCCAAGGACTTCCCAACGAGGCCAAGGACATGCTCGTGGTGCTGGTGTGGGCAACGGGGTTGGCGCTCGGGATGTGGCTTCTACGCAGAGCGCAGCGCAGGGGGATGATCTGATGGACTCGCCCGGCTACTACGACCTGAACATCCCGTGCTTGGCGGCCTGTCCTGTGAACACGAACGCCGGGGCCTATGTGGCGGCAATCGCAGACGGCGATGATCTGACGGCTTACCTGACCGCGCGGCTCCCGAACCCTCTAGCCTCGATCTGCGGCCGGGTATGCGCCGCACCATGTGAGGATGCGTGCCGCCGGGGGGCCCTCGACGAACCGATCGCCATCCGGGCTCTCAAGCGGTATGTCACCGAGAAGCACGGTGTCGAGGCGGGGCCCCACAACCACTGGAGGGATGGACTCGAGGGCGAGCCGCCCAGAATGCGTCAGACGGTGGGCGTCATCGGAGGGGGGCCTGCCGGACTAGCTGCGGCTCACGACCTTCGACAGCTCGGATACCCAGTCACCATCTACGAGGCAACGTCCGAGCTGGGCGGGATGATGCGACTGGGGATACCCGAGTACCGCCTTGATCGCCGGCTGCTCGAAGCCGAGATCCGCGCCATCATCGACCTGGGTGTGGAGGTTCGGTACAACACCCGGTTGGGATCCGACGTCAGCCTTGCCGAGCTGCGGGACACACACGAGGCCTTGTTCTTGGCAATAGGCGCAACAATCGGCCGGGGGCTGGACATTCCGGGCCACGACGCAGACGGAGTCTTCAGGGCCATCGAGTTCCTCATCAACATCAACCTCGGCTTTCGAGTCGCTATCGGCGACCGCGTCGTCGTTGTAGGCGGTGGCAACGTAGCGATGGACGCCGCTCGCACTGCCCTGCGGGCCGCCGCCTATGAGGACGCCCGGCGCCAGGTTCCTGCAGATGAACCCGCTTCAGAACGCGCAGCCGCTCTGGTCGAGGCATTCGACGTAGCTCGAAGCGCGGTCAGGGCGGGCGCCAAGGATGTCACCGTTGTCGCACTGGAGAGCCGCGAGGAGATGCCTGCATCTTCCTTTGAGATCGAAGAGTCGATCTCAGAGGGGATCCGCTTCGTGCATCGGCGAGGTCCGATCCGGATCGACGTCGCGGACGGTGCGGTGACGGCCCTCACCACCGTGGGGGTGGAGTCGGTGTTCGACGAGGAGGGCCGTTTCTCGCCAGTGTTTGATCACGACGACGTGGCCAGCCTGCCGGCCGACACCGTGATCCTCGCCATCGGTCAGGCGGTCGACGTCGAGGCGTTGGGCGCCGACGGCCCCGGCATAAGTCGTCGCCGCACCATCGAGATCGACCCCACCACGATGGCCACCACGGTCCCGGGCATCTGGTCAGGCGGCGATGCCGCCTATGGCCCCCGCAATCTGATCAACGCGGTGGCCGACGGCCGGGCAGTGGCGGGCTCGATTCACCGCTACTTCGGCGGCATCCCTGCCGAGCCTCAGCCCGGAACATTGGTAGAGATAACCGGGTTCTATCGCTCTGGCGATCGTTACGACCGGATTGACCGGGTGGAGGTACCTTCCCTTCCGAGTGATCGGCGGATCGGGCTCAGAGAGGTCGAGGTCGGCTTCACCGAGGAACAGGCGAGACTCGAGGCCTCCCGTTGCTTGCGCTGCTTCGCCAACATCGCATTGGACACCTCGGCCTGTGTCCTGTGCGGTCTCTGCGCAGACATCTGTCCGTTCGACCTGATCTCTCTGGTCCCTGCATCCACGCTGGACACAGAGGTGGTGACGGGCACCGCGTTGCTCCTCGATGAGTCGGGTTGTATCCGGTGTGGTCTGTGCGTGGATCGGTGTCCCACTAAGGCTCTCAGCATGAACCTGTGGACCGGGCTGGGGGTAGTCCATGAATCGTCAGTACAACTCGCGGTGGGGGTGGGCTCTTGAGCGCTCGAATTCGGTTCCGTGACACGAGCATCGGCAAATCCATCTTCCGCAGCCCCGAACGGGTGACGGCACGGGATCGCGCCGCCGGCCATTGGGCCAGCTTCCTGCTCCACATCTACCCGGTGAAGGTTCGCCGGCGCGAGCTCAGCTTCCGTTACTCATGGCACCTTGGTGTGATCTCCATGGTTCTGTTCGGGTCGCTTGTCGTGTCGGGCGTGTACCTCATGTTCTTCTATCTGCCTTCGCCATCAACGGCATACGGCGACATTCAGAGCCTGTCGGTGGACGTGGCCTTCGGCCAGTTCATCCGGAATGTTCATCGATGGTCCGCCCATCTGATGGTGCTGTCGGTCGCCATGCATATGGTTCGAACGTTCTATCGGGGCGCCTACAAGCCACCGCGACAGTTCAACTGGGTGATCGGTGTCGTGTTGCTGTTGCTCACCCTGCTCCTCTCCTTTACGGGATACCTCCTTCCCTGGGACCAACTCGCCTATTGGGCGGTCACGGTGGGCACCTCGATGGCCGGCTTCGTACCGTTGGTGGGGGACATCACCAAGAAGGTCCTGATCGGGGGCTTCGACGTCGGATCCGAGACCCTTCTCCGGTTCTACGTTCTGCATGTGGTCGTGCTGCCGTTCCTCATCATCGCCACCCTGATGATCCACCTGTGGCGCTGGCGCAAGGACGCCACTCTCGACGCTGGGGAGACTGCCGATGACTGAGCCCCAAACGAGCACTGTCGGCGACAAGCGGCTCCTCGGCGTCGTGCCCGGCAAGCCGGTCGCCGGAGAGCGCAAGGTCCCATCCGATCAGGACTTGGTGATGGTGTGGCCGCACCTCCTCGTCCGCCATGCGGTTGTAGCCGTAGGAACCTTGCTGATCGTCCTGATCATCTCCCTGCTCTTCGACGCGCCCCTCCGCGACGTTGCTAACCCGACTCTGACCCCCAACCCGGAGAAGGCGCCGTGGTACTTCGCGGCTCTTCAGGAGCTGCTCAGCCATTTTCACCCGCTGGTGGCTGGCGTGCTGGTTCCCGCCGCCATCATCATCGGCTTGGTCGCCCTCCCCTACATGGATCTAAACCCCGAGCTGACGCCCCGCCGACGCCAGGTGGCGGTGTGGACATTCAGCATCTTCTTGGTCGCGTGGGTGGTTCTGACCTTGATCGGGTTCGCCTTTCGTGGTCCGAATTGGGAATGGGTATGGCCATGGCAGGAGTGGCACGGTGAATTATGAGTGACGAGGTCAGACGCAGGGAGTTCCTCTCGAGAGGATGGAAGCTGAGCGCAGGATTGATGGGCTTGGCGGGTGCATGGACGTCGTGGGATGTGATCCAACCCCGCAAGGCGTCAGGCCTCGGCGGCGTGTTCAGGACAGTTCCCGAGGACAGCGTGCCCGACGACTCGACCGCATACGTTCGGGAGGCTCAAACCTACCTCACCCGCGTCGATGGCGAGATCGTGGCACTCTGGCACCGCTGTCCCCATCTCGGCTGTCGCGTTGCATGGTGTGACTCGTCGGGTCAGTTCGAATGCCCTTGTCACGGGTCGACCTTCAACCGACTCGGCGAGCACAGGACCGGACCTGCTCCATTCGGTATGCAGCGGTTCGAGCTCCAAGTGGTGGACGGTGTGGTCGAGGTCGATACCGGTGCGGTCTCGGCGGGTCCACCGCTGGGAGCCGAGACGATCGATGAGCCGGTGCGCGGCCCTAGTTGCACAGATGGGACCGAGACGTGAGGAATCACGGGGCCGACCGGGAGGTGCAGCCGTCGACCGAGTCGTGGATGAAGGCCGGTATGGCCCTGATGTTCGCATTCGTCATGGTGTTTCCCTTCTACCGCTGGTATGAGCCGGTCCGTCGGACCGCGGCCCGAGAGCAGCTAGATATCAGCCTGGCTGCGGTTGGTGCCAATCTCTACTCGGACAACTGCGCGTCTTGTCACGGCAACGATGGACGTGGCGGGCTGGCGCCGGCCCTGGCCACGACCCAGTTCCTCGACTCGGCAGACGACCGCCAGATCCACCAGCTCATCTCAGTTGGCATCCCCGGCTCTGAGATGGTGGCCTACTCCCTCGATTTCGGAGGTCCTCTGACCAGCCAACAGATCCACGCCCTGACTGTCTATCTGCGGTCGCTCGAAGAGGTGGCTGCGGACAACTCGAGCTGGCGTCAACCTCTCGCCGCCGAAGGTCTCAGCGGCCGGGACATCTTTATTCTCGGATGTGCACGGTGCCATGGCACGGACTTGGAAGGCTCGGACGATGCTCCCGCCCTCGGGCGCGGCTCGGATGCGGCAGAAGAGACAGACGCTCGCCTCATTCGGCGGATCCGGGACGGCAAGGACGAGATGCCCCGCTTCGGGACGGTTCTCACCGAAGAGCAGATGCAGACAATCGTCGACTATCTACGCGAAGCTCAGAGCGGAGGATGAAAGGCGCAGCGGCCACTCCCAGGAGATGGCTGAGCTTGGCAACCCTCGGGTTCGGCGTCGCCTTGGTTGTGGTCGACATCACCGTGGTCAACGTCGTGATGCCTTCGATCATCGGAAGCCTCGACCTTGCCATCGCCGATGCCGAATGGATCAACACCGCCTACCCGTTGGTGTTTGCCGCGTTGCTGATCCCCCTGGGAAGACTCGGAGACCGGGTGGGGTCGAAGCGGGTTTTCGTAGGCGGCCTCATGGTCTTCGCCCTCGCCTCTTTCATGGTCGGAGCATCAGACTCGGTCTTGGCGCTGGTTGCTTTCCGGGCGCTCCAAGGGGTGGGGGCGGCGATGATCTTGCCGGCGACCCTCTCCGCGGTCCACGCGACATTCCGGGGGCGCGACCGGGCGATCGCCTTCGGAATATGGGGTTCGGTCATCGCCGGGATGGCGGCGGTTGGCCCGCTGTTCGGGGGCTGGATCACCACGGAGCTGAGCTGGCGGTGGGCTTTCTACATCAACATCCCGTTGGCGGTGCTGACCATGGTGCTAGCTGCGAGGTGGGTGATCGATCGGCGGCCGCCTGAGGTAGAGACAGGCTTCGATCCCATCGGCTTGGCAACGGTGTCGATCGGGATGGTCGGCCTGGTTCTCGCCCTGATCGAAGGCCCGCGACATGGCTGGCTGTCTCCGACTCGCGAGCTCTATCTGGGTGACTGGGCTTGGCCGCTGGCAAGGGTTTCGGTGGTGCCGATGGCTGCTGTGGTCGGCGTCGCCTCTCTGTACCTGTTCTTCCGGATTGAGCGTTCCCGCGCCAGGGCGGGAAAGGTGGTGTTGGCCGACCTCGAGCTTTTCAGGATTGACTCGTTTCGCAAAGGGAACCTTCTAGCGGTGATCGTCGGGCTGGGGGAGTTCGGGTTGGTCTTCGTCCTGCCCCTGTTCGTGAGAATCGTCCTCGGATACTCGGCCTTTCAGACCGGGATCCTACTTCTGGCGATGGCGGCAGGTGGGTTCCTCGGCGGGCCCATCGCCGCAGAGGTCAGCCGGCGGTTCAGCCCTCGCCGGGCCGTAGCGGCGGGGATGGTTCTCGAAGCGGCAGGGGTGCTGGGGGTGGTGACAATGCTGTCTCCGGCGATGCTTGGGGGCGACTTTGCCGTCCCTCTGTTCGTCTACGGCCTAGGCGTCGGCATGGCCAGCGCCCAACTCGCTTCGATCATCATGGTTGACGTTCCACCCCACAAGGGCGGTCAGGCGTCGGGCATGCAGAGCACGGCTCGTCAATTGGGGGCGGCGTTGGGAATCGCCATCCTGGGAACGGTATATGCAGCCTCGCTCGGCAGTCTCAGCGAGGCCGGACTCAGCCAGATCACAGCCCTTGACCCCGCGACTCGGGAACGCGTCGTGGCCAACGTGGCGGATTCAGCCGGCTGGTATGTGGAAGCTCTTCGCTACTGGCATCCGGACTTCGCCCCGGTCGTGGCAGAGATAGACCGGGCGATCGCCGGTGCAGCGTCCCGGGCGGGTCTCACGGCGCTGGCCTTTTTCATCGCCGGGATCGTCCAGGCACTTCAACTTCCTTCAGCGCCTGGAGACAGCCGACGGTTATCCACGGCGGGTCTGGCGAGCAGAAGTAGGGCGTGATAGCAGCTGATCGCGTCCCTTGGTGTGGTGTAAGTAGGTGTCCGTGGCCATGTGAAAGTCCTCGCTGGTGGCCAGGAAAAGTCCTCGCGGTGGTGGGTAGGTAGATCCACTGTTGGGTCCCCTCGGGTGGTGATCCTGACTGATGCAAGTCAGGTCGGATCACGCACCCGAGGAGGTTGGCCCCATGTTGACAGCGAGGAAGACGATGGATGTTGTTGCTGCG
>Ga0326597_10006525_pt1 | contig 15963 bp, 19 predicted proteins | sample RVTome_12_FD_203789 | JGI IMG/M metagenome (GOLD analysis project Ga0326597, IMG submission 203789) | Soil microbial communities from uranium-contaminated site in the Upper Colorado River Basin, Wyoming, United States - RVT100D185 | ecosystem: Environmental > Terrestrial > Soil > Contaminated >...
AAGGTTTGGATTGTTACTACTAGCAAGCCGTTCGAGCATGGTACGGTACGCACCATCAACAATCTTCGTGCCAATAGCCCCGCGTTTGCTTTTCAGTTCGTATTCTTCGCGACAGTTCGAACAGTGGAAATCGGCGACTGGCTGGTTGTTTGGATACTTATCTATATCCACTTGCCCACAGTTTGGGCAGAAAATTGAACTGTCGACCCACCGCTCTGTTAGAACACGTGCTTTCTGCGATGCACTCGTGTAATTTTCTACCAGTTTTGTATCGAGAGTTAACTCCATCGCTCTGCGACCGTCATACCCCTCTATTGTACCACCCACCCAAATCAACCTATTCCTCCTTGGCCCAGATGACGATGTCTTCGATATCCGTCGGGTCCTTGGGATAAAATATTTTTAATCCTTTTTCTTTCGCCCATTCCACTTCCCGCTTGGCACCCGCAGACTTCTCCCAGCTCGGCATCGCGAGGACAGCGTCGGCTGCGCGCATGAGGAACTGGAAGTCGAGGTCATAATAAAACTGCTCGGGCGGTGTCGCCCCTTTCCCGCTACTGAAATGCTCTGTGTGGTTGTGGGCACAAAAGAATCCTATCTGCTGATTCGCGAGCGCGATCTGATATTTCTCCGCTTCGCGGATGTTACGCTCGATGGATTCATGGGTGCCGTCGCCCGTATACGGCCCCGCGATAAAAACTATTTTCATAATGTATTCAAATATCCCACACCTTCAGGACTTTTGCACGCGGGACTTTTGCATGCCTACCTTGCTTAAAACCATCTCTCCCCTCCCATACGACATTCTCACATTCTTAAGAATATGAGAATGTCGTGACTCGGGGCAAAGATCGCAGACTAGAATTCGTCGATGAACTTAACAATTCGGCGGCCGTAGGGCGAGAGGGAATGTGCGACGCTTCGCCCTACATATTTCTTATTTACCAGTCCTGCTTGGACCAAACGGCGCGCATGCTCCGATATCGTCTTGATGTTGCCGTCCAACTTTTCCGCAATGTCTTCGAGCGTTATGCCCTCAAACTTTTCCACAAGCCGAAGAATCTCTATGCGCCGATGATTTGCTATCCCCTTCAGATGCCTCTCCAATTGTTTCGCCGTTTTCATACCCCCATCCTACAACATACCAACATTCTTGAGAATGTGAGAATGTTCATTCAGCGCACCCTGCGGGCCCGGAGGGCCCGCATGGTGTTTCGCACTATTACTAGGTCGAACTAGTAGCCGAGATTGACACCGCCATTCACCTTCACGCTGGTCGAGGCGGTTACCCCGCCCGAGGTGTCAGTGTTTGACGAACCCTGCGCGTTCAGAGATCCGCTCGCTTCCCCGGAAGCTGACGAGCTCTCCGTATACTCTTTGCCACCGAGGATGAACTTCACTGCGCCAGTAAGAGAGGACTCAACATTGAGCGTGTTGTCGGTCACGAGGCGGAAGCCGGCTCTCGAGACACCGCTCAAGTCTACGCCGACTGTCACGCTCCCGTTCACCGTCCCTCCCGACACGATCATTGAGTTGTCGCCTGCGACGACGACTTGCGCGTCGCTCTTCGCCTCGCTCGCGACCACTGCGGCGAACACGTAGTTGCCGCTTGAAGTCACGTGGAGCGACTGGTCGGCGAGCACGTCGAGCTTCACGAACGTGTTAGCTCTCTCATTTACCTTAATCATCATGTCTGCGACGACGTAGGGAGAGGGCGTAGTCGCCTTCACATCCCCCTTCGACTTCGTCTTCACGATGACGTCACCAAGCGTCACACGCACGCGGTCATACATGCCTGCGGCAACATCGGCTTTAGCATAGAGCTCGGTCTTGTTGGTCGCGTCAAGCGTGAGGAGCTTGTACGCCTTGTCGCTTGAGGACACCGAGACCCAGCCCTCTGTAGCATTGTAGATCTCGACTTTCTTCACTGTGAGCTCGATGTCGTTTACCTCTGAGATGCCGGCCGCGGCATCGGTAATACCGACATAGAGCGTTCCTTTGTGCTCCCCTTCCGTATTCTGGCTTTGCTGATACCACAAGGTACCGAGCACGGCACCGACAACGATGACGGCACCGATAATTACACCTGTGATTCCTTTCATGGGTTTAAGGTTAAGTGTGTATAGACAGCCCTACGCTACCTGACGGATAACATATTCCCCTCTTACACCCCAGAAAGCCATTTATTTGCCACGGAGGAGAATCGATTTAACGATGATGATAACTAGCGAGAGGAGGACGAAGAGGGAGGCGAGGATGAGGGAGACAAATTCCTGATCAAGCACATTCGGGATGCCGAACCCTCCCCCGCTCGAGCCGCCAGCCAGATAAATAAGCACCATCGAGACCGGTATCCACACGTAAGCAAACTTCAGCCACGCACGAAACACTTCTTCCCGCAGAAAATAAGTAACTATAGAAAAAAGAAGTAATCCGAGTGCAAATAGACCGAGAACTTGCCCAATCATGGGGAGTAGCGTGTCTGAACAACGAATTGAATCGCCAAAGTAATAAGTTTTTTGACAGAGGCCAAATGTGACCGGGTTAGTTAGTACATAAGCTATCGCCGTTCCGATTAAACTTATCCAAAAAACTTTTTTCTTGGTCATATGATTTTATCGTAGTCCGATAGTTACAGAGTGGGTGTTACTGTCATCAAGCTTTGTATAGATAGTATACCAGCGCCCGGAGGTAAGTCCTTTGGTATTCCAGTTATAGATATACTGTTGGCTCTCCGGGTCCCATCTGTATGTGCTCCCGCTTGTCGCAGAAACGCTGTAAGTAGATTCATCAATAGTGGCATTCATGCTCGCCCCTGGCTCCGGCGGTAGCCATTCAGGCAGGGTTTCTGCTTGTACGACAGCTCCGTCTGCGTTTCTTAGCTGGAATTTAACCGGTACCGTACTACCGGCCTTGAAGATACTTGGGGTCTGTCCTGTCTGATACGCAATGTCGTTAATGGGTTGGAGGAATCCTCTCCATACGTAAGGTATGTGGAAAATAGTGGTCTCGTTGAGCTTCGGTTCTAGCTCAATGTCTACCACACCGTCGCCCTGCACATCGATCTCTAGGTCTCCTGCGCCCGCGATACCGGCATCTGCAGGGATATTCATTGTTACCACCGTATCGGTAAACGATGGGATGCCTGCGAAGGCTGTTTCTGCTGTTACGGTGCTTCCCTCTGTCTCTTCTATATCGAGAGTGAAGGAGCCGTCCTCGGTGCCCTCCATGATGAGACGCGCATTCGCAGAGGCCGGGACGCTAATATATTGCACCTCGCCGAAAGAGAGGTAGGTACTGCCGGGGATGTTATCTTCAAGAGAACTCGTGGTCGTAGAGAAGCCGGTGTGGTTGCCTTGGTCGTCGTAGAGATTAAGAGTCAATGGTGAGTGGAGGGTGAAGTGCAAAACATCACTTTCATCATTGGGTGGCGTGGAGGTATAGATAAATTTAGGTAAAGAAGTCGCTGTATTTGTAACAAGATTTTGAATGAACAGACGAAGATTCGGGACTTCCAGAATATCCGCATGTTTACGGTTAGCAAAGCGGGTTCCGATGTTAGTAGATGCATAATCATCTAAATCTACCCAATATTTTTGGACGCCGGTTGAGGAGGGAGTCCAGAGGGCGCTTGGGACGACGACGGTGCCGTCACCGTCGAGGACCATCTCCGGTTTGTATTGAAGCACCGGGGTCCGGATAAGGGCGGCGCAGGTAGAGTTGGCCGCACGCGCGGTGCAGACGCTCTCCACTCCTTCGTAGTATGCGATCGTCCTAAGCGTCTCCATCCCCCACCCCGCTATTTCTACCAACTCGATTCCACCCGGCGGCGTCCACGAGTCTTGATTGCTGTGCACTTCTTCAGAGGCATTAAGCAGTGCTTCGTTACCAATAGGAGGAGAGACGAGCGGGTCTGTAGTCGGGAGCGTCACTCTCGACTGATCGGTAAGGAATGTGTGGAGGCGCTCGCCAGAGTGAATGACGTCGCCATACGCGGCACGCCACGGGGCAAGAAGTGGGTCGTCGCTAATGGTAATGACCGGATAGTCAACGTAGGTGAAATAATTCTCTGAAGGGAGCAGGTTGTAGACGCTCGGCATATTCTGCGCGAGGGTGCGGGCGGCACCGGCGGAGAGCGCAAAGGGGAACCAACTCACGGGGAGCGACTGGTCGAAGCCGTGGAGGAGCGCGCCGACGGCCTGCGGCGTTCCCGCTTGTGGCACGGCGACGAAGATGATCTTGTCGATGAGTTGCGGCGCCTCGGCGCCGAGGCGGCCGACGAGCGCCTTGGCGAGGAGGCCGCCGTTACTGTGCGCGATGAGGGTGACCTTGCCGGTCTGCGAGGCGGCGGCGAGGCGCCGCAATTCCTGGATAATGTACGGACTCGTGGTCGCGCCCTGCGGTCCTGAATAATAAATCTTCCCGTCCGATGTTCGACGTCCGGTATCGAGGATACCGTCCAGCGTGAGTCGCCAGTCATAGGGAGTCGCGGTGTAGTCATTTATCAACCCGCCTGTCTTCATTTCTTCCAATTGCTCGAGAAATGATTTATAAATATTCCCCTTGCCAGGCGCGTACGCGTTGTCGATGACATCGCGGGTATAAATATCGTCGCGCACGGCGGTGCCGTCAGGGTTCATAGTGAGATTTTGCGCATCTGTATCGCCAAGCGGTTCCCAGACCCTATCATCGCCAGCGCGGTACAGCCGGCTTGCCTCGAGCCCGGGCAAGAAGAGGACGCTTGAGGCACAGCCGTTATCCCCACACGGATCGACAGGCGGGATAGGGACGGTGATCTCCGAGGTGGCGATGTTCCCAGCCTCGTCATAGACACGAAGGATCGCCTTGAAAGCGGTGTAGCTTGAGAGGTCAACGATGGTGGTCGAACTTGTGATGCCTGCAAGGCCGAAATATAGGAGCGGAACATCGGTAAACGTGCCAGGGAGATTGGCGAACGCTGTGTTAAGCGCCGGGATGTCCGGGTTATATCGCGTGCTGGTAAATCCGGGATCGACCCATCTGCCGGATGGCTCGAGAAGTTGTATCGAAAGCTTGCCGGCGCGGATTGCTGTGCCAGTACCGTCGGCGCGACCTGAGAGTGTAAAGTTTAAGTAATTTGTCGGTGCATCCGGGAATGAGAGCGCGTCGAGAGTGATGGTCGGCGGTACTGTGTCAACCGCTATACGAACAGTTTTCGTGTCGGTGTTCCCGAGTGAGTCCGTCGCCAGTAAAGAAATCTCTTTAACACCGTCGGGGACGCCTGCACCGATGACGAACCAGGCAAAATCGTACCAAAATGCCGGAGGGTACGGACCGCTAGTGCCTGCAGAATTCGCCGGTGTCGTCGCAGCGCTTAAGTGACCAAGTGATGAGAAGTCGGCGACAAGGCTGGGACGGGGACTATTATTTTTGCTATGCACCCATGCGCGAAATTTAAGAGTGTCACCTGGCCTAAAGGCTGTCTGAAATGCGCGGGGAGACATGCCTGGGACTTCCGGGGTTCCGATAGGACCCGCTTCGTAGATGTAGGGCTCCGGGACAGCCGCATGCACGAGTAATGGAGTCGCGAGGAGGATAGTTCCGCAAACAGCCGTGACTGCGCGTCGGAATGGCATTGGCGGAAACTATAGCCCAGGGTTTTCTACTATGCAAAGTCCATAATCTAACAACCTTCCTCATAAACGACATTCCAACATTCTCAAGAATGTTGGAATGTTTATTGTTTTGCGGGTTCTGAAAACACACGTGTAACGTCGGCGTAGATGGCAAGGAGCGCGAAGAGAAGGCTCACGGTGAGTGGGCCGAGGAAGATACCGGAGGGCCCGTAGAAGATGATGCCGCCCAAAACAGAGAGAAGTACCAAAAGCGGGTGGAGCCGCATACCGCTGCCGATAAGCTTCGGCCCAAGCATGTTGTCGACAAGTCCGACGGCAAGCGCGCCCCAGATAAGGAGACCGAGAGCCGGCAGGGTCGCGCCGGTGAAAAAGAGGAAGGCGATCGCCGGGACGATAACAAGTGCCGTCCCGAAACCGGGGATAAGCGCAGTGATAGCGGCGACGGTTCCCCAGAGGATCGCGCTAGGCACGCCGAAGATAAAGAAGCCAATCGTGGTGAGGACTCCCTGGATAAGCGCGATCGAGAGACTCCCCTTGATAGTCGAGTTGACGGCGAGCTCGAGCCGGCTGAATACGCCGGCGTCTTCTTCGTCGCTTAAGGGAGAAAATTCGATAAGCGTCTGCCGCACGCGCTTGCCGTCGCGCAGAAGGTAGTAGAGCGCGATGAAGAAGATAAAGAGCGAGAGGAGAAGGCGCGAAACACTCGAGAAGATGTCGCCGGTGTGCGTCGCGATCCAGGCGAGAGCCTCTTTGGCATAGGTGTCGAGATTGGAGGATGTATCGCGGACAAGCTCTCCGAATCCGGGAATGATCGAGCCGAACGCTTCATCGGCGCGCAGGAGCATGGTGGCGATGGCACTGCGCTCCCCGCTCGTCTCAAGCGAGATATACAGACTGCGCGCCTCTGCCCCCACCAATGTCCCGATGAGCGAGAGCGGCAAGAGGATAAGTATCACGCTTATGAGAACGGTAAGGAGTGCTGCGATACTCGGCCAGCCGCCAAGCGCGTTGCTCACTCTCGTGTAGAGCCCTTGGAGCACGACGGCGAAGACAGCGGCGAGCGCAAGCGGCTTTAAGAATGGCCAGAAGACCGCGGCAGTCAAGGCGATAACGCCGACAAGGGAGAGGAGCAAGAAGTAGGGACGCAGCCGCTCGTTCTGCATATAGGAATAAAGTATATCAGAGTCCAAGGAGGGCCGGATCGACCTTGAGAATGCGGTCATCGTCGGTCGCGGGACGGCCGCGCCCGTCGCGATTGCTCGTGAGTACATACAGCATACTATCGGGACCGAGCGTCACGGTGCGCAGGCGCCCGTACTCCTCGTGTAGATACATACGCAAGTTTTCTGCATTACCGCTTCTGACATCCGTCACGTAGAGCGCTTCACCGCGCAGCCCCGCGAACACTAGGTGTCCGTTCACATACACCATCCCCGAAGGCGCCCACGTCTCTCTAGCGCCCGAGTGGAGCTCGGGCGCCGCCATCCCCTCTCGCATTTCGTCACCTTGGATCTGCGGCCAGCCGTAGTTGGCTCCCTTCACGATTTTGTTCACCTCGTCATAGCCCGACTGCACTCCCGAGCGGCCGTGCTCGGTCGCCCAGAGCTGTCCGCGACTGTCCCACGCGAGCCCCTGCACGTTCCTGTGACCGTACGAGTAGACCGCGTTCCCAAGAGGGTTGTCGGCGGGAATGGAGCCGTCCTCGGTAAGGCGAAGAATCTTTCCCGCGAGACTATTCGTATCCTGTGCGCGTTCGGCGCTCCCTGCGTCGCCGGTCGCGATATAGAGCATGCCGTCGGGGCCAAACGCGATGCGGCCGCCGTCGTGATTGGCAGCACCCGGGATGCTCTCGATGATTACGCGCCGATCAGAGAGTGAGCCGTTTGAAAACGTGTAACGCTCGACGCGATTGGTAAGGCCGCCTTCCTGCGCAGTGGTGAGATACAGATATATCCAGTTGTTTTCTGAAAAGCGCGGGTGAAGCGCAAGTCCCAAGAGCCCGCCCTCGCCGCGGTGCGCCACACCCGATACCTCGATGACCTGTCGGTCCTCTCCGATGTAGAGCAGTCGGCCCGGCCGCTCGGTGACAAGCAGGGCGCCGTCCGGCAGAAATGCTACCTCCCACGGGATCTCAAGCCGCTCCGCCACCACTTCTGCGGGCGTGCCCTTCCCTTCAACTCCGCTCGGCGTCGGCTCGAAGAACTGCGGCAGTATCTTATCGCGCAACGCATACATGGCTCCAAGCGTTACGAGCCCAATGACGATAAGGAGGAGTATCCGCCGCATGCCGTGAGAAGCGTGGCTATTATTTAAGATGTCTGTCGAGGAAGGAGAGGGTCTTCGCCCACGCATCCTGCGTTTCATCTGGCGCGTAGTTCATGCCGGAAGGATTGGCGAATGCGTGGCCGACGCCGGGATACATGTAGATCTCGTTCTCAACACCGAGCGTGTCGAGTGACTGCTCGAATTGCTGCACCATCGCAACGGGGATCACCTGATCCTGGTCTCCGAAAATCCCCAAGACCGGCCATTTGATGGGAGCAAGCCGAGCGGTCGTGGTTGCCATCCCGCCGCCGTAATAGACGACGGTCGCGTCAAGCGGCTCACCGGAGACGGCGAGCTCGATGGACTGCCTCCCGCCGAAGCACCAGCCGAGCGACGCGATCTTGGTCGCGCCCTGCGCTCGCAGGTATGTAGCGGCGGCCCTCATGTTTGCGGTCCCGGCCGCCTGGTTGAACGCGGAGGTAAGGGCCCGCGCCTCGTCCTGCGACTCGACAATCCTCCCGCCGAAGAGGTCTACCGCCAGCACCAGGTAGCCCTCCTTGGCGAGCTCCTCCGCCATCTGCCGGATCTCTGGACGTAAACCGCGATTCTCGTGAATCATCACTACGGCCGGGAACTCGCCCTCCGCTTGCGGCCGGGCGAAGAATCCGCTCGCACCCTCAAAATACAAAACATTTGGCTGTGTCACGATGGGAGTGTTGTTGCCGTTGCCGAGCATAGTCACGTTCTTCATACGTCCGTCGCCGCCCCAGAGCAAGAAGTAGCCGACGATGACGACTAAGACAACGGACGCAACGCCCCACACAATAGAACTGTTCGTAGTATTCATGGCGCTTGAATTGATTGATATTAATTTTTGAAAGTGTAACACGAGCAAACGTGAACATCCGATGAGACGGTCGCTGGACTGATGTGAGAGTCAGGCGGTTATGTCAACCCGGTCGGGTGGTGGATGACTCGCTGTGGGAACGGTATCTCGATCCCCTCCTTGTCAAATGCGATCTTGAGGCGCTTGCGCAGCTCGCCTGTCACATCCCACTGCTTGATGGGCTTAGTCTCGCCCAAAATCTTGATGACAATGGCGGAGTCGGCGAAATCATTGACTCGCAAAAACTGCGGCGGCTTGAGTATTAGGTCCTTCCACGCCGGGTCCTCGGCCATCTCGCTTCCTACCCGGTTAACGACTTCGATAACCTTCTCCAGGTCGGAGCTGTAGGCGACGCCGATGTCCAGGTTGACCCGTGCGTAGTACTTGGATAGGTTGGCGACCTTCTTCACTTCGCCGTGGGGCACATGGTGGACGGTGCCGTCGAGGTCGCGCAGCGTGGTCATCCGCAAGGTAATGTCCTCGACGAGACCGCACGTGCCGTCGAAGCAGACGATATCGTTCACGCGGTACTGGTTCTCGAGAATTATAAAGAGTCCTGAGATGATGTCCTTGATGAGGTACTGCCCGCCGAAGCCGAAGGCGAGGCCGGCGATGCCCGCCGCCGCAAGGAGCGGTCCAATATCGACGCCGAGCGCGGAGAGAATCATCAAGAGCGCGGTGACGACGATGACGATGTGTGCGGTGCCGTGGATTACCTTCACGAGAGTGTCTTCTCGTTTCGTGCGCGCCTCGTCATTTATGAAGTGGTGGCGCGCCATCATCCTCACGATGAACCGTCCCGCCAGCTTGACGACAACCAGGTGGGCGATGTACGCCACGACGAGTATGGCGAGTATCTTGACGCCATTGGTTATGAGCCACGCGATGGCGAGCTCTTGTACGGTACTGATATCAATCATATGGCACTCATGTTAACACGCGCGTTCGACAACAAACGCTATGCAGAGGCGGCGAAGAAGAGGAGGCCGATATATATGGCAACGAGGAAGGCGAAGGTGAGAACGGTCGTCGCGAAGAAGCGGAGTGCCTCCTGCTTGCGATTGTCGAAGTAGAGCTGAAAGGGTCTGTAGCCAAACAAGAATGCCATCACGGCCACAGAGAGGACAAGGAGGCTCAGCATTGCGACGGGAAGAAGGAGCGTCCCCTCAAGCGCGGGCGTATCAACAAACGTACTCATAACAAACACAACCGCTACGATATAGAGCGCCGCCAACACCGCATGTACATAAGGGTTCATACGTTACATAACGCGCCGAGGGGCGCGTACGTTACGCTCGCGAAGACTACGCTCCGCCTTCTAATTCGTTAGGGTCGTATACGCCGGCCTTGCGGGCGGCTTCAGCCGCAGCGTTAAGCTGATCCAACTGTTCTTGTTCATCTGTGACCTCTGGTTTATTCTCCTTTGGCATTTTTTCTGGTGTTGTCATAGCTGCGATTCTACCACGAGCCGACTGTCTGGCTTGCGCTGAACCCGTCGAAGCGGACGATGTTGGAACTACGCCTGATACCCGTATTCGGACAGAACTAATTTGAAAGTCGGGTAGTCCCGATAAAGTTGTCCATTAAATCCAGTTTTATTTAAACTTTCGACATGATCTTCCCTGTCGTCCCAGTACATTATTTCGCCCTTATCCGAAATCGCATATTTCTCCTTCAGCACCTGAAAAATCTTTTCCAGTCCCTCTTGGCTATGTTTGTATACACCAAGATCCGCCGACGAGAATATTTCATCAAAGACTTTGTCGTACGACAATTTAGCAACGAGATACTGGATGCGATATTTCTCTTGGTTCGTTGCCAGGCAGACAACCCCTCCCTGTGCTTTCAATTTCAAAATTGAATCATACACATTGTTGTATACGGAGTCACCAATTGAAAACCAATACTGCATTAATTCGTCGACGGTACCTCCCCACTTCCATGCCTTAAGTACTTTCGCAAGTTCTTCTTTAAGGTCTGCCTTTCCCAATAGGCAACTCTTAAAAGAAGTCTCGAAGAATGGTGACATTATGGCAAGGTCTACACCAAACTCTTTTGAATACTGCTCGCTGAAGCGTCCACCATAAGTGATCATTCCGTCATTGTCATAAATTATTGCTTTTGGTTTTCTCATAAATTGAAGGGCTGGCTGTCACCACAGGAGTACTTCCATTTCTCTAACTCCTTGCAGTCGTAAGTGAAATTGGTCGCTGGGACGATGATTGAACCTTGTTCAACTCTTTCCTTCTTTCCTATATTTCCGCTTAACTTCCCAATAAGCATTTTCTGTACCTGGGTCACTGGAATTACTTTCCTTATTGAAAAGAGAGGCCGGATATTTTTCTATAACCTTATCAAGTTTTTCGTTCAACATTTCTTCGACATCTATTTCGAGAATGACCGCCATATCAAAACAATAGGTCATTACGTCTGCAAGTTCTTTCCTAATTTCTTTAACTTTTTCTGAATCTGCTTTTATTTCATCAGACGACCGATTTTCCCATTGAAATATTTCAAGAAGTTCTCCGCCTTCAATCACTATCGATTTTGCTAAATCCGAGGGACGTAATTTGCTCCACCCTCTTTCTTCAAGATAGCTTTTTATTCTGTCTTCAAACCTTTTCATATCAGTACAATATCACGAGATGGCTGTCTCTGGACGATGTTGGAACCCTAGTTCTTGGTTTCAAACCCCAATTTAATCCCTAGAAGAACGAGTGCCCCACCCATTATCTTCATCAAGTAATAATGCGCCTTTGAGAAAAGATTTTTAATCGGTCCGTAGGTAATGAGCAGTGTGAGCGACACAAACCAAAGTCCGACGATAATAGCTACTTCGGTACCGAGCAAGGCCTGGATAAATATCGGCGTTTGCGGATCAACTACTTGCGTAAAAACACTTAAGAAAAAGAGTGTGGCCTTGGGGTTGAGCGCGTTCGTAAGAAAGCCTTCTCTGAGGGCAGACCATGGTGATATGCTGACTTCTCCACTTTCCCGGACAACTTTCTGCTCCCCTCTTTTTGATTTGAGAAGCTGGTATCCCAGATAGAGAAGATATAGCGCGCCGATATATTTGATAACCGAGAACAGCAGAATTGACTGGGAGATAATAAGCCCGATGCCGATTAAGGAATAGGCGACGTGAAGAAAGATTCCTAGCCCCACACCGATAGCTGTGTAGAGACCGGTCGTTCTAGAACCAAATAAACTATTTTTTGTGACAACTGCGAAGTCAGGGCCGGGACTCATTGCGGCTAGCAGACTTATGATCCCGACAGCGATAAATGGTGTTAAAAATTCCATAATAAAAGTCTATCAGATTAGCTGGCTGTCTGGCCTGTACTGAGCTTGTTGAAGTGGGTACTGTGAGACTACTGTAGAAAAAGAAGGGGCCGCCCTTTAATCCTGGGCGGCTGTAGTTTCGTTCCTGAACTATTGAGGTAGCCACTTGAATCGTGATCGAAGCCGATCAACGAATGTTGGCGGGATACGATTGCATTCCCTGAAGAACTTACTGTTCTTCCACCGCATGTACCGTATTGGAATCGTACGTTGATAGAGATTACGCCTATCTACCATGTGATTAATGGCGGTGGTATTCGCGGGGTCTCCGTCGCGTACGTCACATCGTGCGCAGTAATTGATCGGGCAGGACACCACTTTATCCCTACTCGGGGAGTATCGCGATCCACCTTCCCAATCTTTTTGAACGTCACACCCAAAGAGCCAGCAAAATAGACTTCTCATAAGTCACCTCATGTGTATATCGACACCTAAAAGAAATCTACAGGTAGATTTCTTAAATGTCGAGATGGCTGTCTCTGGACGATGTTGGAACTTTTTTCAGGCCTCCGCTATTGCGGACTTGAAATTCTCAAAACGGAGCTTGCTACCGGGATATTCATAGCCAACCGGAATAGTTGGAGGTTTTGTGTAGTCCATGGGTTGTGATACAAGTCTTAACACCTCACGAGTGGAAAATAAATCATAGCTATCACTTGCCTTGATCGCGTTAAAGAATACCGATTGCGTCGCATGCGCTCCCATTACGCGATTTTGCAATGTCTTCATTTCTGAGGAAAGTTCGAGCGTATCGGTAGCCTCTCGACCTGAAGCGAATTGGTTCCAAATTCGCTTTTCAGGCCATGCATGGTATGCAGGGAAAACATATAACGGGAGGTGCAATTCCTCTGCCACGCGCGAGGCGCAAAAACTAACGGCATCATGACCGTTATGCCCACCTTCAAAATCGTGTGTCACAACACAGTTAGGCGTAAGTTTGCAAGTTTCAGCAAAAAGATTCTGCTGAACTTCTTTTACTTTATTCATTAGCGCTCGCTCTGGTACACGCATGAAGTACACGTTGGCCATAGGAACATTTAAAACTTCCATCGACTTTCTCACCTCTCCTTCGCGCGTTCCCATCATTTCTGGGCCTTGGTAATCTCCGCTGGTTACATAAAGCAAATCGACTTGCTTTCCTTCTCTCACGAGTTTCTGAATAAATGCACAGGTATAGATTTCATCGTCGGGATGCGCGAGCACAAAAAGATATCGGGAGAAGCTGAAAAAATCTTCCATTTATTTATTCTACCTTAACGAACTGGCTGTCTGGCCTGTACTGAGCGTGTCGAAGTGGACGATGTTGGAACCCTAGTTCTTGGTTTCAAACCCCAATTTAATCCCTAGAAGAACGAGTGCCCCACTCTTACGAGCCTCTTCCCATTTTTCCTTACTAATTTCAGGAGCTTGAGGTAAATCTATATTGTTTTCAGCCATAACTAGGCCGATTTTTCCATTACCTCTTTTAATTTATCAAGAATTTCCTGCATGAATGGGGCATGTAGCTGATCTGACTCACTCCATTCGTAATATTCAAGCTCAATCTCGTTATCTGAAATCGGTGTGTAGGTGTAGCGAACTTTGTAGTCTTGATGGATTGCGTCAAGCTGGAAAACTTTGGGTGGTTCGTACTTCGTAACTACATACTCGTTTACCTTCCCTGACTTATCCCAGTTTTGATATTTCGTTCCAATCTCGGGAGGAAAAGCATCCGCTTTTTCTCCTGTCACGGAGTCAATCCATTTCGGAGTATTGACTGGGTTGGTGGTGAACTCAAACACATCACCAATAGGCCGATTTATCCTGACAGTGAGTTTTAGGTCTTTCATGACTTAATTATATCGCTAATCCAAAATTAGCGCTCTATGCACGCTACGAGATTCGTAGTCTTGACGCGTCTTGTGCGCGATAACCTAGCTCGAGTTGGCTGGGGGACAGGGACTCGAACCCCGATTAACTGGACCAAAACCAGTCGTCCTACCGTTAGACGATCCCCCAATAAACAAACTCTACACTATCAATTGGCCACGTGACACCCCTACTACAATCATCCTTATATCCTCAAGTTTATAAGGATGACTGTGTTTGTTGAAATGATTTGAGGAAGTGCACAAACTTTTTTCCGTAAGGTGACAACGAGTGTTCCACAAACTTGCCACGATATTTTTTGTTGATGAGTCCCGCCTGATATAGCCGTCTTGTGTGCTCGCCGAGCGTTTTTTCATTTGCTCCCACCGCCTCAATGATACCCTCCAGTGTTATAGCCTCACACTCGGCGATAGTAAGTAATATCTCGATGCGATAATGATTCGCGATGCCTTTCAGGTGCCGCTCCATCTGTTTTGCTGTTTTCATTTTCTTCACAATGACAGTATACATCAAACCAACATACTCAAGTTTATAAGGATGTTTATTCTGGGAATAGTTCGAGGACGGCGAGCTCGAGCGGGAGGGCGGGGATGGGCGCGTAGCGGATGCGCTCGCTCGCAGTTAAGAATGCAAGAAGGGTCGTATGTGTAATGATGGACATCGTATGTCCATCATTCGGTTTGGCAAACTTTTCGAGCACAGAGAACTCGTCTGCGCCGAGCTCGGCCTCAAGCTCTTTATGTAGGTCGGGTGCGTAGCGAATAAGGAGTGTGGCGCGAAGCGCCTCGAGCACGAGCTCGAGGAAGAGGCGCATATCTACATCGGCCTTCGCTGCTTTTTCTATAGCAGAAAGCGCTTTGTTCTTGTCGCCCTCGGCAAGCGCGTTTATGAGCGCGTGCACTTGTTCTCTCCGTGGCGCGCCCGTGGCCGCCTCGACCATTTCGCGCGAGAGAGATTTGTTACTTGCTCCTGCCTGCGCAGGCAGGCCTGCGAACACCTTCTGCAAGACCGAGAGCGCGTCGCGATACGAGCCCTCGGCGAGGATGGCGATGAGCTCGGCGGCGTCCGGAGCGAGCGCGTAGCTCTCCTTCTTCGCGACTGCGGAGGTCATCTTGGCGAGCGCCGCTCGTGTCGGTTTTTTAAACTCAAACACCTGACAGCGCGATTGCACTGTTTCGGGTACTTTTTCTAATTCCGTTGTTGCCAAAATAAACACCGCGTGCGCGGGCGGCTCTTCAAGTGTTTTTAAAAACGCGTTCCACGCGCTCTTCGAGAGCATGTGCACCTCGTCGAGAATATAGACCTTGTAGGGCGACTCAAACGGAAGTGTGTAGACGCCCTCGGTGAGAGTTCGGATGTCCTCAACGCTGTTGTTACTCGCAGCGTCCACCTCGTAGAGATCGCGCTCGCTACTGCCGATAGCGGCGGAGAAGATGCGCGCGACAGAGGTCTTCCCCAGCCCTCGACTACCGGCGAAGAGGTAGGCGTGGCCGATTTTCTTCCCCTTCGCCGCCTCCTCCAAGGGGCGCGTCACCTGCTCCTGTCCCACCACCTCGGCGAAGGTCGTTGGGCGGTGTATCCGATAGAGAGACTGATGCGCCATACTCTAGATTATACAGAAGACGGGGGCCGGATGACAGACTGAATAACCGTTTCCAATTCCACGGCGGATCCCGCCTCCATGAGCTTGGCGCGCAGTTCGGCAGCGCCGGGCCTGCCTGCGCAGGCAGGAAAGCCGGTCACGAACGCCTTGATGTGCTTTTTCAATATTGCAAAGTTCTTCGGCGGCGAAAGCTCCTGGAAACCGTAGGCAAGCTCGATAAGCGCTTCGAGCTTTTCGGCAAGCGGCGTGTCCTCACATTTGCGGCCGACAAAGACCCACGGGTTCCCGAACATAGAGCGGCCAAGCATCACGCCTTCGCAGCCGGACTCAGCGGCCTTCGCGCGCGCGTCCTCAAGATCGCGCACGTCGCCGTTGCCGATGAG
>Ga0326597_10006526_pt1 | contig 15962 bp, 16 predicted proteins | sample RVTome_12_FD_203789 | JGI IMG/M metagenome (GOLD analysis project Ga0326597, IMG submission 203789) | Soil microbial communities from uranium-contaminated site in the Upper Colorado River Basin, Wyoming, United States - RVT100D185 | ecosystem: Environmental > Terrestrial > Soil > Contaminated >...
ACCGCGAGGCCTATCGGAGGCGAAACGGCGTGGATCTGCCGTGAATGCGGGAGCTTTGGAAGCACGTTTACTTCTATGCGGTGAACGGGGCCGACGATGCGACCCGGCTAGGCTACCTGGAACGTGCCTATTCCTTGGGCAAGGAGTTCGCGAGCTGAGACCGCGCGCGAAGAGAGTCGTGGTGGAAACACTCAAACCGTATCTCTCGGTGGGTGAGAAAGCGCAACCAGGGCGAGCGGAATCGCTCCCATCGGCGGCTCAACCTTTGAAAAAGGGCTCGCGGGCACGGTGGGTGTGGTCGTCGGGTTCCTTTTGATGATGATCCTGGATACCGCCTTCGCTTGAGGCATGGGGACGTTCGTTGAGTGGAGTCCGTAACGCGGCACGGGATTCGAGCCCGACGATGAACGGATGCGCGCCCTCGAGGCATACATCGGGTTCTCCACGCGGGGCTCCACCATGAACCTCGCATGTCTCTCGGTCGCGGTCCTCCTGTCGCAAGGGCTTCAGGACGAAGCGTACTACTCCGGCATCAAGGAAGCGTTCGATCCGATGTACCGCCTCGACTACGAGGGGGCCATCGAACGTATCACCGACCTCGGACGGCGGTTCCCCGAGCATCCAGGTCCTCCCCTGGCGCAGGCGGTAACGTTGTGGCTTCGCGAGCTGTTCCGCCGGCAGGAGCTCGACGATCTCGATCGGTTCATCTCGCCCGGCTACTTCACGTCGCCCACCTCCCGGCAGATGCCCGAGGATGACCGCAAAGCTTTCGAAAGCTTCCTCGAGCAAAGCGAGACGCTGGCCCAACGCATCCTGGAAAGCCGCCCCGGCGATCTGGACGCGCGTTACTACCTAGGGAGCGTGGAAGCGATCCGGGGCGCCTACGCGATCACCGTCGGCAGGAGCAAGCTCGATGCGCTTCGGCACGGCAAGAAGGCTTACCAGTACGAGAAGGCGATCCTCGACGAGGACCCGGACTACGACGATGCCTACATGACGGTGGGTACCTACGAGTACATCCTCGATAACCTGCCCTGGTACATCAAATGGGTGGCCGTCATCGCCGGCTACACTGGGAACGAGAGGCTCGGATTCGAGTACCTCGTTCGGAGCGCCGAGAAGGGCAAAAGCGTGGGCATCGACGCCAGGGTGCTGCTGATGGTCCTTTACGTGCGGGAGCATCATTACGAGTACGCCCTGAGACTCGCACGCGATCTCCACCAGCTCTTTCCCGAGAACTTTCTCTTCCACGTCAACCAGGGGCAGATTCTGAAGAAGATGGACAAGACGGGCGAGGCTCTCGACGTCTACACCTCAGTCGAACGGAAGGCTGAGGATGGAGCCCAGAACTACCAGAAGCTTCCTCTGGCCGCTTTTCGCTATTCGCTCGGTCTCGAGCTCCTGGGCGCCGGGAGGCGAGAGGAGGCGCTCGCGCGGTTCGAGCGCGTCGCCGCGGATCCGGAGGCGCCCGTCCGGGAAGGGTCGCTTTCCCGATTGAAGGCGGGGCAGATCCTCGATCTGCTGGGACGGCGCGAGGAGGCGCTCGCCCGCTACCGGGAGGTACTGAAGCTCGAAGACGCTGCAGGGACTCACCACGAGGCGGAACGCTACATCGAGCGGCCGTATCACCCGGGGAAGAGAGGCTGACGATGCGCGACTGGAACGTGGTAGCGACGATCCACGACGGAGGATTTCGCCGTGCCTGCCGGCTTCTTTCTCTCGAGAGCGAGCTCTCTCGCACCGAGTTCTACAACGTCGTGGTCATGAAGGTGCCCGAGGTCGACGCGTTTCTCGTTTGGCTCGAGAAGCTATGGTCGGAAAGCCGCAGCTTCGCGGACGTCGTCGCTCACGTCAGGCCCGTCCGTGAGACGTTCCACTTCCAATCGCCCGAGGAGTTCGAGGCCAAGGCAAGGGAGCTGGCCCTCGTCCTCGCCGAAAGGCTCGCAGGCAAGAGCTTCCACGTAAGAATCCACCGCAGGGGTTTCAAAGGGCGTCTTTCGACGAAGGAAGAGGAGAGCTCGTTGGCCGATGCCATTCTCGCGCGCCTTTCTTCGAGTGGCGCTTCCGCACGGGTCGCTTTCGACGACGCGGACGCGGTCCTCGCGGTAGACACCGTCGGCGATCGGGCGGGCATGGCCCTTTGGACCCGCGATGACCTCCGGCGTTATCCGTTTCTCGGTCTGGGTTGAGCCTTCTCACTCGCGCGGCCGCGGTAGAGACACCCCCGCGACTCTCTCAGACGCGACGAGAGGTAGAGCTTGCCCGCCGCCGCGGCTCGAACGGCCTCCCGGAGCTCCGCGGCTTCCGCGGTCTTGAGGACGTATGCCGAAACATCGATCCGGAGCGCTTCCGATACGAAGCCCGGGTCGGTATGCATGGTCACGAAAACGACCCGGATCGCGGGGCTCAGCCGTCTGAGCTCACGAGCGACTTCGAGGCCGGTCATACGCGGCATCGAGATGTCGCAAACGATCACATCGGGCGAAAGCCTTGTCGCTTCCGCCAGAACGCTCTCGCCATCGGTCACGGCGGCCACGACGTCGTAATCACGCTCCAAGATTCGCCGAAGCCCTTCCAGGAACGCCGGATGGTCATCGGCGAGAACCAGGCGCAATCGGGGCGATCGTTCCATCACTTCAGCCGAATCATCCTTGGGGGATGCGCAATGTTACGACGCGATGAAGCCATCGTGAACCTAGGCATTTCCCTAGCGCTCGTTTGCCTTGCGCGTCTTCCGGTCGCGGTCATGCTCGATCGTCGCAAAGGTATCGAGCAATCCACACCAACGGTAACCGGGTGGCTCCCTAGTTCGGAGCCGAATTCCCCCCGGTCCGTGAGGTTCAGGGGCGGTGGCGGCCTAGCTACTCAGGGAAACGATGCCGTGAGCAACCGCGAATCTGGTGAGATCGGCGGTGGTGTGGAGATCGAGCTCGGACATGATGCGAGACTTGTGGAATTCCACGGTCTTCACGGAGATACCGAGGACGGTTGCGATCTCCTTGATCGACTTTCCTTCCGCGACGAGCTGGAGCACCTCTCGCTGCCGGGGCGTCAGAGGACGAGCGCTCACCGGAGGGCTCGACCGGCTCGCCTCGGGCTCCTCGAAAACCGGCTTCATCACGTCTTTCGCAACCGCAGGCGTGACGTAATAGTGGCCCCTGAGCACCTCTTCGATCGCGAAAACGAGCTCCGAAGCGGCCGAGCGCTTCAAGAGATACCCCGAGCACCCCGCGCGGAAGGACTCGGTCACGTACATCGCATCGGCGTGCATGCTCAGCATGATGATCTTTGTCTCGGGCACGAGCTTCCGAATCTGTCGCGCGGCGTCGATGCCGTTCAGGAGCGGCATCGCGACGTCCAGGAGGATCACGTCGGGTCGGAGCTTCCGGGCGGCCTCGAGCGCCGCCCGGCCGTCCTCGGCCGTTCCCACGAGATCGAAGTGGCTCTCGAGAAGCTTGCCGATGCCCTGGAGCACCAGGGTGTGATCATCTGCCAAAATGACACGGGCCCTTTTCAACGAGTGTTTCCTCCAGGGTTTGCCCGGGAGGTGGATTCTACACCAAAGGGCAAATATCAGGCCTGAAGGGGCTACTTTGAGGGCGAGGCTCTTACGAGTGAAGGGGGTCTCGAGATAGCTGACATGTCCCGCTACCCTCCCCCGGCAGGCTCGATGGCCCTCGCGGGGGTGGACTCTTCCACATCCTGTACGGCAGGCAGGTAGACGGCGAAGGTCGCTCCCCCTCCCGGGCGACTATCGACGGCGACATGACCGCCGCTCTGACTCACGATTCCGTAAACCGTGGCGAGGCCGAGGCCGGTCCCTCTCTCCTTCGTGCTGAAGAAGGGCTCGAACACATGTGCCAGCGTCTCGGAGTCCATTCCGTGGCCGGTATCGGTCACCGAGATCCGGACATGGGGGCCCCGGGCGCCGAAGGGAGAAAGATGGGCCTCGTCGAGGTCCACCGTCTCCGTGCGGATGATGAGCTTTCCTCCGGCGGGCATGGCATCTCTCGCGTTCACCATCAGATGGATGAGCACCTGCTCGAGCTGGGCGGGATCGGCACGGACGAAAGCAGGGTCCGGGGCGAGCTCGGTCTCGATGACGATGTCCTCTCCGATGAGACCGTGGAGGAGAGTCACCATCTCCTGAACCTTATGGTTGGAGCTAGTGACGAGGGGTTCGAGCGCCTGGCGACGGCCAACGGCCAGGAGCTGCCGGATCATGGCCGCGGTGCGATGGCAAGCATTCAGGGTCTCGTCGGCCTCCGCGCGCAGCCCGTGCTCCGGCTCGAGCTCGTCGAGAACGATCTCGCTGAATCTGGAGTTGGCGGTGAGCAGATTGTTGAAGTGGTCGGAGATCCCGGCGGCCAGCCTTCCCACAGCCTCCATTTTGATGGCCTGCTGAAGCTGCGTCTGGAGTGAGCGGCGATCCTCCTTGGCCTTGTTCTCCGCCGTCACCCTGGCTTCCAGCGCGATTTCCAGGTCCGAACCGCTGCCGCCCTGCATCAAAGCAGAGAAAGTCGCTTCCATGGGGATCGCGGCTCCCGATCGCTGGTGACGGAAGCAACACTCACCGCGCCATTCGCCGATCTCCGTCACGCGCGACAGGATTTTCCGTTCGGATTTCCCGAACACCAGGTGGGAAAGAAGGACTGTTCCCGGCTCGAGCTCACCCATTCCCAAAACCCTGCGGCCCGTTCGGTTCAGGTAGAGCAGGGTGCCTTCATGCGAGAGAAGCGCCATCAAGTCGGAAGCCCGCTCGACCATCGCGGCGGCTCGATACCCGAGGAGCTCGGATGCAGCCGGAAAGTCCGCACTCCACCGCGTTTCCCCCGAACGAAATCCCATCGCGCTCACCCCTCGCACCGGGAGGATGCTAGACGCTCGGCACCCGAACCGAAACTAGGCAGTTTCCTAGGTTGGTCGAAAACGGGCCCTAGGCAGAGCTAGCAATCCTGGTGCCAGTTCGTTCGGCTGCGCTTGCAGGGAAAAAATGCCGGGGGAAGGCTGGCGTCAGGTGGGCCATGTTTCCCTCACCCAATCGTTGCGCTTTCTGACGCAGCGCGCGATGACAAGTACACATCGGTAAGGTGAAAAGCGGTGGCATGGGATATGCAGCCGTCAATGAACATGGAAATCGAGGCGAATCTTGCGAAACGCATCCGCGCGGCCTTCGAGCACGAGTCCCGAATCAACCTTCATCGTCATCCCATCCGAATCTCCGTCGAGGACGATGCGGTAGTCCTCGAGGGAGAGGTCGAGAACATCGCGGTCAAGAAGACCGCTCTCCAGATCGCCGCCGGGACGTCGGGTGTGACCGGAGTGGTCGATCGACTTCGTATCGCTCGGTCCACCAGCATGACGGATGGTGAGATCCGCGATCACCTTCGAGACGCCCTCTTGCAGGAACCGGCGTTTCGTGACGTCACACTCGTGGTCCAAAGCCCCGGCCGGCGTGAGTCGATCCGGAAGGCCCAAGGGGAGCCCTACGCGTTCATCGACGCCGCGGTGGACGACGGGGTGGTCACGCTGAACGGGCAGCTCCCGAGCCTCTCCCACAAGCGGCTCGCGGGCGTGCTCGCCTGGTGGATCCCGGGGACCCGGGACGTCGTGAACGGGATGGAGGTCGTTCCCGACCAGGTCGACAACGACGACGAGATCACGGATGCCGTGCGGTTGGTCCTGGAGAAGGATCGGCTCGTCGACGAGACCGAGATCCGTGCTCATACACGCAACCGGGTCGTCACGCTCGATGGCCTGGTGCCGAACGATCGCGTTCGCGAGATGACCGAGCTCGACGCGTGGCTCGTTTTCGGCGTGGACGGCGTGGTGAATCGGCTCGAGGTTCAGGCCACCGCCCCGCCCGGATCCTCTGGAGATGTTTCTCGTGGTGTCCATGGTTTCTCCTAGTTCGCACCGGCCCGCGCGGGACGTTTACTTCGGAGCTTGGATGGCGAGATATTTTGTTAGAAGGAGTGACCTAGTAGACGTGTATCCGGAGGGCGTCGCTGTGGATGTCGGGCCGGCGCCGCTCGCCATACATCGAACGAAGACCTCGGGGTATCGAATGAAGAAATCATGTCCATGAACGAAGAGCTCCCGTCGGCAAACGAGGAGCTCGAGAGCTTGAAGGAGGAGCTGCAGCTGCTGAACGAGAAGCTCGCCACCATCAAAAGCCAGCTCGAGGACAAAGTGGCCGAGCTCGAGCGGGCGAACGACGACGTGGTGAACCTCGCGACCAGCACCGGGATCGCCGCGGTCTTTCTGGACCCGAATCTGCGCATCAAGAGACTCACCCCCGCGGCTACCGGGCTCCTGAATCTTCTCCCCACCGACGTGGGCCGTCCGTTCCGCGACCTCTCGCCGAGGTTCGCGGACGAGAGCCTGCTCGAGGACATTGGGCGGGCGATGGATCACCCGACTCCCCTCGAAAACGACGTCCGAACGGAGGATGGGCGGTTCTACGTCCGGCGGATCCTCCCCTATCGCACCGCGGACGGGCGTATCGAGGGAGTGGTCGTGACCTTCATCGACATTACCGGGCGGAAACGCGCCGAGGCGGCGCTCGCCGCTCTCAACGAGGATCTGGAGCGGCGCATCGCGGAGCGCACCCGTGCGCTCGAATCCTCGAACGAAAGCTTGCGCGAGAGCCGCCATCGGTTCGCCGTATTCGCCCAGAACGTCTCCGCGCTCTTTGCCTACGTCGGCGCCGACGAGCGCTTTCGGTTCGTGAACGAGGGCTTCCAGGAGTTCTTCGGGGTTTCGGCGAGCGAGTTGATTGGACGTACGGTCCGGGAGGTAATCGGGGAACGAGCGTACGCTCACGCGAAGCCGCACTTCGAAGCGGTCCTCTCGGGACAGGAGCAGCAGTTCGAGAGGTCCGTGCTGCTCGACGCCGATGACGAGCGATGGCTGCACGTGCACTACGTGCCGGACTTCGACGGGAATGGGGCGGTTCAGGGGGTCTTCACTCTCGCGCGGGACATCACCGACCGAAAGACCGCCGAGCTAGCTTTGAAACAAAGCCGGGATCGGCTCGCGGCGGTGGTGAACACCGCGACGGACGCGATCCTCACCATCGATGCCCAGGGCGCCATCGAATCGTTCAATCCTGCGGCGGAGGGAATGTTCGGCTACGCCGCGGAAGAAGTCATCGGCGAGAACGTCAAGATTCTGATGCCCGAGCCCTTCCGGAGCGGGCACGACGGCTATATCCGGAGTTACCGGGAGACCGGTGAGGCCAGGATCATCGGGATCGGCCGCGAGCTGAAAGCCCTGCGGAAGGACGGCTCGATCTTTCCCGTCGACCTCGCGGTTAGCGATATCGAGCAGGGCCGGCGCTTCACCGGAATCATCCGGGACATCGAGCCGCGCAAGCGCTACCAGGTCGACCTCGCCCGGAGCCGCGAGGCGCTCCGATCTCTGTCGGCACGGCTCATCACCGCGGAAGAGAGCGAGCGTCGGCGCATCTCTCGCGAGCTCCACGACGACTTCAGTCAGCGCCTCGCGATGCTCTCGGTCGATATCGAGGCCCTCAAGGAGGAGGAACGCTTCGCCTCCGAGGGGGAAAAGCTCGGAGAGATGTCTCGGCGGATTGCGGATCTCACTGACGACATGCACCGGCTGGCCTACAGCCTGCACCCCTCCATCCTCGATCACCTGGGTCTCGCCGCGGCTCTGCGGCGAGACGTCGAGGAGTTCACGTTGCGGCACGGCATCGAGGTCGTCTTCCGCGAGCGGGGATTCACGCAGGGACTCGAGTCCGAGACTGCGTCCTGCCTCTACCGTTTTGCCCAGGAGAGCCTCAGTAACATCGCCAAGCACTCCGGGAGTCCCAGGGCGACCATCCGCCTGATTGGAGCTTCGCATGCGCTTCGGATCTCGATTCGGGATTACGGGCGGGGCTTCGACCTGGAGGAAGCGCGCCGTCGAGCGACGACGCTCGGGCTCGTCAGCATGGAGGAGCGCGTTCGGATGATGGGCGGCACGTTCTCCCTTCGATCGACGCCGGGGAAGGGAACGCTCGTCCAGGCGACATGTCCCCGCGAAGCGCCCCGGACGCAAGGGATCTCGGGCAAACAACGAGAGCTCGCGGAGCCGTAGCCCGCCTTGCCGCCCGGCACCGCGGAACCATCCATGCCGGGGGCGCGCCCCCTGGGGACCGCCGAAGAGAACCCGTAGCAGGTCGTCGAACGCACCGAGAAGGGTTTCGAGACACGGAGCGTGCTCCCCGTGCGGTTCGTTCCCATGACCGGCGAGGCCGTCGGTAGGGGTCGTGCACGAAGCAGGCGGTCTACCGACGGGTTCGCGACGTGGTCGACGAGTCTCTCACCCTCGCCTCAATCGTCCGTCTCTCTCAGCTCGCCGCGGCCACGAGCTCCAGCCGGCGAGGCGTGGTGACGGCGGCGAGAGTTTCGCCCACTTCGGCGAAGCTGACCTGCCTCGTCCCGGCTTTGCCCTTCGCATCCTTGGCCGCGCGCTGCGCGATATCGGCAAGGGAAAGGATCCCGCGCAAATGCCCCTCGTCGTCTACGACCGGCAGTCGGCGAATCTGGTGGGACCGCATCCTATTCTCCACCTTGTCCAGGTCCTCCTCGGGCTTGCACGAGTGCAGCTCGGGGTTCAGGGCCCGGGACACCGGAATCCGTCCCAGCAGCTGCGCCTGCGTGTAGGCGGCCATGCAGACGTCGCGGTCGGTGATCATCCCTACCACCCTGCCGTTCTGGTCGAGCACCGGGAGGGATCCACAATCAGATTCCCACATCAGCTTAGCGGCTCGGTCGAGCGGCTCGGTGATCCAACAAGTTCGAACGTCCGTTGTCATGAGTTCGGATACTTTCATAAAACTCAACTCTCCTTCCTCGTTGGTTACGCAAGGCACGTGCCAGTTGAAGTCGCCGGTTCCGCGGGCCAGCAAGTCCAGTGTTTCTTGTGATTGGCGAAGCTTCCCGGACTCGGCCGGAGCACCCACCGCACGCTGACCTGGGTCATCTTGCCCATTTTTCTGCGGCGAAGAGATGAAGTCGACAACGAGTCAAGCTCTCTCCCCGAACCGAGCGTAAAGCTTCGATCTCTCCAGGGGGAACTCGGCAAAACCCCGGGTCGCCGGCAAGAGATCCCCAGGGAGCCCTGGGGCCCTCTCACATGGAATCGATGGCGGTGGCGGCAATAACCTGTTGCAGGCGCTGCGATGCGGCTCTTCGACGCCAGGTCAGAGCTCGTGCTTTCCCTCCCTGCCGACGATGCTTACCGTGCTGGCCTGCGGGCCCTTCTCTCCGGGCTCCTCGGCGAATCGGACTTCCGTTCCCACCTGAAGCCGGTGGAAGGCGCCGTCGAGGACGCTGTTCTCGTGGAAATAGATCTCGCGGCCATCGGCGGTCTCGAGAAAACCGTAGCCCTCGTCTTCGAAGATGCGGACCACGAGCGCGTGCGGCGGACCCACGTGCTCCTTGACCTGACCGCGGCGGCGGCGGACGTAGTCCTCGAGCTTTCTCGTGGTTTCCTTCAAGGCGTCGTTGATAGCCAGGTAGAGATCCTCGTGCTGGGCGTGCTCGGGGGGATCGCGCGAGACTACGATCTCTTCACCGGGCACGGTCAGCCGAACGCGAACGTGGTAGACGTTCCCCTTGTGATGATGGTGGTGGGGAGCTTCCACGATGATTTGACAGGACTCGATCTTGTCGAAGAACTGCTCGAGATTGCTCGCTCGCTCCTCCACCGCCTGTGTGAGGGCTTCGGTGGGCTCGAGACCACGAAAGGTGATTTGGAGCGGATGTTCCACACTATCCCCCGGGCGCAGGATCGCGAGACCAGAATTCGACCTCGGCAGCGGACCGCGCCAGAAACGCAATTTAGCATAGGTCCAGAATCGCCGGGACGCTACTAGTCGAATCCCGAGTATCGCCGAGAAAGACCCCCAGGCGAGGATGTGTGGAACGGGTTTTGCTTTCCATCAATTCGCGTCAGGAGGTTGAATGCCGATCTACGAGGTTCGTTGTAACGCCTGGGGAGAGGAATTCCAGATCGTCGAATCCATCAAGGATTACCGTCCCAAGAAGGTGAAATTACGAAGTGCGGCAGCTCGCGAGTGGAGCGGGTTTGGAGCGGGATTCATGTGGTTACCTCGAAGAAGAGCTGGGCAGCGATCGTCATGACTGCGGCGTCGTGGGAGCATTTCTCCCATGGGGCGGACATGGGAGTCCGTGGCGTTGGCCCTTCCCGGGAGGAGGCGTTCGAGCAGGCGGCGATGGCACTCTGCGCTCTGACCACGGATCTCGACGCGGTGCAGGCGCGGGAAAAGGTTGACGTTCACTGCGAGGCTCCGGACCATGAGGTCCTGTTCGTGGACTGGCTCAACGCCATCGTCTTCGAGATGGCGTGTCGCCACATGGTGTTCTCCCGCTTCCGGGTGATGGTCGAAGGTCACCGCCTCAGTGGCTCCGCCTGGGGCGAGAGAGTCGACCCGCAGAAACATCCGCCAGGCGTCGAAGTGAAGGGAGCGACTTTCACGGAGCTCGCGGTCCGTCAGGACGAAGACGGAACGTGGATCGCTCAGTGCGTCGTCGACGTTTGACCGGTCTCCGGTCAGGGAGTGGCACCGATGGATATGAGTCTTCTGGAGCGGCGGGGGGAAAGCGAGTGGGTGATTGCATCGCACGGAAAGATGCGGGTTCCGGCCATCATTTACGCCACCGAATCGCTTATCCGTGAGATGGACGACAAAGTCTATGAGCAGGTGACGAACGTCGCTACCCTGCCCGGAATCGAAAGGGCCTCGTACGCGATGCCCGACGCGCACTGGGGCTACGGCTTTCCCATCGGCGGTGTCGCGGCCTTCGACCCTGAAAGAGGAGGCGTCATCTCCGCGGGCGGAGTCGGTTTCGATATTTCCTGCGGGGTACGTACGCTCCACACCGGCTTGACTCTAAAGGACCTGGAACCGGTGAAGGAGGCGCTGGCCGACGCTCTGTATCGCGGTATCCCCGCTGGCGTCGGGAGCCGCGGCCGCATCCATCTGAGCCGGGACGAAATGAACGCCATGCTCGAAGGCGGTGCTCGCTGGGCCGTGGAGCGGGGCTATGGCCTCGCCGAAGACCTCGAGCGGACCGAGGAGCGAGGGTGGATCGCGGGCGCTCGTCCGGAATGCGTTTCCGACCACGCCAAGAAGCGGCAGGAAGACGAAATGGGAACGCTGGGCTCCGGCAACCATTACCTGGAAGTTCAACTCGTCGACGAAGTCTGCGACGCCGAGACGGCGGGGCGATTCGAGCTCGAGAAAGGGAGGCTGGTGGTGAGCGTCCACTGCGGATCCCGCGGGCTCGGCCATCAGATCGGCACCGACTACCTGCGAAAGATGGTCCTGGCGGCCGCGTCCTTCGGAATCGAGCTTCCCGACCGGGAGCTCGCCTGCGTCCCCATCGAATCCCCGCTCGGCCAAGACTACCTGGGTGCCATGCGTGCGGGGATTCACTGCGCCCTGGCCAACCGGCAGATCATCACCCACTTGGTAAGGCAGCTCTTCGCCGAGCTTCTTCCGGCAGCGCGACTCAGGCTCCTCTATGACGTTTCCCACAACACCTGCAAGGAGGAGGAGCACGTCATCGATGGACAGAAAAAACGACTCTTCGTGCATCGGAAGGGCGCAACCCGCGCCTTTCCCCCACAGCACGTCGCTCTTCCCGAGGACCTTCGCGAAGTCGGGCAGCCGGTTCTGATCGGCGGAACCATGGGAACAGCGTCCTATGTGCTGGTAGGGACGCGGGAAAGCATGGATCTCGCCTTCGGCTCGGCCTGCCACGGCGCGGGGCGGGCCATGAGCCGCCACGCGGCCCTCCGGCGCTGGCGGGCGCGCGAGGTCATCGATGAGCTGGCTCGCCGCGGGATCCTGGTTCGAGGCCACTCCTTCCGGGACGTCGCGGAGGAGGCGCCGGGCGCCTACAAGGACGTCTCGGCGGTGGTGGAAGCGGCCGACAGGGCGCGACTGGCGAGGAAGGTGGCGAAGCTCGTGCCTCTGATTTGTATCAAGGGATAGCTCGGCACTAACTGCGACCCCGGAGAGTGTCGCCTCTGATCGGAGAGCCTCTCGAGAAAGGAATCCCCGAGTCGGAGCACCGACGGTGATGAAAGACCGCGGGACGGGTTGTCGAGCCCGCCCCGCGGCGGGTTCGGAAAAAAAGCCGTCAGGCCACCTTGACCTCGATGGCCTTGGGCTTGGCCTTTTCGGTCTTGGGCAGATGGACGTTGAGAAGACCGTCCTTGAACTCGGCCATTACTTTCGTTTCGTCCACGTTGTCAGGGACGGTGAAGGTCCGGAGGAACGACCCATAATAACGCTCGATGCGATGGAACTTCTTCCCCTTCTCCTCTTTCTCCTTTTTCCGCTCGCCCTGGAGGGTGAGGACGCCGCTCTCGACGGACACCTTGACGTCATCCCGTTTCACCTCGGGGAGCTCGGCCTTGATGAGGTACTCATGGTCCGTCTCGGTGATATCCACCACCGGCGTCCAATCCGGCACCGTCAAAGCCTCGCGACCCTCGGGCCCATTCGTGCGGGCGAGAGCGGGCCTCCCGAGTCCGGCGAAAACACGGTTCAGTCTGTCGTTCATGTCCTCCAGTTCGCGAAAGGGATCCCAACGTACGAGACTCATTTCCAAATCCTCCTCTCCGAGAGCACTCGGGGTTTGTAGCAGGGCGGCCCCTCGGTTTTTTGCCGGCCCAGCCCCCTGTGTTGTTCGACGCGCTTGGAGGAGCAAAACCCGTTCCAGAACCGGGGTGTGATAGTCCCGGCGCCATACGTTTGGTGAGGGGACCTGGGGCAACACCATAGGCCTGACAAAGCGATGCGGACGCGGTCCGTGTCGTCGGAGGACTATCGCCTGCTGCGGCGAGCCTGCGGGGAGGGTAGTTGGGTTCACGGAAGCACTGATTTCGTTGCGGCAAAGGACGCCGGCTCTGGGGGAATCCACGCTGTCCGAGCAGGCCAGCATTCTGCCGCTTCGATCGGGCGCCTCGGCGGCTCGTGTTGCAGTGATGCCGTGCGTCTCGAGCACCGTTCTCTCGCGTAAGGGCTCTTACCGTCGGGATTGGGGGCAGGCCGCGTGGGACGCCGAATCGGGGTAAAGTGCAAGGGGAGTTGGGTAGGAAGGAGGCGATTAGATCCCATGGCAACGAAGCAGATTCCTCGTCACCAGTGGAAGGATTACTTCGACCGATTCACAAAGCGATACTTGCGGGACGATCGACCGGAGACAGCCCGTATCGAGCTACTTTCTCCCGCGCTGGGCGATCAGGTCGAGGCGGAAGCGGTCCACCTGCTGGGGATTTCGTACGATGCGAAGAGCGAAGTCCTCGAAGTACTTCTCGAGAACATAGACCATCTCGTCTTCCATCCGAAGGAGATTTGGGCCATCGAAGAAGAGGACGGCTTTCTGTCCGGCGTCGAGATCGTCCGCGACGACGGCACGAAGGAGATCCTGACCGTACGTCGTGGTGGATGAAGACTGCGTTCGATTCCTGCGGTGGGCTCTTCCACGCCTCCGCATGCGCTGGCCCGGGTTTCGCAAAGTCCGCCGTCAAGTCCGCCGGCGCATCGCGCGGCGGATGGAAGAGGTAGGCTGGATCCCGTGCTTCTTGCAAGGGCGAGCCGCGCCTGTTACCCCAAATCGAGCCTTCGCGACCTTCCTGGATCCTGGAAGGAACGAGCTTTCTCCAAGGCGGGAGAGGAGCTCTGCCTCGGCGAGCATCGTCGTCGAGACGTCCACACCGACCGTCGCAAGTCCCTGGTCTCCGAACCATCGGACGAAATGTCCGGTGCCGCATCCTACCTCGAGGAGGGTCTCTCGCTCCAGGAACGTCTCCAGGACTTTGGAGAGCAGTTCTTTCTCCAGACGATCCGCGGAGGCGCCGGGGCCCAGGTACCAGTCCTCGTAACGAGCTGCGACTTCCAGGTCGTCGAATGGGTTGGCGCTGGACGAAGATGGTTGGAACGGCACTAGCCGAGCACGAGCCGAATCGCCCAGAGCAGCGCGAGCCCGGCGGCAAAGGAGGAGAAATTCACGAGGTTGACCGAGACGCTGTGATGTTTATTGACCTCGGGAACCAGGTCCGAGGCGCCGATATAGATGAAGTTCCCCGCGGCGAAGGGAACGAGCGCGGTGACGTCGACGGTGGCGGAGGCGGCGTAGGCCACCAGGCTTCCGACGAGAAACGTCAGACCGGAGAGAAGATTGAACAGCAGGGCCTGGCCCTTCTTCCAACCGCCGTGGACCAGGACGCCGAAGTCGCCGAGCTCTTGCGGCACTTCGTGCGCGGCGGCCGCAAGCCAGGCACCCACGCCCAGCCGCACGTCGAACAGGAACACTCCCGCGACGCCGAGGCCGCCGAGAAAGTTGTGGAGGCCATCACCGAGCAAGATCAGATAGGTGAGGGGCTTCTTGCATTCCGCCGAGGCGCGGTGGCAATGGTGCCAGTGAAGGAATTGCTCCAGCGCGAGAAACAGAGTGAATCCCACCATCATCCACAGAGAGGCGTCCGCCGTGGAAAGACCTTCTTCCGTCGCCGCCGGAAGCATGTGGAAGAACGCGCCGCCGAGAAGAGAGCCCGCGGCGAAGGCAACCAGCGGTTTCAGAATCCGCTCGAGCGTCTCCGGACGAAGCAGAAGCGTCGCGCTGCCGACGAGCGCGAGCAGGCTCATGAGGATTCCGCTGGTGACGGTCCAGCCCAGTGTCGACAATTACACCTTCTGTGGCTGCGAGGAGTCCGCCGTCATGACGAGGTCAGTCGCGTAGCACCGAACGATCGCTCCGGATCGGATTGTACCGCATGTCGAGGATCCAGGCGCGGAGCGAGTGGCAATCGATCATCGCTTTGAAGGTGACGGCACCGCAGGATATGTTTGCTCTCGCACGCCTCGACGTACGCCGCGTCATGACGGAGACCGCACAAAATGAGCCCCGCGCCGCTCCCACGTTTACGATCTTCGCGCTGATCCACAGGCCTTACGACGTACTCGGCGGCCGGAAGCTCATGCTCCCGAATGACTCTCTGACCATCGAGGAGCGCGATGCGCAGGCGATCGTCGGCTCCGGCGGAAGCGACCTGAAAGAAGACGTGTGCTGTCCCCGATGGCAAACAATCCGTCGGTGGCCGGGTGAACCACGATCGGCCGCCTCGAACGTCTTCAGACCCCCGGGATTTGCTGCTCTCGGGAAACACGCCCGGCTGGGCGATGCGGTGCTCGCGGCCCAGGCCGCCTATGCGGAGACGGGCGCGTTTGCCGAGCTTCTCGGCATTTACCACCTTCTGGGCGACCCCGCGCTGAAGCTCCAGTGAGCCTCTCCGTCAGGAAGAGTCGACAACGGCGCGTCCATCGGACGACGCCGCTGACGATGACCTCAGCACGAGTTGAGCCGGCCCAACCCTGTTCAACGGCTGCACCGAGGACATGGTGATCGCCTACCGCCTGATGAACCGCCGCCGGTCGAGTCGCTCTAGCCAACCGACCGGTAAGTATGGTTTATAATTCGGCGGGACTCTGGGTTGGGGCAGGTGTCTCGACGTCGACACCGGTGATGGCATCGTGCAGAACGGGGGCCAGTCGACGCGGAACATGATGAGGACCGCGGCGCTCTGGGGCCTGGGGATGCGCGGACGCTTCATGCACGACCAGCTCAGTTTCAGCGTGGAGGATGCGATCCAGCGCCATGGCAACCAGGGCGCGCGAGGGCACGGACCAAGTTCAACGAGCTGAGGTCCAGCGACAAGAGGAGGCTCCTCGCGTTCTTGTCGTCGCTGTAGAGGCTCTCGCTGCGGGACATCGGGTACGAGATAGAGGAGGAGTGACGACGCTCTTCTGATGAGATCGCCGCGCCGCCCCCAAGGCGCGGCGGTCTCGTTGTCGGCCCTGGGCTTCCATTTGCAAGCAAGCGGGAATCACCAAGGAAGAGCTGGCCGCGATGCTCTGA
>Ga0326597_10006527_pt1 | contig 15962 bp, 17 predicted proteins | sample RVTome_12_FD_203789 | JGI IMG/M metagenome (GOLD analysis project Ga0326597, IMG submission 203789) | Soil microbial communities from uranium-contaminated site in the Upper Colorado River Basin, Wyoming, United States - RVT100D185 | ecosystem: Environmental > Terrestrial > Soil > Contaminated >...
GCCCTGGCTGGGAGAGAACGCTATCTCCAAGGCCGGAGAATTCCTGGCTGCTCTCCACACTCGACAGCCGGAAGCCATCGAAGTGAGCGGGCTCGTTTATCGGGAGGTGATCTCGGCGACCCGGGCCAAGGGTGGCATCGCCAACAACATCATTCCTCCAATGTTCGAACTGAACCTCAATTACCGATTCGCCCCCACCAAGAACTTGGAAAGCGCGGAGGCAGCGCTGCGAGAGATCTGTGCGGCGGCCGACGAGGTGGAAGTGGTCGATGCGGCCCCGGCCGGACCGGTCGACACCGACCATGTCCTTTTGGACAAGCTGGCCGCAGCGGCGGGAGCAACTCGCACGGCCAAGCAGGGCTGGACCGATGTCGCCCGGTTTGGGACGAGAGGCATCCAGGCGGTCAACTTCGGCCCCGGCGAGACCGCCCAGGCCCACCAGGCGGACGAGAGCGTGGCCCTCTCGGATCTCGATACGAGCTTCGAGAGCCTGCGTTCGATCCTCGCCGGCTAGTCGCCCGCTATGGCCACAGCCCACCGACCATCGGCTTGGATAACGATTCGAAAGAAGGCATAGCTGCCAAATTCGCGGGCCTGGCGATATTCCTCGGCGGTGAGTGTCCCGGAGACGGCCTCCCAATCTTGTTCGGTATTGGTCAAGAACACCGCCGGCCAGGCATAGCCGAACTCGTTCATCGCAGGTTCGGTGTTGAGGATCCGTACGATCCAGTTCGCAACGTCATATCCGTGACGGGCACTCCGGATCCATGAACGCAAGGGGTCGTCGTCACCGAAGCCGAAGGCCGTTCCATCGGCGACAGCCAGTTGTGCCAAAGCTTCGAGATCGCACATGGCCGCCAAGCTATAGAGGCGTTGACGGGTCGCCTCCACCACTTCTGGAAGGTCTTGTGGGGCGAGTGCCCCTGGCCGGTCCAATGGCGTGCATGGCAGGGAGGACTCCCCCGAACCAAGCGAAGCTCCTGCAACGTCAAGGCTCCCAGCCAGCGTGAAGGTCGAACTGTTGGGAGCGTCCGTGAGAGGGTCAAACGCACCTTCCATGAACCGCCCGATCGTGATCGTCTTGCCACCAAATGCAACCGTGCCATCCGCCGCTACTTGGAGGTCCCAGGCGTCACCAATGTCAGCGCCAGTGGGCTCGCCGGTGGCGAGATGCCTGACCACCAGTTGTCGACCGTCCGTAGAGTCTTCAATCGTGTAGAGGAAGCCTCCCGCCATGCCCACCGCGTTGATTGAGGGGAGGCACTCGCCTTCCAGTGGAGAGAAGTCTTCGTAACGGCCACCGGCGACGAAGTGGAATTCGACAGAGTTGCAGTCACCGCCGGTGACGATCACCACGATGCCGGCATCGACGGCCGCATCGATCACATCGTTGGTGGCAGGTACCACCGGGTATGAGGCAGAGGTGGCAAGGTCGAGAGCCCGGATCTCGGAACCGTTCAGTGTGTCATATCGGAGTATCAGGGTTTGTTCGCCATCGACCATCTCGAGCGGCACCATCAACTCACCCGGTCCTGGAGCGATTAGCGGACGGGGCAGCTTCTCACCGGCAGGCAGCCACATGATCGACCCCTGCGCCCAGGGCATCGGTGTGATCTCATGTACAAACACGAGTCCTCCGGCGCCATCGTCCACCGCCCACGAGATGGTCTCGTAATACGGATCGCTGACCAGGTCTGTTTCCTCACTCGTAATGAGGTCCCGGACGGTGATCCCATTGGGCCCAGCGGTAACCACATTGGAAGTCACCACCGGTGGCACGGGTACAACAGTCGTGGTGGTGGCAGGTGGGAAGGTGGTGCTGGTCGTTGCAGCGACGGGACGTGTTGACGGGTTGTTAAACGAGAGGACGGCTATCACGGCCACGATGCTGACCACCGAGGCGCCGGCAGCGCCCACCGCGGTCACCATCTTGCGTTGGTGACCGCGGCGGACCACCTGCTCGTAGTCCTCGGGTCGAATGGGCACCAGCTCGGCGGTGTCGTGAAGTTGACGCCGGAGGCGGTCTTCGATCTTCATGGCCTTGTCTCCAACTCGTTTCGTAAATCGTGCATGGCTCGATGCAGGCGGCTCTTGACTGTCCCGGGCTTGATGCCAAGGGCGCGGGCGACCTCGTCGGTGCTCCAGTCGAGATAGTGGCGGAGAATCACCACGGCTCTCGTGTCCATCGGCAACCCTTTGACAGCGCGATCGAGGTCAGGATCGCTCATGCGGACCTCCACCCCACCTTGGGGAAAGGTGTCGGTGAGCACCTCTCGTTGCCGCTTGCGAATCCTGGAGCGAGCCCAATTGAGACCGACTCGATACACCCAACCGGGCTGGTTGTCGAAGCCCTGCACTGAGCGCCAGTGTTGGAACGCCCGCGCCATGGCTTCGTCGGTGGCATCGGCGGCGAGGTCGCGATCACCCAGGGTCAGGGCCAGAGCCCGCATCACGTGACTGCGTTGCGACCGATAAAAGGCTTCGAAGGAAGCGTGCTGCAGCCGGACGATCGGCTGTTCGCCGGTATCGAGACCGGTCAGCTCCGAATCCTCTTCATTGCTCGAAGACGCCGGAGGGTCCACTTTGGTTCTCAGCCCGTCAGCGAGACCGCCGCCCGGTACTCGCCCGGGTTGACGGGCCAGTTGACCCAGACCACGACTCCGTGGTCCGCTCCGGTCACGAAGAGATCCCCGGGCTGGGCCAGACTTATGAGTACCTGGCTGCGCCCGTCATCGAAGCGGAACCGGTGGCCAGGAAAGGCGTTGGGTTCGCCGATATCGAACCAGGCACCACCGTCTACCCGCATCCGCACCGGATGATCAAAGGCCAGAACCAGTTCGGGTCCCAGACGGTCGTATTCAAGACCCGGCTCGGGGCGGTAGTCGAAGGTCAAGTCGGTGTCTTTTATCCCAAGGTCGACGGCCAACTCCGGATGGCTCATGCGAAGCGTTATCTGATCGCGGGCCTCTTCGACCGCCTCCAGCTCGAAGGGGAGCCGGGTGGGGGTGCCATTGGCCAATACGCGACCGATCCGCCACGGGGGCTCGCCGGGCAGATAGGAGATAGGCCGCCCGGTGGTCTTTAGATCCACTGTTTTGATCAGCCCCTCGACGGGATCGACCACGATCGAGAGATCACGGTTCTCGACGTGCACCTCGCCCACCCCATCGGCGTCCCAGTCGAGCTGGGACACTTTCGTCCAATCCGCTCCGAGTCGGCGTTCCTGGTCGAGACGACGCCTGGCCAACGTGAGGGCGGTGTGGGCCCGGGTTCGATCTGTTGCGGTCAGATACCAGCTGGCAGCCTGGGCTTCTAGAAGCAGTTCGACGGCCTCGGTGGGAGGTCGTTCGGGCCAGCGGGTGGCCAGTCGCAGCATCTTGCGATAAAGAAGGCTGGCTTCGGGATTGGCATCGATCTGGCGAGCCCACTCCCGGTCAACGGGAACCTGGGTGCGGCCAGGTCGGCCCTCAGCGGTTACCAGGGAGGGTGGGGGGTCGTGCAAGGGTAGAACCTGCACCACCTGGCCGAGATGGTCGGTGACGGTGGCGGTGAGCGACCCGTTTTCCGATCCCACGGCCACTGTGCCGAGACCATTGGTGGCGAAGAGCGCCGCCAGCTGCGGCTCCCATCCAAAGGGAACGTATCCGATCAGATCCGTCAGCCCGAGAGACGTCAACTCTTCGAGTTCGCGCGCGATTTGCAGATCACGGGAGGCCTCGGGCAACGAGGCGAGGATAGGGTCGGACCACCCGCCAACCAGGAATGTCCAGACGGTGCGGGCGAGCCTTTCCCGTACCGGGTTGGGCAAAGCCACCAGGAGGTCGTGACGGAGACGGACGGCCAGGCGCTGTTCGGATCGTTCCACCAGCCCGCTTTCCAGCTCCTCCACCGTCGCCGGCTGCCACACCGGCAGCAGACTCATCCCCGCCGCCTGCTCGACGTGGGACTGCGGCGCAGAAAGCCCAGCGCAATCAGCACCGGCAATAGCCACAAAAGCAGCAGCGGTCGGGACACGATCAGGATCAGCGCTAAAACGGCCGGGATCAGCCACCTCGCATCCACTCGAGCCAGAGCTGGCCAAGCGAACCAGATCGCCGCCAGCACCACGCCTGACCGGAGCAAGACCCCTCCAGTGGAGGCCCCACCGTTCCAATAGAGGAAGGCGCCACCGGCTATAGCGGCGAGGGTGACACCTCCGATGATCCGACGGTTGGTCGGGCTATGCACCTTCCACAGGGTAGGTCAGCCAAGCGACCCGGCGATGCGGAGAACCTCCGCCATAGGCAAGGTTGATTCGATCCGGACGGTGACACCGTTTTCTTCCCACAGGAGGACGTTTCCGGCTAGCCGGATCGACTCGAACTCGATTAAACCGTTTGTGTTCTCGAACAAAAACACATGGGGCTTCCCTTCGATCCAAAAACCGGGCCTACCCCGCACCTCAACATCCAGGAGGAGGTTGCGGGAGGCGTTCAGCTCCTTCGCGTACGTACTGGAGTCGAGGTTGCCTCGGAAACTGCTGATCAGCATGCCGACGCCCGAATCGGCAGCTTCCGGCAGGTTCGGTTGCGGAACCCACACCAGAGTGATCTGCCCACCCAGACGCTCGTCGTTGTAATAGATGGCGTCGGGAGCGCCAAAGTCCGACGACTCAGGCCTCAGGACGGGGTAGTCGACCAGTCCCACCGCCTCGGCCGCACTTACCTGGGTTCCAAGTCCAAGGTTGAAGGTGGGTGGCACGGTCGTCTCCACTTCGGTTTCGATGCGAATGCCTACGACTCCGAGCAGGCGGGCAATAGCCTCACGAGCACCGGGCGACAAACCCAGGGTTAAGACCGCTATCGCCAGTACCGCTACCGTGACGGGTCGCCACCACCGGAGACGCTGTGGAGGCCTGGGCGTGGCCAGGCGATGCTGGACCCGGGAGACGATGTCGGGGGTCGGGGGCCACTCCAGTTTGCGGCCAAGAGAACGAAGGTTCAGCTCCAGCTCACTCATCGTTATCGCCTGACATGTCAAGACCGGCACGAATAGCTGCCAGCGCCCGCGAGGTCCTCGACTTCACGGTTCCAATGGCAAGGCCGAGGGCCCGGCCGGTTTCCTCCTCGGTGAGCTCCAGGAAGTAACGGCACACGATGACCTCGCGCTGTGATGGCGGTAATGAATCGACGAGCGCGAGCAACCTGGCTTGTTCATCCCGAGCGACGATCGCCGCTTCGGGGGATGGGGCCGCATCCCCCGAAACGGGATCGGTGGCGACTCGCAATGCGAGACGAGCCTGTCGACCCCTCCGGCGGCGCCGGTTGAGAGCCTCGTTGCGGACGATGCGCAACAGCCAGGGAATCCAGGGTCGGCTGGCGTCGAATCGGCCGAAGGCGGCATAAGCCTTCACAAAGGCGTCCTGGGCGATGTCCTCGGCGTCGGCCTCGCTGCCGGAGACGAGATACGCCACGCGCAGAGCAAGCTTCTGATGTCGCCGGACCAACTCGGCGTAGGCATTGACGTCTCCGTTCTTGGCCCCGGCCACCAGGGCTGCTTCGTCCAGTGGACGGCCCTCCACCGACATGTCTGCTTGTTTACACCGGCATCACCAGGTTGGTTCCCTCTGAACTCGGGGAACCTGAGCGGTCTCACCGGTGTAGAGACCTGAAACACCTAGGAGGTGCGAGTTGAAGAGACTCACTTTTGTCGGAATGTTGGCCGTCGGCCTCCTGATGCTGGCAGCCCCGGCTGCGATAGCAGGCGGGTGGGCGATCACCAGCATGGATGAGCTTCCCGGCGAGTTCCAGGCAGGGGAAACCTATCGGCTCGGCTACACCATCCTTCAACACGGGAAGACGCCGGTTGACGGGGCGGAGACCGAGATCACCGCCCGCAACACAGCTAATGGAGAGACACTCCGGTTCGTCGGTCAACCCGACGGAAAGCCGGGCCAGTACGTGGCTGAGGTGACATTCCCCCAAGGCGGATCCTGGGCATGGTCGGTCTCGCAAGGTGATTTCGCCATGCACGAGCTGGGTGAGCTGACCGTCTCAGCCGCGCCGGTCGTGCCGGAGGCAGCCACCGCCAGCCTTCCGATCTGGGGCCTGGTGGCCGCCGCAGCCACCACCATTGCTTTGGGCATGTTCACGGCTCAACTGGTGTCGCTACTTCGGCGTCGTTCGACAGAGCTTGGCGTTGCGGACTGATCTGCGCCGATTGTTAGTTACTGGCCTCGTAACTCTGGGGCTGGCCGGGGCAACCTGGTCAGCCTTCCAGAGTCAATCAGGCCCGATGTTGACGGACACACCCGTGAGCGGCGCCACATTGGACGGGCGGACCGTCTTTCTCACGAGAGGCTGCACTGGCTGTCACAGCCGGGAGGCCGCGCCCGGAGAGGCGATGATCGGACCCGACCTCACGGATCTGGCCACCCGGGCGGGAGGCCGGGTGGGAGGTGTGGGAGCAAAGGAGTACGTGCGTCAATCGTTGCTCGAACCCCAGGCTTTTGTCGTTGATGGCTACTTCGCGGAGATGCCTGCCTTGCCCTTGTCTTCCAACGAAGTCGGGTTGCTGATCGAGTTCTTGTTGTCGGATTGACCGGGCCGATTGGTGGAGAACCGCTCCACCTACACTCCCCGGACTCATGCCGATCGAGATCGATATCGCCCATGTGGCCCGGCTGGCCCGCCTGGCGCTGACTTCTGAGGAACTCGATCGTTACCGTTCTCAGCTGGCCGTCATCCTCGATCATGCTGCCAGGGTCCAGGCCGTCGACACCACCGGCCTGGCGCCCACCGCCCATCCCCTGGGATTGACCAATGTATTTCGGCCTGATGAGATACGTCCCACCCTTGATCGGGACGAAGTCCTTGGACAGGCTCCGTCCACGCGGGACGGGTACTTCGAGGTGCCACCCGCACTCGAGGGTGCATGAGCCTGGCCGACCTCACTATCGCCGAGGCAGGAGCGCAGCTCCGCTCCGGCGGGGCGACCTCCGTTGACCTTCTCGATGCAGTGATCGAAAGGGCCTCGTTCACCGAGGCCCAGCTCCACTGTTATCTGACCATCGATCATGTCGGAGCCCGAAGCGCCGCCGAGTCAGCGGACCGGGAGTTGACGGCGGGGACCGATCGTGGCCCCCTCCACGGGATTCCTCTCGCTCTCAAGGACAATTTCTGCACGAGGGGGCTGACCACCACTTGCTCGAGTCAGATCCTGGCCGGTTACGTGCCACCCTATGACGCCACGGTGGTCAGCCGATTGCGGGGCGGTGGAGCGGTCATCGTCGGCAAAACCAATCTTGATGAGTTCGCCATGGGATCCTCCACCGAGAACTCAGCCTTTGGTCCTACCCGCAACCCCTGGGATCCAGAGCGGGTGCCTGGTGGAAGCTCCGGTGGCTCGGCAGCGGCGGTGGCGGTCGGTTCCGCCCTGGGGGCTTTTGGTTCCGACACCGGGGGCTCTATCCGCCAACCCGCCTCTTTATGTGGCGTGGTCGGGTTCAAGCCCACCTATGGGCTCGTGAGCCGCTACGGCCTGGTGGCCTTTGCCTCTTCTCTCGATCAGATCGGTCCGTTGGCCCGCACGGTCGGCGACGCCCTGACTTTGTTCGAGGCGGTCGCCGGACACGACCCGCTGGATTCCACCTCCTATCCCGGTGCCGTACCCGAGATGCGGGCCGACTTTGAAACCGGTCCCAAGGGCATCCGGATCGGGGTCGTCTCGGAGCTTTCTGGCGAGGGTTATGAGCCAGAAGTAGCCATCGCCATGACCAGGACGCTGAACCAGTTGGCCGATGACGGTGCGGAAATAGTCGAGGTCTCGCTGCCCACCTTCGAGCTGGCTCTCTCTTGCTACTACCTGATCGCACCGGCCGAGGCCTCGGCCAATCTGGCGCGGTTCGACGGTGTTCGCTACGGGCTCCGGATCGACGGTGAGACCGTGGAAGAGATGATGGCGCGTACCCGCGCCGAGGGATTCGGGCCCGAGGTGACGCGGAGGATCCTGCTCGGCACCTACTCCCTCTCCGCCGGTTACTACGACGCGTTCTATGGACAAGCCAATCGGCTCCGGACCAAGCTGATCCAAGAGCTGGCCGAGGTTCATCAGCGAGTCGAGGTGCTGGTCTCGCCTACAAGCCCGACAGTCGCGTTTGAACTGGGGGCCAAGACCCAGGACCCTCTGGCCATGTATCTCTCCGACGTGTGCACCATCCCCGCCGACCTGGCCGGAACGCCAGCGATATCGGTACCCGTGGGCAACAACCACCAAGGCCTGCCTATTGGCCTTCAGGTGATGGCGCCGGCCCTGGGAGAAGCGGTGATGTTCCGGGTGGCAAGAGCGGTTGAAGAGAGGGCGGGCTTTGTCGCCCGTCCGCCGATGGCAGGGCCACCATGACCGCATGGGAGTCGGTAATCGGCATCGAGGTCCATGTCGAATTGAGAACCGCCAGCAAGATGTTCTGCGGTTGCCCGGTCGTATTCGGAGATCGGCCCAACACCGCAGTGTGCCCGACCTGTCTCGGGTTGCCGGGAGCCCTGCCGGTCACCAACGGCATCGCCATCGAATGGCTTGCCCGGATCGGCCTGGCACTTCACTGCCAGATCGCTCCCTCCTCGGTGTTTCATCGCAAGAACTACTTCTACGCCGACGTCCCCAAGAACTACCAGATCAGCCAGTTCGACTTGCCGGTGTGCACCAACGGATGGCTCGATGTGGTGGTAGATGGCGAGGAGATCCGGGTTGGCATCGAACGTGCTCATATGGAAGAGGACACCGGCAAAAGCCTCCACCAGGGTTCGGGTGGGCGCATCCACTCCGCCACATCGACCCTGCTCGACTTCAACCGGAGCGGAGTCCCCCTGGTAGAGATCGTCTCGAGGCCCGATCTGCGCTCGGCCGTCCAGGCGCGCACCTACGCCCAGGATCTGCGGGCCCTGGTGGCCGAACTTGGGGTGTCAGACGCGCGCATGGAAGAGGGCTCCATTCGCTTCGACGCCAACGTCTCGGTGAGACCGATCGGCGCCACCGATCTGGGCACGAAGGTTGAGATCAAGAACATGAACTCGTTTCGCTCGCTCGAACGGGCCATCGCCTCAGAGATCGACCGGCAGATCAACTTGGTGGAGGGCGGTGGCGTGGTCATCCAGGAGACCCGGCATTGGGATGAGGCGGCGGGCGCCACTCAAGGAATGCGCACGAAGGAAGGAAGTTCGGACTACCGCTACTTCACAGAGCCCGACCTGGTCCCGATGGTGATGGTGCCCGCAACCATCGAAAGGCTGCAGGCCGACCTTCCGGAACTGCCAGCCGAGCGACGGCACCGTTTCGCCCAGCTCGGCCTCGACCCTCAAGTGGTGGACGTGCTCTCGGGCACCGAGCCCGGTCTGCGACGTGTATTCGACGAAGCGGTGGCCCTGGGAGCCGACCCGGTCATGGGCGCCAACTGGGTCACCGGGGAGGTGACGGCTGCCATCCGCAAGGCTGAGGCGACCACCGCAGACATTCCGTTCACGGGCAAGGACCTCGCCGAGCTCGTAACGATGGTGAAGGAGGGGAGCCTGTCGTCGTCGGCGGCCAAAGAAGTACTGGCGGCAGTAATCATGGGTGATGGTTCTCCACGGGCTGTGGCACTGGCCCGCGACCTGATGCAGGTATCGGATGAGGCGTTGATCGGGGCGGCGGTCGACCAGGTGCTGGCCGCTAATACCGAGGCCATTGCGCGCTTTCGGGGAGGCGAGGAAAAAGTTCTCGGCTTCCTGGTAGGCCAGGTGATGCGGGCCACCGGCGGCAAGGCGGATCCCAAACTCGTCAACACGTTGTTGCGGCAACGCATTACGTGACGTTCGAGGCGGTCATCTTCGACTGCGACGGGGTGCTGGCCGATTCAGAGTGGGCCTCGGCCGCAGCCTGGCAGAACACTTTGGCGGTCTACGGGTGCCGGCTCTCGGTAGAAGAGTTTGCCGGATTCATCGGGACCACCGATCGCGACCTGGCTCGGGCATTTGGCCAGCGATTAGGGATCGAGCCCGACCTCATCTTGAATACTGCCAACGACCGGCTGCGGGTGATCCTGGAGGGAGGTCTGCCGGCCTTCCCCGATGCGACTGGTCTCCTGGAACGGCTCGACCAAAAGGTCGCGGTGGCCTCCAACAGCGACCGGTGGAGACTCGATGCCGTCCTCGCAGCGGCGGGTTTGATCGGTCGCTTTGTAGTTTCGGTCGCCGCCGATGAGGTGGGTCAGCCCAAACCTGCTCCCGATGTGTACCTGCGAGCGGCCGAACTCCTCGGAGCATCTCCTGGCAGATGTCTGGTGATAGAAGACAGCCCGACCGGTATTGCGGCCGCTCGGGCAGCGGGATTAAAAGTGGTCGCTGTCGACCGGGGCCACTTCGCTCGAGAATTGCTCGAGCAAGCGGATGAGGTTGTGGGATCCCTTGATGAGCTTCAGAGCTGGTAGGCCTCGGCCTGAAAGCTGAACATCTCGGCGTAGCGCCCGCCCGCCGCCATCAATTCCTGATGGGTGCCATCCTCTTCGACTTGTCCCTCATGCAATACGTAAATGCGATCGGCAGTTCTCACCGATGAGAACCGATGGGAAATCAAAAGGACGGTTCTGCCCTGTAGGAGGCTTCGGATGCGTTCGAAGAGTTCGTGCTCGGCGCGAGCATCCAACGACGAAGTAGGCTCGTCGAGGATCACCAACGGTGCATTTCGAAAGAAGGCCCGGGCCAGTGCCATGCGCTGCCACTGACCCGTCGACAGGTCGATCCCTCCTAAGAACTCGGGCCCAAGCAGGGTGTCATAGCCTCCTGGCAGCTTCTCCACCATCAGGTGAGCGCCGGCCTGATCTGCTGCCTCAATGATCTGGCCGCGGTCGTCAGAAGCTTCGAACCTACCGAGTCCGATGTTGTCAGAGGCCGAGAGGTGATATCGCAAGAAGTCCTGAAAGATCACTGCCACCTGTCGGCTGAACTCCGCCTGGTCGAGCGCGCCGATGTCGTCCCCGTCCCAGGTGATCCGGCCATGGGACGGCCGATAGAGCCCGGCCAGCAGCTTGGCCAGCGTTGACTTTCCCGAACCGTTCTCCCCGACGAGGGCAACCACCTCACCGTTGTCGACATGAAGGGAAACGTCGGACAGAGCTTGTTCCGTCGAACTCGGATAGGTGAAGCTGATGTTCTGAACGTCGATACGCTGGAACTGGGAGGGGACGGCGGTGGATCCTGTCATAGACTCGACCGTGAGTTCGAGGAACTTGCTGAAATCATCTAGATAAAAGCCAGCTTCGGACAGCGAACTGATGCTGTATCCGGCGCCGGCCAGTCGGCCTCCGACGACTGCGATACCAGCGATGGCTACTCCGGCCTCTGCAAGTGACACTTGTCCAGTGGAGGCAAGGTACGCCACCAAGAGCACGATTCCACCGAGCAGGACTCCGACCACGAAAGTAGAGGCCAACGTGAAGAGGAGTTGCCGTCGCGCCACCGACCGCAGTTCGTGCAGACGATGGTCATAAAGCCGGTTCCAACGCTCCAACAGAAACGCCCCCAAGCCAAACGCTCGAACCTCCTTGGCCTCGTCGCGACCGCCCAACAGCTCGCCTACGTACTGCCTCTCGCGGTCGGTTGGGGTCATCCTCCAGAAGAAACGCCAGAAGGCCGAGCTGCGCCGCGAGGCCGCCATCCACGCCGGGAGGAGCACAGTCAACACAAGGGGGATCAGCAGCGGCTCAATGGCGATGAGGGCAATGGAGACCCCGACCACACCCACTAATGCGGAGACGAGACCGCTTACTCCATACACCATATTGAGCGGTTGCTGAAGACCACTCCGAACCCGCTGTAGCCGGTTGTGGAACTCCGGGTGTTCAAAAGCCGCCAGTTCGACTTTGGCAGCGACCGCCAGTGCTTCTCCGAGCATATGGCGGCTCACCAGCTCGCCCAGTATTTGCTGTTGCTCTCGTTGTACGGCCGAAGAGAACAGCGACACTGCGGTCAGAGCGGCCAAGGAGAGGGCCCAGGGGGCAACGGTGTCCAAGCCTGCTCCGGTCTGGTCGGCATCGAGCAAAGCCTGCAAGGCGCGCTGACCCACAATCAACTGCACCGCGATGGTGGCGGCCGACACGAACTGGAGGGAGGTCGAGAGGACAAACTCACGCCTGCCGGCCTTTGTCACCAGGTTCAGTGCTCGTCGCACGAGGTTGGGGAGTCGGCGAAGATCCACCTTGGCGTCCTCGCGAGACTGCAGGTCGTAGACAGTCAGCGGCTGTTCGACGGGTTGGTCCACTGAGGCAGGTTACGGGCTGGCAGTTCTTGTCTCAGAGCGTTGATTGGACCACGCCGAGAGCGCGACTCCGGCGAGCGCGGCGACAACGTAGAAGGCGACGGGTCCACCGCCGACAGATGGCCGCATCGGTTCGGTTAGGAGGCGGGTGAGGGCCGCCCACGACACCGCCAGACCCGTGACCATCCCCGGGGGAAGCGAAAGCTGTGCAAAGAGGAAGGCGCCGGAGGCAAAGCCGATGGCTGCGTAGATCTCTACGGGGTGGCGGGTGAGATCAGACCCTGGAAGGGCCCACGCCCACGGTAACTCGGATACCGACCCGAGACAGGTCGACCGCCAGACGCATCCGGCATGCCAGCCCCCGAGTGCGGCTAACGCAGCCGGGGCGAGGTTGTCGAGTGCTCGGAGGTTGTGTCGCAAGGGCCAGGCCAGGGCCGCGAAGCCGCCGAGCGATGCCCACAAGGTGTCTACTCCACCGCGGATCAGGATGAGTTGACCCGGGTTGAGCATGGGGTTGATACCGGCCTGGAGAATGGCGGCAAGCCGTCCGGCAAACATGCCGACAACTGCGGCTCCGATCAGGCGATCGAGGGGGCGGGTGGGAACGTCAATCTGGCGTAGTCGAAGTGTCAGGTAGGCGGCTCCGAATGCGGTGAGCACAGCCCAGAGAAGCGTGAGCTCCATTTAGCGGTTGAGCAGCTCGTCGATCTGAAGAGCCAGGGTCTGCTCGTCGATCACCCCGTTGTGGGTCTTGATCAGCTCACCACCGATCGCAAAGAAGTAGGTCCTTGGCACGCCGAACCCACCGAGAGACGCAATCACTTCTCCCGGCTGGTCGAAGTAGTGTTGAAAAGGGAGGTCAAACTCGTCGAGGAACAACCGCGCCCCACGCTGGCTGTCGTTGTAATCGATGCCGATGAACTCGACTCGGTCGCCGAATTCGGCGTGAGCCCTTTGAAGCAGCGGCGCCTCGGCCCGGCACGGCAGGCACCACGACGCCCATACATTGACCACCGCCGGCCGGTCGAGGTCAGCCAGCAGTTGTTCGAACCCGGCGAGATCGATAACGGGGAGCTCGGGTGTTTGCGGCTCGGCGCTGGTTGAGGAGCTGCAGGCTGCAACTACAACGAACAGCGAAGCGGCAAGGGCCAGACGGCGCATGAACTCCTATTGTGGAGCCCCACGCCGCCTAGTGGAATCAGCCGGACTTGCGGGCGCCTACGCTCTTCTTCTCCTTCTTGGCCTGACGTTTCTGCTTCAGATCTTTGGTGGGGGCCTTCTTGTTGTTCTTGCCACCCTTGTCCTTGTTCGCCACTTGATCCTCCAATCCGTTGGGACGCGCCAATTCTGTCACAACTGTGCGAACCATGAAATCAAAATTCTTGGGCGTTGCGGTAACAGGATCTTGCCCAAGCGACGCATGTATGGCCAAAGGTGACATGGCATTGGAGTGGTCATGAGGCGGTCGGCTGGCTTGGTGGTCTTGTTCTCGTCGCTGCCTGTGGGACGGCCACCGAATCGGTTGACACTGCTTCCGTCTCTGAGTCTGCGTTGGCCACCGTGCCGTCCGCCCTCGTGTCTCGTGAGCCGGCAGTGACCTCGACCATGGTTGAGGGCCTAGCCGTTTATGAGTGGCCGGAGCTGGGTGGGCCACCACCGTGGACGTCGGTGCCGCTAGGAATTCCGGGCACGACGCACGTACGGGTAACCCACGGCCCACTTGGGTTTCTCTCGATCAATAACGTGAGTCGCGGGGCTGTGGTGAGAATCTCCGTCGATGCCACTACATGGCAGGAGACCGCGATCCTGCATGGTCCTGGTGGCGAGGAGCAGGTCGAAGTTCGCGATTTGTTGGTGACAGAAAGGGAGTATCTGCTGGTCGGTGAGACGTGGACCAACACGACCACGGGCTCTGAGAGCTTCAAGGATGTCTTGTGGCGTTCACCTGACGCTGTGACATGGGACGCCTTTGTGCTCGATCGTTTGGATCCGGGAGCGAAGGCGACCGCGCTGGCAATGGCTTCATCGGGACTTGTCTTGGCGGGAGCTGTCTACGACTCGGAGATCGGTGCCGCATCGCCGAGGCTGTGGCTGGAGCAACCCGAAGGCGGGTTCGTCGAGCTGACCGGCTCAATTTCCGGCTTCGAACAGAGCGGCTGGATCGAAGGGGTGGTTGTCGACGGCGATGGCCTGCTGGCGTGGGGAAGCACCGGCGACGACACGGCGTTTGTGTGGCGAACCTCGGATTTCCAGATGTGGTCAAGAGGCGTCATCGATGAAGGCCCAGCTCACTTCGCGGGGCTGATACCACTGCGTGAGGGGTGGGTCGCCGTGGGGTCTTCAAGTGCGTGGGTGTCCGATGACGCCGCTGTATGGGTGCGAAGCGTCGGACCAGGAGGCTTCGCCACCGACGCAGTAAGCGAAGGCTTCGCCGGGTTCGGTCGTGCTCATAGGCAAGGTGAATATGCCGTCGCCTTGGCAACCGTCGGGTATCGGTCGGGTCTCGCCTGGTGTTATGAGGATCCCGACGATTGCCTCGGCTCCGTGAGCACCGTGCTGGTCACCCCAAACGGTCGTGACTGGCGTCGACTTCCCTTACCCGGCGCACATGAACAGCCCGAACACCCTGTCGAAGCGCACGGCTTCCTTGTGGACGGAAGGCTTGCGGTGGTCCACACGATGGGTGAAGACGCCGTCCTGTCCATCCTGGAATCCGTGGAAAACGCGGTACCGCTCAGCACCGGGGACGCTCCCCAACTGGCATTTCTGGTGGCCAGCCCCGGCGATCAGATCGAGTCCGGCATCCGCTATGGCTACCCCGTTTGGACCCATTGCGGGCTACCAGCCATCGGCCCTCTCAACGGCGTGTACTGGGTGATCGCCCCCGACTCCCTTCAAACGATCGAAGGGGTCGCCGGGTGGGGAGGATACGTGTTCGGGTTCATCACCCTCACCCACGAAAACGAGATCGAATACCGAGTCGACGGCGAGGTGATCGCCCGGTACGTCTCCGATCCTGACCACGAACCGACGGGATGTATGTAGACCATCGACCGGACTACACAAACCCAGCTCCGACACCTTGCGGCCGAGACCCACGGTCCTTGATTGCGATAGATCTGAAGTCGGGGGCCTCAGTCCGTGACGGTGGCCCGGTGGAAGGTTGCCAGCCGATTAGTCGTCTGCGGTTGACGGGGGAGTTGGGGTCGATGCGGTATCCGAGTTGGTGGATGGCGACGTGATGGTGATACCAGCAGAGGGTGATGAGGTTTGACGGGTCGTGGTCACCGCCATCATGACGTTCGACGATGTGGTGGATTTGGAGGCGGTGACGTGATCGGCAGCCTTCGATGGAGCATCGGCCCTGGTCACGATGGAGGATCCAAGCCCGGATTGCCGGTGGGATGGCTTCGGTGAGATGGGTGACGGCGATGGGACCTCGGTCTCCGTCCGTGTAGATGACCCTGATCCGCCCTTCACAGAGGATCTCAGCCAGGGTGGCCGGCCCTACCCGTAGCCCTCCACTGGTGGTGACACCGGCTTCCCCCAAGGTAGGAGCGGCGAGAGCAGCATCGACGAACACTTCGGCCACCGTGACCGTCCGGCCGGGGTTGTCTTCTGATCCTCCGGTGAGAGAGTCGGCGCAGACGGCGGTGAGAGCATCAGCCAAGAGTTGGCCTTGGGTCTGGTCGGGG